>Ga0209756_1000016_pt1 | contig 163563 bp, 174 predicted proteins | sample ETNvirenome_6_85_FD_184071 | JGI IMG/M metagenome (GOLD analysis project Ga0209756, IMG submission 184071) | Marine viral communities from the Pacific Ocean - ETNP_6_85 (SPAdes) (version 3) | ecosystem: Environmental > Aquatic > Marine > Oceanic | place: Pacific Ocean | collected 2013-06-19 | reverse complement strand
AAGACGATATGAAAAACAATGAGCTTTTGATGAAAAAGATTATTGGAATATATGAAGAGAACACAAAACTTCCAAAATCAAAAATTGCTCAAATTCTAAAACGAGATTTATGGTGGGATGCTAAAACCTGCTTAAAGTATGGTCTTGTTGACGATATTGTTACACCATGAATGAAAAAACAATTCTTGTAAGTGGCGCTTTCAACCCCCTTCATTTCGGTCACTTGCTACTTCTTAGAGAGGCTAGCAAATATGGAAAAGTAATTGTAGCCCTAAACAGCGATAATTGGGTCAAGGAAAACAAAGGCTACCTTTTGTTTGATTTTGAAACCAGAAAGAGTCTATTAGAAGAATGTGAATATGTATCTCAAGTAATTTCTTTTGATGACTCTGATGGGGATGTAGTTTATGCCTTATTTGAGGTTAGACCAACATATTTTGGAAACGGGGGATCTGCCACAAGTCGTTCTTTGCCGGAAGTTGAAATGCGAGTTTGTGAATATCTTGGAATCGAGACCGTTTTCAATTTGGGAGACACTGTAAAGAGTATTGACAACAATAAACTACAATCCGCTCAAAAATCTATAATCAAACACGCAAACAGTGAATTAGATAAGCTAAAACAATAATGTCACTCTTTATCGGTGGGAATTGAAATTTCTTTTTTCTTGATTAGTTGCTTCATTAATACATCAACCATATGATCTCCAACATGTTTGGTTGTTTTGCTATAAATAAATTGAGTTAGATCATCATAAGTCGGTGATAAAGAAACGTGATTGAAGTTTCTATAAACTGAGTGAATCATCCCGACTAGCTCACCTTTATGGTTGACTATTGGAGAACCGGAACTCCCCCCTATCGCTGGTATAGAATAGATGTCGGCGTTCTTTTTTTGACCATTATATAACCCTTCTTGTAATGGAATCATACCGGGATGATAGATACCAAGAGGTGCAGCCATATTATATACTTTGTCACCAATTTCTGGTCTTTGAGGCGATACATTTAGTGCTTTCTTATATAAGTCTTTCACCCAAACAATGCAAATATCATTCTCTGCATCCTGAGCAATAATATTTATATTATATTTTTTGCCATCCAATGTCTTGCCTATAAAGATTAGCTCCTTCTTTACGTCCTTGATTAGTTCTGGGGCTTCTGATTTGAAAAACCCATCAATATGATTTTGAATACCTGAGTCATCACAGACGTGAGCAGCAGTTAATACATAAGAGCCATCAAATTGATTTCTAATTACAGCCCCTGAAGCTGTAGAACCCAATTCTGTGAAAGGATTGCATTTTCCATCTTTACACAAAGAAACAACAAGTGTTTTTTCTAATTTTATAAACGAGTCTCTATATAGAATATCTTTTTGGCTATTTTGATTTAGACTAGTGCATGATACTGAGATTATACAAAGCAGAAATAAAAAAAGCCCTAGCAGTGTGTTTTTCATCTTTTATCCTCAGTAATAACTAGACTTATCTAAAATAATGATCTACTTATAGAGTGAATTAGGAGTTATATTACAAATGTTTAAACAATATATTTTACTGACAGTGTTATTCATGTTGCTATCTTTTACCTTGGTATCTGGTTGTGTTAAAGAAAAAATTACTATTAAAAAAGACATCATTGTAGATGCTTTAGAGAGGGTACCTGAAAAAAATGAAAATGTAAAGACCTCTTATACAGAAAACAATTTCGATATCCACATATTTACTAATGAAGATGTGAGAACTAAAACAGTTCCTTGCTATTTCTGGACAGTAAAAAATACTCAACTTGAGCTTATAAAATAGTCCAACTTTGAAACAGAGAGTCGTGAATGAAAAAAGTATATGTTCTGGACACTAGTGTTTGCCTCACCGATGCAGACTGCCTAACTTCCTTTGAAAACAATGATATAGTTGTTCCCCTCAAAGTGTTAGAAGAAATCGACCACAATAAGAAAAGACAAGACGGTGCTGGTATCAACGCCAGAAAAACCATAAGAATGCTAGATTCTTATAGAGAGAAGGGCAGTCTTCATAAAGGTGTGCGTATCGCCAAAGGTAAAGGTATTATTCAAGTAAAGGGATATGATCCCGCTGTATTGCCTAAAGAATATGACGCAAATACACCCGATAATCAAATCATTGCTACTGCTCTTACAGAAAGAACACTTCATAAAAAAAGAAAAGTAATTGTTGTATCCAGAGATATCAACATGAGAGTTAAGTGCGACTCTATCGGACTACTCTCAGAAGATTACATTGAAGGTCAAGTGGTAAAAGACATGAGCTATGTCTATACTGGTACAACTTCTCACCTAGTTGATGAACAAGTAATCGACCAATTTTATTCTAGAGAAGATATTATATTAGAAAAAGATGAAATCAAACTTTATCCAAATCAATTTGTTATGTTAGTGTCCAATTCAAATGAAAAAAAGACAGCTTTAGCCAGATTTGTGAATTATTCTACACCTCTTCAAAGAATACCGCAGAAAAAAGATGGAATTTGGGGTGTGCAAGCAAAAAACAAAGAACAAGCATTCGCTTTAGATCTTCTTATGAACCCAGAGATTGATATTATAACGCTGGTTGGTAAAGCTGGATCTGGTAAAACTCTTTGTGCAATTGCTGCTGCTTTAGAACAAACAATGGAAGGTGACAATATCTATAAAAGGGTAATTGTTTCTAGACCTATTCAACCCATGGGTAAAGACATTGGATATTTGCCGGGAACAATGGAAGAGAAGATGAACCCATGGCTGGCTCCCATCGAAGACAATCTCAGGTTTTTGATGGGCAATGATAAGGAAACACTACAAATGTATATGGACAATGGTACAATTGAGGTCGAAGCCCTAACATATATTCGTGGTAGATCAATAGCAAATGCTTTTATTATTATTGATGAGGCTCAGAATCTCACAATACATGAACTAAAGACTATCGTTACGAGAGTTGGAGAAGGTACAAAGATTGTATTAACTGGTGATATTGAACAAATCGATAATGTATATACAGACGAAACATCTAATGGACTGACTCATGCTGTTGAAAAATTCAAAGATTATGAGCTAGCAGGTCACATCATTCTACAAAAGGGTGAGAGATCAAAGGTTGCAACCCTTGCAGCCAAAGTTTTATAACTTTACTTGACAAACAAAAATCATTATTATATTATAGCAAACAACATGGACCTCTAGCTCAGTTGGTTAGAGCACACCGCTCATAACGGTTAGGTCCTCGGTTCGAGTCCGAGGGGGTCCACCAAATGCGCCAATAGCTCAGATGGATAGAGCAACGGCCTTCTAAGCCGTAGGTCGCAGGTTCGAATCCTGCTTGGCGTACTAAATTGTATTTATGGACTATTTATTTGCATGAGTGATTATCATAAAAATTGGCAAGTGTTTCTCATAAACGAGGCTGGTCTAGCAAAGATTAGACAAGATATGCTTGATTACGATACAGCCTTTATTACCGCCTTCCGTGGTGATATAAATGACAAATCTATGTGTGTTTTTACACCACCCGAAGAACCTTTGGATGAAAAGGGTGGTAAGAAAAGAACACGAGCCGTCCAAGGCAAAAGAGCAAAAACGAATAGAAGAAACAACAAAGATCTTTCAGCTTATCTATTAGGTCGAGGATACGGAATAAAGAATGTGCAAGGTTCGTATATTGAGAACTTTCGTTCACTCGATCCTGATAAGATCCCAAGAGAAGTAAAAGAAAATAGCTATTTTGTTGTAAATTTGAAGAACGACCCCCAATTTTTTGACGAGATTATCGATTTAGGTAAAAGATACTGTCAGGATTCTGTTATACTAGTACCAAAAGGGGGTGAGGCGTTTATTCACGGCACTAACAGAGGCATATACCCCGGATTAGATCAGAAGGAAACTATTGGTCAATTTATGGGCGGAGAGACAGGCGAGTTTATGTCAAGGATTGGGGGTCGTCCTTTTGTTATGAAAGAAGAAGAGGAAACCAAAACTTACAATGATTATTCTGGCAAGCAACGCCAAGTAATAAAAATTATGTCAAAAAGAGTTTTAGGTGAAATTGAAGAGATGCGTTTAGCATTGGAGGATAAATGAGAGTTGGAGATTTTGTTAGTAATGAGCACCACGGATTACAGAGATACGGTAAAATTAAAAAAGTTCTAAAAAATCCAAAAGGAGATGATTGGTCTTATTTTATTGTTGACTTTGTTGACGATGAGCGTTATCAAAAAGCGGTGGAGCACATAAAAAATACATCTAACCGAGAATATGAACCCGAGTATTACCGAGCAGATCAAATAACTTCTATTGATGTTAGTCAAACCATCCAAACCCTAACAAAACTAAAAAATAGTGCGGAGTAGCACAAAGGTAGTGCAGGAAGCTGTTAACTTCAAGGTTGTAGGTTCGAGTCCTACCTCCGCAGCCACCTATTTATAGTAGAGGTAACATGAATTGTCAAGTGATGAGTATGAAATAGGGGAACTAGTAAAGGTAAGGCTTTTTGGAACTAGAATTCACAAGGCACACTATCTAGCTTATCCTTATTTTTCGTATGGAGTTATAATCGCAAAAGGCATGTCACACTATGATGATAAAGAAGGGTATTTTATATTTGTCCAAAAGCTGGAAAAAATAGAATTTTTCAAAGTTGAGTGGATGAAAAAAGTAACAGGAGAAAAAAATGAGTCAAATGTATAAAGCTTTAGTATCACATTTTCAAGCACAGAGAGAGGAGGCACTGGCACTTATTGGCTTGTACATGGGGAGTCCACAAGCAGTTGCCGATCATTCAAACATATTAGAAGAATTGATCAAGTGGACAAAAAAACTTTCTGAGGCTGAAGAATGCCTTGAGTGCTTGAAAAGAAACATCAATTTCAATCCTCCCCAAGATCCTTCCCAATAAAAACAATAAATTTTATTCTAAAACGCTTACTGCAAACTAATTACAGTCGAGAAAACTGTGCAACAGAGCGTGTTTTCTAACGACAAACAAAATCAAACTTATCTATGTCCATGTTGTAACGGGCAAACGAAATCTAAAAAGTATAAAAATATAATTCACAACTGTTGAAAATGTTTTCTCAGCTATAACTTTATATAGGAGGAAAATATTATGGCTAATTTTAGTATTTCCGATTACGGAAAATATGTATCCTTGCAGAACGTTTCTGGTTCTGGTGATCCAGCCGATGCGCCGGGAGGAGGTATCTACCTTTTCGCTTCGGGCTCAGGCGGATCTGCGAAACTTTACTTACAAAATGAAGGCGTCTCGTCTCCATTCGACATTGCCGGTGGTGGTACACTTACAGTCGCTGGCGACAGCGGTGCAGACCAAACAATTAACTTGGACTCGGAAGATATCACCTTTGCAGGTGGCGAGGGTCTTGCAACTGTAATGACTGACGACACCGTTACTATCAATCTTGACATTGATGGAATGTCTTCAGCTACAACTGCTGTTGTTGATGCCGATCTTCTCATCATTGATGATGGTGCAAACGGAACAAATCAGAAGATTACCCGTGGTAACTTGCTTGGATCTGCTGTTGCTGCATTCTCTAACGGAATGACTGCAACAACCATGTCTGGCTCGTCCACACTTGCAGTTGGTGGAGTAGCAACTTTTGGTGCTAGTCTTTTACCACTTGCAGATGGTTCTGTTGATCTCGGATCTTCCACTAAGGAATTCAAAGATCTTTACATTGATGGCGTTGCTTACATTGATAGCCTTCAGGCTGACCAACTTGGCGCTGCTCTTGATGCTAATAATCAAGCAATCACAAACGTAGACATCAACTCTGGTGCTATGGATGGTGTTGTAATTGGTGCTGCTTCACAAGCTGCTGCTTCTTTCACAACCGTTTCTGGATCATCCACACTCGCAGTTGGTGGAGTAGCAACTTTTGGTGCTAATGTTCTACCACTTGCAGATGGTGGTATGGATCTTGGTTCTTCTAGTGCTGAATGGAAAGACCTTTACATTGATGGGGTTGCTTATGTTGACAGTCTTCAGGCTGATCAATTGGGTGCTGCACTTGATGCAAACAACCAAGCTATCACAAATGTAGACATCAATAGCGGTGCTATTGACGGAACTACAATTGGTGCCGCATCGCAAGCCGCTGGTCAGTTCACAACTGTATCTGGTTCTGGTGCTGCATCCTTTGCATCCACAGTGACTGCTCAAGGGAATGTTTTACCTTTGAATGACAATGGTGCTGACCTTGGTTCTAGCTCCAAAGAGTGGAAAGACCTTTACATCGATGGTGTTGCTTACATTGACAGTCTTCAGGCTGATGCACTCGGTGCTGCTCTTGATGCAAACAACCAAGCTATCACAAATGTTAACATTGACAGTGGTGCTATTGATGGTGTAAGTATTGGTTCTAACTCTGCGGTAACATTCCTTACTGCTTCTAACGCACTGATCACAAACCTCGATGTCGTAACACTCAACAGTGTTTCTCAAACAGAAACAACTCTTGAAATTGCTGACAAGTTGATTGTTGCTGCTCTTTCTGCTTCCTCTGCGAACTCCGCAGATGGTGGTCTTAAGATTGGTGGTGGTGCTAGCTCTGACGGTCATGCTTCCGTCCTTTGGGATCATGCAAACAGTGCACTTGACTTCAACATTGGTGGAACAACTGAGGTTCGCCTCGCTGACGGTGTATTCCGCCCAGAAACTGATAACGATGTTGACCTTGGTGCTTCTGGTGCTGAGTTCAAAGATCTTTATCTTGATGGTTCTGCTAATATTGATATGCTCAAGATGCCAGATGTTACTAGCGGAAAGCTTCTTGTTGCTGATGGAACTTCTTACGAAGAGGTCGCACTTAGCGGTGACGCAACTTTGTCTAATACTGGTGCTTTGACTATTGCTGCTGACGCCGTTGAAGGTTCAATGCTTAACGACAATGTTATTTCTGGTCAAACAGAATTGGCTCACGCAGATATCGCTTCTGCTGACGAGTTGATGATCTCTGACGGTGGAACATTGAAGAAAGTTGGACTTGATAGTCTTCGCGATCACTACTACGGACAAGTTTCCGGTGACGCTACTATCGCTGACGGTGGTGCTTTGACTATTGCTGCTCAGGCAGTTGAGAACAGCATGCTTGCTGATGACGCTGTTGGTGCTGACGAGTTGGCTGCTGATGCAGTTGTCAACGCTTCTGTTGCTTCTAATGCTGCTATCGTGGCTACTAAGTTGAACTTCAACGTTGACTTCGGTGGAAACGTTCAGTTCGGTTCCCAGTCAGACGACGTAGTTGCTTTCGGTGGTCCAATCAAGGTTGGCGGTAACGTAATTGCCAACTCTGAAGGCGAATCTACTATCTCTATGGATGTTGACCAAAATGTTGCACTTGCTGCTGCTGCTACCGTTGGTGGCGGATATGGCTCATCAGGAGTTACCATTTCTTCTGCTGGTGCAATCAGCGCAGACGGAGCACTTACTATTGGTGCTGACGGTGCTGGTGTAAACTTCAAAGCCTTCGGTGGCGCTGCCAATGAGCACATGTCTTACGATGCTGGTAACCACGTTCTTTACTTTGTTGATGGATCTAGCGCTACTTTGCTGACTCTTGGTGGAGATGCTACCACTGAGTACGCACTTGATGTTGCTAACGGATCTGATAACATTAATAAAGTTCGCGCTGCTGCATTCGTTACCTACTCGGACGAAAGCCTTAAGAGTGACGTTGCTTCTATGAGCAACACTGCCCTTGATACTGTTATGTCCCTTGAGGGTGTTGAGTTCACTTGGAAAGATTCCGGTGAAAGAGACTTCGGTTTCATCGCTCAAGACGTTCAATCTGTTCTTCCAAACGCAGTTCACACTGCTGCGGATGGAGTACAGGGAGTTGACTATTCAAGACTTACTTCGGTTCTCGTTGAGGCTGTAAAGGCTCAACAAGTTCAGATCGACGACTTGAAAAAGGTTATCACGAACCTCAAGAAGTAATAAAAACTAAATTTACGAAACCGAGAGGGGGGATTTGTCCCCCCTCTTTATATTTAATACATGAGCAAAAAAAGAATAGAACATAATAAAAAAGTCATTTTGACTTATCTAAAAGAAAGTGGTGCTCTTCACAGCATCGATAATACCTGTCATGCACAAAAAGCTTTTATAATAAACAGTGTTTTACACTGGGTCTTGAACAAAGTAGACACAGGTGAGTATAGCGCTGGCGATGTATCATTTTATCTTGATTCAATGAATGATTTTTTGGATGGTAAATTGAGAGTTTACTGGTCTGGGGAAGGAAACTTAGTGATTGGCATGTAAAAATAGTTGACATATGATATAATAGAGTGTATTATTTATTTGCCCTTTTTGTCGGGGTGGTGGAATAGGTAGACACGACAGACTTAAAATCTGTTGCTCTTTGAGCGTGGGGGTTCAAGTCCCCCTCCCGATACTAACTTTAGCAAAAGGAAAATATGATAAATCCCGGTAAAGAAGATTTTCACATTGAAGATAAAGAAGCAAAAGAGTTAGAAGATTATCTAAGCACTTTACAAGGCATGAAATATGAAATGAAAGACTGCTTGGAGTTTCTGAAGTCGCTGCCCGATGAGTCTGTAGATTTAGCTATTTTAGACCCTCCCTATTTTGAGATTATAAAAGATGACTGGGATAATCAATGGAAAACTGAGCAAGAATATCTTGATTGGTGCATGGAATGGACTAAAGAGTCATTTCGTGTGCTAAAGCCCGGACGTTGCCTTTATGTTTGGGGGACCACCAAGCATGATACATTTCTTCGCTACAAATTGGATGTACTGAACAACATTGAAGGTGCACACTACCAAAACTGGATCATTTGGCATTATGATTGGGGTGGGCGAACAAAGAAGAACTTTGCTCGAAAGCACGAAGATCTCATTATGTATTCAAAAGGTAAAGATTTTCTTTTTAATGCGGATGACATTTTAGAAGAGCGAGCCGTCAAGACCAACATGGCTCTTCAGCGCAAAATGAATTTGCTAAAAAAGCGGATGATTCTGGATGAAAAAGTAGATAATGAAAAATATTCTAAACTTTGTGAGGAGTATGAAAACTTGTGGAAAGAAGGTTTTAACTCTAAAACTATTAGCGAAGAGTACAAGAAAGATTATGAGGAATGTCTGAAATACTGGACTAAAGGTGACGAAAAGTCTTGGAAAACATACAGTTTTGACAAACTGCAATCCGATCAGTGGGAGCCAAAACTTGAAGAATTGCAAGCAAAGAACACTAAGTTTGAGAAAGGCAAGATACCAACTGATGTTTGGAAAAAGAACAACCATACAACAAGTAAAGAATATGCAGGCTGGCATCCTACGCAGAAACCAGTCTCTCTCTTGGAACGTGTTATCAAGGCAAATTCTAACGAAGGTGATGTTGTTCTTGATGTTTTTAATGGATCGGGCTCTACAACGATTGCATGCATGAAAACAAACAGAGCTTTTTTTGGATGCGAGAGAGATAGATCATATTTCTATCCGTCTTTACAAAGAATGAGAGATATGCAAAAATACTACGAGGAGTTAGGAAATGTTTGATATAGTAGTTTTGAGTGGAGGCTTTGACCCAATCCACATTGGGCATGCCAGAATGGTCATCGCTGCCTCTAAGCTGGGCGCAGAAGTTGTTGTTGGAGTAAATTCTGATAATTGGTTAGAAAGAAAAAAAGGATATGCCTTTATGTCATGGTCTGAAAGGGCTGAAATGGTTGAATCAATCAAGGGTGTAACAAAAGCAGTCTCTTTCGATGACTCTGATAATTCAGCCTGCGACCTACTTAGAAAAGTTAGGGAAGAAAACCCAACTGCTAGTATCGCTTTTGCCAATGGTGGTGATAGAAACACAAGCAATATTCCTGAAAACGATGTTGCAAACAAACTTGGAGTTTCCTTAGTTTGGAGCGTCGGTGGTGGCAAAATTCAAAGTTCTAGCGATTTAGTAAAAAAAATAAAAGAAAGGAGTTGATATGAAAATAACATTTGACGATACAGAACATGATGTTGAAAAAAATGAAGATTTGACAAATGAAGTACAAACAGATTCACAATTAAAAGATTTGATTGTGAATTATGTCGGAACAAAAAAGAACCCAGAAAGCGATGAAGTAACTTTACAATTGGTTTTGGATACTTTTAGCGAAGAATTTCCGGAGTTTGTTTTACCTTTAGCAGAAGAAAATTTCATCAGAGGCTACAATCAGGCATTGTTTGATATCGAAGAGGGCAATAAAGCTATGGAAGAGATAAAAAAACAAGAAAATGACCAAGATTAAAGAATATCTAAAAAATAAAAAAATAATTCACGAGGAAGGAAATATAACTCTCCACAATGATATACCAGTGTATGTAAAAGATAAACTTTTAAACAATGGCATAAGCCTATCTAGTGTCATTACAAAAGTTGGTCAAACTGTACCAAAATATTTTGTACATGGCTTAGACTCAATTTACGTTGGCGATTTTGAACAATTTAGAGATAGAGGCATAAATGCTTTTTATGACAACGGATCTCTCTACATCTCTAATTTTCAGGACGACGAAGACGATATGATTGATGATATTGTTCATGAAATAGCTCACCACGTTGAAGAGAATCATGGTATGGACATTTACGGCGACGGTCGTCTTGAGCGAGAATTTTTAGGAAAAAGAAAGAAGCTATACTACCTTTTAGATGCCGAAGGTTATGATGTAAAAATAAGAGATTTTCTAAATCCAGATTTTTCTAGGGAATTTGATGAATTTTTGTCTCAAGACATTGGATACTTGAATCTAAGAGGAATTACCCAAGGTCTTTTCTATTCTCCTTACGCTGCAACTTCCCTTCGAGAGTATTTCGCAAATGGTTTCGAGAACTTTCACATAAAAAAAGATTATAATTACTTGCAAATCATGTCCCCTGTGTTGTATAATAAGATAGAAAACTTATTAGACAAGGCATAAAATGACACACATTTCGTATTCTGAGTTGAAAAACTGGTGGACATGCCCCCACAAGCATAAACTAACTTATATCGATAAAATTGACGGCTTTCAAGGGAATCATTATACAGCCTTTGGAACAGCACTTCACGATGTGTGTGAGAGCATGCTTTTGGATCCTAAAGTTGAAAGCGAAGCCGTAAAGTTATTCGAGTCAAATTTCTTTGATCAAATCAAATCCTTAAAAGATAAAGACATTTCATTCGACAAAGAAATGACAAGAGACATGTATATCCAAGGGAAGGATATAATCCCAGAGATAATGCCAGCAGTTGAAGATTATTTTGAAGAATACGAAGTTTTCTCAACTGAGGAAAAGATTTATGAAGATATTGAAGATGTCGAGGGTGATTATAAGTTCAAAGGTTATATCGACCTTGTGATCAAGACTAGTGACAATAAATATCATATTATTGATTGGAAAACATGCACTTGGGGCTGGAATGCAAAGAAGAGAGCAGACCCACAAATCACCTATCAATTGACTTTCTACAAACACTTTTTTGCCAAAAAGCATGGCATTGACCCTAAGATGATCGAGACTCATTTTGCTTTACTGAAAAGAACAGTGAAAAAAAATAGAGTTGAGATATTTAGAGTCACAAGCGGGAATATAAAAACCGAAAATGCTCTTAACATATTATATAAAGCAATACATAATATCGGAAGAAAGGTTTTTGTAAAAAACCGCTTATCCTGTAAATACTGTGAGTTTTATGGGACAGAACACTGTACATGAGGTAAACGTGAGCGATAAAAAAACGATCCTAGTTCTTAGCGATCACCCCCTAAGCCCTTCCGGAGTCGGAATACAAACAAAATATATGATTGAAGCGATGCTAAAGACTGGAAAATATAGATTTTTCTGTCTGGGTGGAGCAATCAAACATGAAGACTATCGTCTTGTAAAGACAGAGCAATGGGGTGATGACTGGCTAATCCAGCCTATTGATGGATATGGTACTCCCGATATGATTAGATCTGTTATTAGAAATGAAAAACCATCCATGGTTTGGTTTATGACAGACCCAAGATTCTGGGGATGGCTGTGGCAAATGGAAGATGAAATTAGACCACTGGTCCCAATGGTGTATTATCATGTTTGGGATAATTTCCCAGCCCCCACGTATAATAAACCATGGTATGACTCAACAGATACAATTGCCTGTATTTCTAAAGTGACAAAGCAAGCTGTTGATGAAGTGGTACCAGATCATAAAGATGTTTGTTATCTGCCGCACACAGTGGATACAGAAATATTTCATAAATTGGATGACGCCCAAATAGAGGAGCGTAAAAAAGCAGGCTTTTCGTCTTTAGATAATATGAAAGATAGAGTTGTATTCTTTTGGAACAATAGAAATGCGAGACGTAAACAAAGTGGCTCTCTTATCTACTGGTTCAAGGCGTTTCTAGATGAAGTGGGGCATGATAAGGCAACACTATTGATGCACACAGATCCTAAAGATGTGCACGGGCAAGATCTTGAGTATATTATTCACCACTTGGGTCTAGATCAGGGACAAGTTTACCTTTCAAGGCAAAAAATTGCACCCGAAGAATTGACAATAATGTACAATATCTCTGACTGCACGATCAGTGTATCAGATGCAGAGGGATTTGGTCTTGCCACTTTGGAATCTCTTGCATGTGAGACACCTATTATTGTCACTATGACAGGTGGTCTTCAAGAGCAAGTAACAGATGGAGAAGATTGGTTCGGGATCGGACTGGAACCAACTTCAAAAGCAATTATCGGTTCTCAGGAGATCCCTTTTATATATGAGGACAGACTCTCACAGGAAGTTGTGGTTGATGCCCTCAAGAAAATGTACAATATGTCAAAAGAGGAAAGAAAAGAGCTTGGTAAAGCAGGAAGAGAGCATGTGCTAAAGAACTATAGCCCAGAAAAATATGCTAAAGAGTGGGAAGAAACTTTTGATAGAATTATTGAACAGCACGGATCTTGGGATACAAGAAAGGGCTACAAAGCATGGGAGTTAATTGAGGTATAAAATGAAAAAAAAGATTTTAGTAAAAGGACCTATATTGTCTAGAAGCGGATACGGTGAACAAACGAGATTTGCTGTTAGATCTCTACGCAGCTATGAAAAATATCTAGATATTTTCATCATTCCCACTACTTGGGGTAAAACTGGATGGGTGTGGGAGGAGAGCGAAGAAAGGGAGTGGATCGATGAGAGAATTAAAGCAACAGCCATCTATCTCAATCAAGGCGGTCAGTTTGACATGTCTTTGCAAGTTACGATTCCAAATGAGTGGGAAAAATTAGCCCCTGTAAATATCGGATACACTGCTGGGATTGAAACAACAAAAGTAGCGCCACAGTGGATTGAGAAAAGTATGATAATGGATAAGATTGTTGTTGTATCCAATCATGCAAAGGAAGTCTATGAGAGCACAAGCTATACCGCTCAAGATAAAAACACTGGGAAAACAGTCGATAACTTTAGATGTCAGGCACCAATAGAGGTGGTAAACTACCCAGTAAGAGCCATCGGAAACCCGGATAGCTTAGATCTTGAACTAGAAACAGATTTCAACTTCTTAGTCTCATCTCAATGGGGTCCCAGAAAGAATATTGACAACACTATTAAGTGGTTCGTTGAAGAATTTCATGATCAAGAAGTTGGTCTTGTTGCTAAACTAAATTGGCACAATGATTCTGTAAATGATAGAATTGGAACAACTTTAAAGCTCAAGAATATGCTGTCTCAATACAAGGATAGAAAATGTAAAGTTTATCTTCTACATGGTTCTTTTACTGATCAAGAAATGGCTGATCTTTATGCTCATCCAAAAATCAAAGCATACGTCTCTCTGACACACGGTGAAGGATATGGTCTACCTCTTTTTGAAGCAGCTTATCACGGGTTACCAATTATTGCTCCCGACTGGAGTGGACATTTAGATTTTCTTTATATGCCTGTCAAAGATAAAAAATCTAAAAAAGAGAAAATGAAAGCAATGTTTACGAAAGTTGATTACAAGCTTGCCCCAATCCCTCCTGAAGCTGTTTGGGATGGTGTACTTCAAGCTGATTCAATGTGGTGTTATTCGGATCAAGGCTCTTACAAAATGAAGTTGAGAGAAATGAGAACCAAATATACTCACAAAAAGAAACAAGCCGAAAAGCTACAGCAGTGGATTCTAAAAGATTTTGAAGCTTCTAAGATGTATGATAAGTTTGCTAATGCCGTGGTGCCTTTTAAAGAATTTGAGGAAGCTGAAGAGCAGTTAGATGCTTTGTTGGAAGGGATCATATGAGCAAAAAGAAATATATTTTTATAGCAGATATGTTTCTTGAAGATTATACAGGGGGTGCTGAACTATCTACAGGCGCACTTGTTGGTAAAGCGGTAGAAAACAATATATCATGTGCCCTAGTTCATTCTCATGATGTTACTGAAAGTGTCTTAGATCAAAACAAAGATTGCCATTTTGTAGTTTGTAATTTTGCAAACTTGGGTGAATTAGAAAAAGTTCACATGTGCAAAAACAATTCATATTCTATTATTGAGTATGATTATAAGTTTTGTAAATATAGGTCAATGGAAAAACATTTCGCAGCCGAACAAAAAGAGTGCGACTGTGAAATAAAATCAAACATTGCGCTTTATGCATACGCAGAAAAAATATGGTTTATGAGTGCCAAACAAAGAGAAATCTTTTTTGATAACATGAAATTTTTATCAAAGAAAAAGAGTGAAGTCCTTAGTTCAATCTTTGCCAGTACGGATATTAGATTCATAGAGACACTTTCTCATAACGAAAAGAATGATAAATTCATCATATTAGATTCAGACTCTTGGATCAAGAATACCAAAAGCACTATTGATTTTGCTGAAAAGAACAATATGAATTATGAGTTGGTAAAAAATCTCCCCTATCATGAACTGTTGATTAAGTTATCTACATCAAAGGGATTGATTTTCTTACCATCCGGAGGCGATACATGCCCCAGAATAACAATAGAAGCTAAACTGTTGGGGGGGGATGTCATTGTCAACGAGAACGTCCAACATGCACAAGAGGAATGGTACAAAACAAATGAGTCTTGTTTGAAATATGTAAAAGAGACTTCGCAAAGATTTTGGGATTATTATGAAAAATAAAACAATAGTTGTCATGGGAAATGGTCCATCTCTAAAAGATGTAGATTTTGATATGCTGAAAGGAGTGGATACTTTCGGACTAAACTCGGCATATAGAGCATATGAGAGAATGAATTGGTGGTCAACATATCATGGATGCTTTGACTATCGTGTTACCGATAACCACAAGGAAAGTTTTCAAAACTTAATAGATAATAGCCCAATAAAAAAATGCTTTTATATAAGAGATTATTTTGGTCCACATGAAAAATTTCAACATATAAATATGCAACCATTTGGATCTACAAACAAAATAAATCAAAGTCCTGAAGATTTTTTGTCATTCCATGACAATGGAAACTCCGGAGCAAATGCAAGCTCTGTTTCAATTTGTATGGGTTATAATAAAATTATTTTACTTGGAGTTGACTGCAATTACGTTGAATTTATTGACGGCTGTGAAAAAGATGGTGTTGGGCTGAAGATCAAGGAAACTCCGGATAAAAATCCAAATTATTGGTTTGACGACTATCAGCAAGCTGGCGATGAATATAATGTTCCAAGAGGTTTAGATTTCCACTTACCAACATGGAATGCGTTCGCTTACCGTGCCGCCCATGCCAATGTAGAGGTTGTAAATTGCAGCCCAACCACGACCCTCAGATGTTTTAGAAGAAAGGGGTTGAAAGAGGCTTTGGACCTGTAATGAGTGTTGTAAACATCTATTCTAAAATAGAAAAAAATAAGCTGCTTCATAAAATTATAAAAAAAAGCTTATTTGATGAAACATCTAGACTTGACGTCATTGAAGATGATAACTTTTTACAATTAGCTGTATTAAAAATGGACGAGGGGAAAACATTTGCCCCTCACAAACACATATATAAAGACTTCAATGACAAAACTATTGCCCAAGAATCTTGGGTGGTTATTAGAGGATCAGTAAAAGTCATATATTATGATCTAGATGACAGCATTATACATGAGGATATAATAGAGCAAGGAGACTGTTCAATAACGCTTTTTGGTGGTCACAATTATGAAGTTTTAGAAGACAACACCCAAGTGTATGAATTCAAAACTGGACCATACTTGGGTCAAAAATTAGATAAGGAATTTATAGAGTGATAATATGAAAATAAATATGGGATGCGGCTGGAGAGATTTCGGCTCAGATTGGACTCATATTGATGGAGGAGATTATCCACACTTAGATTACAGTGATATTCAAAGCCTAGAACAACTTGAAGATAATATCGTTGACCTTATTTACGCATCTCATGTTATAGAATATTTTGACAGAGAAGAGGTCGTTGCGGTTTTATCTGAGTGGAAAAGAGTCCTGAAAACCGGCGGCATTCTAAGATTAGCAGTGCCAAATTTTGAGATTATTGCAAAACTTTATTGCAATGGCGATTATCCACTGAACAACTTTCTTGGACCATTGTATGGCAAAATGAAAATGAGTGATAAAAAAATATTCCACAAAACAACGTATGATTTTTCAACCCTCAAAGAGTTACTAATAAGCATAGGCTTTACTAGCATAAAGGAATATGATTGGAGAGATACGGAGCATCACATACATGATGATCACTCCCAAGCATATTTGCCACATATGGATAAAGAGAATGGAACTTTGATTAGCTTAAATGTGGAGTGTGTAAAATGAGTTTTGAAAAAGTTAGAGAGTTTGAAAATCAAATAGCGTCTTTTTTTGGCTCTCCTCACGCAGTAGCTGTAGACTGTTGCACACACGGTATAGAGCTTTGCCTGAGACAGCAAAAAGTAAAATCTATAACTGTGCCGAAGAGAACTTATTTATCAATCCCAATGCTGGCTAATAAACTCAATATTGATCTAAAGTGGAAAGATGAGAGTTGGCAAAACTTCTATTATATTGGAGAGACTAATATAATTGATGCTGCGGTATTATGGCAAAAAAACAGCTATATAAAAAATACGTTCATGTGTGTAAGCTTTCAATTCAAAAAACACTTAAGCTTGGGGCGTGGTGGAATTATCTTGACTGATGATGAAAAAGTATCTAAAATTTTGAGAAAAATGAGTTATGATGGTAGGGAACCAAACGAGGTTCCATGGGTGAAACAAGATATAGATATGGTAGGGTACCATTACTACATGACCCCAGAGACAGCAGAGATGGGATTACAAAAATTGCCCCAAGCTATTAAACAGCCAGCAAGAGTATGGAATATAAATGAGTGGGCTGACTTAACGCAAATGAAAATTTTCAAGGAACAAAAATGAAGAAAAAAGCTTTGATTACAGGTATTTCTGGACAAGACGGAAGTTACCTAACTGAATTGTTATTGTCTAAAGGATACGAAGTGCATGGATTGGTTAGAAGGCACTCCGTCGCAGAGAACCAAGACGCCAGACTGCAAAAAATTGAAGGTGAAATAAATTGCCACTATGGAGATCTTTTAGATTTCCCTTCTTTGCATAGAGTTGTATCTAATGTCATGCCTGACGAAATATATAATTTAGGCGCGATGAGCCATGTTAGAATTAGTTTTGATATGCCTTCATTCACCATACAAACAAATGCTCTTGGTGTCCTGAATATGTTAGAGGTTTTTAGAACCACATGTCCGGAATCAAAATTTTATCAAGCTAGTTCCTCTGAGATGTTTGGGAATTCTGTTGATGATGATGGAGTTCAAAGACTCACAACACCAATGACTCCAGTTAGTCCATATGGCTGTGCAAAAGTTATGGGATTCAACCTCGTTCGTCATTACAGGTCTGCCTATGGTTTGCATGCATGCAATGGTATCTTATTTAATCATGAATCTCCGCGAAGGGGATCAAACTTTGTAACAAACAAGGTTGTGAAAGGAGCAGTTGCAATCAAAAAAGGCTTGCAAGATAAGTTAGAACTTGGTAATATGGATTCCTATAGGGATTGGGGACATTCTAAAGATTATGTTAGAGCTATGCATATGATCATCAACCATGATAAAGCCGATGAGTTTATAGTTTCTACGGGCAAAACACACTCGGTTAGAGAATTGTGCGAAATTGTCTTTTCAAAACTTGGAATGAATTACGAAGATTACATTGTTCAAAATCCAAAATTTATGAGACCTGAAGAATTGAAATATTTGAAAGGAGATTCTAGCAAATCAAGAGAGATATTGGGATGGGAGCCTGAGTATACTTTTGAATCAATGTTGGAAGAAATGATAGAAAGGTGGCAAAAAGAGCTATGAGAAAGAGGCTTTGTGTTTTACAAGTAACGCCTGAAATTCCGAATCAAGATCATGTGAACTACTTTAGGGATAAAGAGGACTGTGATTTTTATTTTGTCACTCATGATGCTGAACACGAAGATGCTCTAAAATTTTGCCCTAACACTAAGTGGGCGCAAACAAGAGACACGTTGTGTGAACTCGTTCCCAAGAAATATGATTATTACGCATTCATAGATTATGACTATATTTTGCGACCACAAAGAAGTTTAGGGGTCAAAGAGCAAATAATCGAAGATCTCGAACACAACCCAGCGGTATTGACTTACTATCCCGGCAAGAATCTTCAAACACCATATGCTTCCGACAAGAAATACTATGAGAGCAAAGATTACTCTTGCATTCCGTTTACACACTTTGGACTAAAGGTTGTCCACCACACATTACTACGATGGTTTTTTCCTCTTTGCACAAATTTTTCTGTTGATGTTGACTCATGCCACATGTTTAATATTCAAGAGCTTCCCTTCATGAAAAACGTTATATGTAGTCATAAGATTATATATGATAATGGGTTTAGCAATGAGGAGTCTGAGTATAATAAAGACGGTGCATATAGCAAGTATAAAATGGACGAAATGTGGAAGTGGATAAGACCTTCTTTCAAAAAGCAGAAAGTGCTGAGTATGTTTGCATCGTTGCCTCAAGAATATGATGACAGCTTGCTTATAAAAAAAGCCTTTGTAAACATCTTTAGAGACAAAGACGTTACACCAGCTTCTTCCCCACCTGATGTAAACTACTTCAACAAAGAAAAGATAGAGAATGTTTTTAATCTAGAACATGAATTCTTTTCAAATAAAGAGTTTGATATCGAAAAGCAATTTATGGTTTTACACCCAGAGTTCAGGAATAGGGTCGAAAATATATTGCGTAGAGATGTCACTTTTGAAACTCTAAAGACTAAAGAAGACCCGTGGATAAACATAGTAAAAAACATAAATGATGAACTAAAAGAATATAGAAACATAAGTGCGAATGAATGTGTTGATATTTATCAGACAATGGAAAATAATGATTCTTTATTTATAAAGAATGCACAAACCAATAAAGATTTACAAGAATATCTTAGAGGAAAAAGAGTCGCCTTTGTAGGACCAGCACCGTGTCTATCTGGGAAAGGTAAAGGAAGTCTAATAGATAGCTATGATGTTGTTGTGAGAGTACAGCCAGAGATATGGGACACTAGTGATTTTGGTAGCCGAACAGATATTGTTCAGAGTTGTTTAAATTCTAGCTATAGCCCCAAGGTGGCAAATTTTTTAGAAAAAACTCCTGTAGAGAGCAGACCAAAGTTCATTATTTGCAATGACACAGTTGCGCGAGAATATCCCTATCCGGGGAGCGGCGATTGGCATTCTGTTGTCAAAGAATACAACGATTATCTAAAAGAATATAATGTACCTTTAGCTCACTTGCAAAATGAAGATGGGACGTGGGAAAGGTGGGCTTTATACTGGGAAGTTTATGCGAAACCACACGTTGAAAAAGTTGGCAAAAACATGTATACTTATTACAGTGGCAATTTCAATTCAGGGTACGGTGCGCTGAATATGTTACTAAGTTGCCCTTTGAAAGAGTTGGCTGTATTTGGTGTTAATTTTTATAATTTTGGTGTTGTCAAAGATATAAAAGACAAGTATAATCCTGCATACATCAACGCACAAGGAAATGACGGATCTTATTTAGGACCTGACAAACTATTACATGACCAAATGTCGCAAATGATGCATTGCATAAATGTCTTAGAAAGCGACAACAGGTTTATAATGGATCCCGACGTGAAAGAGGGGTTATATGATATTGATTTGCACAAGAGAATAGATAAGTTTAAGAAATTGCCAAAAATCCTGCACACCACACAATAAAAGAGGTCATAAAATTGTCAAAAATAGTAGCAATGATACCCGCACGAATGGGTAGCAAAAGAATCCCAAAAAAAAATATACGCCTTTTGAATGGTAAGCCGCTAATTCAATATGCCATCGACGCTGCGAAAGAAGCGGGGTGCTTTGATGAAATATGGGTCAATTCAGAGTCGGACATTATAAAGGAGATAGCGCTAGAATCAGATGTAAACTTTTATAAAAGACCAGATGAATTTGCATCTGATACAGCCAGCAATGATGAATTTACACAGGATTTCTTCAATAATGTTGATTGCGACATTGTGATACAAATATTGCCAACGTCCCCGTTTATCTCGACAGAAGAAATACAGCAATTTGTAAAACAATTTGTTTATAATGGGTTGGACACACTCATATCTATGATTGATGTACAAATAGAGGCAATGTATGACGGCGCACCTATCAACTTTTTTCAAAAAAAGCAAACGCCTCCATCACAAACTCTTACTCCAATCAAAGCCTACGGATGCTCTTTGATGGGGTGGAGAAAAGACAACTATCTAGAAAATATTGAAAAATATGGTGCTGCCTATCATGGCGGCGACGGCAAAATAGACTTTTTCACACTTAAAGGATATTCCACTGTCGATATTGACAACGAAGAAGAATTCCAGTTAGCTGAAACAGTTGCTCGAAGCTTATCTAAAAATAGAAGTTTTGCAAAGCGATATTATGGTCAAGAGCATACAGAAGTTGACGTACCAGAGATTTTGTCAAAAGATGGAGTAAAATCTTCTAGCTACAATTTAGCCAATCAAATGATTGTAAACATAGAAGACATTATTGGATCTAATGATCCAAATTCTAGTTGGTGTTATAGGGCGATAAATACAGAAAATAACAGTGCTACCTTGATTGCTCAAATGCCCGGAGAAGGAAATAGGAGACATTATCACCCGGATTGGAATGAGTGGTGGTATATCATAAAGGGTGAGTGGGAGTGGGAAATAGATGGAGAAACATCTGTTGTAAAAGAAGGCGATTTTGTTTTTATACCAAAGGGTGTTGTGCATAAAATCACTGGACATGGCAAAGAGCAGTCTATACGCTTGGCTGTGAGTCGCGACGATGTTGAACATACATATCCGGAAGGAGACCATTACAATGAATAATATAGCTAGGGGTAGCATTTTCAACATAAAAATTGATTTTGATAAAAGCTCCGGAGCATACTTGTATGATAAGAATTCTAATAGAAAATATTTAGATTTCTTTGGCATGTATGCATCTTTACCCCTTGGCTATAATCATGAAGTTTTCAAAACCAAACAGTTTCAAGATGAAATTATTAGATGCTCACATGTGAAAGTTACTAATTGTGAATTTGTTTCTGATGAAACAGAAGAATTCGATAAGCAATTTAGCTCCTATTGCTCTTTAGACAATACATTTTCCAACTTTCATTATTGCTCTACAGGAGCACTAGCAGTTGAAGCGGCAATAAAAATAAGCCTACATTATAAAAATTATAAAAATCTTAATGTCTTATCTTTCAACAATAGCTTCCACGGTGTCAACAGCTACGGAGGTTTTATAACGGGCAGATTCTCCACTTCCCTCAAGAGACTAAAAGGAATACCAGAACTTTTTTCAACAAAATGCAACTATGACTTAGAAGAAGTTGAAAAGAATATGAGCAGTGAAGATAATCCTGTAACGTGCATTGTTGTCGAGCCAATACAGTGTACAGCGGGTGATATCCATCACGACAAGGAGTTCTTTTCTAAGCTCAGAAATTTGTGTGACAAATATGATGTGCCAATGGTATTCGATGAAATTCAGGTAGGCTTTGGAGCTACAGGAAAATTGTGGTATTTCGAGCATCTCGGAATAACCCCAGATATAGTTGTCTTTGGTAAAAAGACGCAGGTGTCTGGGTTGATGGTAACTAAAAAATTTAGTGATATTTTTAGCAAAGAAGATGTGCCCCGACTAGAAGTGACTTGGAATTCGGATACGCTTGATATGATACGGTGCAAATACATCATTCAAGAGTTTCAAGAAGGCTCTGTATTGGATAATGTGAATAAAAGAGGAGAGCAAATAAGGAATTTGCTATCTGATGTTTCTGGGATTGATAATTTTAGATCTAAAGGTTTGATAATAGGATTTGACCTGAAGAATACTGAAACAAGAGACAGGTTGATGAGAATTCTTTATGACAAGGGTATGATTTGTAACTCCACCGGAGCAAATTCAATACGCCTAAGACCAAATCTTGCTTTGAGTGAAGAAGATGCAATTATAGGTTGTAACATGATCAGGGAAGCTTTGCAAGAAATAGAATGAAAATATTCGTACCTATAAAACAAAACTCCCAGCGCGTCCCTCAAAAGAATTTTAGAACATTCAAAGGCGAGCCTCTGTACAAGCACTCGCTCTTGAAATATGGAGATCTGGAAGTGCATGTGGACACTGATAGTGATGAAATATATAAAAGCATCAACAGCGATTCACGTCTTTCTAATGTCAATGTCTTTATGAGAGATGAAGCTCTCGTAGGCGATTCCATATCGGTTTGTGATCTAATCCTAAATTTTATTACAAGATATAACGTACATGACCCAATCGCTCAGGTGCATGTCACTAGTCCTTTTTTGAACGCAGATATTATAAAGGACGCATACAAATATATGACTGAACACGATTCAGTTGTATCTTGTAATACTTATAATTCTAGATTTTGGAGAAAAGAAAAATATGGCTTTTGCCCAATCAACCACAACCCTCTAAGATTAGAGCAGACTCAAGATTTACCCGTTGTTTACGAAGAAAATTCTGCATTTTACATATTTAAACCCTCTGTGGTATTATCAACGTCTAGTAGAATTGGTCAAAATCCATATTTTTACTCAATTTCTAAACCGTATAATATGGACATAGATACAGAAAGTGACTGGGAGGCGGTTTTGAAGGAGGTCGATAGAGAATGAAAAATATAAAAATATATATTGTCACATACAGGAGAACAGAAATCCTGAATAAAACTCTAGACACTCTCTTCAATAAGACTGATTTTCCATCTATACAAAACACTGAAGTAAATATAATCAACAACCACTCAGAGTTTTCTATAGAGGATCGCTTCAAGGACAGGGTGAACGTTATACACAACAACGCCCGCCCCGATTGGGACACCGGTAACTTGGCAAGAAATTGGAATCAAGCTTTAGTTCATGGTTTTGTCGATTTAAATAACCCTGATAGTAAAATTGTGGTTACTATGCAAAACGATATTGTTTTGGATTCAAACTGGGCTACAAATTTACTAAAGATGCACCAAAAGTACACTTTTGTAACAGGTCGCTTGGGTGATAACATTGTTAGCTATCGACCTGATGCGGTGAAAAAGATTGGCATGTGGGATGAAAGGTTTTTGACCCCCGGAAACAAAGAAGCCGACTACTATATTAGAGCACTTATTTACAATAAAGAACATTCTCTGATCAACGATGTAGTTCATGGAAGGTTGCTAAATGAAGCAGACGCTATGCCGCTAGACACTCCAGAATATCAAGGAGGAAATAGTGACTGGTTAGAAATAAAATCTAACCCACTTTGGGATGAGGCATGGTATCACACCACGCAAATTTTTTATTGGAAGTGGAAAGATACATGGAAAACTCAACCCTCTTATGTTGGGTGGCTGACTAAATGGTCTAAAGATTTTATTGATAGTCCCCCGTCTCCTCCAAAGGTGCCGAATTTTGTTCAATACTATTATTTTGAAAAAGACATACAACTAAAAGATAAAAATTATATTGGTTGGAATGAGGGCGATATTTGGCTAGATTTAGGCAAACAGGGAGATATTGACCAGCACCCAATAAATAAAGAGGAGCGTTTTAGAGATGATTAAATTTGTTGTTTTTGATTTAGATGGAGTTTTAGTAAACGCTAGAGAAATCCACTATGAAGCTCTCAACGCAGCCTTGGCAGATGTTGATGAGAAGTATGTAATAAATAAAAAAGAACACTTATCAATTTTTGATGGTCTTTCTACCACAAAAAAACTGAATTTATTGTCTGAAAGAAAAGGTTTAGACAAAAGTTTGCACAATATCATATGGAAGACTAAACAAAAAAAGACAATCGAGATAATTGATAATTTTTCTAGAGATGAGAGAGTTTGTAAAATACTGAAAAAAATAAAATCTCAAGGTTTGATGATAGCATGTGCTACAAATTCAATTAGGGAAACTGCAAAACTTCAACTCTTAAGAAAAGGCTTTTTTGAACATATTGATTTCTTGTATTCAAACCAAGATGTGCAGAGACCAAAACCAAGCTCAGAGATATATCTAAAATGCATGCTAAGAGCTAATGTAGACCCCCATGAGACGTTAGTCGTAGAAGATTCTCACCATGGTAGAACAGCAGCTATTAATAGCGGTGCACATTTACATGCTGTGAAAAATTGTGAAGATGTACAATACGACAAAATAATCAACCATATAAAAAGAATAAATAAACAAAACAATACAAAACCAAAGTGGCAAGGAGGAAAAATGAACGTTCTTATACCGATGGCTGGAGCAGGATCTAGATTTCAACAAGCTGGATACACATTCCCAAAACCTTTGATTGAGGTAAATGGAAAGCCAATGATACAGGTTGTTGTGGAAAACCTAAACATAGATGCAAAACACATTTTTGTGGTTCAAAAAGAGCATTATGAGCAGTACAATCTGAAACACCTTTTGAATTTGATATCACCAGATTGTGAAGTCGTTCAAGTTGATGGAATGACTGAAGGCGCAGCATGCACCACACTATTAGCTAAAGAATTCATCGACAATGATGAGCCCCTATTATATGCGAATTCTGATCAATTTTTGGACTGGGATAGTAATGAATTTATGTATTCCATGGAGGCTGATGAGATCGACGGGGGAATGTTAACTTTTACAGCGACTCATCCCAAGTGGAGCTTTGCCAAGCTAGACTCAGATGGATATGTGACTGAGGTAGCTGAAAAAAAGCCAATTAGTGATATTGCGACCACCGGCATTTATTATTGGAAAAAAGGTTCTGATTATGTAAAATATGCAGAACAAATGATTGAAAATAATACTAGAGTAAATAATGAGTTTTATGTCTGTCCGGTTTTCAACGAGGCTATAACAGATGGTAAAAAAATAAAAACTTTTCACTTTGATGGAATGTGGGGGATTGGAACGCCTGAAGATCTGAGAAATTTCTTGGAGAACCACAAGTGATCCTTATATCTCATAGGGGTAATATTGATGGCAAAAAACCATTGCTTGAAAACACCCCATCCTATATTGAGAAAGCTTTGAAAAAAGGATTTGATGTCGAAATAGATGTGTGGTATCATAGCAACCAATGGTTTTTAGGTCATGACGAACCTCAACATTTAGTGAAAAGTGATTTTCTAACCAATGATAAGCTTTGGTGTCACGCAAAAAACTTACAGGCGCTTGAACAGTTATTGAAACTTGGCGCTCATTGCTTTTGGCACCAAGAGGACGACTATACTTTGACCAGTCGAGGGGTTATATGGGCGTATCCGGGCAAAGATTTAGTAAAGAATTCAATCTGCGTCATGCCAGAAAGACGTGAGTTCAAAATCGAAATCGAATGTCTAGGGGTTTGCTCAGATATAATAGAAGAATACAGGAAGAAATATGGCAGTTGAATTAAAGAATTTGGAAATTATAAGTCAAAGTCAGGACTTATACGACAGCTTCAACAGTTTTATACTAAGTTCAGATACGAAAGTTTTTGGCAAGTTATTGGCTCGGTCTTTACTGTTTGATAAAGTAAAAGATATCCCCGGAGACATCGTTGAATGTGGAGTTTTTAAGGGGACTGGTATAATGACATTTCTAAAAATAAAGAAATATCTCGCTCCCAACTCTGGTAAAAAGGTTATTGGTTTTGATTTTTTTGATACTAATTCTTTACTAGAAAGCTTATCCGATCAGGATCAAGAGGCTATGGAAGTTCTCTTCAAGGATAGAGGATTCTCTCACAGTGATTCTTTTTGCGAATATTTGAAAAACTTGATTTCTGAGTCTGGATTTCAAAATCATGAATATGATCTGGTAAAAGGGAATGTTTCTGAAACTTCACATGAATACGTCTCTTCTCGACCGGGAATGAAAATATCCCTTCTATATCTAGATTTAGATGTTGCAGAACCAACTTACGATGTGCTATGCGCCATGTGGGATAGGGTATCAAAAGGAGGCGTTGTTGTTTTTGATGAATACGCATTTCACGAGTGGTCGGAATCAAAAGGGGTTGATAAGTTCTTTTTAGATAAAGAAGTAGAAATAAAAAGTATGAATTTTATATGCCCATCAGCGTATGTTATAAAAAAATAAAGGAACAAATTATGATAAAAGGAAAATACGGTAAAATTGCACCAAATCAAGCAGGCAAACTTGGAAAACTTGCATGGAAAAACGTAATGAAGTTTAATTTCAACTCTAATGTACTAGATCAGGAAAAATTTTATGATGAGTATATAATTCCAAGCGAGATAGAAAAAAATGTTTGTATAGATCTGGGTTGCAATGTGGGATTTTTTACTTTAGATCATTGTGATAAATTTAAGAACATGTACGCCATTGACGCTAGTTATCAAAATTTTCTAGTAACACAAAGAAAAGTTCTCTATGAAGTTGTTCGCATGAATAGAGCCACAAATGTTGCTTGTTTTAATTTAGCAGCAGCAAAAGAAAGTGGAGAAATTATAAAAATTTACAAACATGAGTCCAATAATCAATCTGTAAGCCCAGTAACAGTCAAAGAGATGTTAGAAGTTCAAAATGAGAATTGGGTTGAAGAAGCTGAAATCTATCATAAAGTTTTTACAATTTCTTTAGAAGGTCTTTATGAATTCTTCGACACAGATTATATTGACTATTTGAAAGTAGATATTGAAGGAGCGGAGTACGATCTTCTTCTAGATAAGGACTTGAGTCGAGTTGGATGCTTGGCACTCGAAATGCATGGCACTTTAGGTGCGGATAAAAAAGAACAAATGAAGAAACACTTAGAAAAGTATTTCAACATATATCATGTCACGTATGACCTCCCAGCACCGGATCACTCTGTCATAACTTATATAAATAAAAGTTATGGTAAACCCCGAACAGAATGGACTCACGCATGATATTGTCGTGGCAACAAATACCTTCGGCACTGGTAAGTGAATCGTGGAACAGTACAAAAAAATAAAAAGGATTAATTTATGATGAATTTGGGCGTAATAAAAATAGAAAAAAGTAAATTTGATAGAGAAAGTAGTAAGTGGGGCTTCCTTGAAGAACAGATAAAGCTAAAAAAAGAAGAAAATAGATCTGCAAGCGCACAATGGATGGACTGGGATCTGATGCCCGAGAAGATGTACCACATATTTGTAAAATATGTGCAAAAAAAAGCTGAATCTCAAAATAACATAGTTTTTTTTGACATTGGAGCAGCAGAAGGGTGTTATACTTACCCAATTACAAAGTATTTTGACAATTTTCATATCATAGCTTTTGAGCCAGAAGAGGAGCGTTTTGAAGTGTTCCTAGAGAATATTAGCCCACTAGTGAAAGACAAAAATGAAAGAAAATGCTCTATTGAATTAATTCAAAAATTAGTAACGGATGGAAGTAGCGAAACAGAAACCTTGAGACACTATTCGTGTATACATACTGGTGGAGGAGCAGGCAGCAGCAGAATTCACAAGGCAGATAGACCAAATAGGGAGCACTATGATGTAAAATATCAAGCCGTTTCTCTTAACGATTTTACAGATAGACATACTAAAGTTGATGTAATAAAAATCGATGTTGAGGGTGCTGAATGTCTCGTGTTGAATGGAGCAAATAAATTTTTAGAAAAGCACCAACCAGCGATCTTTTTAGAAATTCATTCTCACCCCGACAATGGAGGAGTGACTTTGGAGGATATAAAACAATCAATGGAAAAAGTTAGTGTAAACTATTCATATGACGAAATAGAGGTTCATCGAGGACCGCAGTTATCATACTATTTACTAAAGCCTTTGTCATAGCGGTATAAGAAATGATTTTATCTTGGCAACAAATACCATCTCCTCTTGTAAGTGAGATATTGTGCATAAGCTCTGAAGGGGTTGTTTTAGATACTGAGCATGGCTGGTATGATAATCAAGTGCTTTTTTCTTGCATACAAATTATAAAATCTAAAAATAAGCGTTGCTTTGTAAGGCTTACAGATGTAGACAAAAAATCAATAAGGTATTGTTTAGACTCGGGTGTTGATGGTATTATATTTTCAACAATTGAAACTGCAAAACAGTGTGAAAAAATAATTGATTACTGCTTTTATGCTCCGAAGGGAAAGCGAGGATTGGGTTTAGTAAGACAAAACATGTGGGGATGTGAGCAGCTTATAAAAGACAACCCAATTATCATACCCCAGATAGAGACAAAAGAGGGTGTCAATAACATAGAGAAAATTTCTTCATTTGGGTTTGACTTTTATCTAATTGGTCCGTATGATCTTAGTATGAGCGTTGGCGATCCGGGTAATTTTGACAATGACGATTTTTGTTTACAAATAGAAAAATTTAATGATATTATACCAGAAGAAAAAAGAGCAATACATGTACCCAATGACGTGAGAACTAATATAAAAGGTTATGAAAGTTACGGTATAAAATGCTTAGGAATGGATACAGTGTCGATTATTGAATACCACAGGGAGGTTATTAAATGTTAGATTTTGAAAATATCGGAGAATTATTTACAAACGTGGTTCACTCAAAAGAGTGGGAAGAACTGCAAGAAAAGTACAACAAATGTCAGGACATCTATGTTCTAGGGCATGGCGGCAACATGGGTGTTGCTGACCATACCGCCGTTGATATGACCAGACTCTCTAACGGAACAAAAAACGCAATGTGTCCGGGCAGTTGTATTGTAGCAACATCTTATATTAATGATACAAATTTCGATCAATGGATGGTCGCATGGCTCCAGTCAAGAATTTCGACTAGAACAAAGACTCAAATGTCAAAATCTCTTGTATACGGAATATCATCATCTGGGAAATCAAAGGATGTGATTAAGGCGCTTCAATGGGCGATTGATAACGGAATGGAGGCATGCCTAATTACGGCAAAGCCTATCGACGTGGAAATAAAGGGTCTTACACAAGTCATTTTGGGGGTAAACTATTATCATACTGCCGAGTGCTTATCTCTCCTTCTTCAATATGAACTAACACATGGTTCTGGAAACATTTGCCCACCTATTGGCTCCAATTCACCAGAAGATTTAGAAAAGTTGAATTGGAAGGGTGGAAAAATAAGAGAACACAGCTATCCGGATGAGAAAATCAACGTGGGGGTTGATTTTGATGGAGTTATACATAAAAACTCAAAAGGATATTTTGATGGTACTATTTACGATGACCCAATTCAAGGAGCGGAAGAGTTCTTAAGAAAGTTATCTGCAAAATACACTGTAATTGTGCACACTTGTAAAGCAAAATCAGATCGAGGTTTGGTTAGCGGAAAAACCGGTACAGTATTAGTATGGGAGTGGCTCAAAAAGCACAATCTGAGTGAATATGTTAGCAAAGTCACAGCCGAAAAGCCTAGAGCACTTTGTTATATTGACGATAAATCTGTCAAGTTCGATGGCGATTGGAATAAATTAGAAAAAGAAATTTATAATTTTGGAGTAAAAATAAATGAGTAACGAAGATAAAAATATGTTCATGGATGATCAAGCAGTTGGAGCAGTTATGATGGCTTTGCAAAAAAGCCTAATGGATCAAACTGATATTGTGCCCGTGCTAAAAGGATTCAAATTTAGACTGTCTGAAGTTGGTCTTGTTGTTATGAACCCACCCTTAGTTAAAGTGACACCCACAGAAGATGAGGAAGCAACAGAAGATGCCTAGATACACTTATAGGTGTAATGGGTGTGAAGAAGCTTTTGAAGAAACTCATTCAATGAGTATCAAATTAGAGAATTGCGTTCTTTGCGAAGCTACAGGTTCTCTAGTTAGAGTTCCAAGCACAACTTTTATAACCACTAGCTCAAAAATGAGAAATGGTGACAAAAAGGTTGGAGATGTTGTAAAGGACCATATTGAAACCTCTAAATCAGAACTCAAAACTGAACAAGAGAAACTAAAGGGTATAGAATATAAACAATGATTTGGATAACTCTCGGATTGGTTTTAAGTTTATCGCTGAATGCGTTGCTTTTTTGGTACATAAGACAAACACTAAAAAGACTTCTTTTTGCATCTGAAAACTTTGCATGGCTCATGCACTCACTAAGAAATTTCAGTGAGCACGTAAGCAGCCTACACCAACTAGACACATTCTATGGGGATGAAACTCTAAGAAGCCTAATTCAACATTCAAAAGATTTAGTTGAAGATCTTAAAAAGTTTGAAGACATATACACATTAATGGAAGACGAGCCACAAGATGGAGAAAAAGAAGAAGCGGAATAAAAATTATTATTTCACGAAGATCCACGAAGAAGCAGTTGTAAAATATGCATCAACCGAAGATCTAAAAATAAGAACAGACCTTTATATAGATTTGATAGAACCAGCCTTCAGCGAGTTGGTAGATAAGATTATATATACTTATAAATTTACCACCCTCCCAAATATAGAAGTCCTTAAAGACGAGTGTAAAATCTGGCTCACAACAATTTTAGACAAATACGATCCAAATAAAGGGTCAAAAGCTTTTTCTTATTTCAGCGTTATCACAAAAAACTGGTTCATCCACCGTGTAAAAAAGAATTCACAGAAGACGAGACGTGAAATAAATTATGACGATATTACAAAAGATTTAGAACAAGAGCATCTCTCAGCTAGAAATCCATACGAAACTAGAAGAGAAGATGCAGAATTTTGGCATTACCTTTGGAAAGAAATAGAAACTTGGGAACAGGAAGAACTCAAACCAAATGAGGAAAAAGTTTTGATGGCTGTTAGGGTTCTCTTAGAAAAGTCTAATGAGATAGAGATTTTCAACAAAAAAGCAGTCTACCTTTACCTCCGTGAACTCACCGGTCTAAACACCAAACAAGTTGTAAACAACCTCAATAAATTACGTTCTAGATACCATGTTTTCAAAAAAACATGGAATGATGGAAAGATATAAAAAAATAAGCACATACGCTATTTATAGGTATGAAGAAAGATCTGGAAAATTTAGACCAATATTTACTTGAAGCGATTGAAAATATAAATAATGATCGAGCAGTAACAAAAATGCTACTACTTGATGTTATCGAGCTAATAAAAAAAACAAAAGAAAATCACAAAGATGTAGGTGCCATTGCAGCCAAATATGTTGAAACCCTTCAGAGGTCAAATGAGCAGCTAGTCAAGATTGCATCTCTTATGCAGAAAAAGAAAAGCGAAGATGCTAATTTGACAGAAAACGATAAAAAGGAGCTTTTTGACATAATAAAGGAGGCTTCATGAGATGGCAGACGAAAACATTGACCCAACTAAAATACCGTTTAACACACTAAATGATGTAAGCCAGCCTATTGGCGGTCGCCGTGAGCGTATGGACAGCGGCACCGAGTTTATGGATGCTCTGGCAAACGCTGCGAGTCATCAATTCGTAAGTGATTCGTTACAAAATACCGGACCCTACAAAGCAATAGTTCTCAGGGTGGAGACAGATAAACAATCTGCCGAAGCTGGAAGCTGGTTAGCTAACACTTTTGCTTCTTTCTTTGGTGATCCTCCACAAATAGTAAAAATAAAAGCAAGAATACCAGAGATCCATGCGGCTTTACCTGTTCCTGATCAAGTTGGAAGCGCCAACGGTCCCCATCAGCCAATTATTGATCTATACCCTACTTTTATAGCACAAGATACTCAAATTGAGGAACCCAAGCCGGGAGACATAGTTAATGTAGATTTTGGTAATAAAAATACTTATTCGGACCCAATCTATCTTGGACCACTTCTAAAAACAACTGGTGGTCCCGGTGCAGCAGGTGCAGCCTCCGGTGCAGGTATGTTCGGAAACTGTGGGGCTTCAACCCCTATCCCCCCAGTACCAGCCCCACAGCCTACCCCCCAAGAAGCAACTATGCCAACAACAGGCACCATTGATCCTTCAACGGGGCTCCCAACTTATGCGCTAGACCCAAATAGCCCAACCACCGAAGAAGAATCTCCAATTGAAGAGTCTACAGAGCTTGTTATTGCAAGACCTCCCGAATTTATTTTTGGAATGGAAGGACAATCTTTAGGCATGTCAGACCCAGACTCTCAATTTGGAACAGGAGCACAGACGGAAGAGAGTGCAGCCACTCCATTCGGCAGTGTGTATGTTTTTGGCGACTCTAATACGCAGGGACAGCAAGACCCCATGGTAGACTATTTTTCTGGTTTTCCATTCTTTTTCAATGCTTGGTATGGCGGCGCATACAGAATGGGATATACAGATACCCCCGAAGATTTAGTGAAAGGAAAGAATTTAGGAAAAGCTATAGATTCTTATGATTACAAGTATGGTGATACTGTCATTATAGGATCCATTGGTGGTAATAAATCTTTTGGCGCTAGAAAAAAATATCCTTCAATTTATGCTGGCTCTGGGGCTGGCATTGCACAATATATCAATGCAACTATAACAGGATCTTTATCACAACCTCCCGGCACAACACCCGATTCAACTTGGCCAGAGGAAGCAAAAAGATATGGATTAGAGAAACTGCTTTCAGACCAAGAAGAAAATAGCACGGGAGAGCAATTTATCAAATTTTGTGCTACCTTACTAAGCTTGAAACACAAAGGTATAAATATAATTATTTTTGGTTTACCATATGGAGGCAAGGAGAGTAGACAAGAAGATAGGGAATGGTTTGATACTGTTCAATTTGCGAGTTTCGCTGCTTATGGATTAGGCAAAAATTATGTTTCAACAATGGAACAATCAAAACTATTGAAAGCTGGAGAGAACGATGTTCATTATTTTCCGGGGAACGGCGGCGCAGGATATCAAGCATATTTCGACACATTACTTAGACCATACATAGACAGCTACTATCAAATATATGAAGGGATTACAACTGACGCTATTCCTTTGGATATCGCCCTCGGCTTAGAGGAGAGTCAACAAAACGTGTCACTCCCAGAGGGTGAAAATGCATCTGAAAAAGCCCAAGAAGCTCTAGAAAAATTTCTTGAAGAAGTGCAAAACTCCAAGCCGGAACCTCCACCCACTCCGACTTCACCTGCGGTTCCATCACAAGCTTGTATTGGTCCGGTAGGCGGAGTAACTGGTGGAGGGACTGGAGGGGGTGGAGCTTTTACAGGCGGCGGAGGCGGAGTGGGCAAGGCAGTAAATTATCCACTTGAACCCTTCAACGGCGGAAAAGCAGATGTAATTGTTTTCAATGGTGTTGAATACCCATTCCCCGGCGGAGGAATTAGAGGTGATGCACAATTTAAGACGTATAAGAGAAAGGTCGATCCGTCTTACGTCGTTATACATAATTCAGTCACTAGCACATATGAATCGTGTGTCCATGTTCTAAGAACGAAGAAAAACAAAGATAAGGAATCTAAAAATTATGGAAAACCTATTGGTCTGGGAGTTCACTTTACCATAGATTATGATGGCTATATTTATCAACATGCAGACCCAATGATATCCATAACTTCACATGGTCCAGACTTAAATTCAAAAAGCGTTGGAATAGAAACAATAACAATGTATTATTGGAAACCTGAGAATAAACATCATCAAGAGCATCAACTAGGTCAAGGCTTTACTGAAAGTGAACCACATTGGTGGATGGGCAAGATGAAGAATTATGGGAAGATTTATAACTTTGCAAGACCACCGGAACACATGATCCAGTCTGCGAATAGACTTATTGACGCACTGTTTCAACATATGCCATCTCTAGCATTACAATATCCATCAAAAGAGACGAAGTATGGAAAATTGAAAGGAGATCCGGGTGGGGGACTAGTCTCTCATCGAGATTATGTGGCTAAAATCGACGGTAGGTATTTTATGTCTAGATACATCGAGCACAGAACAGGTGAAAAAATATTAGATTTTCACTAAAGAGGGGTTTTTATAATGTCAAATTTTAAGAAAGCAGTATTATTCAAGGGCGCGAACAAAAAAGTTCAAGACTTTTTAGGAAAACAAAACGAGATAGCTAAAGCTGCGGCTAAAGGGGTTGCAGGAGATAAATTATATGAACCAATTCCTAATTTTTTGTCAACTCCATCTGAAAATGTAATGACAAATGAAAACAACTCTTGGATTGTTTTAGGGCGTGACAGAAATGCTAGTAGAATGAGCGGCTACGGCGGGAAAGGCGACACGCAATGCGCCTCCATTGATATTGTTGCAGGAAGGATGGGTAGCGAAGTTGAAGCGTTTGACGCCGATGGAGAAAGCCTCTTTATAAATCCCAGCTTCAAAAAGGATGCTGCAAGAATATACATAAGTCAAAAAACGGATATTGATAAATATTTTGATCTGGCAGCGGGAAAAGTTGGAAATACAAAAAGTAGATCTGGAATCGGAATAAAGGCAGACAACGTTAGAATAGTTGGTAGAGAAAGTATAAAGCTTGTAACAACAACGGACAAAAAAAACTCTCAAGGTGGAGAAATAAAAAGTGTTCTTGGCATTGATTTGATAGCAGGAAACGATGATTCAGACTTACAGTCCTTAGTGAAAGGTGAAAACCTCGTTGAAGGATTGGGAGAATTGGTAGACCACCTTGATAATTTAACTGGTGTTGTTGATACGCTACTGATGGCGCAATTTGAATTCAACGAGGCAATTACATCGCATTTCCACACATCTCCGTATTTTGCCGCCCCAACAACACCTTCAACAGTCTTGATGTCAAAAGGGATAAGAACAATGATAAGCCACCTACAAAAAACAAAAGCGTCACTTCTCAAGCAAAAAATCAATTTAGGATTGTTTAAACAAACCTACTTAAGTAAATCTGGTGGTAAATACATTAACAGCAGGTTCAATAGTGTAAATTAGGTAAAGGAATATAATGGCTAAAAATACAGGCGATATATACAAAAGCAGTGGCGGCTTCATACCCGGAAATCCTAAATCTACTTGGTATGGAGTTCCTAGAGAATATTTTGAAAAAATAGCTCCTGAAAATTATTTAGGTGGTAGCAACTATGCTTTACAAAGTTTTGTAACAAACGATGGACAAGAATATAATTCCTCATTTGCATTTAACAATTCCGGGAAAGCTGAACCACCAGTAAAAATATCGACTTCTATGGAAGGTATTATTACTGATGCATTTGGTAATGTAGATACATCTGAAGCAAAACAAGTAGTAATAACTGAAAAATTGGTTTCAATAAATGACCAAGGAACAGGATTCAATGTAAGCCAAGACATAGACCCAGTTTTTGTATGCACGTCTAAAGGATGGGGTGAATTGTATGCCTCTTTCGGAACCGCCAATTGGTTAGGAAGTGACCCGGATGATCCAGACCAAGCGATTCAAGCTTCCGAGGTGTATGGCTCAGATGTATCTCCTGATGCAAACCCAACAACAACAGCAGCTAAAAAATCACTAGTCAACGCTGTCATGTCCATGTACGCTAGTGAAGAATTTTATATTTACATGCTATCAAAGGGATATGTTTATAAAGATGTTCCATCTTATATTACAGAGCCACCAAAAAAATGGATAGACTCTGTAAAAGATGCAATAGGAGAAGAGTTTAATATACAGTCATTTCCGGAAGACACAAGACAGGGAGACCCAGACCGAAGCATTTTGAGACCAGAAGAGCACCCCTCCTATGGTACAAAATATGATCCAAGTTCACCAGAAAGTCCGGACACTCAAGTGGAATACTATGCCAACAACCTTGGGACATCAGTCGTTTCAGGACTGTATGACCCACTCAATGACCCGTATGATAAGCCACATTGGGTAATGGAATGGTCTGCGTTATGGGATAAAGATTCATCTATATCATTTCAACAAGATAATTACCAAGACGCAAGTTTGTCGGCACCAGTCTACAAGAGTGAAATAAAAATACACGCTGAATCATTTATTGACAAGTTTCTCGAACCTCGTGGCTTAGTAGAGCACAGTTTTGGCAAAGCTCTAACCGAATATAACGAATTTATAAAAAAAGTTTTTACACTTGATAAGGACACCGGGGGGACAGTAGAGTCGCTGCCAAAACTTGTTATTCCCGGTCATGCAATAGATAAGCCTCTTGGAGATATTGTAGATCTTGATGAGGGTAATTTTGACGCTGACAAAGCGGCATTTGAATTTACAAAAAAAGATCAAATAGTCAAGAATCTAAAAATTGATTTGACAGACTCTGAAGAGCAGGAACCTTTTCAAATTGGAAACGTATTCCCCGGAGCAACACATTACATAAATAACTTAGCAATAGATAAGGTAAAAAATGGTGACTTTGAAGAGAAGAAATTTTATTCCAAGTATCTAAAAAATAACAAAATAATAATAGCAAAAAGACCAAGCTCCAGCCAAAAAGTGATTGCTGCAACACTTACTCCCGGCGCAACCATAAAAGTCACAGATGAGTATATCGTTTTGGGAAAAGGGAAATACCATCGGGTCGAATTCGTTGACCCAGATACTAAATTTTATAAGTCTAAAGCTCCATTATTTGTGCGATCTTGTCTCCTCACAAAACTCCCCAGTGAGTTGCCCTCTCTGAAGAGAGTGTATATTGATTATGAATCAGCAAAAAAGCCCGTAAATTGGTCAAAGTTTAAGGATGAAACAGTATTTTTTGACAACTACTTCAAAGCTTATTCGGTAGTTGTAGAACCAATAGATCCAGAAAGTGGGCAAAAGATAGATTCTTTGGGAAGTGAAAAGTGCTCTACAAAAGTACAGGATTTAGAACCAGTTGCAATTAGGCGCGGAATTGAAGTTTTGATGCGCTCTCACAATAAAGAACCCTTATTTAGAAATGATGACAATTTATCACAAAGCTTAGATTATTTGACAAGTGATATTTTTCAATTTGCTTACAGTAAGCTTCCTTTTTACAAGGGCAAGCAACCAAACTGGTATTTAGGCACAAGACCAGAATCAAAGTTGAGAATGATTGTAAGAATACCAGCAAAATATTTTGATGCACTGCAATCTAGAATTGAGGCTCCTAAAGATCATGCAACTCAAACCATCTCTTTCATAACTTGTAATTTATCTCACAAGATAAAAAAAGCTACAGACGTTATGTCTGCTCACCAAATGCAAGTTGAAAAATTCACTGGTGTAATTGAATTTTTAGACTTAGAAGAAGAGATAAAAAGACTTCGATTATTTCCAATTGTTTTACAAAAATTTATTGAAGAGAACGGAATTAGATACGGCAGGGATTCCGAAGACGAGATAGAAATAGGCATCATTCCTGACAACTACTCGGTGCTCTATGTTGAGTATTCTTCAGCAGGAAGACCGATAAGGGTGAAGAAGTTTTTTGATAAGTTTACATCATCTAGCCCTATAAAATTTTCTAGAACAATAGCATACTTGTCATATCTAGATGAAATAATAGAAATGGGGGAACCCAACACTTCACAAAATAACGGATGGACTACTCTTGCGTCAGAATACACCTACCCTAGACCAAAGGTGATATTATCAAGCCCCGCACCTCTTGGGCAAATAAAAAACGCTGCTAACAGAATGGCAGATAAACTTGATGAAAAGGATGTCCTGACATCCTCTGGCAAATTATCACAAGATATAGAACTGGGCTCACCAGAATTAAAATTAGAGTTAGCTTCGACTAGATCAAAAGAGAAGGACTTTATTGGAGACTCTTTTACAGCAGCACTACCAGCAATTACAGATATTTTGTGCAATCTCCCAAGTAATGGGGATGGATTAGAAGAATTATTCAATTTAGTGTTTGATAAGATAGATATTCAAAAATTAGCATCTTTGGGTTCAATCTCTCTAATGAAAAACATGTCTTTCGGAGATATGCAATCATCATTTGCTCTAGCTTCTATTGACTCTCCTGCTCTGGGAGAAATGAAACTGGGCAAATTATTCAATTCGCTACCCTCAATAACAATAGGTAAAATAAAATTAGCAGAAAACTTTTTGAAAGGAGAGATAGAAATAGGTGGACTGGAAGGCTTTTCAGACGATCATATTGATAAATTGGTTGAATATTTTGGCAATTTAAATTTGCAGAAACCTACAAGCAAGCAGTGCACAGAAAAAATAGATGATCCAAAATATTCGACATTACCAGTTGAGGATGCAAATTGCTTATCACAAAACAACCCACAAAAATATCCATCGAGCAAGAACACTTTAACAGAATGTAGTTCACAGAGAACAGACCTCATAAAAATGCTAACTGCTCCTGAAGATTTACTTAGTGCAGTAAAAATATCAATACCGGAAATCTTTGATTCAATCAGTTCTGTAGGCTCTGTAGATGGTTTAGACATACCATCACCGGGAAGCTTGTCTATAAATATACCCGCAGTTAAGCTTCCCAAGCCACCAACATTGCCAAACTTTTCTCTTCAAAAAATAGATGACACAATGAAGGGCATCACTCAAGAACTAAATGATGGTTTAAATCAAACATTGGCAGAAATTCTTATTGAAATCACATGCGAATTGTTACAAGTAGTGTACGATGAAATTTTCTCTACCTCCACTGATGTTGGCTTGAATGGAACTGACGGAGTACCAATTATTTATGGCGGAGAAGATATAAACAATCTTATTCAAGACGGAGCTAATGGGCTGTTTCAATCGATAGGTATACCGAAGGCTGAAATGGATAAAAATCCACCAAAAGAGGTCATCGCACAAGTTTCAGAAATAATAACCCCCTTAGAAGCTGTTGATCTATTAGAGGGAATTCCTAAAACTGAAACTTTGGATGCTGTTGATAGAAAGATCAAAGACATATCTCCTGTAATGTTTAGAGCCATAAATACCAACTCTTCAACCCAACAATTATTTAGAGATTTAGGAAAATTAGCAAATCCGGACCTTTTAGACAATGTTAGAACTGCACTAACTGACATACTTCCAAATGTCAGTGGATTATTATGCGAAGAAGAAAAAGATATGCTTCTCGGAGATAATTTTTCCCCCGGTACTTCAGCATCAAGAAACGCTCGACAAACTGCTTTGGAAGATAAATTAGATGATGAATGCATAAGTACACAACTAAATGAAGAGGACAGAATAAACAGAGAAAAATTAGCAGAACTTTTAAGTCTTGCTGCTGGTACAGATGTCCTAAAGGGCAAGTTACCAAATCCAATAGATAATTGTGGATCTTCTGTCAATTCTAATCCAACAGGCTTATCCATACCCATCAGCGGTTTTATAAATAAAAATCATCCCACAATCGATTACCTCAATAATAAGGTAATCAAAGCTATATTTGACCCAATCAAAATGAACTTTTCTGAAGAGGCAAATTCAATAATGGAAACTTATTCAGAACAAAAGTTTAGAAATCCAACTGTAGATGAGGACCAGTATGAAGTTCTAAAACAACAACTAAAGATTAATAGTTTTGATGCAGATTTTGAATCGGGCTTGCTGGGAGAACTCGAAGGCGAGCAACAAGCTCAGTTCGATCAAATCGCAGTTCCATTTAGAAGACTCGATGTGCAAATTGCTCCAAAGGTAAAAAAATTATTGAGTAGAAAAACTAGCTTTATTTATGAGCAGGAGGGCTTGTTAGAGAAAAACAAAGGACTAAAAATAATCCCTACTGGAACGAGACCTGTAAAATCAAAATCATTTGCAGAATTGGAAAAGGCACAAAGGCTATTGAACGATCTTCAAAAAGTGTCCGGATCTTTAAAAAACAAATTGAACTTTATAGAAAGCAACCCCTCTTCGCCATTTTCAGTTGATTTTGACTCAATAAGCAGCAATATGAAAGGCATACAGTCTGATATAAATGATGCAAAAGGTCTAGTTGAAAGCTCTCTTGACAGTTTCGATAAAGATAGTGGAAGCGCTTCAGAGAACCCCCTTCCGGGGACAACTCTCCAAACCGAACAGTATCCTTTTTATTATTTTTCTAAAAAGCGATCTGAAGGAGAATCCAGCGTGGTTCAAGATACTTGGACAATAGCTTTGCCTCAAAAAACAGCAAAGGGGCTTATAAACGTAGACGCACGAACAACAAACACTGATTTGAGTCTTTTCCAAGAGGAGGCAGATTCGACAACAAAAAGAATTTTTAATGAACAAGCTGGCTCATCGGAACCTCAAGTCATCGAAACACAGAACTCGTGTGATGACGCCCCTTCAGAAGTAAAATTCTTTATTGATGGAAATATCGTATCGTCGGCGCAAAAATTCTTTGGTGAAAAAGAAACATCTACTTCAACTGAAAGATCTTTTGGGGAAAATAAGAATACAGGCAGAAGCACTACAGGCAGAAGCGACTCTACTCTATCTACTTTGAAAGATATACTTGGAAGCTCGCCTGATATTACAATAGATGGCTCAAAAGACATAGACCCAGCCCTAACGGAACTAATGGAGGGTTTCGTTTATTTTGCAAATTATACCGAAAGAGACCAAGTTTTTGCGAACATTATCAAAGATGAATGGGAATCTGTTAGCGACAGTCTTACCGTAGACTTTGGATCACTTTCAGGGCAACAGTTTTTTAACTTTTTTAGACAAAAAAGACCGTCGTATTTTGCTGCTTTAGTCAACATGTTCGGATCTCAACTAACACAGTCAAAGCTTTTCAATGTTGAGAATTTTGCAACTTTAGAACTCGGTGAAAGTATTCAAATTCAAAAAGATCTTTGTGACAACCTATTAGCGCTTGAAAATTTGAAGGAATCAGCAAAACAACAATATAACAACACTTGTGATGATAATGATAACAGTTCAAAGCCCGGAGCAATAGAAGAAACAAATTTAGTAAATTTAATAAAAGCATCCATTAGGCTGATAATCATTCAATTGGTTTGCGACACAATTTTCTTATTTAGCAAGTACAGTTTTGAAAAAAGTATAAAAGATGATGCGTTGGTACAATTTATCTTAGAGTTTGTGATTCACGACCTTCAAAAACAGGATCAAGAATATTATAAAGAGATGTTGTCTCAAAATGAAAAATATCTCAAGAAGAGAGAAGAGGATGGAGAAAAGCTAATAGACCCTCTCTCTAACACCAGTGAGACTGATCTCATGTTTGAGAGCAGCACCAGTCCAATAACTTACATGAAATATACCATAAAAGAACAACTAAAAATTATTGCACCGCTGATAGACAAAAAAATAAATCCACCAATGGATGAGATAAATGATATTTTCTTAGACAACGTTGTCCCAGAAATAGATGTAGCTTATCATAAAAGCCAAAATAGATTTCAAAAAACCATGCCTGTTACAACTAATGAGCAGGGTGAAGCTGTAGGTTCAATAAGTGTAGCGGAATTCAAAAATAAGTTCAAATTCTTAAGTCCAGTTGACCCATTATTCAAAAACTCTGGAGGGTTTATTTTAGAAAAGTATGTTAGAGTAGAAGACTCGGATTTGATTATAGAAGGTAACGAATTTTTGAATGAAGAGGAAAAAGCTTTTGGCGAAGCTTGGTTCAATAGAGTCGGAGGCAGAGACAATTTAGATGCGGATGCCACAATAAACGAGTCAATTGTATTCAACGGAGAGGAGCCACCACCAGAGTCTTTTTCTTATACTTCCGGCGCAGTCAATATAAGCTCCCTCGTACAAAAGATAGATAGTATAATTGAAGAATCAAGCTTAGATTTGACTAAAGTTGATTTTAGCAAATTCGTAAAAAACTTCAAATATGGAATTAGGCTCGTATATATACCCCCCGCACCACGAGATAAAGCCAAGGTTAGTGATAATCTAAATGATGAGTTTTTAACTGGTATGATGGATGTCGGCGGATCCGATTCGTGGAGAAATATACTTTTCGATGATGATTTAGTGCAAGAAACTCTCAATGAATCTTCGTCAATTCCAAGACCTCTTGACGAAGCCTACTCATTTAGCGAAGTTTACAACTCTTCCATAATCGCATCTAGACCGAACGCCAAGGGGGGTATTGTAGATCAAAAGGCTAGAAAAGAAAAAGCTTACAAAATAACCGAAATAATTGGAAATATTGAAGTGTTTGATGAAGACAAGCCTGATGGCGTAGCAATTCAAGCTAATTCTGTAGAATTGTTCCCAATTCCATTAGTAACTGTAGAAAACGATATTGGATTTTTTGATGCAATTTCAACCTCTAGTGGAGGGAAAGTAACGTTGCAATCTCTTTCCATCGGTCTCAGATCAACAACTGTAAACGATTTGGCATTTCAGTTCTTGAGAAAAAAATTGAAAGATTCTGCAAAATATAGACTTTTATTTGAATATGATATTCCATTAAAAAGAATTATAACGTTATTGTTTATTCACAACACTATTGCGTCTACAAAAAATTACCCCAATCTTGAAAAATCATATGATCAAACTAAAGAATTGATTAGATCAAACTTCTTCAATATGATTCCGGGCGACCCGTGGTGGTCAAAGCAAGATAAGCAAATAGAAGAATCTGGTGGGAACGCGGGAATAATGGCAGATCAGAATAATTCGATGACCTCAAAGGGTCCAAGCGGCAGTGCAATAGCAGCAAAAATAGCAGCCAAAGCAGCACTGATATTGGTAAAAGCGTATGCTAGACAAACAGACCCTCATTATAAACTAATGTCGATATTAGACGATTTTGGGCTCACAATTGATGGTATGACATGGTTATCAGTACCAGCACTATACCCCGTGAACTTCCCACTACCATTCCCACCTTTTATTGGATGGGGTCCACCTATGACACCAACAGGAATGGTAGCATATAGCTTACCTCTACTACCCGGAGAGGTAAAAAAGAAAAAAAAGAAACAAGAAGAAGAAGGAAAAACAATTGATGATTCGTCTTGTGACGATAAATAATCAAAATGAATAATATTTATATCTGAGGAAAATAAACATGGCTAACGGACTGACTCCAAAATTACCTATAGTTCTTGATGAATTTGACGGAATAAAACTAGTAAAAAACTTTCCAGACTTAGTTGAACAAAATTTGAAAAATTTACTTTTGACAATGCCCGGAGAGAGAGTGATGGATCCAACATTTGGTGTTGGTATTAGTCGATTCTTATTTGAGCAAAATGACCCTGTAACTTACTCAGAAATAAGAGCAAAAATAAATCAACAAGTTGAAAAATACATGCCCTTCGTGCGTATAGACGACATAGTATTCTCTAGTGCCAACGTTGAGACGCCAGATGGGTTTCTAGAAAACCCCGGTAAAAATTCAGACCCTAATTTTGTTGGTATGAGGATCGTATATACTATAGTTCCACTAAAAGCCACAAGGAACCTAAAATTATAAAAACACATCTATTTATTTGAAGAGGACATCCCAGATGACAAAGAAGAGAGATAATCAGCTAGTTCCAATTAAATACACTAGCAGAGAATTCGATACAATAAAAAGAGATCTAGTAGAATACGCAAAAAGATATTACCCCGACAGCTTTCAAGACTTCAATGAAGCTGGTGTGGGTTCTTTATTGCTGGATACTGTGGCTTATATTGGAGACATTTTATCATTTTATACTGATTTTCAAGCGAATGAATCTTTCCTTCCAACAGCTTTAGAGTATGATAGCATTGTAAAATTAGGAAAACAAATGGGATACAAATTTAGAGGTAATCCCACTTCCTCTGGAGTCGCGTCATTCTTTGTCATTGTCCCCGTAGCCTCAGTTGGTATCGGACCTGACACTAGATATATGCCAATACTCAGAAAAGGCAGCCAATTTAGAACAACGGAGAATGTTGGTTTCATTTTGGATGAGGATGTTAATTTTGCCGACTCTAATAATCAAATTATTGTGGCACAAGTTGATGATACTACTGGTACCCCAACTTCTTATGCCGTAAAAGCTTTTGGCAATGTAGTTTCAGGGGAGCTTACAAGAGACATTGTAGACGTCCCCGGCTATCAAAAATTTCTAAGAATACAATTATCTTCAGATAAGGTGACAGAAGTGATTTCAGTTGTCGATCAAGAAGGTCATACATATTATGAAGTTGATAACTTATCTCAAAACGTTATTTACAAACCAGTAACAAACAAAAACTCAGACACTGATAGGGTCGGAGCGCTAATGAGACCCTTTGTTGTCCCCAGAAGATTTGTTGTTGAACAGGATAAAAGAAACGCTACGTTTTTACAATTTGGGTTCGGTTCAGAAACAGAGTTGAAAACAGAATCTGTTTTAGATCCAAGAACAGTAACGCTCCAAAGAAACGGAAAAAATTATGTTACGGATCCATCTTTTGACCCTACAAAGCTAACTGAAACTGACAAGTTGGGCATTTCTCCGGCTAGCACAAAACTTACAATTATATATCGCACAAATACTAGAAATAATGTCAATGTCTCTACAGGGAGATTGACAAAGCCTTCTAGAGCCATATTAGATTTCAGTAATATAACTGAATTGAATTTAGATACAGTTAAAACTGTTAGGCAATCTATAGAAGTAAACAATGAATCTCCAATAATTGGAGATGTTAGCTCACCCTCTTCTGAGGAATTGAAAAGAAGAATATATGATCATTATGCATCACAGAACAGAGCAGTTACAAAACTAGATTACGTTTCAACAATTTATTCTATGCCACCACAATTCGGCGCTATTAAAAGAGCGATGGTTGTTCGAGATGATGACTCTTTCAAAAGAAATTTGAATATTTATCTTATTGCAGAAGGGTCGAATGGCAAGCTAGCTCAAGCTAGTACAAATTTAAAAAGAAATGTAAAAACATGGCTTAACAAAAATAGAATGATCAATGATACAATAGATATTCTGAATGCCAGAATTTTAAACATCAGCATTGACTTTGCTATAGTAGCAGATCAAGAAACTAATAAGTTTGACATACTTGCCACTTGCATAACAAAGCTTAGAGAAAGGTTTGCTGTTCTTCCAGACATTGGCGAGGCATTTTATATTACCGACATTTATAAAACTATTAACGATGTAGACGGCGTTGTTGATACAAAAAAGGTGACGGTAAAGCAAAAAACTGGAGATGCGTATTCTGACTTAGGTTTCAATATACGCGATAATATGTCTTCCGATGGTCGATATTTTGTGGTGCCTCAAGATGTTATTGTGGAAATAAAATTTCCACTACAAGATATAAAAGGAGTCATTTTATAAAATGCCTATACACAGATTTACTGCCAGCTTAGACAATACAATAACTAATGCTTTTAAGCTAGGTTTGCAACTGCGAGCAACGGGGTCAAATCAGGGACTAGCAGACTCTTTGCAAGTTTTTTCTATTTATGGTCAAGGAAGTGGTTCAGCAGGTGTTGGTACAACTGTAGAAAAATCAAGAATTCTTATACAATTTCCAGTCGATGAGATTAGTGCAGCAAGAGATGATGGAACAATTCCCGCCTCTGGGAGTGTAAATTTCTATCTCAGAATGTTCAATGCTCGACACCCATTCACAGTTCCTAAAGAATATACATTAGTAGTGAACCCAGTGTCCCAATCGTGGCAAGAAGGTTATGGGTTGGATGCTGATTCTTATATAGATACTGGGTATTCAAACTGGATAGTAGCCTTGAGCGCTAGTGCTGGCACCTCAAGCTGGAGCGCAGAAGGCGGCTCCTATATGACAGGCACAATTGGCACCAGCAACGAGGTTTATACTTATAAGCAAACTTTCAAAACAGGAATTGAAGATCTGGAGTTAGATGTGTCAAATACAGTTGAAGATTGGATAGCTGGAGCAGCGCCATCAAAATTGCCCGGAAATTTTGGATTTGGAGTGTTTCTAACATCTAGTCAAGAAGACGGAAGCGAGAAAAGGTCCTACTACAACAAGAAGTTTTATGCAAGAGGGACAGAATATTATTTCAAGAGACCTGTAATTGAAGCGCGGTGGGAAGATTTCAAAACAGATGACAGGGCAGATTTTTATCTAAGCAGTTCTCTAGCGCCAGCATCTGACAATTTGAACAATCTATATTTATATAATTACATCAAGGGAGCACCAAAAAATATACCGGATGTAGGAGAGAACAAGATACGTGTTAGCATATATTCTGGAACTACTGGACCCGAGGGGGATAAGATTGGTCTTTCCATAGGCGGCGGGGTTGCTTCTGTTGGAGATACAAATATCACTGGCAATTTTGTTTCAACAGGAATCTATTCTTGCTCTTTTGCCTTTACATCATCAATTGCCGCGACAGAATATCTTTACGATGTATGGCACAGCGGTAGCGTTGAGTATTTCACAGGGTCAGGGTTCAGCCCTAAAGACTTGACTCAACATAGTAACAATTTAGCTGATGGTTATGTGATAAACATAACAAATTTGAAACCTTACTATTCAAAAGCTGAAAAGGCTCGCTTCAGAATATTCACTAGATCACAAACGTGGAATCCAACTATTTACACTAAGGCAACAACTGCAATCGAGCCTACAATCTTGAGAGATGCATACTACAAGATTACTAGGCAACTAGATGGAGTCGAAGCCATTGGTTATGGGACGGGGAGCATAAAATATACAAAACTGTCTTATGATGCTAGTGGAAGTTATTTTGATTTAGACATGGAGTGCCTAGAAACGGGCTATGCGTATAACATAAACATCTTGTCTTATGAAAATGGAACAACTCACGAGCATTCAGAAACTTTTAAATTTAGGGTAGAATAGGCATGCCAAAAATAAAAGATTTATTCAACAAGCACGATAGCTCAGGAAAAGTCTTATCTGCAAAAAATATAAATGATCTCACATCAAGTCAAGACGCTGAGTCTTTTGGCTATATTGAAGCCTATCAAGAAGAAAAAGACAGATTCGTACCAGAAGTAGATTTCACAAAACCAGAAACTTTTGTACGCTATGGGTCTGCTGAAAAATATTACGAAAACGCTATTCAAGCCGTTCATCGAACTTATCCATACGACGGTTCACACAAAGAAAAAACAGAATGGCACAATTCTGCATCATATTTTGACAACTATGTGTTCGATGAATTGTACCCAAGAACAAACGGGTACTATGTACAAGATCAAAGCACCAGCCCCACCGCGTATAAACAAAATGATGATGGTACTGGTGTGGAATTCTTCGCTCAAATCCACACTGGACCGTTGTACATTAGTGTGAAGGGTGGTCCTAATAAAGCAGGAGCGGCGGACACTCTTGACCAACAACCAAAATCACAAACTTATTCAAAAGCCTCTTCAAAAACATCATATACTCAGACATCAGCAAACATTTATGATGCAGAAAGGAAAAGAGCATCAAATCTTTCCATTGACGGAGCAGAGGGCAACACGGTAGAGTTGTGGGTCAAGCCCACGTCGGTAGCGCATGGTGTGTTGTTTGATTTATGGAATGATGATGGGGGCACTACAACTGCAATACGAAGTGGTAGCTATGGTAGATTCTTAATAGATAGAAGATATTATTATCTCAATACCGGCGGAGGCACCGGAGGCGCACAATTCACATTGGTTGATGGCGCTAATTTCCATTTAACATACATGTCTGGAACTTCCGGAGCCGAAAAAGTCCCAGTGCTCCCCTTTGCATCCGTTCCGCAGTTCACAACAGGGTCTTGGAATCACCTTGCATTTAGTGTGAAAAATGAGGGTAACTCCTTAAGAATCAAAACATATGTGAATGGAGAACCCATAGACTCAATTCTTACCGGCTCTTCGATTGGGGAAGTTACAGGGGCACTAAATGCTAATATTGGAGCTTACAAACATTTCCCTGACAACACCGTAAAAGCCATTGCTCTTGCACCAACTGCAAGAACTGATTTTAATGGGTTTAATCAACTTAATGGTGCGATAGATGAATTTAGATTTTGGAAAAAATCCAGAACCGCAAAAGAGGTTGGTAGAAATTGGTTTACACAAGTTTACGGAGGTGCGAATACTGATAATTCAAACACGGATTTAGGTGTATATTTCAAGTTCAACGAGGGCATCACTACAAACGCCTCATATGATGCCACAGTTTTAGATTATTCAGGCAGAATTTCAAATGGTACAATCGTGAACTATGATAAAACAGACATTCAGACTGGTCCACGACTTACTGGTTCTGCTATGGTAGAGTCATCTGCATCTCTTACAGAATTTAGAGACCCAATCATTTACTCGTTTCACCCCCAAGTATTCAATCTTAAGAAAGACAAGTCTGAAGAGGGAAGCGTTTACGATGCAAGAAACTCTTCTGCCATTCATACAACATTACCAAATTGGATCGCAGAAGATGACAAAGAGGTTGGAGCTTCAAATTTAGTTAAAATAATACAAATAATGGCTAGCTATTTTGATACCTTACAACTTCAATTAGACTTTTTGCCTCACGTAAAAGATGCAAATTACACAAAGTTTATGGAATTGAGAGCTAAAAATTATGCTGACGAGGGTAGCATATTAGTAACCGGCTCCAATGCATATCCCGCATATTCCTCCAGCTTTAGTGGTAAACCAAAACCTTTCATAAAGAATGCACTTCAATCTTTCGGGATTGATGTTCCGGAGATTTTTACTGATGCGGAAGCTTTAGAACAACTTAGCTCAAGGGACGAAGATAGAGAATATAAAGACAAGCTTTATAACATAAAAAATCAAATTTATCAAAACATCTATAACAATTTGAATTTTATTCTAAAGTCAAAAGGAACAGAAAAATCTTTTAGAAATTTAGTTAGATGCTTTGGTGTGGATGAAGAATTAATTCGTTTGAATTTATATGGGAATAATGTAGATTTTGAACTAAAAAACAATTTTAGATCCTCTGCGTTAAAAAAGACATATGTTGATTTTATGGATGTTGATAGACAAGCAGCTACAATTTACCATTATACATCTAGTGTAAATAATAATACAAACGCATATTCATACATACCTTCTGCACTAGCATTGGTTTCTGGTGGTTTTGGGATGACTTTCCAATCTGAAGTTTACTTCCCATATAAGGGAGACCCCGGAGATCCTTTTTATCAACCATTTGAACAACTGTCATCATCGCTGTACGGTATGCACACAGCAGTAGAAGCCGAAGGCGGATCTTCGGGTCAAGCAAACACAACTTGGAATGACCCGGATGTTTCCGAATTTAAAGTATATGCGGTAAGACCAGAAAGAGATTCACGCCATGCTTATTTTCAATTGACAAGTTCTGCAATGGGCATAAATCTAACAAGTAGTGTATTCGATTATGTTTATGATAATGAAAAGTGGAATTTTGCGGTTAGAATAAAACCCACAAAATATCCATGGGCAAACGCCTTGACAGGAACAAATTCTGGCACTCTTGATTCTTCAATTGCTGCCGATACTGATCTGACATATGAATTATCTTTTTACGGCGCACACGCTGATTTAGATACCATTGTGGATGAATTTAGTCTCTCGACAACAGTCAACGCTAGTATTGGAGACAATTTCATGTCCGGATCCAAGCGTATGTACTTGGGAGCACACAGAACAAACTTCTCAGGAGGCTTGCTGCAAGAGTCGGACGTAAGAATCTCCACAACTAGAGCTTGGATGGATTACTTGACGGATGAAGAACTTGGAGTTCATGCAAAAAATGCAGACAGTAAAGGAGTTCTTCATCCATATAAAAGCGCTTTTGTTTTTCAAAATAGTGTAAAACCTTTTGATATCCCAAGATCAGAGCTTCTAATTTTTGAATGGGATTTTACAAATGTCACTGGATCTGACGCTGGCATCAGCGGGGTACCAACCACTTATGATGCTCGCTTTGTTGTCGAAGATATTTCGTCTGGCTCTACAACACAAAATTTTGCCGAGGGGATTACAGATGATCGATATGGCGCTCTGAGAAATATTGTTCAAAATCAATTTACAGGTCGTGGTGATTTTTTCGAGCCAAATAACGAAAAAGTGGTCGATCACATTTATGCAAATTCAGCAAAACTAGATGCACCAGAAGTAATAAATAGTTCTGATATGATCGAGATTCTCAACCAAGATGATCTTAAATTTACTAGGGACAGTAGACCAATAGACTATTTTTATGCGGTAGAAAAAAGCATGTATCAAACCATATCTGATGAGATGCTACGAATGTTTGCCACAATTGCTGATTTCAATAATTTGATTGGCGAGCCCGTAAATAGGTACCGAGGTCAGTATAAAGACATGGATAAGTTGAAAAGCCTATTTTTTGAAAGTATAGGCAACTCTCCTGATCTAGATAAATATGTTGATTTCTATAAGTGGATTGATGCAGCGATTACAAAATTCTTGGAACAGCTTTTCCCAGTATCAGCAAACTATGCAGATGACTTAAGAACAGTTGTCGAAAGTCATGTTCTAGAAAGAAATGCATACAGAAATAAATTCCCAACATTAGAAACCAAGCAGGAAGACCCAGAAGTCCCAGCGCTTGGTATCAATGAGCTTACATATAACTGGAAATTTGGGCATGCCCCAACAGATGTGTCTGATGACAAAAAGCAAAAAGATAACTGCTTATGGTTTAATCAAAGGGCAGAAAAAACAATCGCTGCCCTAAGCTCCAGTGTTGCCTCTGTGAACACAGGTAGACAAACAATTTTAGATAGAGCGACAACAGACAATAGTGGATCATATCTAAAAAGATACGAAGGGTCAACCTATGTTCTTCGTAAATTGTCAAAACCATACAGAGAAGGCGTTTCATTCACCAAGCAAATTAAGGGTGGTGTAAACTTTGATGCAAATAAAAAGGTTGATTATTGGAAAGGGTTTCTACAATTCGGAAATCAAAATGTAGTATTGGTCACTGGAAGTCAATTATATGTAGACGACAGGCACACTGACGACCGCCACTGTGCTGACAATGATGAACTTAGAAACAAAAATAAAGTAAAATCATCATTCGGTTACAAATATAGTGTTACAGCGGGTGCCATTTTAGATGTGCAAAAAATAAACACAATTGTACCTTTTAATCTTTACACCACAGGTTCTACTACTGATGTTTATTTAAACAGTTGGGAACCCGGAGGCAGTGGGGATCCAAAAGACCAAAAGGTTGTTGTTGTAAACCACCATCATGATGGATATGGAACTCTTGCGGAAGAGCCAATGCAAGGGACCTTTACAGAAAGGTGGGAAGGTGGAAACCCACATAGACACGTCAGAATAAATGACGGAAGAGATATTACAACAAACTCCATGCATCATAGACCAGAAGCTTGGAAAATAGTCTTGCCTCCAACAGTGCACTCCCAAATGCAGTTCAGAAATCATTATAACGGCGCTGTCGGTGCTTTGGGTGGTATAAATGCTCCTTACTATAGAGATTTTATAGCAAAAAGACCCGTTGTAATCAAGAATATTTTGCAAACAACAGCGACTGTTGACACTCGTTTGGATGGTGCTCTTTTTCACGGACCAGTTGGAAATTATTCTCACCAATACGATGTTTTACAAACCTCTGGTAGAACAGCAAATAATAAATATTTTGTAGAGCAGCAAGGGGTTGGTTTTGGATATACAAGTCAAACACTGCTGCCCGGACTGCTGCCAACACCTGAGATATCTTTTGTAAGAAATCTATTTTATGATTATCAACTGGCGGAAAGAAAAACAACAGATACAGTCTTTGTTGAAAGATTCTCTGCGCCGGGAAGTTACGAGGCAATGTCTCGTGGATATCTAGACCCGTTTGCAGAAGAGATGTCTGCATACAACGCAATGCCATTTAGAAACTTATCTGTTAGAGGGATTGGGGCATATAAAAAACAAGTCCAGACCCTTGGTGTCGAGATAAGCACAAACACTTGGTCAACCTCTTCGCTTGGCTTAACGTCACTGCTTTCAAGACGGACAGCATTTGGCGGGTATGATAATCAGGCATCCACCACTCCCGCTTTCCATAAAACATATAGGAACAGACTGCGTAGAATTGAGATGAACAACGGTGCAACATATCTCAACCCGGATGGAACTGTAAATCAAGATTATGCAACAGGCTCCACGTTTGATAATGGGTTTATTACCCACATGATTCCAAGAAGTGATTTTCAGTATTCTTGGATCACAGCGTCTGTGTTATCTCAGGACCCATCAAATGGATTTGGTCTTGGCTACTTTCCATACAGCGGTAAAGTGTCCTCTTCTGCTGGTGGATTTGAATCTGCTGTAAACTTTGCCAGCGCCAGTAATTTTGGCGCGGTTGGTAGTTCCGGAGTGACTTATGGCTACGGGATAACATTATTGCAAGCAATTGGCACCGGGGTCAGGTTTTTACCGGTAGATTTTGCGGGTCTAAACACTATTGTAGTTGCAGATTCAACACAGTTTTCTGACAACACGATACAAAATGGTCTCTTGGACAATGGACAAATGGGCCCCAACGGAATAGGTGAAAGTGTTTTACTGAACGCAGGTCTTCTAAACGCTGGTGGCGGAGTCGGTTTCCCTGTCTTTAAGCAAATTAGAAACATGTATCATCCAATTGTAAGACACTTAAAAGACACAAATACATATTCATTGTCAGTTAGAAACCCTAAGCCTTTTATAAGCAAAAACAAGGGTCATGCAACAACACTTTTTAATTCAACAATCTTTCCAAAGTTGAATTATAGAGATTTGACTGACAACAGCTATCAAGGTCTAAAAGGCAAAACACATGACATGTTAGGCGCAGAACTGACAATACAAAATTATATTGAGCCTCCGCTGTCTTCAAAATACAAGCCAATGCGACACGCTCTAAATGTAATAAACGATAACAAAGAAATCGCACCACTTTCAATTGACCATTCATATGCTAATAATTTTGATTATTTTGCAAACCCAGACCTAATGAATGACATGAATACTGCGAATAGAATTGAGCCACCGGGACAGCAGGTATATGATAACTTATTAGAGTTCACAGTAAAGGGTACAGTCCCACAAGCGTCAAATCCAATAAAAGGGTTTAGGCACTTAATCTATAAAGAAACAATATACCCAAAAGAGCAACACACCTATTTGGCAAAAACAAGAGGAAGAACTTCATACAATGAGGACATAACCTCAACTGACTATACTTCAATTCTTGGAGATCAAAGAACGTTCTGGAGAGACGCACTAGGAAATAGACAAAGAACAGATGGCGTAGCAAGAAACGCACTTGGTTATACTGAAACGCTTATCACACTATCACCCCCTGTAGTGGGTACGCCCAGACCGGAATTCGCCACTGCTTTTAGTGTTCACCCCCTTGATGTTGGAGATAGAATGACAGGGGCAACAATTGATTACTCACAACTCACAGGGACGAATCATGGTGCACTTTCTGTAGATAGCTTTAGCACATCAATGTTGCAATACCAAATAGATAGAACCGCATTATTGTCCCCAACAGCCTCCTTCACTTACGAGTATCACGCTTTCATGTCGTCATCTGCGGCAGAAGGAGGGTCTGATGGAGAATTCTACTCAGAGTTTATTCCAAATTGGGACACAGGAAGACTGTCAGGTAAGAAGCCATGGTTCGATTCTTATGAAGAATATGCATCTGATATTAGGTTGTTTGGGCAAGACCACACGGTCCTCCCAGAATTTAGAATATCTCAACACATGGACTACTATCTAGATAAGGGTACTTTCTTTGGTGCTACGTCTAAAAATAATAAATACTTGACACTTGAGGGTGGGCACTTATCCCAATCTGCGGAATCTGAAACCGACCCATTTGATGCCGATTTCTTTGATATCTACACACACAGTGATTTTATCAAACACTTTGACGTTATTCGAGAACAACATGATGGGGTCGCCAAGCAAACCAAGATAACCGTAAAGTGCAGTGGAATTAAGAAATTATTGCCATACAACGGCTTTTATCCAATGAATAGGACAGTTCAGCTAGGAAGCCTAATGTCACAATCATTTGCTCCGTTTCTAGAAGGAAGTGAAATTTTCTCTTCTAATCCAAACACTGAAAGAGTGAGTGCGTTTATGCAACCTTTTTTCAATCCGGGTATTCTGTATAACACAGTCAAATCAGGTATTGCTGTTGACTGGATGACATTTACTGGATCTACAAATATCGATAACTTTGGTGGTGCCGGGGGCGGAGATGTTGTCCAAACGGATACTGGCTCATTTAGAATACCATTTGAAGCGTTATTATATCCTCAAAATTATTTAGCATCAAAAAACAAATTGACCACAGTTAGTGACAAGCCCGAAAGAATAAACTACCTAGACGCCAGATTGTACACTGGTGCCCCACGAATTAGTGGAGCTTATGCTGTTTGGAACGGCAACAACAAAGACAACTACACATTAGCAATGAACAACTTTTTAGCTGAAGTGCCAAATTTCTTTTTGGAAGAGGGCAAGTTTTCAAACATAGAATCAACCTCAATGGCTAGTTTTCTATCTGGTGTCAATTATTATATGGATATCGAACTTTATAAAACACCAGATATGGTTATGTATGAAGGACCACACAGGTTAAATAATACTAGTTCACAAGGAAACACCGCATCAGCAAGAGGAATTCATTATGGTCCACCGCTCTTACAAAGAATGGCTGACAGATCGACACTGACCTTTGGAATGAACAATGCTTTTCGTTGTGACCCAGCCAATGCTGCCTATACTCCACCATATTTTTATGGCAAGTCTACAGTTAGATGTAAATTTTCTCCACATGAATTTACAGAATTAGCACCAAACGAATCATTAGATGTGGGCGGAAAGAATTCTTCGTTTACTCTTAGTGAGATTGTTGGCTATATAGCAACTAGTGGATCAACATTTTTCAATAATTATGAATTAGATCAGAGCAATTACTTGACATTCGGAATTCTTGATCCCACCAAAAATGGACCGGGAGAAGGCGGCTCCAATACAGATCAGTTCTCTCTTGCAACAAGATACCAAATGCAAATAAATTCATCAATGAATCTTTTCAATGTGGTTGGAAAGCCCGTCTTTGCATTTGACGCTCTTGGAAGACCAACCACCACACAAGTTGGACAGGAAGAATCAAAATGGGTGATATCTCCCAAGTTCGAGTGTCCTGTCATGAATTTCAGTGGGAACACTGGAACAACATTTGCAGACGCAAACCTTCATACTCGTGGGATGTGGAGAGGATACGGAGAATTTCCTTCTTCTGGAGAGGGTATATATTACGACTTAACAGATCCATTTCCTACGTTTGCCCCTCCATTCAATGGGGGCAACCCTCTTTCTGCCTTGGGTTTATCACCAACTACAGAAGCACAGATCGGTTCATTGAGGCAAGTTTTGTTCCCCAATACTGAGGCGAAACGTATTGGGGAGATAACTGGAGAGAAAGAAATATTTGAAGCAGTTGTGGCGATACCTTTTACTGTGAATGGGGATAAAAAAATATTCTATCCATTAGTTCCTGCTGAAGATTTAGTCGTTGCAAAAACAAAAGGTCGCCATGTTGTAGATGCCATCTTAGGCAAGAGAGATCCATTAGATCCTGCGGTTTATACTCCGGGTCACTCTATTATTGATCAAATAGAAAGAATGCAGAAGTACGTCTTCCCGCCGTCTCTTGACTTTATCAATAACGAAAATCTAACCCCATTTCAAATGTATATATTTGAGTTTAGCCACACTTTAGATAAGCAGGACTTGGCTGATATATGGCAGGGAGTTATGCCAAAGATATCTGTAAAAGCCGAAAAACAAACTTCAAAGATAACTCACTTTCTTACAAACAATGAGTTATTGCTAGGAAAGTCAATCACAAAAGAGGTCAGATGGATGATCTTCAAGGTAAAACAGAGAGCAAAATATAGTTATAATAATGCTATAAGTAAAACATTGGGCATGGACAAATTTGTTGATGGGGCATTGGAGGAGACAACTTATAGCTATAATTGGCCATATGACTTCTTTAGTTTGGTGGAATTAGCAAAGATCGATGCTGGCGTACAAATCGGAGGCAATGTCCCCATAACACCACCAGATATAACTGTCGATCCAGCACCAGAAATAAATGATCCACCTAAGAAAAAGGATCCCGATTTAGCCAAAGACCAATCCTTTTCACCAGCGGATGTGAAGAAAGTCTTTCTCAATACAGGGGATATAGACAGGGGACAAACGGACAAAGAAGTTGAAAATAAAATAAATGATATTGGCAATGAACCAATATTATAGGGAGAGTAGAAATGACATTTTTTAACAAAAAAGAAGATGTGCTAGAAATAGAACTTACGCAATATGGCAAACAACTACTCTCCAAAGGAGAATTTGAACCTTACTACTATGCTTTTTATGATGATGATATTATTTACGACAATCAGTTCGCCGGAATGACAAACGAGACCGGAAGCAAACAAAACGAAATAGAGGTTAGAATCAAAGAAATGCCAAGAACTAAAACACAATACGTGTTTGCCGGTATAGAAACAGAAATACAAAGAAACAACATGTTGATAAGATCAGGGGAGTTCATCAATGAGGGGAACGCTGTGTTTGTTGGCAAAAAATCTCCAAGCATAAAAGAATTTGAAGTAAAAAATGATAGAAATTTTTCCTCATATAATTGTATAGCAAATTCTTCTTTGAGTAGCGATTTTATCCCAGCATGGAAACTGATGATGTACAAGGGTGAAATAAGTGGGTCAACTTCATTGCTAACTAGCTCTGCCGATGCGGTACCTAAAAAAATACCACAAGTAGATATAGATTTAGAATACATTATTTCAATACAGTCAGAGGAAGAAACAAAAGCTTTTAGACAAGCACAAACAGAAAAAAGAAAAGCAGCCTCCCGAGAGGAAAGGTTGAGAAATATACAAAGTGATTATGTTGTTGATGTGTTGGACTTTCCGGATGGGACTAGCATAAAAGTTGCTCAAAAACAACTTTTAATAAAGCTTGAAGAATTGAATGTAGACTTCAAAAATGATAATTTTGAAATTGAAGTGTACGAAATGACTGATTCTCTTGACATCACTAGCAGGAAAAAAGATATTTTGGCTCCTATGTATTTCCCTAAAAAGGTATTATCAAATTCCCTAACTGGAGAACCAAAACTCAAGATGCCAAATATAACGGGAGATACTTCTTTTATAAAATATTTCTTTGATATAAATGCTGATTTTGAAATAGCAGAACAAGATATTTGCCCAGTCATACAGGACGAAAGAAAAGACGGTAATATTTATGATGACATGTACGAATGCCCAGACCTAGATGTAATCAGAAGAACTGTAGAAAGTAGTCTGGAAGATGTTTATGATAGTGGAGTAACAGAAGAAGAAATCGAGGAGTGCTAGAAAGTGGCAGTATTAAGTAACGACAAGAGTATTTTTGGTAATATTGTACCATCGATATACATTAACAAAGTAACTTTAGAGAACGGGAGATCCGTTTTCCGCGCAGATAAAAAAGATCGTATTCTTGCACACACAAATAGAAAAGCTCCAACAAGTATTTCTGAAGGGATTCAAACTGGAATAGAGGAATACTACGAAGAATTTAGTTATCCAATCCCCACAGACAAATCTTTAAAAATAACTGTTGATTATGTGATAAAAGATGGTATTGATGGATCAATAGGGGAGCTTTTATCCACTTGGTCCAACGATGGAGATCTGCAAAACTACACTAATACATATTTTGTTTTATTAGAAGATACCTTGGCGTCTAAAATCCTATCAGTAGGATCAAATATAGATACAGAAAATAACAAAAGTATTTTGAAATTCAATCTAATGTTTGCTATCATACCTCTAATACAACAAGGGCTTCTAACAGAGGAAGAGAAGCAAAAACTAATTGGAATGGGTCTAAAAGAAGAATCTTTCCAAACACCATATTCGGGTCTTCAATATAAGTCGGGAGCAAACGCCACAAGTGTTTCTAGCCAAGTCTTATCTTTCGTTGAAAAAAATACGATAACAAGTGAAAAAATGACACTAAAAGGCGTCCTACAACAATCTGCCCTATCTGCGGAACTAGAAGTGGACGACAGTGGAAAAAAGATAAAAAATTATCGGTTTAGTAAGACTTATCAATATTCAACAGATACACCAAATAATTTGTCTGTTGTGGCTGCATGTTCTCTAAACTTGCAAAATATGGAAGACACGTTTGGGCTAGACCTTTCGTTTCTAAAATTGAACAGCCCCACAGTGGGAAAACGAGCCGTACAAGATATATTTCGCAATGGCAAAATAGCGAGCACAAACTTCATTTATATGCTGAAATCAACTTCAGAAATATGGACCGGTCAAGTCTATAAAGTAAACAACCTGTTCTACACAGAACCAGACGCAGCAACCGCACAAGAGTTGGTGAAAAAAGCAGTTTCTAACAATAAAATACAAGATTTTAGAATTTCTGAAGAAATACAAAAAATAAAATTTAATTTATCTTTTTTACAAAGCAACGAATTCTCTTTAGCTAATGCACATAAAGTAACGAGAGACAAGACTGACGCTTATAAATCGCCACCTTATTTTACAAAAAATTATGTTTCTAGAGATTTTGATGGAAATGCTAGATTTATGTTCGGGGTTGATTATTATTCGCTGGTTAGAGACCTTACTTTATATGGTGGCATATTGCCCAAAACAACAAACGTTTTTAGCCTAATGTCACACAGGTTGTTTGCACAAGTATTGAATATGTCCATAAAAAGAAAGAGAGTTGATGTTGTTCCACGATCAAATAGATTGGGGACATATAACGCTAAAGAGATACCTTTCAAAACTGGCTACTTGGGGGAGCCACACATTGATGCCGAAGAGGTAATCTCCACAATAAGCATGGGATCTGAAAAGATTTTACAAAACGGAATGGCAGGAGATTTTAGCTCAAACCCCACAGCAAATACAAACAGTATACAAGAAGTAAACATCACAGCACCAGACATGGGGTCTGATGTAGGCACTCTTGGGTTTAGATATTTTGCAGCCGATGATTTTCAAATCAAAAACTTTACAGATGGTAAGTATCAATATGGAATAGAAATGGAAATATTAGATCGATCAAGCATCTATATAATCAACAGTGTTATAAAATTGATCGAGGCTTACAAAGCACTATCCATTTATTACACATTGGCGACAACGCCAAATATCTATTATAATACGCGCACAGGAAAATTCAATGACACACTAAACCAAAAGTATTCCGGTCAGGAATTCAAACCGTGGGAGTATGCTAGTAACAGACTTACAAATGTTATAAACGAATACAAGCTAGATTCAACAACGTTTGACAGCGAGTCCACTAAAGAAAGATTGATACTAATGACACGACCTCTAACTGGGACACCAAGAGGGATTGAGACTTTGCTGAATTTATTGTTAAACGCGGCAGCAAAATTAGCACAAGTGGTAGGAACTTCTTTGAACTCTTCAGCAATTAGTCAAATTGCGGCTGGCTCTACAAAATTGGCGGTGTCGGCAGATAATGTGCTGTCAAGCAGACCCGATAAAAGAATTATAAAAATTCAATATTGGATTGATGATATTTTTGACACGGAAGTTCCAAAAAAATATGGATATGACTTCCTAACACCAACCGGCAAATCATTTACATCATCCGGCAGGGGATTGTTGACAATCCCCGGACAGGCATTCAATGAAAGACTGAGGCAAGAGATGTTAAAATATTTCAAAGTAGAAAACCCATCGTCTTTTGACATGGTGGACACAGACACAGGAGAGTCGGTTGTGCCGGGGACTATATACGATAGTTTGTTCTCTTACTTATCTCCTTCTGCCATCAACATCGGAGTCTCTTCAGGAGGAGACACAGAAGATGTTACTGGGAAGACGCCCCCTCAATACTCTCTTTTGCAAGATTCAACACCATTCCAAGGCTCTCCTGTCGCACAACCATTTTACGATAAGAAGGGGTATAGTTATATGGCTACAAAGATAATGAACTACAACAACACCTCTATTCTTCCACCTTATGATACGTCTGTAAATCAAAACACCAAGACGTTATTATCTCAAGCGGCAGATAAGATGAAATACCATGCACAACAAATATTAACTAATAAAAACTGTGTAGCAGTGATGGATAATGTATTAGCCAATTCCCAAGATACAACAATTGATAATTCAGGTCTTTTTATGTCACTTTATTTAGGAAAAGAAATAGATGATACTGACCCACTAGAAAATAACAATATAAAACTGAGTGAGGTGCAGGACAATCCTTTAAGCATATCATATAAAGGCGGCGCAGAAGTATCGACTTTCTTGAGCTTTATATATGGTTATTCTAGTCAGTGTGGAGGTTTAGCGTCTACTAAAAAACCATCACAAGAGACGAACTCTAAAGAGACAAACTTTGATTTTAGATATTTTAATGTAACCCTTCAATCATCAAACACTAGACCAGTCCCAAACATAATTGGAAAAGTAAAAAAAGATTTATTGCAGCAAGATGGCATAATGAATGTTGCCAAGATGAGGCAAAGGCTTAGAGAGTTACCAAATCCAATAAAAGCGTTGATACTTCAAAACAACCCAGATGCTAGAGTGAGAAGCAAGTGGGGAAATTTAGATGGCAATCCGGCAACAGATCCGTACTATAAAGCAGTTTTTGGGTTTAACTATCGCAATATAAAAAGGGTAGAATACTTAGCAGGATTTGAAAGGGCTACTCCCCCCCCTTCAACTCCGATGGAATTTTCTGTTGCCATGGTAATCGATACTCCGCCTGATGTGCCTCAAATTAATAGTCCAATATGGAAGACCCTAGATGCCGAGACATATACATCTTCCATAGGTAAAAAAATGTTTTGTAGACTTAGGACGTATTCAAAGCCAGAGCATGGGATTGTTCCAATGGAGTGTTTGGAAATGCCTGTGTTCGATGAGTTTTTTATACTCGAACCTTCCTCTTATGACGGGAGCTTCACCCAGTCATCTCCGGTCTCAACACCGCCACCGGTAATAACCGAAGATGACAACCCAGCGGATTACGCAAATAGCTTGCCTCCAATTACAGAACCGACCGAAGAGGAAAAAATACAAGCAGAGAAAAATTCTATAATTACAGACGGCAATAGTGCCCTCAACCCTGATAATCCCGTTGCAGGTCCGTTTGGAGGGATGAATCTTCAAGGAATTTTAGGTGGACCCGCAGGTGGTCCACCCGCAGATGATTACCAAGAAGAAGCCATTAATATGGAGAAAATCTAATTAGAGAATAAAGGAAGCATCTAGATCCATGACACTACAGATACCAAAACCGCCCAAAATACTTATAAACCCCAAAGACCTAAAGACTGGTGCTGTAGAAGTCCCAGAGACTTTCTCTTTTATACCGTTGGGGATAACAAATGAAAAAAAACTCATTATTGGCACAAGTTTTTCTGAAAATGGGACATCTCAAAATAGATTAAATTTTGATTATGGAACATTCTGGGGAGGGGCTGGTGGCGATGTTGCAGATACACTTAGAGACATAGGCGGGAAATACTGGACTTTTACAGATGATAAATCAAATATTGTCTTCTTGAGTAACGATATAGGAAAGGTAAAGGGAAAAGATATCCCCGGTGCCGACCCCGCAAGAGCACAAATCCCATACTCGGTTTACTATGAACAACCAAAATTATTAAACAACAAAGTGTGGGGGGAATATGAGCAGACAATGTATATAACACCAGACTCAAACTGGTTGTATGGAACTTTTGCTCAAGGGGTTTTTAATGTATCTAAAGACGAAATAAAACAAACTTTTGGAGCGATGAGTAACGAAGACATACTGAGCATGACAAACGCCACAATAAAGGAACACGGCGTACAGGGCAGCAACCTAAATTTACAGGAATCAGTAGATATTTACATCGAGAAAGTTATAGAAACACAATCAGAACAAATTTTGATGTTGATACAAGATTGGTGGAAAAGAAAGTTGTCAATTCTCCCCCCACCAGTGGGCTCTGAGGTATCCAAAGGACCCTGTGCAGCCCTGTTAGATTTTGCTGAATTGAGTGCAAATGATCCAAGTATATCGAACACTTTTGGACCTCAAGAAATATGCTCCCCGTGGCTAAATCCAAACCAACAATACATTGATCACGTTGTAGATTCTTATACACCAATTGTAGAAGATCAGAGCGAATTATCACAGATGAATTTAGGTATAAAAACACCTTTTTTCTCTGTAAGTTCGGAGTACAACTTTTACATAAAATCATACGAAGATGCAATAATGGATCACAATGTCCCAGAAAACTTGCTGCCGAATATGTATGTTTTTATTGCTTCGTTTGCGTCAAAGAACGTAACAGACGAACATCCTGACTTCTTGAGGTACGAAAGAATAATAACTTTGGACGGTATAGTTAGCGAATTTAGTTACGACGCTTTGAAGATAAACGAAAACAATATACTAGAAAACAATAATCTTAAAGAAGCACCAGCAGCTTCGGGGCAATATTTCAATTATTGGTCTAGCAATTTGACTAATGAGATAAAACAATTTCCAAATAAATTGAACATACTGAATCAGAGTGTAGGTAAAAAGCAAAACTTAGTATTCTATCCTATGCAAGACACCGATATATTACAGAATTATAATGATCAAAAATTTATGTTCCCAATGTATAATGAATTAGAATTTAGCACTGGTGTTACTAATGTTGTTGGCGACACACTGAGGCAAACTGCCTTGTCCAATCATTTTATGAGGTACTACTCAATAAATAACAGCAAAAGGTTTTCAGACCAATCTCTTTTTGATAACAATTCAAATGTCATGAGGGAAAAAATCCCTTTTACCATTGTAGAAAAGAAAACAAGTTTTTCTAATTTTGAAGGAGATAAAAAAACCACCTCCGAATTGCAGATAGACACTAACACACTTGTAGACACAACTAGTATGATTGCGTTTTTAGCCTCTGTAGACTTTGGCAACTTGATAGGAGATGGGAAAGCTGGATCTGTTAGCAATTTTGGACTGACTCAAGAGCAAATTGACTATGTAAAAAGCACTTTCAATAGTTCTGATTTAAAAAATATGTTTAGTGAAAATTCAATCTTTGTTGCAAAAGACGAAAACGAAGAATTTTTACTTTCTAGCCCATCCAATGAGATGCAGAGAGTGATGTTGTCTGCTATTTTATATGGAAAAATAAAAAAATTAGAAAAACAACACCACCGATCTTTTGCTGCTATGATGTCTGGCGACAGCAATTATACAGAGACCATAATGTATGAGGTGGGAAAAAGACAAGTTGGAGAAGACGGAACTGTTGGCGACCTAATACAAGAATACTACTTCTTAAACTCAAGTGAAACAGATGTTATAAAGTTTATTGATACTCAAGTTAGCTATGGAATACAATATCAATATGATATAACTGCAATTGTTTTATCATTTGGAATGAATTATGAGTATAAAACACCCGAAATCATTTCAGAGATGAACTTTGATGGTACGGATTATTCTGATATCGCAAAATATTCTGAATCACTCCCCGGCACAGGCACAGGTCCCCTTCGTCAGCCAACGGAGCCAAAACCACAGATTGACGTTAATAAGAAAAGTGTGTTTGCGGAAGGCTCCACTATATTAGCTAGCGATGTAGATCCCACTGATAGGACTGGTGCTGAATTGAATTTTGATTCTGAAACTTTGACACTGACAGAAAACTTATTTGACAGCAAAAAAGCGTATAATAACATATTCACCAGTGCACATGTTGATCCAACAATAAGTGAAATAGGTGGCAATTTCATGACAGCCAAAGTAAAAATTAGATACCGCCCAGACTATAGGTTACTTAGACTTAGTTATGGGTCTTCTAGGGGTGTAGTTATAGACAAGCCCCCTGTGTTTCCGGATGCTCTCATAACTCCGTACAAAGGTCTAAATAATAAATTATTGATCAACCTTAATCAAAATGTGGGCGAGTATTCTATGAAACCAATCATAATCGACCCAGAAGAAAAGGAGCAATACCTAAAAATTGCTGAATCTCAAAAGGTAAAAATAACCCCGTTCGATTCTGAACCACCAATAGCGTATAAGAGTGATGATCCTTTAGGAGATGGTGGATATTTTGAAGTCTACAGAATAGACAAGAAGCCATCAAGCTATTTTGATTTCGCGGATAACTTACTAACCACCATTGATGGCTTCCACGAAGCAGAGGTGGGTCATGTAAGCACAGATTCAGCGTCACTAAGAGACGATATAAAACCAAATAAGAAATATTATTATATGTTCAGAGTGGTAGATGTTCATGGACACGTCTCTAATCCCTCTCCTATATTTGAAGTAGAGATGGTTGACGACGGTGGCACAGTATATATGATACAAAATATTGTTGAACTTGACGAACCTGACATAAAAGAAGTTGGTAAAAGTTTCAAAAAATATCTACAAGTAAAACCAGTCTTTCAACAGACGTTACTAAGTGTTCCAAATAGCGATAGCCCTCTTCCGTCTGCATATGACTATGGGGAGATCGGAACAGAGGGCGATATAAATCTAGGCACTGCACAAACTGCTTTATGGGGCAAAAAATTTAAGATAAGAATTACTTCAAAGTCATCCGGCAAGCAAATAGATTTGAATATAACATTTACCAAAAAACAACAAAACAACTTAGCAGAAAATGCGGAAGGCGGTTTATTTTCAAAACACAGACCATAGTATTGGGATAATTGAAAAAAACTGACTATTTAAACAGTAGCACTATTTACAGAAAGAGGGAATAACATGGCTTTTTTAGATAACAGCGGAGATATTATTTTGGATGCCGTATTGACGGATACAGGTCGGCATAGATTAGCAAGAGGAGATGGCAGTTTTAGAATTGCAAAGTTTGCTCTAGGCGACGATGAAATCAACTATCAGTTGTACGACAAGAACAACGCCAGTGGTTCAGCTTATTATGATCTTTCTATCTTACAGACCCCCGTGCTAGAAGCTTTTACAAATAACACTTCTTTGATGAAGTCAAAATTGATTTCTGTTCCAAGAACAAACCTCTTGTATTTGCCAATAATCAAGCAAGTCACAGCAGGTTCCGTTGCAGCACCATATAGTGGTCTTGGTGATGGAACTTCTTATTTGATCTTGGTAGATGATGATACACAAAACGATGTAATAACTGCACAAGATGGCAACGCTGTACCAAATGGAGTTCTTTTTGGAGCGAGCCCTAATGATGAAGCAAATTACATTGCAGCACATCAAGGTTTGGACACAACTGAAATCCCACGAACTTTCCCATTAGATGCAGATTTAGTGGAAACCCAATACATTGTTGAAATTGATAATAGACTGGGGCAAGTTTACTCACCAAAGACTGCTCAAACAGCAAAGGTCAGTTTTATCGACGATGATCAGATCGCTAGTTATTATTTAACTCTGAACACTGACACGCTATATGTTGGAACTTTTAGTAACCCAACGAAAAAAGAACAAGGCGCAACCGCAGTCGCAGGACCAAGAGGGACTAGAATTTTATTTAGAATCAAAGCCTCAATAGATCTAAATTCAAGCACCTTCTTGTTTACACAACTGGGTGACACCATCACTGCTAGTGATTTAGGAATCGGTAGTGCTGGAACAAGTTTTTATTACATTGATTCAACAGTGAGAATTAGTGGGGCAACAACTGGGTATAGAATAGATCTACCAATCAGATTTTTGAAAAAGATATAGGATAAGGAAACAAAATGGCAACAACTTATAAAACATTTCTAAACAACGACATTACTTCAACTAGAACTCTATTACACGAGGCAATCCCAATCACAGGCACAATTGTTTCTGGGACTTATAACGAAGGATCTACAACTTCGTCTAATATCAAAAATTATGGACATGAAATGTTCCAATCTGTTTATGACTACCCATATCTCAGTTCTTCCGCAAACCACATATATGATATAACTTGCGGATATGCGAATGATTCTGCCCTCTCTAAGTCCTCTGCTGTTGCTGCGGATCAAAACAAAAAAATCAATATTTACAATCAAATGGCTCAATTATTGGTAGGTCATGATGTAACAGGAAATATTAGACAATTTGATCAAGATGGAGACATCGCAGGCGGTGGTGTAAAGATGAAAGAAGTATTTTTTGTCAACTTTGCTAGACTGCTAAACAAGGATGAGGTCAAGAAGGGAACCGTGTCGTTTTCATTCTATACAGGGGGGATTCCGTCTGCAAGGACTGATGCAAAATCAATCGCTGATCACAACGCTCAAAATGAATTTAGAATCAACTCTCCTGCTGGCGAATACGGCATTCTTTACACGTCATCAGCAACACCCAATGTGAACTCAGGCGTTGGTCACGTATATTACCAAGCTGGAATTGCTGTCCTTACATCATCCATCTGGGATGGCGAGTTTGGTTTCTCTGGTGCGGGATATGACACAGGCAGCGTAAACACTGTGTTGTCTGGTGCCACCATTTCTGCTTCTTGCGATAGTATCAGAAACTCTTGGCACAATCTTGCATTCAATAACACCACGGAATTGAACTCGACAATTTATTTTTGTAGAGCTAACCACAATGATTTCAATTATAGCACGAATCCAACCTACTTATCCGGAAGTAAAATAAGAGTAAAAACAAATACCTTTGATATGCCGGTATCTTACATAACAACTGTTGGTTTATATTCTGCTGACAATGAGCTTCTGGCAGTGGCAAAAGTTTCAGAGCCAATCAAGAAACAACCAGACACCGAACTCACTCTTAGAGTTAGATTAGATTATTAAAGCGCAGATATACTATTTATTTGTAAGCGGATAATAATTCTATGTTCTATTATACTTTTAAACAAAATGATACTTTCTACAATCGGATTGAAACACATCCTTATGTACAGTTTTATATAAATGATTCAAAGGTGTTTTATAACAACAAACAAGAAAGATCAGGGTCCTTTTCTGCAAACGAGAAACATGTATCACCCGGCTCAATCAGTTTGTATGAACTAAACATAGATAGACCAAGTGATAGCCTCATCTACCCCTTTATAACAAAAGGAGGCAGTAGAACATCTTTTAGGACTATTAGTACAAACGCATTCAACCAATTTCAATACGGGACTACAATCACAGGAACCTACCCTTTAGCCGCTGGCATATCAAGAGATTACTTAGATGGTGGTACAGTAGATATTGTCGGTACCACTGTTAACAAGCCAAGATTATTTGCACTAAAAAATACATTAAACTTTTACAAGAATCTAAGTGGTCACTATGAATACAGTTCTTCTTTTCTTGGATTTGACAAGGGGCAGCAAAACATTTCTATGATTAGCATTCCCTCTATTTTTTATGGGTCTTCAATAGACAAAGGCACAGTTAGTCTAAAGTTTTATATTACCGGAACCCTAGCTGCTGAATGCAAAGATATAAAGAAGAATGGAGAATTGGTCCAAACAGGTCCCGAAGGCTCAACAGGTTCTGGTTCAATCGCAGGGGTTGTTCTATACAATGAAGGATTTGTATTGCTAACTGGTAGCTGGAATATATCTTCTCATCAAGAGGATTATGTCGTTGGTGGGAGCAGCACAACTGCTAAATGGATCTATTTTGGAACGACGGGATCATACCCATCACATAATGTACCGTCATCAAGTTTTGACATGTCTTTTCAGGGGACTAATTATATTCCTGTTTTGACAATGTTAGCGCATGCACCCAAAGGGCAATTGAATTACTCCAGCAACCCAACATACATTGATTATAATTCTAGAATAACGACGTTTGGTAGCAAAACGAACTCAACTCAATTCAAAGAAAACCCCCGAATACCAATAAAAAATATTGTTTCGAGTTCATATGCTGATCCAACAGGGTCTTTTGAAAAACAAACATTTATTTCTAGAGTTGGAATTTATGACAAAGACAAAAACCTCATCGGCGTTGCTAAAGTTGCAAACCCTGTCAAAAAAACTGAAGACAGGGAGTTTACATTTAAGCTAAAACTTGATATATAATATATATGATTTTAGGCTTAGACATTTCAACAAGTATCATTGGCATAACAATTCTCGACAAAGACGGCAAAATTATAAAAACTGACGCACTGGATTTGCGAAATAAAAACCACTATCCAGACATTTATGCAAAATATCAAAAAGTGTTTGAAACAGTAAGACACCTTCGTCACCAAACATGGTATGAAGGTAGTGATATATTTTCTCACATTTTTATCGAGCAAAGCCTCCAAATGTTCCGCTCTGGCTTCTCATCAGCCAAAACCCTATCAACGCTCTCATCTTTCAACGGAGTTGTGACATATCTTTGCTTTAGGGAACTTGGAATAAAGCCAGAACATCTTTCCGCCTCATCTGCTCGTAAATCCTGTGGTATTACTATCAAAAAAGGCACAAAGGCAAAAGAACAAGTTGTTAAGTTTTTGCTTGACAGCGAACCTAAATTTACTGTAGAGTATACAAAATCAGGCAATCTCAAACCGAAATATTATGACATTGCTGACAGTATTATTATAGCAAAAGCAGGATACGAAATTTGTCAGAGCAGAAAAAAGTAAACATTCTCAGTGATGCCTTGGGTAGATATTATGCATCTGGTGAAGAATACATTTTTAAGTGCGGCTTTTGCAATCACCACAAAAAGAAACTCTCCGTAAACATACCAAAAAACAAATACAAATGCTGGATCTGTGAAACGAGCGGCAATGATATTCGCAGGTTAGTCAGAAAGTTTGGCTCTCGTGATGAATTGGCAGAGTGGGACAAACTAACCAACCGCACCAATATCCTAGACTTTGACTCCCTGTTTGCTCAGGAAGAAGTTGACCCACCAATAAAAGTACGCTTGCCAAGAGAATTCAAGTCTCTTGTCAGTGCAAGCGATTGCTATGACACCAAACGAGTCAAAAGATATTTGAAGAGCCGTGATGTTTCCGAAGAAGACATTATCAACTGGAAGATGGGCTATTGCTCAGAGGGCGAGTATGCTGGTCGAGTTATGATCCCATCGTTTGATGACAGAGGCTGTCTAAATTATTTTGTTGGCAGAGCTTACGGCGATGCATTTCCAAAGTACAAGAACCCACCAGTATCAAAGAATATTGTGTTCAACCAACTAATGGTTGATTGGACAAAAGATATCACTCTTGTCGAGGGTGTATTTGATGCAGTTGTTGCAGGAGCCAATGCTATTCCGATTCTTGGCTCTTATATTAAAGAAGATGGAAAACTATTTCAAGACATAGTAAATCACGGATCAGATGTATACTTAGCACTTGACCCCGACGCAGAGAAAAAGACGAGGAGAATCATACAGAAATTGCTGTCCTATGATATAAAAGTATACAAGATTGACATACTCCCATATACCGATGTTGGCGAGATGTCAAAAGAGGAGTTTTTGCAGAGAAAATCTAGGGCTTCTTTTTTGAATGATGAAAACTACTTACTCTACGAAGCTATAAATTCATTATGAGGGAATAACATGAAAATTACAAAACAACGATTAAAAGAGATTATCGCAGAAGAACTCACAAAAGCTGAGAAGAAAAGAAAGAAAGAACTTGAAAAGGAACTTGACGACCTCAAACACAAATGAATGAAGGAAGGAAAGCTGAGTTCAGCTTTACAGGAAAGATACGGAATCAACGAAAAAAACGCCGTTGGAAAAGTTCTTTGGCACTCTCTCAATGAGAATGGCGATATCGGCGTTTATGATATGAAATTTGGTGATACAATCATCAGAAACTTGACAGAATCAGACATCGAGCAGACTCTTGTAAATGAGCATATGCATGCCAAGCAAGATGACGACGACAAGGAGAGATCAAATAAATGAAAATGACAAAAGCAAGACTTAAACAAATCATTAGAGAAGAGCTTCAAGTTGTTCTTACAAACGAAGAAGCTGGTGAGATGTTTGGAGAAGAAGTCCAAGAAGAGTTAGAACAACAAGACGAACAATTGGACGAAAGTATTGACGTAGAGACTATTCAAAATCTTGAAGCAGCTATTGGTGCAGCATACCAAGAAATGACTACGCCAACAGATGTAGCTCAAACATATGCTGGTACTGGAGAACCTGTTTCAAAAGATCCGCAAGACATGCACGATAAAGCAGTTGAGTTTCTTATGTCTGTTGTCAAAGATGTTACTAGCGGTGAAACTTTAGATTCCCCAAGAACAGTAAACGAAGATGACGATTTACAAGAACAGTGACCAGAAGAGGAAGAAGCTCAGTTGGGGCTTGGAGAAAAACTAAAGCCATCTGACGGAGCAGGTGCATATGTGGATGACTTCTACAAATCTAAGGCACCGCAATTCAAAGGTAAAGGCAAAAAGAAGAGGCAACAAATGGCTGTCGCCGCATACCTAGACGCAAAAGACGAAAAATAATTCTTGACAATATAAAAAAGAGAGGTTAGAATGTCAAAAGAGAATGAAACTGTAAGTAGACCATGGACCACTGTTGCTAAGTTTTCTTCATTTGAAGAAGCAGATCGAAAGAGAAGCGAACTGTCAGCAGTCCATTCGGAAGCAAAGGTCAGGAAACTTTCAGATACTACTAATTTGAAACCATTCGTGGTTAAGATAAGGGATGACAATGCTGCAAAGCCTCCTAAAAAGAAGAAATCTAAGAAAACTAAAAAGTAGTTTTATTCTACTACTGTTTATACCCATCACTGTTCAGGCACAAGACGCATCAATTATGCGAACTAAATCAAACGTCTGGGTCGCACAGTGCAAACCTTGTCACTCGCCCCATGATAAACTGGGAGCGCAAGTCGGCATAAGGACAGAGCAATATCTATTCAACTACATTTACGAACACAAGAACGCTGAAGATAAAAAATTTGGTGATGTGTTGCCGGGGGACGAAATTGAATTTGTCGCTCGCTTTGTTTTGATTTCCGCTTATTTACACAAGTTGGAGACTGACATGCGTAAAGCAGGGGACCACCTTCAAAAGAACATCAGACTATAAGGAGAACGATGAGATTTGCTCATATAGCGGATACCCATATCCGCAATCTGAAATATCACTTTGAATATAAAGAAGTATTCAAACAGATGTACAAAAAGCTGAGAAAACAAAAGGTGGATTGTATTATCCATTGTGGCGACATTGCCCACACCAAGACCCAGATCTCACCAGAGTTTGTGGAGATGGCAACCGACTTCTTTCGCAGTCTAGGTGACATTGCGCCAACTTATATTATCTTGGGAAACCACGATGGCAATCTAAAGAACAGTAGTCGTCAAGATGCCATCACCCCAATCGTGGAAGCGCTGGCGCACCCAAGCATACATTTACTTAAAGAGTCAGGCGAAACTGTCATAAATGACAATTTTGCTTTGAATGTTTTGTCTGTGTTTGATACCGATAATTGGGTCGAGCCAACTAATTATGATAGAGTAAATATTGCTCTCTATCACGGTTCCATCAGCGGTTGCCAAACCGACATCGGATGGACAATGGACTATGGCGACTATGACATTTCTATTTTTAATAATTTTGATTATGCTTTCCTTGGGGATATCCACAAGACCAACCAAACCCTCGATGCAAAAGGTAAGATCCGCTATGCGGGATCAACAGTCCAGCAAAACTTTGGAGAAACGAACGACAAGGGATATCTGGTATGGGATGTAAAGGACAAGGATAACTATACATGCAAGCACCATGTGCTTTTGAATCCTAAGCCGTTTATTACAATCGACTTGACACCGAAGGGCAAGATCCCTAGATCTCTATCATTTCCAAACGGCTCAAGACTTCGTTTGGCTACAAACAATAACCTTCCTCTCGATGTGATGAGAAAGGCTATTGATGTTGCTAAATCCAAGTTCAAGCCAGAGTCAATCACATTCTTGAATCGTGCGAGTGGCAACTCTAGCGTTGACCATATGACCCACACCTTGAAAAAAGAGGACCTTCGTGACATAGCTGTTCAGGAAGAGTTCATTGATGAGTATCTCAAAGACTATGAAGCTAACGATCAGACCTTAGAAAAGGTTTATGAGCTTAATAGAAAATACAATGCCGTTGCTGAAGAAGAAGAGGAGATCACAAGGAACGTAAATTGGAATCTAAGAAAGTTTTCTTGGGATAACCTGTTCAATTATGGAGAAGGAAACTCCATTGATTTCACCAAGTTGAATGGGGTCGTGGGAGTTTTTGGCAAGAACTTCTCTGGTAAGTCTTCCATCATCGACGGACTGCTTTATGGGATGTATAATTCCACATCTAAAAACGAGAGAAAGAATCTCAACATAATCAACCAGAACAAGCAAATGTGTTCCGCAGATGTTGAGATATCTGTTGGGGATGACACGTACAGCATCCATAGAGAGTCAGAGAAGTATCTCAAAAAGCTGAAGGGCGAAGAGACGCTTGAAGCTAAAACAAAGACTGAGTTTACAAAACAAAACTTGATTACACAAGATATAGATGTTCTAAATGGCACCACAAGAAATGAGACCGACAAAAATATCAAAAAGGTCTTGGGGACAATGGATGACTTCCTAATGACCTCTATGTCATCTCAGATGGGATCTCTTTCATACATCAATGAAGGATCTACAAAACGTAAAGAAATCTTAGCAAAGTTTTTGGATTTGGATATCTTTGAAAAGAAGTTCAAGCTAGCAAAAGATGATGCATCAGATCTTCGAGGTGCTCTGAAAACACTAGAGGGCAAAGACTATGATGAGGACATCAAGGCTGCTCAACTATTGTTAAACGACAATGCTGGAAGAACTGAAGAACAAAAGAAAGCCTGTGCCGCATACAAAGTCCAGATTGAAGAGATACGCAATGAAATTACTGCCTTGACAAAAAAGATTGAGTCAATGCCAGCAAGCATCATAAATATTGTAAAGGTCGTGGAGGATAAAGAAATCAAGTCCAACGAACTACAAATCGCTGACATTGACATATCCGAAAAGAAGGATCAGCACAAACAAAAGCTAGACCATTACCAAAAGATAATTCAGTTTTTGGATAACTTTGATATTGATGAACTAGAAACTAAAAAAGAACTTATTAATGACAAGGGAAAAGATCTCGATAATATCATTTCAGAAATAAGTATAGAGGAAAGGGAGCAAGAAGGAATTGAAAAGAAAGTCGCACTCTTATCAGAAGTCCCTTGTGGTTCTGAGTTTTCTCATTGTAGGTTTATACGAGACGCTTATACACATAAAAAACTTCTTCCAGAAAGCAAGAAGAAGATTACCCTCCTCAACAACAACAAGGAGAAAATAGAAAAGGATATCGGCACCCTACAGCCAGATATTGTGGACAGCCATTTAGCCAAATACAACAAGGTTGTCGAGAAGAAGAACAATCTCTCAAATGAGATGGCTCGTATTGAGCTTGACATAGAGAAGAGCAAGTCCAAAAAAACAAATTTAGAAGTTGAAATAAAAGAACTGGAGGCAAAGATCAATGAATATGAAGAGAACAAAGAAGTTATTGAAAATCTGGAAATTCTTTCAGGAGAGAAAAGAGCGGCTACAGAAAGAATGGAGAGAGAAAAACAAGAATACGAAGAATGCAGAAACGAAATCTTAGAACTTTATAAGCAGCATGGCTCTTTGGAACAACGGCTCAACAACTTGGTTGAGCAACAGGCAAACTTGGAGGATCTAAGAACCAAGTATACTGCTTATGATTTGTTTATGCGTTGCATGCACTCTAATGGCATCTCGTATGATATTATTAAGAAGAGGTTGCCAATCATCAATGATGAGATTTCAAAGGTGTTGGCTAACGTTGTTGACTTTGAGGTCTTCTTTGAAAATGATGGCAACAAGCTTGACATCTTTATCAAGCACCCCAAGCATGACCCACGACCTATTGAGATGGGATCTGGCGCTGAGAAAACAATTGCTGCAATGGCAATCAGACTAGCGCTGCTTTCTGTGTCGTCATTGCCTAAATCCAACCTATTTATTCTTGACGAACCAGCAACAGCCCTTGATGCGGAAAACATGGAAGGTTTTGTTCGTATTGTGGATATGGTCAAGAACTACTATCAGATAGTTTTGTTGATCTCGCATGTCGATAGCCTGAAGGACATTGCTGATACCACTATTGAAATTGAGAAAAATGATGGATTCGCTTTTGTATCTCAGTAACTAATTACCTCAACGGAGGAAATAGATATGAGACACTCATTAGACAAGTTGTTATCTAAACTAATATCAAGAAAATTAATGGTATGGGGTACAGCCACAGGCTTGCTGGCTTTTGCCAATCTTAGTTCGAGTGACTGGGTTGCAATCAGCTTGGTTTATATTGGCTCCCAAGGCGCTGTAGATTTGGCGAAGGCTTGGAAGCATGGTATGTAGAGACAAGCCACTCTGTATTTTCACCGCTGGGCTAGCATATTTTGGCGTAGGGTTCTTGTTGAATGAACCTTACAATATAATGTTGTGGCTTATATCGGGTATCCTGTGTGGCTTGGCTTCTGTTCAATACTACTTAAAGAAAAAAGATGATTAGTTTTCTGAAAAAAGCAAAGGACTTTGTTGTAAAATACTGGAAAATATTAGTTGGCATTGTATATGCCATCGGTGTATGGGTGTTTTTTAAGGGACGTGCCGATAAAGTCAAAGAAGTTTTGAAGGTGAAAGAGGATAGCCATAAGAAACAAATTGATGCGCTAAATGATAACCACGCAGAAGAGATAGCTCTAAGGGATGAAGCTCTTGATAAGTACCATGAAATCATTGCGAAAATAGAAAAAGAATACGAGGGCAAGAAAGAAGAGCTTACTGACAAGAAAAGAGAAGAAGTCAAAAAGCTAGTGGCTGAGAACAGTGAAGATCCCAGCAACCTCGCAAAGCTGATATCAGACAAGTTTGGCATTGTGCATGTTGAGGGAGGAAGCGAATGAAAGAGGTTACTTTGGATATCAAAACCATAATTACAATAGGGGGCATCGTTGCTCTTATGGGTGGTTTCTACTATAATACAATATACAGATTAGATTCGCTTGAAGCAAAGGTAGAATCAGTATCGAAAAATGTAGATTATAACAAAGCGGTTATTAAAAACATACGCAAAAACAATAAGAAGGGATCAAAATGAAACTTATATCGACACATAAAGTCATGACTCAGCACTTAGGCTATCATGGTAATCTCTTCGGAGGTCAGATGCTAGCTTGGCTAGATGAGGCAGGAGTTGCTTTTGCATCAGAAATATGTGGTACACCAAGAATGGTTACCGTTCACATGTCAGAAGTTGTATTTACTGCACCGGCAAGACCAACTCAAATTATTAAGATCTATGGCGAAGTCGAGAAAATGGGCAACACGTCTGTTGTGATAAACCTAGAAGCCAGAAGGCATAGTGTTTACAATGGCACACAGAAGACAGTTTGCTCAACACAGATTACTTTTGTTCGTATTGATGGAGATGGAGAGCCAGTCCCAATTCCTGACCATATGAGACAACTCTGGGCGGAGGATAAAGGATGAAAGAACTATTAACAGAGTGGCGAAAGTTTGTAAATGAATACGAGGATGTCTATGATAGAGAACAGTCGTCCAGAGATTTCTTTGCCAAACCAGATACGACATTGGATAATCTAATGGACGCTGTACTCAATAAAGTCTTCACCATGTATGCATTTCTATACCCAGATGAAGCCAAGGATCTCAGGTTCTTTGCGCCGACTAAGCGTTCGCCCGGAGAAGGAGAGAGGTATGTTAGACCAGAGATGCGTAAAATACTTGACTACACTTCCATCTGGTTTGAGAACCACGAAGTCCAAGAAGAAGACGAGGACAAAGCAAAGGCACTAAAAACCTTTGTTGATTGGCTGGAAAGAAATGTGGATGAGATGATAGAGATAAACAATACAGAAGATTATGAAAATATTCTGCAATCAAAGGCACATAAGATTTTGCGACGGATCGCAGAAGATGAGACAGGCAACATGCTTGTAGCCTTGGGAGCACAACTGGATAAGTTTTAGAGGATAAAGAATGAAAGAACTACTAACAGAATGGCGAAAGTTTATAAATGAATCATACTCTGCTGAATTCTCTGAAGAGGATATCGCCGGAACATTGGAGGCAGCAGACACCATCACGAATGCGATTGATGGCGGCACACAAATAGATTATGACAGGTACGAAGGCTCCAGTTGGAGTAGAGAAATGGGAACCGTTAGTGCAAAAGCCAGACAACTAAAACGGTCGTTTCAGGGTGTTGATGACCCTGTGCAGTTTGCTGATGATATGGCTACCTTTGGTGAGTGGATTGAGAAGTCTTTTCAGAAGTGGGTTGAAGAAGGGCAAGATGAGGAAGCCGGACAAATCTTGGCAAAGAGGATCCTAACCGTAGGCAGATCACCAGAAGCATTGAGACAGTTTGCCCCAATCTTGCATAAGTTTTAGAGGAGAAAGAAATGAAAGAACTACTAACAGAATGGAGAAAATTCATAGAGGAAGAAAGAAAATCTTTTGCTGAAAGGTATCCAAAAGATTGGACAATCGCTCGGTTTAGTGATCTTTATATGGGCATGTCTGATTTTGTAGAAGATCAACAAGCAAAAGAAGAGATGTTCAAGGCAGTTGGGGTTGAAGGTGTCGCCCAACTTAGTGGCATCGCCCAACTTAGTCCAGCCGTGTCCGCGATCAATGTCGCCGCAAAGTCAAGAGGTGCAAAAAAGGCAGCAAAGAAAACAAAAGAATCTGGAAACGCCCTGCTTATAAGGTTGTTTAATTGGATCGATAGCAAAGAGCCAAAAGATAGAAAAAGCTTTTTCCGTCCAGAGAACATTGTTCTGGATCTTCTTGATGTAGATCCACACCTATCAGACACAATAGACCCGAAAGTGATGGATGAGATCGACAGCGATTATAGAAAGTATTTAGGGGGGCTTTCTCCTGAAACAAGAATGTCTGAGATTAAAGATGTTGACGACTTTGTGAGAGATTGGGTTGAGGCAAAGACAAACAAAAATGTTGTCATCACAGATGAAAACCCAGAGGACTACTAATGAAAGAGATACTAACAGAGTGGCGAAACTTTTTGAAAGAGAATTTAGATTTTCTTCCCGATGAAGTCATCCGTGGTGAAGAAGAGTTTGACGAAGAAGAGGGAGAAGAAGGGGTCTTAGTCAAGGATATCCCAATGAAATCACTCAGTATGCTTAAATCCCAAGGCGAGCACATAATAGGGGATGTAAGAAAGGAAGAACTTAGTATGACAGAAGGCTTACCAGTTCTTTTTTATAATACAGACAAACAACAATTAATTATTGATGACGGCAATCACAGGATCTTTCAAAAGTGGCTGAATGGCGAAGACTATTTTGATGCTTATGTATACAGTGGCTCCCACAGTAACTATCTTAGACATGTTTATAGCGGTGAAAATAGATTTGATTGGAGCGAGGAATATAGATGAAAGAACTACTAACAGAATGGCGAAAGTTCATCGCAATCAACGAGAAGCTAATGCTTAAACCCGGAGAGAACGGTTGGACTAAGTATGCTGATTTGGTGGGTACTGCCTACCTTGCTGCTCCTGATTTTGAACAAAGAGCAGTCCCCCACTACGAAGCATTAACTCCTTTTGTTGAGAAGATGTTCAATCAAATCCAGTCTAAGGTAGATGTTGAGTTCGTTGATTACCATCCATATGAAAGCGCAGACGAACTAAGGAAAGATGTTAAGAGCACGGGCACTATGAGGGTCGCCACTATTGACGCAGATCACGCCATTTTTGATGAGATTACAAACGCAAAGTTTAGAGCAATCCACGATTATATGTCCCACATCCAAGCGATTGGTTCTCGTGGAACCGAGTTTGATCTAAGGGGAGAGTTAGCAGCATACAACACGCATCTAAAAACCCTTCCAGAAAAAGCAATACCAGCGCTATTCACAGAGGTGGTAGGGCAGGTCAGCACATACTATAAGTTGGGCGGCAAGTTCGGACCACAAAAAATATGCCTCCTCGACGGCTTTGACTATGTGAATGTGGGCGTTGTGGAAGGCTATGATATCGTAAATAAGGAGTTAGTAAAAAAATGAAACTAATACTTGAAAACTGGAACAAATACATAAATGAGATTAGACTTGGTGCTAACACTCCGCAAGAACTTGGTGTGATTACGGATGAGTTGGTTGACCGCTTTTATAGCGGAGAAGTGGAAGAGGAAGAGTTGTTTGGTCAACTCAAAGATTATTTTGCTTCCGTCGCATCAAAAAACGAAATGGATGTTGATTCTTTGATTGATCTTCTTATTGATAAGGGATACTCATCGCAACTTGATGGATTGCTTTACGATCCTAAGTTTAGAGAAATGCTAAAATGAAACAACTACTTGAAAACTGGAAAAGGTTCATAGACGAGGTAGAGGCTTTTGATACTATTGCTACTTCTCAGGAAGAAATACAAAAGTCGCTTGATTACTTTTATAAAGAACACGCCCCAAGTAAAGGTGAGAGAAAAGATCTTGGAGAGTGGGAAGGAAACCAGTTGGTAAGTTTTGAGTTGCCCAAAGGCGATGTGCTCTTTTTTGTTGTGAATAAAGAAGACATCCCTATTGCTTATCTAGGCGTTGCCCCATTTAGAGAAAGTTATGCTGTTGGTAATGTTCGCAAAGTAAAGGGTGGTGGCTTTTATGCTACTGATTTGTATGAAAAAGTTATGGAAGTCCTCGGCAAAGGAAGCCTGTATAGCGACAAAGCACAGACAGAAGACGGCAAAGGCGTTTGGGCGAGACTAGAAAAAGAAAAACGGGCAGTGCAAATAGACACCAGCGATGAAGATGGAAACGATGAAGATGGAAAAGGAAAATGGCGGTGGAGGCTAAAATGAAACAACTACTATCCATATTTTTAGTTATACTCTTTGCTTTCCCTGCTTGGGCACAAGAGGGAGTTATAACTGAATTGAAAAAAGGAGATCCTGCACCTTTTACCGGTGTTCTAATGGACCCAACGGCAGCAGCTAAAGTTCTTACCGATAAGAAATACACCGTAGAAGAATGTCGCTTAGAGATAGACAGAGAAATAAAGCTGCTATCCGCACAACTGGAGCTTGATTTACAGATTAGCGACATAAAATTGAAGTCTGCAACAAAAAGATACGACCAACTTATAACCATAAAAGATGAAGAAATTGGCAGACTTCAAGAGCTAGCCCTTGAATCGCCCAATGATTATTCTCACTGGTGGTTGGCTGGTGGGGTACTTGGCGGCATAATTATATCTATATCCGTGTTTGCAATCGCGGTGGAGATAAAGAACGATGGCTAGAAGATTTAGAACCCTTGGACAGCTTCAAAATTACATTCGTAGAAAAGAGCAAGCTTTTGACAGCACTGCTGCGGGTGGAGATAGTGAGCAAATACAGTACAATCGATCTGGAGCCTCTCGTGGTGTCCCATCTTTCACCTTTGATGAAACAGACTTAAAAATCTCCGATGATACTAAGTTGGTCTTTGGAACCAATGATGATGCCTTCATAGAGTATAATGAAAATGGCGATGACTTCCTAGTGATTTCCGGGTCAAGCAACGGAATTGTGCTGTCAGGTTCTACAATTCAAATTGCTGGAACTTTAGAGGGTGCGTCCCCCCTCAAAATTGGAGGAGAACTTCAGTTTACAAGCACCGGATCCGCAGGTTCATTTAATTTTGGTCCAAACAATGAGGCAAGAATATTTTACAGTGACACAAACTCTTTAGTTATATCAGGTTCCTCCACTGGAGGGCTTGTTTTGTCCGGAGCGGTTATCCACATAGACAAGCATTTAGCAATCGGCACACCATCTGCCACTCATGGGCTAACCCTACCGGACACGAGCGACGTGTCTGGAAAAGTCAAGGCGAATGCTTTTGTCTCCTATTCTTCTATCAGGTTCAAAAAAAATATAGAACCTTTAGACAATCCGATCAGAACTCTCAACAAACTCAATGGAGTTTCTTATAATTGGAAGGACACAGGGAAAAAGGATTATGGCTTCATTGCAGAAGAGGTCGGAAAAGTATTACCAGAAATTGTAGAGTGGTCAGCCGACTCTGAATTTGCTAATAGTATGGATTACATACGCATTATTTCTTTTTTGGTCGAGGGCGTAAAAGAACAAGATAAAAAGATATCCGATTTAGAAAATAAATTAAAACTTATAAGTGAAAAGCTAGATAAAATAGAAGTATAATCACCCAATATGAAGAAAGATCTAAATTACATTGCTAGATTAGAACAAGCAATTGCCAAGAAGTACGGCGCAGAAACAATACAAAACCCAAGATCTGTTTGGACTCAAGAAAAAGAGCAAAAATATCTTGAAGAAATAAAACAAATACATAAGAAAGAACTTCAAAACAGCACATATGATGAGAAAATTCAAGCAAATGGTTTTTTTGTTTCAAAAAAACTACTTACTAACAAGGAAGATAGGACATGCCCTGCATGCTTTGTTTATTCCTTTGAGCAAAAGGACGACGTTTATATGAATAAGTACGATTGCTGCCATCGTTGCTACTTAAAATTCGTCGAAGGCAAAGAACAAAGGTGGCTAAACATAGATGAAAGAGTAGAGTTTTTATCTAATTACTATAGTCGAGGAGAAAAATAATGGCAACAGCTTTAGAAATTGTAAGAGGAATCTCACAGGTGCTCGCTAACTCATATGATGGAGCACTGGATGAAAATGGAGAGCCAATCAAAGTTGGCTTGAGAAGAGAAGAAGAAGTAAAGATCACAGATAGGAGAGTTATGGATGGGTTTGGATGTACAATCGCTGGCAACCGTCTAAAAATCAGCTATCAATCCGAGTATCCTCTAAAGGAAGTACACCAAGATAATAAATTTGAAAGCGACATTGCTTCTATGATTGAAAACATTAAAAAGTTTTTGGCTAAAGAATACAAGAAAGTCACTGGCGAATCACTCTCTTTGACTAAAGATGGCGAGATAAATATTCTTGTTCAAAGCATTTCTAGACAAAGAACCGATGTTACTGCACAGCAACACTACAAAATTGGTGGTTTGGGCGATGTTCTTGGCGTCGAGGAGGTGGATAGAAACAAAGATCCACAAATTAAAGATCTCAATTCAGCCATCAAGAATTTTATGCAGACAGCAAAGGACTCTTATTCGGGTGCAAAGAAGCCTAGCAACTACTCTTCTAAAGATGAAGGCGGTCAAACTCTCAAGGATTTATATAAAGTATGAGCGATCAACTAACAAGAGAAATGATAGAGGAAGACGTAAGAGGCTTCCTTGATAGGTTCAAAGCCGCCGTGGGCAGAGTAAAAGGCTCCGGAGAAGGCGATGACGAAGGCGATAAACCGTCTGACGCTGAAGAGGGCAGTGAAGACAACATTGAAAAAGGCGACAGCTTTGTATACACATCAAAAACTGGAAACAAATCTGCTGTAACGGTTGTTGATCCGGAAAATGATAATGGTTACACAGCAGCCATAAAGATCGATCCCAACACATGTGCTCCGAAAAAAGGAAGTGAATTTGCAGCAAAGCCAGAAGCCTTTGCCGACCAAGCTGGCAAGCCTATTGATAAATGTTCTGGTGAGCAAGGTGCAAAAAGGGCAGCCTCGGCTCCCGGCAAGAAGACACCAGTTTCTGTTGTAAGACCCGGACAAAAAGGCGAAACAAGTTTAGCGCAATATTTCCAGCAAGCGGGACTTGATAAAGCGTCTGCCGTGGCTATCGCACAACAGGTTGCAAAATATTTGGGCGGTAAAAAGATACCGGTTGCTGAAGTTGCAACAATGCTACACGAACAGGAGCAGGTACAAAAAGGCAAATCATATGTGTACACTACCGACAAAGGAAAGAAAACCTCAGTCGTTGTATTAGACCCTGAAAACCAAAATGACTCCACAGTGGCTCAAAGAGTTAACCCCGACTCCTGCAAACCAATCTCCGGCGGAGAGTTTGCCTCAAGTGCTGACAAATTTCCAGATCGGTCAGAGCCGCACGATAAATGCAATCTTGTAGGCTATGAAAAAGATGCAACAACAATAGGAAAGATTGTCGCTAGATTTCTAATTGATAATGAAGAATTGTTGAGCAAAGATTCCGGGCTACAAAACATTGTGCGTGACGAACAAAAGCTCCAAAAGCTCATCAGTAGAACCACCAAGATGTTGGCTAGACAACTTAATCGCAGAGGATACACTAAAAATCAATTAGCAAAACTATTTGAAGAACAAAGGTCATGAGATGGCTGGATACCAATTATCGAAAAAACAAATAGTCCAAGAGATTATCAAATGTGGCAAAGACCCCACACACTTCATAAACAATTATGTAAAAATTTCACACCCCCTTGAAGGGCAAATACCTTTCAAGACCTTTGACTTTCAAGCAGATCTGCTAGAAGACTTTAATGATTATCGATTCAATATCGTTCTAAAAGCAAGACAGCTTGGTATCTCTACCATTGTTGCCGCCTATGTTGCTTGGATGATGGTGTTTCACCGAGATAAAAACATTCTTGTTATTGCAACCAAATTTGGAACCGCAACAAACCTTGTAAAAAAGGTAAAAAGCATGATAAAAAACCTTCCCCCATGGGTCCGAATAGCTGACGTTTCAATTGACAATAGAGCGTCATTTGAGCTTAGTAATGGATCCCAGATCAAAGCTTCTTCGACATCTGGTGACGCCGGTCGTTCGGAAGCACTGTCATTACTTGTTGTTGATGAGGCAGCCCACGTCGAGGGTCTAGATGAATTATGGACTGGTTTGTATCCCACACTGTCCACCGGTGGTCGTTGCATCGCACTTTCTACCCCTAATGGTGTTGGTAACTGGTTCCACCAGACCTATTCCGACTCAGAGACACAAAATAATGATTTTCATCCAACAGTGTTACCATGGGATGCACATCCAGATAGAGATAAGCAGTGGTTCGATAAAGAAACTCGGAATATGTCTCGAAGGCAGATTGCTCAAGAGCTTGAGTGCAATTTCAATACGTCTGGCGAATCCGTCATACACCCAGAAGATATTAGTAATATGGAAGAGCATACTATTTGCGAACCAAAATATAAAACAGGCTTTGATAGAAACTTGTGGATCTGGGAGCCATATCAAACTGGCGCTAGTTACGTGTTGGTGGCTGACGTCGCGAGAGGCGATGGGAGAGACCACTCTGCTTTTCATGTTATTAACGTAGACACCATGGAGCAGGTAGCTGAATATCAAGGAAAGCCAAATCTGGAAATGTACGCTAGTCTCTTAAGCCAAACCGGAAGAGAATATGGTGAATGCCTCGTTGTGGTTGAGAATAACAATATTGGCTTTTCTGTATTGGAAAAACTAACAAATGAATATGAATATCCCAACTTGTACTACTCAGTCAAGTCCACTCATGAATATATCGAGCAAGTGATTGCAGAGCATCAATCCAACACTGTGGCTGGTTTTACTACGTCAATGAAAACTAGACCACTAATTATCGCTAAACTAGAGGAATTCGTAAGAAATCAACTAATTACTTTACGTTCAGTTCGCTTAGTTAATGAACTGAGAACTTTTATTTGGAATAATGGTAGGGCTCAGGCGATGCGAGGTTATAATGATGATTTGACCATGAGTATCGCAATTGCTTGTTGGGTAAAAGATACTGCACTAGCAACAAATAAAAGAGCTATGGAATATAATAAAGCGTTTATTAGTTCTATGATCTCTACCAAAACATCACTCAACACCACTATACCGGGGCAAAAGGGGTATAAAGAAGTGAAAAAAGGTGATAAAATAAAAGAACAGCAGCAGTTTGAATGGCTCTACAAAGGATAGAAATAAATGGTTGACCAACATAAAAACCCAAGACAAGCAAATTCTCCACTTTTCAAAAGATTAACCAGACTTTTTTCTGGACCAATCGTAAATTATCGTGCTCAAACCCCCCGTAGACTTCGCAGGGCACAGTTGAACAAATATGACTTCACATCAGCCAGCGGGATGTCGTTCAAGAAAGCCTCCTATGAGCCACTGAGTGGTTATCCAATGAATTCTGTAATGGGGAGCATTAGCAGAGCAGAAAGGTACGCTGATTTTGATCAAATGGAATATATGCCCGAGTTGGCTTCTGCAATGGATATCTACGCCGATGAAATGACGACATCTTCGGAACTGCAAGAACTTTTGCGTATTGATTGTTCAAATGATGAAATCAAAGCCGTTCTAGAGACATTGTACCACAATGTCCTAAACATTGATCATAATTTGTTCGGCTGGTGCAGAACAATGTGCAAGTTTGGTGATTACTTTCTTTATCTTGATATTGATGAAAAGATGGGAATTACGAATGTAATTGGTTTGCCAACTGCTGAAATTGAAAGACTCGAAGGTGAAGATAAAACAAATCCGAATTATGTCCAATACCAATGGAACTCGGGTGGTCTCACATTTGAGAACTGGCAAATGGGGCATTTCAGGATTTTAGGTAACGACAAGTATGCTCCATACGGCACATCAGTATTAGAACCTGCACGGAGAATCTGGAGGCAACTCACCCTCCTTGAAGATGCAATGATGGCTTACCGAATTGTTCGCTCCCCCGAACGCCGTGTATTTTACATTGATGTTGGCAATATAGCTCCGCAAGATATCGAGCAATACATGCAAAAAGTGATGACTCAGATGAAGCGTAACCAAGTTGTTGACCCGGCAACGGGTAGAGTTGATCTGAGGTATAATCCAATGTCTGTTGAGGAAGATTATTTTATACCAACGAGAGGAAACGTAAGTTCTAAAATAGAAACTTTGGCTGGAGGAAGCTACACAGGAGATATTGATGATGTAAAGTACCTGAGAGACAAACTTTTTTCAGCAATTAAGATTCCTGCTGCTTATCTGACAACTTCAGATGAGGGCGCTGAAGATAAAACAACTTTGGCTCAAAAGGATATTCGCTTTGCCAGAACCATTCAAAGATTACAAAGAGCAATTATAACTGAGCTTGAAAAGATAGGCATCATCCACCTCTATACCCTCGGTTTTAGACAAGAGGATCTTATTTCTTTCAAGCTATACCTAAACAACCCTTCTAGAATCGCTGAGTTACAAGAGCTTGAACACTGGAGAACTAAATTTGAAATTGCTTCTAACGCAACAGAAGGGTTCTTTAGCAAGCGTTGGGTTGCACAAAACATCTTTAACTTGTCTGATGAGGAGTTTCTACGAGTCCAGAGAGAAATGTTCCACGACAGAAAAGTACAAGCTCTTCTTGATGCCGCTGGTGAGGCTGTTGCTGCCGAAGGTGCTGGCGGCGGAGGAGACATGGGTGGCGACTTAGGTGGTGAAGAAGACCTTGGAGGCGACGACCTTGGGGGTGACGAGGATCTTGGAGGTGGCGAAGACCTTGGAGGCGACGAGGGTGGTGGAGAAGATGACGTTCTCTTAGCAACACCTGACGCCGGCGGAGAAGAACTTCCAGCTAAAAGAGATGACAGCGGCAGGACCATGACCACAACTGCTAAATCAAAAGGAAAGCATTACACTCCGCGCATAAGTAAAAACCCTGCTGGGCATCGCAAAAGAAACATGAAGAGTAAATATGCTGGAGACAGCATTGGAAGTGTTAGAGACATTCTTCCGGGTTTTGAACTTGCAAAAGGAATTTACGAAGGTCGAGAAGCTAATTATGAAAGCGAAGAAAAAAAAGTTTTTGAAGTAAATACAGAAATAAAGAAGCTTATAAACGAATTGGAGTCCAAAGATAATGAAGCTAAAGCATAATAAAAAAAGAAATACCGCATTCTTGTTTGAGGTTTTGGTCAGGGAGTTGACAAAATCCGTCATACAGAAAAGATCTGATCATGGAATAAAAATCAGCAAGATTGTTAAGGAACATTTTGGAAAAGGCACCCTCCTGAAAAAAGAATTAGAAATTTATAAATCCTTACAAGAAAATTCAGGGCTTGAGCCGTACATTGCTGAAAAATTGATTTATGAGGCAAAGGGTCAGTACAATCAATTGGACAAAGATAAAATATTTCAAGAGCAAAGTGCTCTAATCAATAAAATCAATAAAGAACTTACGCCTGATGTATTTTCTCAATTCGTGCCAAATTATAAAAGCATAGCAACAATACATCAAATATTCAATGATTCGTTGTCCCCAAAAAAGAAAGTCTTGTTAGAGGCTACAATTCTAGATACACTAACCTCTTCTAATGAATTGACAGAAAGCAAGAGCGGCAAGGTCGATAATTTAATAATCAAAAAATTTGTTGAGCGATACAATAAGCAATACGAATCAGCAGAACTGCACGAGGAGCAAAAGAAGCTACTTAAAAAATATGTCATGTCCTTTTCAGACAATGGTCTTGATTTGAACATATACTTGAATGAGGAAATCGGAAGATTGAAAAATGTTCTTTCCGAAAGCAGCGATGTAAAAGAAATATCAGAGGACACAGAAATGCTTCAAAAGAGCAAAGCAATTTTCAATATTCTTGAGTCTTTTAAGGAAAGCCCCGTATCAATGGATATGGTAAAGAAAGTCTTGAGAGTGCAAAACTTAGCTAGAGAGATACAAGACTAATGGCACTAACACTAAAAATAGGCGCAGCCGCCCAAAAAGAAGCACCACAAGAAGAGGTTAAGCAAGAGCCCCAAGCAACTGTTTCTATGAACATTAGAAAGACTCTGGATGGAAATTATATGATTTTTGACCACCCAGAGATTGATATTGCTATTTTACCTGAGACTAATAAGGTTGTATCTTTTGCCAAAGAAACGCACAGCAAGCATGTCTACGAAGCTCAAGATCGATTATTTTCTTTCTTAAGAAATAAAGGAGTCATACAATTAGATTCCGTGCAAGGAGGTAATGTATATAACTCCTTGGAGGGCGTAATACCAGAATCAAAAGTGGAAGGCGTCGATTCCACTCAAAGTGTTTTGTACAACATTTCTAAATTTTTAGAAGAAGAAAAGCCATACTACGAATATGTGAAAGCACATCATGATCAATTTGAAGAAGAGTTGATCGAACCAGACGCAGAACACTCCACTGAGCTTGGAGAGGTCCCACAAGAGGAAACAAAAGGCTCAATCTTCCCCGGCATGGCTCCATACGGGTTATATTACGAATACAGATAACAAGAGAGGTATTTTGGAACTTTTATATTTTATTCTCACTTCATACGGATTGACTCAAATCCTAGTCTACGGCAGCATATTTGAAAAACAAAGAGAGTACATTCTAGAGAAGTCTGAATGGCTTGGCAAGCTCGTTCATTGCCCCATGTGCACAGGCTTCTGGGCTGGAGTCTTTTTGTTTGGTATAAACGGTTTTACAGAACTATTTACATTTGATTATAATATCGCCAATTTATTGATTCTAGGTTGGCTAGCTTCTGGAACATCATATATTATTAGCATGATTTTTGATGATTCTGGTATAAAAATCAACGGAGGATAACATGAAGCGTTGGAAATTACAACCAGTTAGAAGATGTTGTAAAGGGTCCTAGCTCAGACGGGTCACGCCCGTATAAGGAAATAGATTATGTCAAAGAAACTTTTGAGAGAATATTATGAACTTTGTGAAGGTGGTGTTTGCCAAGATCTCCTCACGGAAGAAGAAAAGAAATTTGTATCTAATGGGGGAATGATTCTTACCGGTAAGTTACAAGAGGCTGAAGTTCAAAATGGAAATGGCAGAGTATATCCTCAAAAGGTATTACGTCGCGAGATGCAAAACTATGACAAGCTTGTCAAAGAACGAAGGGCTTTGGGTGAATTAGACCACCCAGATGATTCCGTAATCAATCTTAAGAACGCTTCCCACCTTGTTACAGATGTGTGGTGGGATGGAAACTCTGTCATGGGTAAGGTCAAAGTATTAGATACCCCATCAGGCAACGTTCTTCGATCTTTGGTTGACTCCGGTGTCTCTCTAGGCATTTCCTCTAGAGGTCTTGGTTCTGTATCTGAAGGTACAAATGGCACCGTAACGGTTCAAGAAGATTTTCAACTCATTTGTTTTGACTTTGTTTCTGAACCATCAACACCCGGCGCTTATATGGGATTGCAGGAAGGCGTTGAAAAACAAATATTTACGAAAGCAGATAGAATCAATCGTGCTTTGAATTATGTCTTGGAGGACTAAATGAGAAAATCGGATCTCAAAAGACTGATAAAACCCATTGTAAAAGAGTGCATACAAGAGTCTCTTTTGGAGGATGGCGTTTTGTCCAAAGTTATTTCAGAGGTTGCTCTGGGGTTATCATCTACAGAGACAATTGTGGAACAACCTAAAAAGGAGATTACACAGCCCTCTGTAAATAAAAGAGAGTCTGAGGCTTTATCAAACCTAAAAGAGCAGAGACAAAAAATGTTAGATGCAATCGGCAGAGATTCTATGAACGGGGTTAACGTTTTTGAAGGAACAAACCCCCTGTCAGCAGCGGGAGAAGTTGGAACAACAAACCCAAAAGGGGCACTAAGTGGAGTAGATCCACGCGACCCCGGTGTTGATATATCTGATCTCGCAGGAATATTTGGCGACACTTGGAGAGAAATAAAAAATGGCTAAACCAGTTAATGTAGAAGTTACTTTAAGACCCGGAGAGCATCCAGAAAGGATGATAAAGAGATTTATTAGAAAAGTAAAAAAATCCGGAGTAATGGAAGAAATTAGGGAACGCAAGTTTCACGAAAAAAAATCTGATAAAAATAGAAGAATTAGACAAGCTCGAAAAAGAGCGCACGAAAGAGAAGTAGCCAATAAAAAGGCAAAAGAATTACAATTAGAGAGGGGAAGATAAATGGGCAATTATTATCAATATTCAAAAGGCTTGGGAAATGTTGGGTCATATCAGATTTCTGGTATACCATATGCAACAGCCTCTTTTAACGTGGCGGCTGCCGGGAGTACCCCCACAGAAGTAGCTTTTCCTTTTGTTACTAAATTCGTAACAATTTCAAACACTAACACGGGTGCAAACGTTCCGCTAAGATTTGGTTTTAGCTCCTTGGGGGTCATAGGAGCAGCAGCGGGGAGTGGTAATTACTACTTTACACTGGACAACGGAGACTCTTATACTGGGGAGTTTAGGGTTACAAATCTTTATCTCTTGAGCGACACCGCATCAGAAACATCAGCCTCTATTGTGGCTGGTCTTACAGGCATCCAACCAAGAGAACTGAGAGCTAATTGGTCTGGCTCTGTCGGGGTGGGCTAGTGAATGAACAGGAATGGTCTTGGATCTAAAAGAGCAAAATCTATCTCTTCCACTCAGGCTGGAAAACGCCGAGTTGCTGACGTAGGTCCAGATAGAATCATCCGACATTTCGGTGCCAGCGATATTAAGGGCTGGTATGATGCCACACAACCAGAACTATCCGGCATTGCAAACGACGCTGATGTCACATCGTGGTTTGATAAAGGACCAGACCAAACAAAACTTTATCAAGCAACTGCCGATGCAAAACCACACTATATCCACAGCGGTCTAAATGGTCGCCCTACTTTGCGAGGCGACGGCTCCGATGATGTTTTTAGAACCGCCGACGCTAGCGATGCAGAGGCAAACATAGATTGGACAAGCACACCCAGTGTATATTTGTTATTCAAGGCAACAGCAAACGATACAGATCAAGGTCCATTCGGAGCAGATTCAGGTGGGGTTGCTCCAAAGTCAAGATTTGGTCTTGCAGCCTACAATCAAGCGACTCCGGATCAAATCAGAGTCGAGGTCTTCGGAAGAGTTGACCCTGATAACTTCAATACTGATAATTATTATAATGTGACTGGAACTGCTGGCTCTACACCCCCTGAATTACCTACAGCAGCAGGGCAGTTTATGTTATCATATTACGAGTGGCAGATAAATGCCGGTCAGACCGGAGCCGCAGACACCTTTACGATGTTAGCCTATGATAAAGAAGCCGTTAGCGGAATTAATCCAACAACGAGAAATGGGTTCAACGAGAACAAAGTGACCACCAGTGCGTCAAACACAATGGCTGCAAAAGGCTTCGATGCCGACCAGATGAGGGTGTTCAAAAATATCCATAATGGATTCCTTCAGGGCGACATTGGATTCATCATGTTCTCCAACAGGCATTATTCACTAAAAGAGAGGCAGATGATCTTAAAAGCCATCCAACAAATATACGGATACGCCGATATAAACTAAAAAGGCTTTTTCGCTTTTTATCCACTAATTATAAACGATGTAATATATCTACAAGCACTTAAGTACAGGAGCAAAAAAATGTCTAATATGTTAGAACAAGCAATTGTTGATGCAGAAGCACTCAAAGAAGCTGCGCTACAAAATGCGGAACAATCCGTTATTGAAAAGTACCAATCAGAAATTAAAAACGCTGTTGAAGCACTTTTGGAACAAGACGAAGAGGACCCCCTTGAAGATGAAGAGCTACTCGATGATGAAGGTGATCTTGGTCTGGACGGAGGCTTGGAGTCCAGCGAGGATCTGGCACAACAGATGCCACTTGCTTCCACAGAAGGTGATAAACTGTGCCCATGCCCAGACGACGAAGAAGAAGTTGAAATTGACTTCGATCAATTGGCACAACAAATGCAGGCGACAGATAGTGAGGCGGGGGGGGGAATTCCCGCACTAGACTCTCCACTAGCAGAGAGTCTTGATGAAGAGGAACTCGAAGAAGACATTCAAATCACTGAAGAAGAACTTGTAGACATCTTAGAAGAACTCACACTTGATATGGAGCCTACAAAGGCTGGCTGGCTACAAAGACCAGATTCAAGCGTTGAGCATGAAATTGATATTCTTCAAACTAAAGTTGAAGAACCTCTTGACGTTAAAGAACTAGAAGAAGAGGAAAAAGAAGATGAAGATCTCAGCGAAGCTCTAAAGGTATTAGAGGGCGCTGAGAAAGAAATTTATCGACTCGAAGAGAAAGCCGATAAATACAAAGAAATGCTTTTGCAAATGAAGAACACCTTGACGGAGGTAAATCTTCAGAATGCAAAACTACTCTACACAAACCAAGTCTTGGTTGACGACTCGTTGAATGAGCGACAAAAGAATAAAATTGTCGAGGCAATCATGAAGTCTGGTTCTGTGGAAGAGACAAAGACAATTTTCGAGGCACTTCAAAGCACGGTGGGAGCACAACCAAATAAAAAGGTTGCGCCAAAATCACTTAGCGAGGCAGTTGAGAGAAGGTCAACAACATTACCTAGAAGGATAGAAAAGGATTCCAATCCACATTCGGATAGGATGAAAATTTTAGCTGGTATTAACTAAAAAAGGAGAAAAAACTATGTCAGTTTTAGATAAATTAACAGAAGGTATTGTTAATCGTGACCTCCAGAAAGAAGGTACTGCCCTGCTTGATAAGTGGGAAAAGACCGGGCTTCTTGAAGGTTTAGATAACGATAGCACAAAGGCGTCTATGTCACGCCTCTTAGAGAACCAAGCGAAGGAACTTCTTCGTGAGAGTTCATCCATGGCACACGGAGACGTTCAAGGCTTCGCTGCTGTAGCATTTCCAATCGTTCGCCGTGTATTCGGTAGCTTGGTTGCTAACGAACTTATTTCAGTTCAACCAATGAGTCTCCCATCGGGACTCATTTTCTTCCTTGATTTCACATTGAGCAATGCTCGCTTGGATCAAGGGCGGAATGAATCACTTTACGGTGGTGGAGTTGTCGGAGCACAGCTTACAGGCGGCGTAAACCTTGGCGGTGCTGGAAACAAAGCAGCAGCCGCTGCGGAACGCAGCTTTTATGCGCTTAACAATGGTTACTCATCCCCAACGGGAACCGTGGCATTGGCTTCTGTAGCCGAAATTGCCCAAGGTGTTGTTGGGTCTGGTGTTGATGACGATGCTGAAAACGCTTTGACACCGGCTTCACTTGGTGGCGCAACTACTTACTTGAGCGATCTCGTAAATTACGATCCAGATCTTCAAGGAAAGTCTGTTGTTGTCCTTAGTGCAACCTGTGCAAACCTTAAAGGTGCATTCAATCGCAACGATCTTATCACTGTTGTATACACCGGTAGTGGCGACATGGAGCAGGGACGCCAAGTCCGCCGCTTGACCACACTCAAGGGTCGTAGTGCTGCTAGCGCTGGTAAGTCTGTAAATGCTCTTGACCTTGGAAACACAACGGATACTTCAATTATTCTTGTTTTTGAAGGAACGGCTTCCGCTGGTACTTCTGCAATGACAACTAACCTGTCTGCTGCACTTAACAATGTCGGTACCACCGCACAAGTTGCCTTTGCTCGCGCAGATGCATTTGAGGTTGCTGGTACTGATGCACTTGGAGCACTTGCAGGTACTTCCCCGTGGGGTCTTGAAGGTGCAGCCGCTGCCGCTGGTGAATTCAACGGAAATCAAGTTGACCTTATTCCAGAGATCGACATCAAAGTTGATTCCGTTAGTGTGACTGCCGTGACTAAAAAGCTCAAGGCTAAGTGGACTCCAGAACTTGGACAAGATCTCCAAGCTTACCACAACCTTGATGCAGAAGTTGAGCTTACAAGCATCCTTTCTGAGCAAATTGCTCTTGAAATCGACCGTGAGTTGCTCAATGATCTTGTAAAGGGTGCATCCGCTGCAACTCTTCACTGGTCACGTCGTCCGGGTCAATTCTTGAACAGAGAATCTGGTGTCAAGATTGATAACACTACTACTCCACCTGACTTCACAGGTACTGTGTCTGAATGGTATGAAACTTTGATCGAAACAGTCAATGATGTTTCTGCTCAAATCCATAGAAAGACACTCCGTGGTGGCGCAAACTTCTTAGTTTGTTCCCCAGAAGTTGCGAACATTCTTGAGTTCACTAGTGGCTTCCGCGCAAGCGTTGCTGCTGACACTCCAAAGGGTTCCGCAGGTGCTGTAAAAGTTGGTCAGATTAGTAAGAAGTTTGACATTTATGTCGATCCTTACTTTATCAGAAACGTCATCCTTGTTGGACGCAAGGGTGGAAGCTTCTTAGAAAGTGGATATGTGTACGCTCCATACGTGCCGCTCCAAGTCACTCCTACCATCTTTGGTACGGAAGACTTCGTGCCGCGTAAGGGTGTCATGACACGCTATGCTAAGAAGATGGTACGTCCTGATATGTACGGATTGGTTATTTGTCACAATCTTGTTGATTAATAACGACTAACCAAACTGTAACAAAAACAAGACCCTGCTTCTGATTTCGGTTGGAAGCGGGGTTTTTTTATTTCTATTACTACAACGTCAAGCTATTTATAAATGGAGGAATCTATGCATGTCTGCCCCAACACTAACACCCGCTAGCACAACAAGTGCTATTGTTTTGCCAATCACTGGCACACACTCTAATGTTAACTCAGAAACAAATCCGTTACCATTTGGAGTGTATACTTCTACTGCTTTTGTTTCGGGAGCCGTTGATCAAGTTGCATACACCTATAAAAAATTAGGGGGAGATGTATTAGATTTAGAAATTACAGAACACCAAATATATTCTGCTTACGAAGAGGCTGTTTTAGAGTATTCATATATTGTAAATTCTCATCAAGCTAAGAATGTCTTATCCGATTTGATGGGGGCAACAACAGGCACTTTTGACCAAGACGGTCAGTTTGAAACTGGTACAAGTCTATCTGGATCTAATATTGAGCTAAAGTACCCAAAATTCAATTTTGCATATGCTAAAACTGTAGCCAACGGAATATCAACCGAGGCTGGGATTGGGGGCACTACGCCAATATATTCTGCCTCGTTCAGTATGACAGGTGGTATGCAAGACTATGATTTACAACAAATCATTTCAGGGTCTTCTGCTCTTTCTGCTAGTGTGCCCTATTATGGAAAAGTTACGAATAAAAAAGTAACAATTAGAAAAGTTTTCTATAAAACTCCTGCATCTATGTGGAGATTTTATGGCTACTACGGGGGCTTGAATGTCGTAGGTAACCTGTCAACATATGGACAGTATGCAGATGATTCAACATTTCAGATAGTCCCAACTTGGCAAAACAAGGCTCAGGCGATGGCTTATGAAGATGCGTTATATACAAGGCTGTCACATTGGTCATATGAATTGAAAAATAATAAATTGAGGATCTTCCCTATTCCTAGAGATCACTATTCTCCAACCACCTTCTGGGTTGAGTTTACAGTGGATTCTGACCCTTATACTGAGGATGACCCAAATATCAATACCGGTATTGACGGAGTGAATAATATGAACACACTTCCATTTCAAAATATACCGTATGCAAATATCAACAGTATTGGCAAGCAGTGGATTAGAAGATTCGCCCTCGCATTAGCTAAAGAAATGCTAGGTCTTGTTAGATCAAAATTTGCTTCAATACCGATTCCGGGGAATGATATACAGCTAAATGGGTCTGATTTGATATCGCAAAGTAAAGAAGAGCAGGAAAAATTAAGAGAGGAGTTGAAAGAGGTATTGAATCAACTCACTTACCAACAACTTTCAGAAGATAGTGCAGGGGTTGTTGAAAATTCAAACAAAATTATGCAGCAAATACCTGCTGCTGTGTTTGTGGGGTAAATGAATGTCAGACAATAAGTGGTCACAACCGAACCAGCCGCCACCTCCTTTGTTTACAGGCAAAAAGGAGCGCGATCTTGTTAAGCAAGTCAATGATGAACTCATTGAAAGAGTCATTGGACAACAAATACTATACTACCCTATAAGCTTAGAGCATACAGACTACCATGAAGTATATGGGGAGGCTATAAACAAAACTTTTTTGCCTCCTGTGAGGGTTTATGCACTTGTTGAATGGCAAGGTTACGAAACAGAAAATACTCACCTTGGAATAAACAGAAGACCACGTATAAACATACATTTTCACAAAAGAAGGCTAACCGAGGATCAAGACTTGTTTGTTAGAGAGGGCGACTTCATTTTATATGGGCAAAGTTATTATGAAATTGTAATACTAAACGAGCCTAGAGAGCTATTTGGTCAAAACGACCATAGAGTAGAAATATCTGCGGAATGTATAAAAGCAAGAAAAAGTATTTTTGAAGCAGGAGGAATAGTGGGTAACGCCAATTCATACCCATAATAATATATGAGCAAATTTAGAGAAGACATACCAATCAAAATGTCAACCATCGAAACAATCGATGCTGCCATGCTAGATCATATTAAAGATATGAACACTCACGTTGTTGGGAACAAGGGCTTTGAACAACTGCCCGTTTTGTGGGTTTCTGCCGAGAGAGCTTTTCAAGCCAAAAAAAATAAAGAGTATAGAGATGCAGACGGCACCATTGTTCTGCCTGTTTTGACCATAGAAAGAACAGCTATGCAAAAAAGCCTCACAAAGAAAGGGAGCATATATGGCAATGTCCCCGGTAGAGTCATGGGCAACTCAATCGCTGTTGCAGAGAGGATCAATCAAGATAAAACTTCAAATTTTGAAGGTGCTAGACTGAAAAAAAGCGTGGGGCAAATAAATTCCCCCTCTCCCCCCACTAAAACAGTATTCCAGTATGCCTATATACCAATGCCGGTTTATTTGTATATAACATATCAGGTGACAATCCGCACACAGTACATTCAACAAATGAATCAAGCCCTTTTGCCCTTCTTGAATAAGGGAGGAGGGATAAACTATTTTAACATAAATAAGGACGGTCACAGTTATGAGGCTTTTTTAGCAGAAGACTTCGCACCGCAAAACAATCTGTCCTCAATGGGCGCAGATGAGCGCACTATAGAGACACAATTTAACATAAACGTGCTTGGTTATATACTGGGATCAGAGGAAAATCAAGAAGGACCAAGGATATCTTTCAGAGAGAGCATTGTTGATGTTGCAATTACAAAAGAAGAGGCAATATTTGGCGACATACCGCAAAACATATCACAAGCAGATCTCACCGCAGTTGAGGGGCACACCTCCGACAAGACCACCAATCCCGGTGTTGGGAAATACCCCGATGGCTGGAATCCGAACCTACCAGAAGAAGATCCATACAGTTAGAAAAATAAAAATAAACGATACTGGAGTTTTCGTAGTTTAGCACACTAATTATAAGAGAAATTATTGTAAACTAATACACTTATCATAATAAGGAGAACAACAACATGTCAGTTAAGCAATTCAAGTTTGTATCCCCCGGAGTCTTTATCAACGAGATTGATAACTCTGCGCTAAATAAAGTTAGCGATGCCATCGGACCAACTGTTATTGGTAGATTAGAAAGAGGACCGGCTTTGCGTCCCGTAAAAGTCAAGTCGTATTCAGAGTTTATCAACATTTTTGGCGAGGGAATGCCCGGTGGAGATGGTTCCGACGTATGGAGAAATGGTAACTATACCGCTCCAACATATGCAGCTTATGCTGCTCAAGCATATTTGAGAAATAGCACACCGGTGAATGTTGTTCGTCTCCTTGGAACTGAAGCTCCTGACGCTGATGCCGCAGGCAAGGCTGGCTGGAAAACCGCCGCCGCCACATATGTAGCTGGCGCTACATCTAACGGTGGTGCCTATGGTCTCTTTATATGGCCATCAAGTTCTGCTGCACAGCACGGAACAGGAACTTTGAGTGCTGTGTGGTATTTTGAGAATGGTCACCCTGCACTTAGTGGTGAAGATTCAGCCCCCGGTGCCGCTGCTGCTGTAACATCTTCCATGGGAGGAGTTGTTAAGAGTGTCGGAACTGATTTTGGTTTCAAAGTAGACGTAAAGACCTCCACCGGCGTGGTTCAATACACAACTGAATTCAATTTCAATGAAGCAAGTGATAAGTTTGTTAGAAAAGTTTTCAACACAAACCCAACCTTGACAAACTCTCATGTGGGTGCCTCTGGTCTTACTGAAAGATATTGGCTTGGACAAACTTATGAAAATTGGCTCACAGACAGCAGAGCCGGTCACGACCTCCATGATAAATCTACCACTGCTGCTGGCGGGCTTTACGGAATTATTCTTCCTTTGGAAGCCGGAAGTAGCAAGAGATCTGACCACCAGAAGCCTATGAGGGCTGCAAGAACACCATATGTGTTCTCACAAGATTTAAGCAATGATACTGGATCGTTTGCAGTATCAACATCTAGAACACCAAACCTGTTCTACTTTGAGACTATCAATGCTGGTTTCGATGAAGGGAAGAGGTTCAAAATTTCAATTGAAGATATTCGTGAATCTACCACAGACGACGCCCCATATGGGTCTTTTACAGTTGTCGTTAGAAACGCTAAAGATTCCGACAGTGCAGTTCGCTTTGTTGAAAGGTACACACAGTGTAATTTAGATCCACAATCTGAAAATTACGTTGCGAGAAAAATTGGTGATAAATATATTGAATGGGATGCTGCTGAAGCAAGATACAGAGAGTATGGAAAGTTCAATAACCTATCTTCTATCATTCGTGTAGTCGTAAATGAAAACGTTGACACCGGTCTTTCAGATGAAAGATTACTTCCAGCCGGTTTTAGAGGACCAGCTAAGTATGAGCAGTTTATACTTGTCTCAGATGTGGATGGAACAGCAGCCGAAGGCGAAGCAGTAGCAAAGTGGACCTCATCCCTCCTTGAGATTGACAACCCCACCGACACGCCAGTAAAAGAGATTGCGGGGACAGGCGACATTGACTGGGTAAACACCGCCATAGGGCTTTCTGCTTCTATTATTTATCCCGGTCACCTTGCGAGAACAACTTCTTTAGGTGCTCCATCATCAACGAAGGCTTATTTTGGTTACACCACATCTAAGTCTTCTGGATCTAGCGATTATTCGCCCGCTAACATTGACTACTCCAGAGCCCTTTGTGCTAATCTGTATGACAACCAGTTCAATGATACGGGTGCAACATCTCCATTAGCAAACTCATTTATCTTTACTCTTGATGACCTTAGCGGATCTGCCACATCTGGCTCTGTTGCCGCAGCACCGGGAGAAATGTTCTGGGTAAGCGGTTCACGCTCCGGCGCGACATCTTATAGAGGAACTTCCTCTTTTGGTGCCATGCTCAAAAAAGGTTTCGATCAGTTTACACTACCGCTCTTCGGAGGAAATGATGGTCTTAACGTAAAAGAGATGGAGCCATTTAGAAATAGTGCGATAACTGACACCGATTCGGCAAAAACCAACTATATCGTCAACTCAATTCAACACGCCATCGCATCGGTTGCTGATCCTGAAGTTGTAGATACAAACATGATTTCAATGCCGGGACTTACGAATCAAGGATTGACCACAAGAATTATTAGAACTTGTGAAGATAGAGCGGATGCACTGGCAATTATTGACCTTCAGGGAGGCTACCAGCCAAATACTGAAGCTCTTGGTACAGAAAAGGATAGAAGAGGAAGTCTTGAAAACGTTATTAACAATCTCCAAATCCTTCAGGAAAATAGCAGTTACGGATGTGCTTACTACCCATGGGTTCAGATTAGAGACCCAGAGAAAGGGGCACTTGTTTGGGTTCCACCTTCGGTGGCTGCCATTGGAGTCTTCGCTACTACAGAAAGAAAAGATGAACTTTGGTTCGCACCTGCTGGATTCAACAGAGGTGGGCTTTCTAACGGAGATGCAGGACTTCCTGTGGTTGGGACAAGCCAAAGGCTGACTTCCAAAGAGAGAGATAATCTTTATGAGGCAAATATCAATCCAATCGCCAACTTCCCGAATGAGGGAATTGTAGTCTTCGGTCAAAAAACGCTTCAAGTTACACCTTCTGCTTTGGATAGAATCAATGTGAGAAGATTGATGAATTTCGTCAAGAAGCAAATTTCTAGAATGGCAGGTCAAGTTCTTTTCCAGCCAAACGTTCAGTCAACATGGAATGACTTCCTATCAGAAGTAAAACCATTCCTAGCGTCTGTAAAAGCTAGATTCGGACTTGATGATTTCAAAGTTGTATTGGACGAATCAACAACGACACCAGAGCTTATCGATAGAAATATCGTATACGCTAAGATCTTCTTGAAGCCAACTAAAGCAATTGAATATATTGCGATTGATTTCAATATCACAAATAGTGGAGCTTCATTCGAGGATTAATAAAAAAGAGGTGGGGGGTTTTGCTGCCCCCCACTATTTATAACACATAAGAAATATAGGAGGACCAACAAAATGCCTACATTTTGGTCAGATGCAAGATTAGAGCCTAAAAGAAAGTACAGATTTGAGTTGTTACTAGGGGGCGATTCAACATATGTAGTGACAAAAGTAAAGAACCCAGCGGTCAAGATATCAGAGACGCCGCACAAGTTCTTGAACCACACATTTTATTACCCCGGTAGAGTTGAGTGGGATCCAATTGATATTTCTTTTGTTGACCCCGGCGGGAAAGACGACCAGTCAGAGAATTTGCAAACTAAACTTATCAACTCTGGATATTCTAACCCTGAAACATCCACTCAAAGGTTGAGGGGTCTTACTAAGCAAGCTTCTACAACAAAGGGAGTGAAAAGCGTAATAATCAACCAGCTTGGCATCGCCAACAGTAGTTCAACGTCACTTCAAGTTATTGCTTTTTGGGAATTGACAAACGCTTTTTTTACAAACATCACATGGGGTGATTATGATTACGGCGGCGAAGACATGCTAGAATGCTCATGCACAATTAGATATGATTACGCAACATTTAATAATAACTTATAAAAATGTGATGGCTTATACTGTATAATACAAACGAAACTAAGAGGTAAAAATGTCAATACGAAACAACGAAGAGAGATTTGGGGCTACCAAAGTTCAAGGTGACGCCCCCATCTCTAATCTAGAACAAGAGCAAGAAGAGTCAAAACCCTCCTTATCTTTTACAACCCCAACTGAAATAGTTGATCTACCATCCAAGGGGCTTTACTACGGCGAAGGTCACCCCTTATGTGGCAAAGACTCAATTGAAATACGTTTCATGACGGCTAAGGACGAAGACATCCTAACGTCAAAATCTTTATTGAAAAAAGGTATCGCAATTGATAGGTTATTACAAAACATAATTATCGATAAATCTATCCATGTGAACTCTCTTTTGACCGGAGACAAGAACGCACTTATTGTAGCAGCAAGAATAACTGGATATGGGTCTTCTTATAATACAAAAATAACTTGTCCACAATGTGAAACACCCTCCACTGTAGAATTTGATTTAGAAGATGGAGCCACAAACGACCGCGAGGAGATTGAGGGTGTAGAAGATAAAGATGATGGTACATTTATCGCAACGACTCCAAGAGGAAATGTTGCCGTAACTATGAAGTTGCTAGACGGGAGTGCAGAAAAATCTTTGGCACAACTCACCGCCAGAAAAAAGAAAAACAAACAACCCGAATCAACCCTATCAGACCAACTTGGAATGGCTATCGTTGCTGTTGAAGGGCAGGCAGAAACACCTTTGATCAATATGTTCATCAGGTCCCTTCCCGCTTCCGATGCTCGTTATCTTCGTGATATATACGCTAGAAAAATGCCAAATGTTGACTTAAAGCATGATTATGAGTGCCCATCTTGCGGATACGAGCAAGAAATGGAGGTACCGTTTACCACTGACTTTTTTTGGCCTCAACGATAACTACATTGAGAAGGTTTACGAACACTTCTTCTATTTAAAGTATTATGGTGGATGGAGCTTCATTGAAGCATACAACCTTCCAGTAAAAATACGCAATTGGTTTGTAGCCAAGCTAAATGAGCAGCTTGAGGCTGAAAAAGAAGCTTCGGAAAGCGCACAAAGCAAAGCCAAGCGCCGTTGATAACGCAAACATTTTTTCAAAATTACTATTTATATAGAGTTTGTGCATTCTTTGGAGGAACAACAGATGAATGAAGAGCAAGACATCGTTTCAATTGATATAGATCTTGGCGTAAATCGTCGTCAAGAAATGAACGAAAGTTGGCTCGCAATGTTTGGCGGCGCGATCAAAATGATTCTCAAAGGTATGTTCGGGGGCGATATTGTTCCTCCCAACGTCACAGTCAGGGGAAACCCTTCTGAAATAAAATCATTTGCTAGCGCTCTACAAAAAGAAAAAAAATACATTGAGGCTTATAACAAGTTTGGATTAAAAGATCCAAGAACTTATAGGTCAAAATCTACTCTCCAAAATGCCGTCTCAAAATTTGAAAGAGCCACCGGTATAAAGTGGCCCTTCAAATAATTTACGTTGAGGGCTTCAATTGGCAACACTAACCCCAGAAGAACAAGCAGCTTTAAATGTCTTATTGGAAGAGTATAAAACTACTCTTGGTGAGATAGGTAAAGAAACTAAGGCTCAACTAGAGCGACGACAAGCTTTTGAAAAAGTAGAGCGTCAAATTGCGGATATTCAAGGCGAAGCAACCAAAATTAATAAAACAAGACTTGACGAACTAAATGAAGCGCAAGTAGAAAACCAAGAAGCCGCAAAAACCTATCAAAAAGAAATTGATAAAATCAACAAAGAGTTGCGCGACAGCAAAGATCTCACCAAAGAGCAAAGAGAGGAGATGGAGGCTGAAGTAGAGGCGTTGGAACAGCAACTGGCTCTCCACGAACTAATAAAGAAGCAACTAGCAGAACAGGAAGAATACCAAAAAGAGATAAGAGCTACAGCAGAAGATCTTCTTGGAACCTTTACCGGTATAAAAGAGCAACAGTCTGGCGTTGTCGGTCTTTTGCAAAAGGGTATGAACGACGGTAGGAGTTTTGGCAGTTCCTTGAAAAATGTTGGGTCATCAATGCTCGGTAGATTCAAAGAGCTAGCAACACCAATAAACATAGGCGCTATGGGTGCAGCAAAAATAGTTGAAAGCACAGCCATGATGGTTATAAATACAGATAGTGCTCTTGCTCGTTTTAATGAAATGACCACAGCAGGTGGGAAACTAAATGATATTGTGTTTGATGTTACAGCAGACACAAGACAGTTTGGTGTGAACATGGAACAAACAGTCGCTGCCGCAGGTGATTTATATACAGGAATGTCAGCGTTCACAGAGATGACCAAAGAAGCGCAAAGTGCGACTTTAGAACTGGCTGCCTCCCTAACTAAAGCCGGCGTAGCTGCCAAAGATACAGCACAGATACAAGATCTTGCGATGAAGGGCTTTGCCATGTCTTCTGCTGAAGCTAATAATGTTTCGTTGGAACTTTTGGCAACCGCGCAAGCATTGAATGTGCCTGCTGGTAAAATGGCATCTGACTTCAACAGCGCCATGGACGAACTGGCTAAGTATGGTCCAGAGGGCATCGAGGTGTTCAAGGAATTATCAGCGCAAGCAAAAGCTGCCGGTGTGGAAATGAACACTTTATTGGGTATTGCTAAAGGTTTCGACACAATCGAGGGCGCAGCAGAGTCTACATCAAAATTGAACGCGATTCTTGGCTCAACAATGAATACAATGGAAATGTTGAATGCCACAGAGTCACAAAGAATTCAACTTATAAAAGATTCGGTTGCAGCCTCTGGACGTTCCTTCGCTTCCATGGATCGACATGAGAAGCAAGCCATCGCCACAGCCGCTGGAATCAGCAGTATGGCAGATGCTGAAAAGCTATTTGGCACCAACTCTGCTGCTTTTGATGAAGCAGTGGGTAAAATAGATGGCGTCACCGGAGCCACTGCTGATTTGGCAGGTGCAACAAGTGCATCAACATCAATGCAAGAGAAAATGACCTTATTGATGGAGCAGTTTGCTGTTGCTGTAATGCCACTCACAAGTCTACTGACATCAGTGCTTAGTGTTGTGTTAGCTATAACAAAGCCACTTTTTCAATTCTTGAACTTCTTGATTGACATAGTGGCAGCAGTAGCAGAGTTTATTGCAGGTTCAAAGATACTATCAGGTGTCCTTCTCGCCCTTGGAGCATCACTACTATACATAAAATTTGCGGTAGCAGGCACCACTATAGGTTTCAAACAAATGGTTATGCACACTTTCACGTCCTCGGCTGGCTTGAAAGAGTTTGCTCTATCCGTTCTCGGGTCAATAAAGAGTCTTTTGACTCTTAATGGAACACTCACATTCAATGCAGCAACACTCAAAACCAAATTTCTAGGTGCTCTTACAACCGCTAAAACAGGTCTGATGAGTTTTGGCACAACGATATACACTAAAGTTATCGCCCCTCTTTTGGCGGGAATAAAAACCACTGCTCTTTTTGCATGGAATATGATATCAAAGTTTGTGACTGCGATTGTTACAGCAATTGGAAAAATGATAATATTTGGAGTAACAGTTGCGGTGAAAGTTGTTGGAGCACTCGCGATGGCTATTGGTAAAATGATCATTTTTGGAGCAACCATGATCGTAAGCGTTGTTGGAGCAATCTTTAGTGCGATTTTTGCAGTAGGGGCATTCGCTTTATCTCTGATTGTCTCCGCCATACCTGCTTTACTTGCTGTGACGGCCGCTGTTATTGGGTTCACTGTGGCTCTTTTGACTAACCCGATTGTGTTGATTGGAATGGCTATTGCAGCCGTAGCCTATTTGATATATGATAATTATGAAATGTTGTTCGACTTTATGATATCTGGGTTTACTGCGGTGGGCGATATATTCTCAACCATCGGCAACGGACTCGCATCAGTATTTATTGGTATTGCGGATAGTTTAAAAGGTATTGTAAATAGTATGCTTGGGGGTGTGAACTCCATGATCAACGGTATAAATACAATAAGCTTTACAATACCAGATTGGGTGCCGCTTGTAGGTGGTGAAAGTTTTGGAATCAATATCCCGCTCATTCCGCTACTGGAAGAAGGTGGCGAGATTGCAGGAGACGGCGCAGCCTACCTACACCAAGGAGAGAAAGTTGTACCCGCAGCCCAAGTGCAGCAGTTGGACGACTCAATACAAACAGCTAGCTCGATGCTTGTGGCAGCCCCAATGATGGCAATGGCAATGATGAACCCAGTAACAATGATTGCTGGGGCAGTGGGTGGACTCACCGGTGGCAAAGGGGATAACGAAGATGTCGTAGCAGCTATAAAAGAAAACACAGCGGCGGTCAATACGCTTGTAGCTGCAATGGGCTCCGGAGGTGCAACTGCACCCGGCGGAGGCACCACCGTCGTGCTTGAATTAAACGAGAGGCAACTTGGGAAAGCAGTTACTAAAGTATTGAATGACAAAAACTCACTAACGGTGGGATAGGAGATGGAATAGATGAGCGCAGAAGCCTATGCAAATAGTGGAGACTATTATGTTCACATAAAAGGATTACACAACACTGTATCTGTAAAATTCAAGGCGATTATATCTAATTTTAAAGATTCACTAGCAACCAAATTTAGCGCAGAGGAAGTTTATGGTAGAATAGACCCGATAATGACATTTCAAGGCACAACAAGGAAAATATCAATGACCCTAGAAATCCCAGCATCAGACGCCCAGCAAGCACAACAAAATTTCCAAAGCCTCTCTCAGCTAATGGCTAGCCAATACCCCGGATACCAAGTGGCAGGCAGTGCAACTAGCATTTCCACAGCCCCGCTGCATAAAATAAAATTTGCAAACTGGGTCACGTCGGGGGGAACACAAGGGTCTGTAAATGAGGCAGGTTTAGTAGTAGCTATGGAAGGCGTATCCTTTAGTCCAAATCTCGAAGCAGGTGTTATAGAAGATAACTCAAAATTGCTTCCAAAACAATTTGACTTGGAGCTACAAATGACAGTTTTACACACGGATCAAATTGGTTGGAATCCTGATGGGTGGGTTGGAAATAGAAGATATCCATACACGGAAACAGCAGAAGATATTAGTTTGAATAATCCCGAAGATGGAGAGTTGAATATGTCAATTGATCCCGACGATACCGCCGACACGCTCAATCAAGGGGGTACGTTTTATGAGAATATTCAACAATCACTTGAGGACATGCTTCTAGGTGGAAATCAAATGGGCGGAGGATCGGGGATGTCTTATGAGGATCCTGATAATTTATAAAGTGAGAAAGAGGTATAAAAATGGGTACTAGATACAATAATAGAGAAATAGCAAGAAATAAAAATAAACTTTATAAAAAACATTTTAAAGATAGAAATGTAAATCAAATTCGCCAATACAAGATAGCGGAAATGAAGTACCCAACACCAGATCAAATAAGGCAACTGAATGTTCTTTCTCATGTTTGGAAAACCGGCGACAGATACTATAAACTCTCTTTTGAATATTATGGAAGCTCGAAATATTGGTGGATTATTGCTTGGTTCAATAAAAAGCCAACTGAATCACACGTAAACTATGGTGATGTTATTTTTATACCGACACCTTTAGATAAATTATTAAACTTTTTTGATGTATAATAGAGAGACTAAAAATGACTAGCGAAAAAAAAGATAAAACATCTGGAGAAGTTAGATTTAAGGAACAATGTTACCTACTTTGGAACTTGAGTTCTTTTGCGTCTAATAATTCCACCCAAACTTATGAAAATCTGTCGGTTATCACAGGTGAGCCAAGTGATGTAATAAATAAGCTCGTTTCAAGACCCAATTTAGATAGGCTTTTTGAGTTAAGACCAGTTGAAAATTCAGCGTTAGTTCCAATGATAAAGTTGTTTAAGACAACATATGGAGATTCTACAAGCACTCAAGAAATAAAATTCAATACTGTGCTGACAAACCAAGCAATAGAATCAATAACAAGCACAAAATATGGCAGAGGCGATGGAATTGGAATAAAAAGCGTTTCATATGATTTGCAAGGCGGATCTACAACTGGTGGGGCAGCTTTAGTGAAAAAGGGCGTCACTGCCGTAGACATATCTTTTATTTTTCAAAATCTAGAAATGCTAATTCAAAGAGAAGGTGATGGTCCTGCGCTTATAGATTTGGTTAGCTATCCACCCGCAACCTCAGATGTGCCATCACCAGCATGCGCCGAGGGATCGCCCATTGATTTTACTGACGTCTTTGATGCAGGAAAATTTGCTATCAAGCTTGTTTACGGATACGCCACGCCAAATACAGACCTTATAGACCAAAACTTAAAGGAGATTATTGAAAACTCTGCAACCACACTATTGCTAAATCTAACAAAGCATGAGCTAGATTTCAAACAAGACGGCACAGTCGAGTTGAAATGTCGATATCAAGGATTTGCAGATTCCATGATGTCTAGACCAGAGTCAGACATTCTTTTTATCAATGAAGAGAGAGATCCCTACATAAACGAAAAAGAAAAAGATAGCAAATCAATAAAGGATCAATTGGATCAAGCAAAAGCTGAAAAAGACAACACACTGGCTCAAGCAGATATTGATTCAATAGATACAAAAATAGAAACGTTGCAAGAAGAGCTAGAGGAAGCTCAAGAGAACGAAAAAGAAAAGGGTGAAAACGATAGAGTTTTCGCATATCAGAGGTTCCTGAACGAGCTTTATAATTCTGGAAAAGTTTTATTTATAGAATTAGACGAAAATCAAGTGGAACAACACTTGTCAGAAATTACAGGCGAACCGTTACCAGATCCGGGTCTTCTTGATAGCGCCACGGAAGCGGTATCTGATACTGTTGGTGGCGCAGTTGACTACATTAGTGAACTCTTTGGTGATGGCGGCGAAAAGGACGAAGCTAAAAAGAGTAAAGGACCTACACTTCCCGACCCCCAGCAGGCAGATGTTGATGATTTGAAGACTGATGGATGGAATGACCCAGCAGACATTTTTGAAGAAACAGAACTGGGAGATGTGCAGGAGGCAGTTGCCGATCTTGTTGCTGCGAATTCCTCAACAAAACCAAAGGATCCCGGCGACGTAAGAATCAATTTTATTTATTATGGAGACTTGCTCAACATAGCCTTCAAAGTTTTGAAAAAAAACCCACAAGCATCAAACGTTGTACCAATGATTGGTCCAATTGCTTATAGTGATCCAAAATCAGGACAGCAAACGATTACAAACTTAGCAGATATTCCAATATCATTGAATAAATTTATCGAATGGTTTAATAAGAATGTGGTGGCTCAAGCAAGACAAGAATATCTGTTGCAAGACTTTATTAGAGACACAATAAAGGATTTGATACACGCTGCACTCGGAGAAAATTGCTTCCCCGGAACTGGAATTCCTTCTCCTGAGCCAAATGTGTCTGTAGCCGATATTCCCTTGGCAAGCTTGGCAGGAAATTCAATTGTGCAAGCCGGAGCAAGAACAAGTGCCGAACAAATTAGCACTCCAAGCCCAGTGCATTACAAGGACGCCAACAAAATAGATCAGTATGTATATGTCTATTGTTATACATTTGGAATGTCTAATCTATCTGGAGATAGAGCAGCAGATCACAAGAAGGGAATATACCATTTACAGTTCGGATCTGATCGAGGGCTAGTGAAGAAAATAACATTCAGTAGAATAGATGATCCCAATTTAAGAGCCTCTCGTGCAAAAGCGGTGAAATGCGATCTTAGACACTTGAGAGAGAATTACAAGGTCAATGTTACAATGGTCGGAAACTCCTTATTTCGACCGGGGCAAACTATTTACATAAATCCAACTTTAGGAGCCTCAGACCCACTAATAGGGAAAAAAGTAACGGGCGCACTTGGTCTCGGTGGCTATTACACCATTGTAAAAGTTAGTGGAGAATTGAGCAGGGATGGGTTCAACACAGAAATAGAGGCAATTTTTGAATCACCTGCACAGAGTAAGAAAGCAGGTATTCAGCCTATTGCGTCCTCTTCCCCGTCCAAGGGAGGCTTTGCAGGAACTGGCGATGGAGAAAAAGGGGCGAGCAACCCCGCAGAAAAAAATGTTGATGATGTGCCGACATAGATGGGACCAGATAAGTTTAGCGCTCTTATATAAGAGGAATTTTTAATGGGAAAAAGTAGAAAACCAACAAAAAGTAAAACCACCAAGCCGAGAGGACGAAATGGGATGGATTCGTTTTCAATCTATAAATTTCGCGAGGCTTACAAAGCTATGGAGGTTGTCGATCCCGATTATGGTGTGCACAGTGAAGGAATTTTAGAATACCCACAGCAGCCGCCTATAGATTTGTGGTATGATAAACCTTATTTTGGAAAGTATGATCTGGGAGGGAATTCCATATATCTATTAGAAAAAAATATTAAGCAGGTGCCAATAAAAAATAGTAATAATACAATACTGATGGTAAATTTTGTTGCTGATGCCTTTAGAGATCTCCAAAAACACTTTGCACAAGGTTTGGTTTCAAGCAATATAAGCCCAACTTTTGAACTATTCAAGCTACCCGTAAACCAAGCCTATGTTAGCCCAGATGCCCTACATCAAACATACATAAATAAATTATTTGAGGTTTTTATCTTGTCTTATTTAGAAGGAAACGATTTGCACGGCAAAATAAACGGGTTTTCAGATTTTATGAAACATTTTAATAAATTCATAAGGAATTCTGGGCAAGACTTGCCTTTTACATTTTCTGGCTTTTTGGGATCAAAAAGATGCCCACAGAATACGTGTGGCTTGTTGATAGATTTACAGTCGGAAGGGTTTTCAGACGACAGTAAAAAAATTAAAGATTTTTTGTCTAAAGATTCGTACTCATTCTTCAGAAATTCAGCTAAAAATCATGGCTTTATGGTAGATAGAAATATTCCATGGCGCTTGGTAGCTGATGTTAGTTCTCCAAAAATGAGAGAATACATGTCTAGATATGATGTGACCATGAACAAGGACAATTTTATAAAAAAGTATTATGCAGAAGCCTATACCGCAGATATCGAAATCATGTTGAAAAATTTAGTTAGTTTTTACAACAATTACATAGAATCAAGACCTTTCAACAGTAGGGCGCACCATGCTTACAGCAAGGGAGATGTGGGCACAACAAAAGAAGTCATGAAGACATTTACAAGGAATAAGAGACGCAGAAAAGTTAATCTAAAAAGAATATTTAGCACTTATGGTCTAGACGATATAATAGATTTTTATTTTACAATAAAATGTTATGAAACAAATGCCCAAGGGCTCATAAAAGATAAAGCCAACATTGTTCAAGAAGCCTTGAACAGAAAAGAGAGCTTAGGAATTTCTTTTGGATTGGCTTATCTAAACAGAAAAATAACTGATCACGTAAAAATAAACTTGACGATTGGTACTGAGTATGTTAAAGGTAATAATACAAATGCAAAAAGATTACTGAACTCAAGAGGTACACCAATAGAAGCGGAAAGCAATAAAATTGTAGAAAGAGAACAGGCAACCAACATAACAACGACACAACCAAGAAGAAATAATGTTATTTCAAACGATTACAGTTGAAAATAAAAATATGATTTTTGCCGAAGGCAAGCTTCAAGAAAACAAGAAAAATCTCACTAGAACATGGTCCTACACAACACAACTAAAAAACAGTGAAATAGATTATGCCCAGTTTAGGTGCGGAGGTTTGACAATTGACGAGGCATGCCCAGACCATCTTGTTGATCGGTGGGAAGTTGCAAAAGAGAAAATAAAAAGCCATTGCCGCGCATGCATTGAGAGCAGGATAGACATCACAGGTGGAAAATTTTACAATTTTCTCCCTGAAAAAATTCTGCTGGACTACTTGCAGATAAAAAATGAAATTACGCAATACGTCTTTGACAACTACCCAAAGCCTGATAACTATCAATTTCTTTATGAGTTACAAAAGGTTCTTGTTGATATCGAATCACGTCGTGTCAATTTAGATTTGACGCCCTTGCGGGGAAAAAGGCACGATTTCCGCACCAACCAGTTCTATAATAAAGTTAAAAGACTTAGACCTTATATTAGGTATAACTTATTTGGTACAAAAACTGGTCGGCTGACCACCAAAAAGGGTAGTTTCCCCATTCTAACAATGGACAAGAATTATAGGCAAATATTGACCCCGCAAAATGATATTTTTGTTGAATTGGATTATAATGCTGCCGAGTTGAGAACCCTTCTTCACATGTCTGGAGAAAACCAGCCACAACAAGATATTCATGATTGGAACATAACTAACGTTTTTCCCCAAATTACCGACCGAGAGGTTGCAAAAAAGAGAGTATTTTCTTGGCTTTACAACCCAGCCGCAGAAGATAAAGATCTTGAGCAATTTTATAATCGTAGTTTTGTATTAAAAGAGCACTGGGATGGCGACAAAATTATAAATCCTTTTGGAAGAGAAATCAGGGCTGACGCAAAACATGCTTTGAACTACATAATACAAAGCACAACTTCTGATTTATTTTTACGGAGAATTTTGGAGTTGGCAAAGCTATTAGAATCAAAAAAATCATTTATTTCTTTTTTGATCCATGATAGTGTGGTGATCGATCTAGACAAGAGCGAAAAACACCTTGTACCGGAAATCGCATCCGCTTTTGCCAAAACTGATTTTTCTAAATTTTTGGTAAATATGAAAGCAGGAAAGAATTATGGAGAAATGAAAGAAATATGCAGAATATAGTCGGATTGGGAAGTGCAGGCTGCAATATCGCCAAAAGCTTTCAAAAATACCCAGAATACACGGTAAGAACGATTGATTGTGTAGAGCCATCGGGGGATGAACACTTTAGAATTAAAAAATGCGATTCTCACGAAGAGTACGAAAAAGCGGTACCAAACATGTCCAATTTTTTTTCTCATATTAAAGGAATGGACGAGGTTCTTTTTGTCATCGGCGGATCTGGTGAAATTAGCGGTGCATCATTGGCTATCCTTCAGCAAATAAGTCATGCCAAGTTGCACGTTTTGTATGTTAAACCAGATATCTCTCTTTTGAGTGAACTGGGGAGACTTAGGGAAAGATTAGTATATAATGTTCTACAGGAATATGCGAGATCCGGCAAATTTGAGAGAATAGTGCTCATAGATAACCACAGATTGGATGAAACGATTGGAGGAGCACCAGTTATTGGGTATTATGATGAACTAAATAAAATGATCGCGTCAACAATTCACATGGTTAATGTTTTTGACCACACAGAGCCAGAAATTGGTACAATCTCTGCCCCCCTCGAAGTATCTAGAATTATTACTATTGGTATGATGAACATAGAGAATGGAGAAGAAAAGTTATTTTTCCCATTGACAAACCCTAGAGAAAAGAGCTATTATTATGCCATCAACCATGAAGAGTTGAAAAGCAACAAAGAATTATACAAGGGCATTACAGTACAAATGAAAGATAAGGTAGAAAGTGATGGCACAAGAGTTACTTATGGCATCTATTCTACAAACTACAGTTCAAATTACTGCTATGTCGTTGCTAGAAGTTCTATGATTCAAGGTTTAGTTTTGGAGGAAAACAATGTTGAAAACAATTAATGCCTATGTTGGCACTTTTGAGAAAAAAACTGGTGAAGAAAGATCGATGCGCTTTGTAAAGATCTCGGACTTACCAGAGGAGTTCATGACTTTAAAAACCAAAGGGGGCAAACAGAGAAAACTCTCTGAGGGCAACGAACTGGTTTGGGACTTGGACAAGAAAGAATTCAGGGTCTTTAACTGGAACACAGTAAAAGGCGATGTTACACAAATTACCAATTTTCGTGTTGACAGTCTCGACTAGGTATGATACATTATAAAACAGATGCGAGGGATATTTGCCGAGCATACTATAACAAAGGAGATAAAAATAATGGGAATTAATTTAGATAAAATCAAGCAACGCAAACAAGCGTTGGAAAGCAAGGGGGGCGGGAATAATAACTTCTGGCGTCCACAAGACGGCGACCAATCCATTCGGATTGTCCCAACCGCAGATGGAGATCCTTTCAAGGATTATTTCTTTCACTATAATCTGGGAAAGAACCCCGGTTTCTTGTGCCCTAAGAAGAATTTTGGGGATGGATGTCCTGTTTGCGAATACGCTAGCAGCTTGTACAATCAAGGGACTGAAGATGCTCAAAAGGCTGCAAAAACTCTTTTCGCACGTCAACGATTCTTCTCCCCAGTTTTGGTTCGAGGAGAAGAGGCAGACGGTGTGCGAGTTTGGGGCTATGGCAAGATGGCGTATGAATCGCTAATCAATCTTGTCTTGAACCCAGAGTACGGGGATATTACCGATGCAGAAGAGGGCACAGATCTTGTCCTTAATTACGGTAAGCCACCCGGAGCACAATTCCCACAAACCAAGCTTCAACCTCGCCGTCGATCTTCGCCCCTTTGCGATGATGGTCCAGAGAAGTGTGCAGAGCTTTTGGATAATATCCCAGAGTTTGATGACTTGTTTGAGCGAAAGACAACTGAGGAGATTGGCACTCTTCTGGATGCGTTCTTGGAAGGTGGCGATGAGGAAGGAACTGAGACAACTCAGTACAAGAAAGCTGACGAATCTTCTTCTGTTGATGAAGCATTCAATGAGCTTTTGAGCTAACTTTGAGGGCGGGGGTAAAACCCCGCCTTCTTTTATGAGGAGAAAAAATGGGAGCTAAAAAAGCTGGTAGACTTTCTATTGATGACATGAGGAATCTTATCAATAAGAAAGCAGGTGTGCAGGTTGCACATAACTTAAATAAAGAAAACCCAACAGAAGTAACGGATTGGATCCCTACTGGCTCCCGTTGGCTCGACTCTATTGTTTGTCGGGGTCGATTGGCTGGTGTTCCAGTCGGGAAGGTGACAGAGATTGCCGGATTAGAGGCAACTGGTAAATCATATATGGCAGCACAGGTTGCTGCCAACGCCCAAAAGATGGGCATCGACGTGGTTTACTTCGACTCGGAATCCGCCATCGACCCCACCTTTTTAGAAAGAGCAGGTTGTGATGTCAATACTATTCTTTATGTTCAGGCTCAGTCTGTTGAGTTTGTACTTGAAACTATCGAGGAGCTTCTGGGCTCTAATGAAAATCGCATGCTTTTCATTTGGGACTCTCTTGCTCTTACACCTGCTATATCCGACGTGGAAGGAGACTTTAATCCGCTTTCTTCCATGGCAGTAAAAGCACGTATTTTGGCTAAGGGGATGTCTAAACTGACTGTTCCTATTGCTAATAGTCAATCAACTTTCTTGGTCCTGAACCAGTTGAAGACCAATATTACCAGAAGCCCATCTGAGGCTTTGACAACACCATATATGACTCCCGGTGGAAAGGCTATGATTTATGCCTATTCACTCCGTGTTTGGTTGACGGGTCGCAAGGCAAAAGCTTCATTTATTACTGATGATAAAGGCTTTCGTATTGGCTCTGAGGTCAAGGTAAAGCTAGAGAAAAGCAGGTTTGGAACGCAGGGTCGTCAATGCAACTTTAAGATTCTGTGGGGAGATGAGATTGGAGTTCAAGATGAAGAAAGTTGGCTCGAAGCAATCAAGTCGTCTGACAATATAGTCCAATCAGGTGCTTGGTATCAACTTGTTTATGAAGACGGAACCACTGAGAAATTCCAAGCTGCGAAGTGGAAAGAAAAACTTCAAAGCGAGAAGTTCAAAACTCGTGTCCTTCAGATTATGGACGAAGAAATTGTTATGAAGTTTGATACTCGTCAAGGCAAAGCCGAAGACTTCTATGAAGAAAAAGATGAATAATTTTCAGGCGTAGCCGTCTAACTAATATAAGAGGAGAGAAGAATGAAAAAACTAATTATTGTCTCGCTGCTGGCTGTGTTCATGACAGGGTGTGCACTATACATCCCACGACCAGTACCAGTCGTAACCTATTCATATGCAGAGCCAGCGGTCATGGTCATGCCTACCTATAGGGAACGACGGGTTATTTATCGCTCACCCCCACCAAGGGTGATCAACAACCACTATTACAACAGGTGCAAAGTTTATTACAAAAGAGGCAAAAAATATTGTCGATAAAGAATAATAACGTTTGACTTTTAGACCTCAGATGGGATATACTGTCTGAGGTTTTTTATTGAGGTGAATATGAGTAAGAGAGTTATTTTTATCGATGCGCTAAACATGTTGTATCGAGCATATATTGTTGATCCAAGCCTATCGACCAATGGGCAACCTATTGGCGGCATCAAGGGATTCTTAAAGATGAGCCAAAAACTCATTAGGGAAATGAAACCAGACTCCGTTGTTATCGCATGGGATGGAGAGGGAGGCTCTCGACGACGACGACAGATCAAGAAGGACTACAAGGCTGGTCGAAAGCCAATTCGCTTGAACCGACAGATTCGCAATCTCACAGAGTCCGAAGAAGTAGAAAATAAGATCTGGCAACAGACCAGACTCACCGAATACCTCAACCACCTTCCCATAGCTCAGGTTATGCTACCCAGTGTTGAAGCCGATGATGTAATCGGCTATTGCGTCCAGATGGAAAAGTATAAGGGCTGGCAAAAAATCATTGTCTCTAGCGATAAGGATTTTATTCAGTTATGCGACGAGGAAACTGTACTTTATCGTCCAATACAAAAGGTCTTTTTGAACTCCAAAAGGGTTTTGGAGGATTATGGCATACATCCTGTAAACTTTGCACTAGCCCGAGCGCTATCTGGTGACAAAAGTGATAACCTACCGGGAGTTCCGGGGGTTGGCATGAAAACGGTCGCCAAAAGATTCCCCTTCTTTGCAGACGAGAAGGATTGTGATATTGATTTCTTGTTGGACTATTGCAAAGAGAGGAAAGATGAAAAACTCAAAGTCTACAATTCAGTGATTGAAAATATAGATCTGATCAGAGACAATTACAAGCTAATGCAGCTTTATGCCCCGAGTATTCATATCCAAGGAAAGCAAGTTATTAGATCCGCAGTGGAAGACTTTGAATACGAGTTCAACAAGACGGGAATCGTATGCATGATGAACGAGGATGGCTTCGGCGCATACGATTGGTCTGATTTGTTCACCGCATCCAAAAGGATGGTAAGAGGCTAAATGGAAAAAGTAGATTTTTCTAAATTCGGTAAAACGTTTCAGGAAGACCTTGCACAACTGATTGTGGAAGATCGCTCCTTTTCTGATCAAATGCAGGAGATTCTAAACTTTGACTTCTTTGAGTTTAGGTACCTACAAGTATTTGTTCAAAAGATTTTTGATTACCGTACCAAATACGGTGTCCACCCGACAAACAAAATCATGATCTCCATACTCAGGACTGAGTTAGAGGACGAAAACGACGCGACAAAGAAACAAGTAAGAGATTATTTCTCCAGAATTTATAATAGCCCTCCCGATATCAGAGAACAGGATTATATAAAATCTATTGCATTGGACTTTTGTAAGAAGCAGAAGCTGAAGGAGGCAATGATTGAATCTGTGAAGCTTCTTAAGAAGTCTTCTTTTGACGAAATCAGCGAGGTTCTGAATCAAGCATTGAAGCTTGGTAACGACAATGACTTTGGCTACGACTACAAGGCAGACTTTGAAGAACGATTCCAACTCAAAGCAAGAGACCCAGTTTCAACCGGATGGGCTGAGATTGATGGTCTAACAAGTGGAGGTCTTGGGAAAGGAGAACTCGGCGTCGTCATCGCACCCACCGGCGCAGGTAAATCAATGGCTCTTGTGCATTTAGGCGCAGAGGCTGTGAAGCAAGGCAAAACGGTGGTACACTACACATTGGAATTGGCTTCTGTTGTCATTGGTAAAAGATATGACAGTTGCATTACTGGTATTATGATGTCTGATGTTCATGCACTCAAGGAAGAGATTTATGAAAAAGTAACAGACCTCCCCGGAGAATTGATTATTAAAGAATATCCGACAAAATCGGCTAGCCCTAATGATCTAAAAATTCACTTGGAAAAACTTAGAAAAAGAGACATTGATGTAGACATGATTATCGTAGACTACGGCGACTTGCTACGACCCAATGTCATGCATAAAGAAAAGAGAATTGAGTTAGAAAGAATTTACGAGCACTTACGAGGATTGGCTCAAGAGTTCAATTGTCCCTGCTATACCGCTAGCCAGACGAACCGATCTGGATTGAATGCAGAAGTTATTACGATGGAGTCTATTTCCGAGGCATTTAACAAATGTTTTGTAGCTGATTTTATTTTTTCTTTGTCCAGAACTATTGAAGATAAAAGCACAAATTCGGGAAGAGTGTTTGTGGCTAAAAATAGAAATGGTCCGGATGGATTAATCTACCCTATATACATGAACACAGGTAATGTCAAAATCAAGGTGTTACCTCCAACTGGCGAAACTATTGCCGACATTGCTGTAAACTCTGCCAAGAAGCAAGAGAAGATTTTGAAAGAAAGTTACAAGGAATGGAAGCAAGACAAAAAGACAAAGGAGACCTAATAAATGACAGATAAAAATCAGATTGCTAGGGACATTCTTTCGGATGTAACAGTGCACATGAAATATGCTAGATACCTTCCAGAGAAAGAGAGAAGGGAAACATGGGCAGAGATTGTAGATAGAAATAAAGAGATGCATACTAAAAAGTATCCAGAGCTACAAAGCGAGATAGATGATGCGTATGAGATGGTATACGCAAAGAAAGTTCTACCATCAATGAGATCCATGCAATTTGGAGGCAAACCAATTGAGGTTGCTCCAAACAGAATCTATAATTGTGCATTTGCACCCATCGACGACTTTCGCGTCTTCAGCGAAGTCATGTTTCTATTGTTAGGCGGCACAGGTGTTGGTTATAGTGTGCAAAAGCACCACGTAGAAAAGCTACCAGAAATCCAGAAGCCAGCATCCAAACGAACGCGGCGCTTTCTAATTAACGATTCTATAGAAGGGTGGGCTGACGCGGTGAAGGCTTTAGTACAGTCTTACTTCAAGGGGGGCTCTAAATTACGTTTTGATTATTCAGACATTCGCCCAAAGGGCGCTCGGCTTGTTACCTCTGGCGGCAAAGCACCGGGTCCACAGCCGCTAAAAGAATGCCTAGTAAAACTCCAAGGCATGTTTGAAGCCAAAGAGAATGGAGATAAACTCACAACTATCGAAGCCCACGATATGATCTGCCACATCGCAGACGCAGTATTGGCTGGTGGTATCCGTCGTGCTGCCCTCATCTCTTTGTTCTCTGCTGACGACAATGAAATGATTGCTGCTAAGACAGGCAACTGGTGGGAGACAGCACCGCAACGAGGCAGGGCAAACAACTCCGTTGTGCTTCTCCGACACAGGATTACAAAAGACTTTTTTCAAGATCTCTGGGAAAGAGTAAAAGAATCAGGTAGCGGAGAGCCCGGATTTTATTTTTCTAATGATAAAGACTGGGGGACCAATCCTTGCTGCGAAATCGCTCTTAGACCATACCAGTTCTGTAATCTAACAGAGGTGAATGTTAGCGATGTTGACAATCAGGATGAGCTAAACAGCAGAGTTAAAACAGCAGCCTTCATTGGAACTTTGCAAGCTGGTTACTCTGATTTTCACTATCTGCGAGATGTTTGGAGAAGAACCACAGAAAAAGAGGCTCTTATTGGCGTTTCTATGACTGGTATTGCCTCTGGCAAAGTATTAAATTTGGATACAACTGAAGCCTCTGGAGTAGTGAAAAAGGAAAACGCAAGAGTGGCTAAAATGATAGGTGTCAACAAGGCGGCAAGATGCACAACGGTTAAACCAGCGGGAACAACGTCTTTGACTCTTGGGACCTCTAGCGGCATCCACGCTTGGCATAACGAACATTATGTCCGCCGCCTCCGTGTTGGAAAAAACGAAGCGATCTATAACTACTTGTCCGTCTTCCATCCAGATATGGTAGAAGATGAGTATTTTAGACCGCACGATACGGCTGTTATCTCTATCCCCCAGAAGGCACCCGAAGATGCAATAATGAGAACCGAGAGCGCTCTTCAATTGCTAAAACGAGTCGCCAAGATTAGCACAGAGTGGGTCAAGCCCGGAACTCGGAATGGTCAAAACACTCACAATGTATCTGCAACGATCTCAATAAAAGAGGCAGAGTGGGCTGATGTTGGTGAATGGATGTGGGAAAACAGAGACATCTATAATGGGCTATCAGTTTTGCCGTATGACGGCGGCAGCTACCGACAGGCACCTTTTGAAGATTGCTCTAAGGAAACTTACGAAGCCATGCTAGAAAGCTTGGAAGAAGTGGACTTGACAAAAGTGATAGAGGTAGAAGACAATACTAACCTAACCGGGGAATTGGCTTGCGCCGGAGGCGCATGCGAAATAAAGTAAAAAAAAGCTTGACTTCCTCTCACATAAGGTATATTATGTGTGAGAATTGTAAAAAACATTTGTGTAAATAAAGGAGAAAACATGTTTGGAAAGCCAGTACCAGCAATTGAAATTGTTGTAGAACAGAAGGAAGTAGTCCAGAAAGAGGAGCACATCTCAAACTATATCAAAGCCCTTGCAGCCGTTGAAGATGAGATGGAACCTTTGAAGGAACATAAGAGGGACTTGAAAGCCAACTACATTGAGAATGAATGGCTTTCAAAAGAAGAGATTAGTATGGCTGTGAAAGCATATCGTTTGCTAAAGGGCGACACCGACATGGACCAGCTAATGGACTTCTACGACCGCGTTTCAAAAACTGTTACAAAATAAGGGGGGCAAATGAATTTTTATCCTTGCAATAGGCACTTGTTAGTAGAAAAGACGGAACTTGAAGCAGAGGGGCATACGCCCCCTGCTGTCTTGCTTCCTGACGATTATAAGCCAAAAACAGACACCTACGGCGCGTACAAACTTCTTGTCGATGCCAATGACTGCTCTTTGGATGTTGATCCCGGCGACACTGTTATAGCAGAGCAAAGCATGGTTAAAGAGGTAGAGCATGGTGGGCAAAAGTATTTTTTAGTTCAGGAAAACTATGTCTTGGGCGTCTTCTCCGAGGAGTAAATGGATATTTCACACCTTATATGTGTTGCTGCCACTGCACTTTCAATTTTCCCAAACTCGGACACAGTTTGCAAGCATGTGAACGTCGTTGTTGAACAATCTGATAAAAACGACATCGACCCCACTCTCCTTGTATCTTTGATAGCTGTAGAAAGCAACTGGAAACCGCATGTGGTCAGTCCTGCAAATGCATGTGGGTTGACACAAGCCTTGCCCAAGTATACAAAGAAGTATGGAGGCAAAGATCGCAACCTTACATGTGAGGAGTTGAAAGACCCGAACACAAGCATTACAGTGGGCGCGAAGATATTGAGCTACTGGGTCCACTCTTATGCGAGAGGTAACAAGACAACGGCTTTGTGTGGGTACAACGCAGGTTTTAGATGCAAGGGAGAAAATCGCAACGCTACTGGCATTAGGTATGCAAAAAAGGTTTTGAAATACCAAAGAATCTTGAAGCGTGAGATAAGGAAGAGAGAAAATGAAGAAAATAAACACACCAAAAATTGTGATAGGTTCTTCCTTGGAGTCAGTTCTTTTTGCCTCTAGAAATAACTGCACACTTATTCTAAATAAAGTTAACCCACCTGAAATTTATGAAGCACAAGACCTTGAGGCGTGGAACAGAATAACATTTCTGTTATCCATGACCGGCAAGATCCCAATGTCCGACAAAACTTCAACAATCAGAATAATTGAAGAAGAGAAAAAAATAAAAGTTTTTACACTATCAAGCAGGATGATTGAGTTTGCTTGCGATAAAGTCTTTGTTTTTGATGACGAGAATGTTGAAGGTCTCCCCGTTCCGACCACTAAGCACAAAAACCCCAAGAAGAAGATTCTGGACTGGGTTAATGTGAGAGCGGGGATGTTGCACGAGTTTGAACTCATTGAAACGGGAGATGAATTTGTTAGTGAGATTCATTTTTATAAATCGCCTCGAATTGACGGAGATCATGAACACAAAGATTTAGTTGCCATCTCATATCTGACAGAGGAACAAATAAAAGACCACTCCTACTCAGACCTAATGACTTTGTACAAGGCAAAAGAGATAATGAAATCGCAAGGCATCAGAGGACCGAGAAATGGAAGAGACTCTAACAATCCAGAAAAGTACAAATACTATGATGTAAAATTAGAGATGAATCGACGCGAAATAAAGAAGCTGCACATGGATTCATACGAGGACACAGGATTCATTTCCTTTTGTAAAAGGGATACTTACACCGAAAGGAATGAATATATTTCAAAGCTCCATAATTACACTAGAGGTGGCGAGCGATGATGTCATCTTCAAAGGGGGGCAAAAGAATGTCTAGTGCAGGAGCAGTCGGTTCAGGAGGAGGTGGTGGTGCAGCAGCAGCAGCAGCGCCAGCATCCAGTCAGAAAGTTACACCATCAGATGGTGCAGCGCCAGCGAACAACAACAATGATCAAGGCGTTGAGATGGGAGGGACACCGGGAGGTGGGGATTCCAACTCAACAAACATCAACATCACAAATGAGGTGAGTTGTTTTCAGAACATGAGTTCGGAGCAAGGTCTCCAGATTGGAGGCGGGTCCGAGATGGGTCAAATGGGCGAATCCGGTCAGATGGATATGGAAAAGATGATGAAAATGATTATGATGATGATCATGATGAAGATGATGGAAAAAATGATGGAGCAAATGGGAGGCGGAGCCGAAGGTGGTGCGTCAATGATGGGAGGTGGGGGATAAGATCTCCTTTTCATTTAGCAGGCATTGTCCCCCTTTCAGGGGAAAAGTTAGATTTCAATTTCCCGTGGCATGATTCCATGCAACCAATTGGACCAGACTATCTAGCTGTAGAGAGAGCCGTTTTAGAATGTGCTTGGGCAGGTTGCGAAACAATATGGCTTGTATGTAATGATGACATGCAGCCCCTTATTCGCACCAGACTTGGCGAATACGTTATTGATCCTGTTTCAATCGGCAGGTTGAACAAGTACCCCTCCGAATCAAGAAGAAAAATACCAATATACTATGTCCCTATTCATCCGAAAGACCTTGGCAAGAGAGATTGTCTAGCTTTCAGTGCCCTGTATGGCGCTTTGACCTCATATCACGTTAGCAATAAAATAAGCAAGTGGGTTGTGCCGAGCAGATATTACGTGGCGTTTCCATATGGGGTCTATGATCCTGAAATACTCAGAGAACATCGCCTAGACATCTCAAGTGATAACTCTTTCTTTTTATCCAGTGATGGTAAGACTGTCGCCAACGGAGAATACCTTGGATTTACTTTCGACGAAGAAGAATATAAAAAATACAAGAAAGTTATTATGGACGAGGGCACTGGCTATAGACCCAAGGGCACAACGTTTGGGGACGAAGCTGTGTTGCCTCTAGAAGAAAGATGGAGCGCTGTTCATTTTAAGCTTGACACAGTTTTTAGATCTGCTAGAATAGCTGAAGCAAAAGTAGTTGAACTACCACAGTACAACAACATAGGCTCTTGGCAGGGACTAAGGGATTATTTAGCCTCGGATATGGAATTAGAAAAGCCAAACAAGCTGATTCTTTCTAGTAGGCAATGGAATAAGATAGGAGAAGATATTGAAAAAGAGTGACATTCCATTTGTAGGATTACACGCCCACTCAGTGGCAGGGTCTTTTTTTGATGGATTAGGTTTTCCCGGCGAGCACATGGACAGTGCGTTCGATAACGGCATGGACTCTTTGGCTTTGACAGACCACGGCAACATGAATGGACTCAGCTATCAAGTTAACCATGCCAAGAAGATGATGGAAGAGGGGAAAGACTTCAAGCCAATCTTTGGAGTGGAAGCCTACTTTATTCCATCAGTTAAAGGCTGGAAAAAGGAATTGGTAAAAGAGAAGGATTCTAAAAAGAAGTCAAAATCAGGTCTAGTGATCGAGAATGAGGGTGCTTCCAAAAGTAAGAAAAGTAAAATAAACAAAAGAAATCACCTCATCTTATTGGCTCAGAACCAAACTGGACTGAGCAATATTTTTAAGATGGTTTCTGATTCATATGTCAATGACAACTTCTATCGCTATCCTCGCATGGATTACGATCTCTTGTCTAAACACAGTGAGGGGGTGATTGCTGCCTCTGCATGCTTAGGGGGCGTGTACGCTGGTAACTATTGGGACAACCGAGACATGGGCAAAGATGCGGTTATCCAAAGTATGCGAAACACCACGGAGCGAATGATTGACATCTTTGGAGACCGATGGTACGGGGAGTTACAATGGAACAACGTACCAGAACAGCATGAGTTGAATCAATATATCATTCAACTACATCACGAGTATGGCATTGAACTTATATCTACAGCCGACAGCCACTACCCAAATAAAGATGCATGGCGAGACCGAGAGCTTTATAAGCGCCTTGGTTGGCTTGGCAAGAGTAGCCCCGATTATTTATCCGCCGAACTCCCTGTGAGCGTGGAAGAGATTGGGTATGAACTCTATCCAAAAAATGGCGACGAAATGTGGCAGTCATATAAATACTATTCTGAGAAAGTTGGTGCGTCATATAACGACAAGATGATCGAGGAATCTATTTTACGGACACATGATATCGCGCACAATAGGATCGAAAGATTCATGCCAGACAACAAGGTGCGTCTCCCCGGCTTTGTTGTGCCCGATAAGCAATCAGCTTCAGAGGCTCTCCGCAAATTTAGTGAAGGTGGTCTTGTTAAGCTTGGACTCATGAGCAAGAAGTATTCAAGTAGACTCGCTCTGGAGATGGATGTCATTAGCAAGCGAGGTTTTAGCGAATACTTTTTGACTATGAAGAGCATCGCTGACAAAGCCACAGACTGCCAGCTTGTTGGATCAGGTCGTGGCTCTGCTGCTGGCTCTCTTGTTGCATATGCTCTGGGTATCACACAGATTGACCCCATCAAATACAAGTTGCAGTTCGAGAGGTTCATGACCAAAGACCAGACGGACTACCCTGATATCGATTATGATGTTTCGGATCCAATGGAACTAAAGGAAATGCTGATTGATGATTGGGGTCGCAACACAGTTGTGCCCATCTCGAATTTCAATACGCTACAACTTCGTTCGCTTGTGAAGGATATTTCTAAGTTTTACGGCGTACCATTTACAGAAGTCAACCCCGTCACCTCAAAGATGTTGAAGGAGGCAACTCCGTTAGCTAAAAAAGCACACGGAATCAAGGCAGGTGTCTACACTCCGACCTTTGAGGAGCTAAAGGAGTATTCAGAATCACTCAAAACATTTCTGACAAAATACCCCCATATCGCTAGCCATATTGATGTTATTTTTGGACAGCCGAGATCCATTAGTCGTCATGCTGGGGGAGTCGTTATCGGTGAAGATTTGGATAAGTATATGCCGCTTATAAATAGTGGCGGCGTCGTACAGACTCCATGGTCCGAAGGGCAGAACGTCAGACACTTAGAGCCCATGGGATTTATTAAGTTTGATATTCTAGGACTTGCGTCTCTGAGAATGATGGAGGGTGCAATTAGACATATTCTCAAGAGGCACCACGGTATTGAAAAACCCACTTTTGACGATGTGAAACACTATTACGACACCAAACTGCACCCTGAGAAAATTGACTTAGATGACCAGAAGGTTTATAAGGGTGTCTTTCATAAAGGGAAATGGGCTGGCATCTTCCAATTCACGGAGGGCGGAGCGCAGGATTTCTGCAAGAAGGCAAAACCAAAGAGCATCATCGACATCGCTGCTATTACTAGTATTTATCGACCGGGACCACTTAGCGCAAAAGTAGACAAAATGTACGTCAAAGCAATGAGAAAGCCCGAGGCGGTCGAGTATGCAAGCGACATTGTAAAAGAGGTAACAGAAGAGACTTATGGCTTCCTAATTTTCCAAGAGCAGATTGCACTACTTGCACATAAACTGGGTGATGGACTTTCTCTAGACGAGGGGAACGCTCTTCGCAAGTTGTTGACCAAGAAAGGAACCGGCAAGGTGCAAGAGAAAAAGGACAAGATATATAAAAAGTTCGTGTCTGGGTGCACCAAAAAAGGTCTAACCAAAGGAAAAGCACAAGAGCTATGGCAAACGTTTGAGTATTTCTCAGGGTATGGTTTCAACAAGTCACACGCTGTTTCTTACTCGGTGCTGTCATACCAGTGCGCTTGGTTGTTGAACTACTATCCAGCAGAGTGGATGGCTGCATTCTTGGACAAAGAGCCAGAGTCTAGAAAGGAGAAGGCAATTGCGATTGCAAAGCAGTTTGGCTTCAAGGTTGAACCATTAGATGTTAATAAGTCCGGAGAGGTATGGGAGATTAGTGAGGATGGCAAAGTTCTTATTCAACCACTAACTTCCATCAAGGGCTTAGGCGGCGCAGCGATGGAGCAGATTCTGGAACACCGACCTTTTTCTAAAGTAGAGGACTTCCTCTTCAATGAGGAGATGGTTTATTCTAAATTGAACAAAAAGGCACTTGACGTTCTGTGCAGGGCTGGTGCACTAAAGCCCTTGATGGATAACAGGTTTAGTGGCGAGAAGCATTTCTGGAGTTCGGTTGCAGTAATGCGACCTCGTAAAGAGAAAAATCTACTAGAGAACATTGAGAAGTATAAAGATGAGGGCGACTTCTCCAACTATGAAAAGATCGAGCATCTTTCCAGCCTGACAGGAGCTTTTCCGCTCAGTCTTGTCATGGATGATGATGTCATGGCTAGATTAGCTGAATTACATATCCCACCAATATCTGAATATGATGTTGACTTGGGTGCCGCATGGTTTATCCCCAGAAAAATCAACATCAAGAGAACAAAAAATGGGAAAGAGTATTACATAGTAGAGGTGATTGATTCTAATAATGCTTTGACTTCAATCAAGTGCTGGGGTGTCAACTCTAAAAAAGACAAGATTGCGGTCAATCGACCTTACATGGGAAGATTAGAATATGACGAGCAGTGGGGGTTCAGCACTAGATCAATCAGCAGAAACTTTAGACTTTTAGGATAAAATATACACATTAGAATAGGAGCAGATATGAAACTTAAATTTTATAAAATTAGACCAGAAGCAAAACTACCTGTGCGAGTCCACAGGACAGACGCAGGGATGGACCTATTCTATTGTCCGAACGGAGATAGGGGACCTTGCATGGCAGAGGATGGAGAGTATTGGATCCCGGCTAGAGTCAGTGGTCTTATTTCAACCGGACTAAAGACAGAGATCCCAGAAGGCTATATGTTGGAGGTCAAGAACAAGTCAGGCATTGCATCTAAGCGACAACTAGTTGTGGGTGCCTGTGTTGTTGACCCCGGATATGACGGCGAGATCTATGTGAACCTACACAATATTGGTGTGGAGACACAGGTAATCAAACCGGGAGACAAGATTGCCCAAGCAGTCCTAGTCCCAGTCGTTCATTGCGATATCGAAGAAGCCACCGGGGATGATCTCAATGATGGCTCTTCTCGTGGCGAAGGGGGCTTCGGCTCAACTGGTGACCGCTAATGGGTAAATTTTCTAAGAAGGTGGGAAGAAAGAAGCAATTGAATTCCGAAAAAGAGATGGCATCTAAAGTGGCTCTCTTTGGAAAGATTGGTAAATCTTGCTTAGTTTGTGAAAAACCTTTTGACAAGACCGACAAGGAAATGGTAAAATCATGGTATGTTATTGTCAGAGGTGAATCTAAGCAAGTTAACTTATACTGTCCTCCTTGCTGGCAAAGAGGAAATGAAATGGTAAAAGACATTCAGGAGAATCTAAGTGACCGAGAGAAAAAGTAAAAACATTTATAAGAAGTTTTGTGAAGAGAATCGCATTCGTTATGCTATTGATGATTGTGGCAATCCAATCAGCCCCTCACGAGTTAGAAAGTTTGCCAAGGATCACTTGTGGTGGTCGGGCACAGATGATGGTCGCATCGGGGTGACTGTTGAAAGACCATCTCCAGCAACCTACAAAGGAATTAAGAAGAAGCTGCTCGAAGCTGGGTGTGTCTTAGAGCAAGAAGGAGACTCAGAGGGCAACTTTTTTGTAGTACAGGAGCATGCTCTGAAAGTTGCAGAACTCATTAGAGCGACGAAGAAGAAGGGTTCTTCCTCGCGAAGTAAGAGAATGAAAGAATATTGGTCAAGCAAGGAGAAAAATGACTAGTTTGAGTTTCGATGATGTTTTGTTATGCCCCCAGTATTCAGATATTGAAAGCAGGAAGACACTAACAACCAAAAATAGATTAGGCGAAGTAGAGTTAGATCTGCCTATTATTTCCAGTCCTATGGATACGGTGACCGAGGTTGACATGTCTTTAGCTATGGATGCCCATGGAGGGCTTGGTATCATCCACCGATACAATAGCCCATCGGAGCAAGCCAAGTTAGTTAAACTAGCCAAGATAAAAGGGATGACCAATGTCGGGGGAGCCATCGGCGTGACTGGTGATTACTTGGAGCGAGCGCAGGCGCTTGTGGAAGAGGGGTCCAATGTTCTCTGTGTTGATGTGGCGCACGGGCATCACTCAATGATGAAGGCAGCCCTTGCTCAACTGCGAAAAGTCTTTGGCTCCCAAATTCATTTGATGGCTGGCAATGTAGCGACAGGCAAAGGTGCCTGCGACTTGGCGGCTTGGGGTGCAGATTCTGTTAGGGCTGGTGTAGGGGGAGGATCTATTTGCTCAACTAGACTTGTAAGCGGTCACGGTGTTCCAACCTTCCAATCAGTTATCGATTGTGTTGAGGCGGGATGCACTGTACCAATTATTGCTGATGGCGGCATGAAAACCAGCGGAGATATAGTCAAGGCTCTCGCCGCAGGTGCCGACTTTGTTATGCTTGGTTCAATGCTAGCAGGAACAGATCAATCACCCGGACAAGTGTTTGACAACGGTAATAAGAAATATAAAGTCTACCGTGGTATGGCGTCAAGCGAAGCCCAAGTAAACTGGCGAGGCAAGACCTCCACACCCGAGGGCATCTCCACAACTATTCCATATAAGGGCGATGTTAACAACATCTTGGCTGACTTGCGAGGTGGCATCCAAAGCGGGATGTCTTACTCTGGCGCTAGAACAATCAACGACTTACAAGCCAAAGCCAAGTTCATCCGACAGACTGTTGCGGGTCAGGCTGAAAGTTTTACTCATATTTTATCGAGGAACAAATGAGTGTGTACGGAGAGGCAGGTAAAAAAATAGTTTTCTATGATTCAGAAAAGAATCACGCGGAGCTAAAGATCAGGCTGCATTATGATGGCTTAACACAAAGCGCGTTCTTTAGACAAATAGTTGCTGGCTACGTTTCTCAAGATGAAAACATTATAAGTTTTATTGAGAAAGTCAAACAAGAGAAGGGGACGCAAAGTAAGGAAAAGATGAAAAAAATCTCAAAGATGAATGCGTCAAAAAAGAAAACGATCCAAAAGTTCGCACTCGATCAAAATGAAATTGAGAACATATTTGATATTTTGGAGGAAGAATGCCCAGAAATTTAGAATTTGATTGTGCAAGCATCTGCATGAAAACTGGTCAGAAATGTTGTAACAAAGACTGTAGGCAGTGGCTAGACTACGAGGATGATCTTAATTGCACTTTAGTCGCCGTTAGGAAAAATGGAAAGATGTCTCTAAGGGAGACTGCCAACCGTCTGGGAGTTAGTTTCGTCAGAGTAAAACAGATACAGGATAAGGCTGTAGAAAAATTGACAGGCAAGATTGACTTTTAACAGATAAAAGAACTATTTATGATTGTGCAAACGCATTTTTTATTAAACTTAGGAGAGCATAAAAATGAGCAACAAGAAAACATTACTCAACGAGGGAACAATTAGACGCTTCATGGCGCTAGCGAATATGGACAATCTCGCTGAGAGCTACCTTGACAGATATGAAGTCAATGAGGGCGAAGAAGACGAAGAAGAAGTAGAAGAGGGCATGGACGTCGCTAAGGACGACGACGAGAAAGAACTCGATGAAATGCGCCTTGGTGAAGAAGAGGAAGAAATTGAAATGGGTGCGGAAGAACCAGCAGCCGAACCAGAAATGGAATTGGGCATGGACGCCCCGGAAGAGGAACCTGCTGACGGTGCAGGCGGAGCAGACGAAGCCATGGTAAAGAAGCTCGTTGACGCTATCGCTGGAGCTATTGAGCAAGAGACAGGCGTTGAAGTTGCGGTCGAAGGCGGCGAAGAAGAGCCCGAAATGGACATGGGCGCACCAGAAGAAGGCGGTGAAGAAGAAGTCGAAATGGGCGCGGAAGCCGAAGGCGGCGAAGAACCTCCTATGGGCGACCTAGAAGAAGACGAAGCTTTCGACGCATACATTGCAGAAGTGACCAGAAGAGTCACAAAGAGAATTATTAAGAAGAAGATTTCTAAATAATTTACTTGTTCTCCTTGACAAATAAATAATAAAACGTTACTCTTTGTAGGAGCTTTATCTTGCAAGGAGTAATTTTTTATGAATCTATCCCAAATCCCCACCGAATTTCTATGGTTCATTGCCGGGGCATTCACACACATGACACTCAGTCTTTTTTTCGGCTATGGCAAAGTTATAAATTTTGCACAGGATGCCCTGAATCAAACTCTCAAATTATTAATTCTTATCATGGAAGATGTGGCATATATGAGAGAGATGAAATATCAACATATGCACAGCGCCGGTACACCAGAAGAGACCATCGAGACATGTAAGCAAATCGATGAACAGGTCTTCAATTCATGGAAATTGATCGTCATTCATAAATTTGTTTCCATCTACCCCAAGAATTTAAGGGGCATTGTCAAATTCTCTACATGGGAGCAAGCAGCCGATATTCTTACCAAAGAAATGAAGAAAAGAAGTCCCCGCTAGCTACTTATATATTATTAGGGGGAGCTATGATTTTAGAAGAAGGTAAAAAGAAAAAGAGGAAAACTAAAAAGCCAACTAAAGCAGAACAAGAAAAGGCTGCTGAAGAAAAGGCTGCTGAAGAAAAGGCTGCTGAAGAAAAAACAGATGAAGAACTCTCTAAAGAGATAGAAGAAATACTGCTTTTAGCACAACAACAAGAAAAGTCTGGTCCAAAAGTAGTCAGCTTATATGGCGACATCGATGAAGAAAATGCTAGAGATGTTGTACACGCAATGAGAATTTTAGAAAGCGGCTTCACCGGTGAGTATGAGAAGGATGCCTTCGAGCTTCTTGTTAGCACCAACGGCGGCTCTGCACTAGAGATGTTTTCTATTTACGACACCATAAGAATGATAAAGGAGAAGGCTCCTGTTTGCACTGTCGGCTTGGGCAAAGTAATGTCTGCCGGGGTATTGGTTTTAGCATGTGGTTCAAAAGGATACAGAAAAATTGGCAAGAACTGCCGCGTTATGATTCATGGCGTTGCCTCTGGATATGCTGGCTCCATCCACAGCTTAGAAAACGAACTTGAAGAAGTGCAATGGATTCAGCAACAGTATATAAAGCTACTCGCTGCCGAGACTGACATGACTGAAAAACACATAAAAAAACTAATTAGTAGAAAAGTAAATGTCTACTTAACAGCAGAAGAATCGGTTGAATTCGGAATTGCTGATGAGGTTTTTTAATGGCGATTAGCGACAAGATATTTTATAACCAAGCCAGCGCCGCAAAGTTGGGCTGGGATCCGTCTTGGTTTGGAGCCAGAGGCTTCAATGATATTTTGATAAATAATATCAAACAATTCCAAAGGGAAAATAATCTAAATCCGGATGGGCTTTGTGGACCGATGACTTATGTTAGAGTTTGTACAGAGAGGGAAGCTTCTTATGAGATCAGTGGCGAAGCCATTGATGGTAACTCTATTATTATAAATGACACGCCTGTCGCAATCGAGTGGGACAAAGTTGTCAACCTAAAGGAACCGGGCAATCTTGCACTACCAACAAGCTGCTTCCGCTCAGTCACAAAGAGAAGAAGATATCCCACCATGGTTGTCACCCACTGGGATGCCGCCCTTTCAGCACACTCATGCTATAAGATTCTAAAAAAGAGAAATATTTCCAGCCACTTTGCTATTGATAACGATGGTACTATTTACCAACTTGTCGATCCGCAACACATTGGTTGGCATGCTGGTAACACCCGAGTCAACAACACGTCAATTGGCATTGATTTTAGCAATGCTTATTATATGAAATACCAAAGCTACTATAGGAAGCGCGGGTTTGGAATGAGACCGGTCGTTACGGACTCTGTGGTTCATGGGGTTAAACTTGGAGATCATTTAGGATATTATGATGTGCAGTTGGATGCGTACAAGGCTCTTCTAAAGTGTCTGCTAGGTCATTACGACATTGAGGCAAGATGCCCACTTGATGACGACGGCAACACAAAAAGGGAAGTAGAGATATCCGCAGCGCAAGGCAACTTCAAAGGAGTTGTAAGCCACTACCACCTGACCAACAGAAAGATTGACTGTGCAGGTCTTGACATAAACAAACTACTGAGGGAAATCGAAGATGGAAACTAACTGGGATCTTTTGATAGAAAATCACTTTGATAAGAAAGAGGCACTTGCCATGGACATGCTCGTCGAGATGGTTGAGGACTTGATGGGCGAGGCAAGAGAAAAACTACCAGAAAAATTAGTTGATCAAATTCTTTCCATATTGAAAAAGGAAACCGATGAGGGTGACGAATTTGGTCCATATCCCATAGAGGCAACAGCAGCTTTGGTGAAGGATGGCAGAACTTCAACGAAAATAGTTATAACGAATACAGGGCAGAGGGGCAATCGTCGAAGAGTTTTTGCAAAAATTGGCAATCACTCCGACTTTGAAGTTCTATCGGACATCGAGCAGGCTTCTAGTGGTACAGGTTTGCAAGCAGATGTGATCTGGAACCCAAGCGGAGAACCGAAGCTGTTTAAGCTAGTCCTCAAGAGAGGATCAAACGCACAAACCATTTCTAATATTGGAAATTTTGCCGAAGGTGTGTTGGCATATGCCCTCGCAGCAAAACTTGAGAACTCCCAAGATGGTGGAAAAGAAGCTATTACCCTTGAAGATATAAAAGCATATGCGGAAAAAATGGCTAAAGGGTTCAAGCTAGACCCAACTAAAAAAAGACAAATTAGAAAAATAACCAATCAGCCAATCGGTGATGATAAATTAAATCTCACTCTTGGTCTAGATACTGTCACTTTTGTAGACTTGGACAGTACGGACAGATGGGTGCTCGCCCCAGATACGATCAAGGCTGCATTAAAGTTTGCAAATAGCGATTACTATCAATCATTCATAAGCACTGCTCTGAACGAAAAGGGGCATACAATAAACATTATCGCTGATGGTGTATCAGATCAAAAAGGAACAAAGGCAGATATCTTTGTCAACACTGTTGATAAAAAAGGTGACAAAGTAAATCTTCAATCAGGGAACATTTCTCTAAAAACCAAATCAACAAAGCAGCTTCACCAAACAGGGAAGGATATAAAGAAGATAGGGGACATCCTTGACGATCTCTACGGTTACAAGATTAGCGAACCTATGAAGAATTATTTTGATCAATCTGATAGAGAGAAACTGTTTGGCGTCGGTGGCTTCTTTGACGACCTGTTTAGAGATGTCGCAGCGAAAGAGCAACCAAAAAAAGACAGCGAGGAAATATCTTATCTGAAAAGAGTAAGCACAAAGATACCACAGTATGCGGCTGGAGCAGAGGTCTCCCTCATCCAGCTTACTAGTGGAGACTTCAAAATTTTTGATTTCACAAGGCAGATAGCAGACGACTTCACAGTCAGGCTAGACCATAGATCTGGGGACATACCAAAATTGATTACCTATGTCGAGAGAGGAGATGTTTCACTTCCACTATTCTCCATGCGACCAAGAAGAGATGCCAAAGGCTTCAGGTTCTACATTGAGAAAGAGTTGGGCTTCGATACTTTTTATAGATTTGAAAAAGAACAAGAAGAAAGCACTTGACAAACCCACCACAATAGACTATATTATTCACACCAGATTACACAGAGAGGTATAAATGTCCAGAAAATATGATTGCAAAAGCTCTTTGCAGCAGAAAATCCTCACCGGGATTGACGTTCTAGCTGACAACGTGGCTTCCACAATGGGTCCAAAAGGACGCAATGTTATTATACATCAAAAGGGTGCAAACCCATTCATCACAAAGGACGGAGTGACCGTCGCAAAGTTTGTTGAACTCGAAGACCACTTCGAGAATGCAGGTGCTCAAATTATTCGGCAAGCATCTGAGCAGACAAACAATGTTGCTGGTGATGGCACAACTACTGCAACGGTTCTTTCCCGAGCAATCTTAAAACATTCACAAAAATATATTACCGCTGGGTCATCTCCCGTTGAATTGAAACGAGGGATTGATAAGGCAGTACAAGAAGTTGTCACAGCCATCGCAGATATCTCACGACCAATCACATCGGAGAAGGATGTGGCTCACATTGCTACCATCTCAGCCAACGGCGATACAGTTATCGGAGAGATGATTGCAACTGCCGTTGACAAGGTTGGAAAGAACGGTTCGATTACAATCGAAGAGGCTCGCTCTGTTGAGAGTGGGCTTACAGTTGTTGAGGGATTCCGATTCGGCTCGGGGTACCTGTCGCCGCAGTTTGTCACAGATGAACGCCGCAAGCTAATCAAGTATGAAGACCTGCTTGTGCTGGTAACGGACGCCAAGATTGATGCTGTTGATGACATCCTCCCAGCCCTTGAACTGGTTGCCCGTGAGGGACGCCCTCTACTAATTGTAGCCGAGGACATTGAAGGGCAAGCTCTTGCTGCTTTGATTATGAATGCGGCACGAGGCACAATGAAAATAGCAGCAGTCAAGGCACCTCGTTATGGAGAGGAGAGGCGAAATATATTAAAGGATCTAGCCCTATCTGTGGGCGGCACGTTTATGTCACGCGAATCTGGTAAGACACTTAGAGATATTACACTCTCGGATTTTGGCAAAGCAAAGACCATTGAGGTTACAAAGCGTTCTACCACCATCGTCGATGGCGAAGCTGATTACGATGAAGTAGAGAAGCGTATCGAAGATCTCAAGACGGAGATGCAGGACACAGAGTCTATCCAAGAGTGCGAACAGATTCAGGAGAGGATTACTCGCCTTGCTTCTGGGGTCGCGATCATCCATGTCGGCGCTCATACAGAGGTCGAGATGATCGAGAAGAAGCACCGGCTGGAGGATGCTCTTGAGGCGGTCAAGTCAGCACAGGAAGAGGGTGTTGTCCCCGGAGGTGGGAGTGCCTTGGTAAAGATCGCTAAGAACCTAGAGGCACCAGAGGGGCTCAATCAAGACCAGCTATTTGGATTTGAGATTGTAAAGAAGGCTGTGCAGGAGCCAGCGAGACAAATGGCAAAGAATGCCGGATTATCCCCAGATCTAATATTATCTGAAATTGAGGCCTCCCAAGAAAATTGCGGCTACAATTTTTCCAATAATGAGGTTTGTGACTTGTATGATACTGGAATCATTGATCCTGCAAAAGTAACCCGAGTAGCACTGCAAAATGCAGCTTCAGTCTCCTCTTCACTTATTTTGGCTAATTTTGCTATTGTGCAAACTGAATAGGAAAAATAAAACTATTTACTGTACCGCATCGTAGAGGAAACAACAATGGCATCACAGGATAATGATACAAAGCTAGCATTAGCTATGGCTGATTTAAGCAATAAACTAGAGACACTTTTGCAACGGCAAGAAGAGGTCGCAGACAACATTGCAAAGATTAAAGAAGCAATTTATCATCCAGACCAAGGGTTGTTTACTCGCATTAGAGAATTGGAATTGTGGAGAGAGAACTTTCTAAACACCTTCGAGGAAAGAATCTCATATCACACAATAAAGAGTGGCGAACTCAGATTGGCTCAGGTAGAGACAACCGTGGGAGCCATCAAAAGAATCCAATGGCTCGTCGTAGGTAGTGTAGTAACAACGTTGACTGCACTGCTTGTTAAATATTTTGTTCTATAAACACTTGACAAAAAACAAATAATATATTAGTATTCTTACTATGAAAGTAAAAATAAGCTATACAATTGATTTCGATGAACTTCCCACCAAGGTACAAGGTCTCCTTGATGATACCATCAACGAGCTAACCTCCAGAGCCGTAGCTATCCAAGTACACGCGAGTGATATGGACACCAGTGAAAACAAGCTAGAGATGATAAGTAAATTACAAACCTTCCGTCAATCGCTAATGAAATACGATATGCAATTAGCAGATTATGTCAATTTGTTAGCTAATTACGAAAAAGCAAGGCTAGATGTCATGACGGCTGATGATGAAGTCCCACCCGAGGAGGATGAGAATGAATCCGGGTAATCTGGCTTGGTTGCCTACAGGTACGACACTACTGTCTTTTGATGGTCGGGATGTAAAGGAATTCTGTAAGCCAAAACAACCACAGTATGTGCTCATCATTCGGGAGGTTGATGAGATTTATTATGAAATACTGTACCGAGGAGAAAAATGGTCGGTGCCAAAACATTGTTTGTATAAATAGGAGTAGCTTATGATTGTTAAATTAGTAGAAGTTTTTGAGAATAAGAAGTATACGCAAGAATCTAAGAAATATGCAGTGAGAGAGGTTTTTGTAAACCCAGATCACGTTGTTTGCTTGCGTTCAGAGCCAAATTATGGTAAACTCTTGCAAGAAGGGTCACTACCAGAGGGGCTAGACACTAGACAGGAGTTCACCAGAGTGCACATGAGTCGAGGACAGCTTGGTTTAGATATTATTGTTGTCGGCTCTCCTTCGACAATCGAAGACAAGCTCGGTCGCATAGAGAAACAAATTTTGAGAGGATAAAATGAGTTATTATCATCTTTTTGTAAAAAGTAGATGCCCTTACTGTAAGGAAGCTAAAGAGCTATTAAAAAGTAGAAAAATAGAACACGTTGTTACTTCAATGGATAAAGCGCCCTCTGTTTTGGGTCGATTGAAGGCTCAACTAGAGCACCAAACGGTGCCAATTATTTTTGAAGTTACCGAGGGAGAAAAATATAACCTTGTTGGTGGTTGCCAACAACTAAAGGAGAGTTTCGCCAATGCTGAAAAGGTTCAGGAAAGCACAGGAGAAATTGGAGAAGAAAGCAACGTCGTCCAAAAGCAACACGATGCAACAGCCCATACAGTGTCAACTGATAGCACGGGCACAGTGGAATCAACGGACGCTTGAGAACTCTGAAAAGAAACTAGGAACCTATCATGGTTCTTTTTTCCCCGGAGTGCCACAACTTTGGATAAAGAATTGGGTTGTCGTGACAGACATCAAGGTGGATTTCCATCTTTACGAAAGTCAAGGCTACACCCGAGAGCAGATTTTGCAGGGGTGTATCAACTATTTGAATTTAGCACCTCCGCGCAAGAAGTATGCCAAAAAGCAAACAAAACCTCTATATGGCAAGCTGAAGCTTCATAAAGTTTGTAAGATAAGAGAGGACTCCGCACAGGTCTTGTTAGTTACAGACAAGCAAAAGAGTAAGTTTTTTTGGGGTGAGGGTGCAAGACGTTGAGCGAGAAGCCAAAAAAAACACAAATGTTTCTTTTCGGAGAAAAGAGGGCAGAGAGTCTTATTTATGAATCTCTTCTAAATGAAAAGCTCTCCTCGTTTCTAATGAAGAATTACGAAACAGGAATACCAGAGACAGACGCAGTATTGTTTGTAAAGTTGTGTGAATTTTTTATGTGTAATCGAGCAATATATGAAGCTGTCACGTCGATTGAGCTAAAGAAAGAAAAGAAGTTCAACGAAAAAGAAGGGAGTTTTGGCTACATCATAGATCAAATAGAGGCAAAGGCTTTACAAATGGTCGTTTCAGCGTCCGATGCCGTGAAACTGGAACTATCACACTACAATATAAATTTTACGGTACACTAATGAACGCGCACGAGAGATTTAAAGACTATAAAGGCAATAAGTGCTGGCAAGCTCATGTCGCAGACGTGAATCGCGAGAGAGATCTCATGATGGCGAATTTGACTGAGACTGGTGCAGCTAGGTTACGAATTGATGACTTTGAGTTTGAATATGTCTCAAAGGATGACAAAGAACTATGTAAAGAGGTGAAAGAATTTATCGAGCGACACGAGTGGCTGGCAAAACTCCCTAACCGACCGACACATAGGTTTACAGCGAGGCTAAAAAAGAATGGAACCTTGGCAGGTACTATTATTATGGCAACCCCAAATGCGTTTTCTAACCTTTTGGGCAAAGAGAACAAAGACAAGGAGAAGCTAATCTCTCGCGGTGCTTGCATCTCTTGGGGTCCAAAGAACCTCGGATCGTGGCTGATCACACAATCCATAAAATGGATGGTAAAGAATACAGATTTTCGTTATTTTACCGCATATTCTGATCCCGAAGCCAAGGAACTGGGAACTATTTATCAAGCCTGTAATTTTATGTACTTAGGACAAACGAGCGGCACCGACAAGCAATATTTTGACCCAAAAAATCCAAAGAAAGGGTGGTTTAGTGGGCGAGAGTTCAGAAAAAAATCTAATTACTATAAATACGCAGAGAAAATTGGTATAAATAAAGACCAATGGAAAAGTTGGATGAAGAAATATTCGCCTGACTGGGAAGTAATTCCCCCGGATGTAAAGATCGCTGTTAAAAAGCAAGAGGAAATTTATAGACAAAGCTGCAAATCCAGAAAAGTACCACCAAAACATAAATACGTTTATATTTTGGGCAGATCCAAGAAAGAGACGAAGAAGTTAAAAGAACTATTTGCTCGGAACAGCCCAAAAAAGGTCGGACTGCGCTATCCCACTATAAGAGGAAAATAAAATGTTTCAAGCAGAAGAACAAAAGCAGGAAGAGGTACAAGAGGTCGAGGTAGATCTCAAACCAAAGAAACCAGCAAAGTTGGCTCCCCAAGGTATTAGGACATTTACCGTCTGTCGCCTGAACGATGAGAGTGGTGTGTCTGGGACCGGCATAGTCATCGAAGGCATTGTCCTAGCCACGGGGCAGTGTGTCGTGCACTGGCTATACCCAGCACCTCGCGGCTCTATTGCTATGTTCGATAGCATCAGCGACTTTGCTACGGTACATATCAAGCCCCATCCGGGCAACGAGTCTATCATTACCTATGAGGACGGAGAACAAGTTCACTATCGCGATGATGGTTCCGTCCTTACTAAGCCAGCACCAGAAGAAGAAGAGGAAAAAAATGAGAACAGTTGATAAGCCTTGGGGCAAAGAAGAGATTTGGGGAGAGACAGATAAATATTTAGGAAAGTTTCTCTACATCAACGCGGGGGAAATGCTCTCCCGTCAGTACCACGAGGTAAAAGAAGAAACTATTATTGTCCTAGAAGGAAGGCTAGCCCTTGAGATCGGTCTACCAGAAGAGACAGGGTTCAGGCGAGAGTACCTAACCCCCGGTCAATCATTTCATGTAAAGCCGCGAACCATCCACAGGTTTTGCGCCACCACCACTGATGTAAAGCTAGCAGAAGTTAGTACCCCAGAGATTGATGATGTTGTAAGGCTAGAAGATAAATATTCAAGATAGGCCCTTGACAACCCAAAAAGTATGATTATATTATTTCCACAATGGCGGATAAAAACTGCCCACAACAAAGGAGATAAGCATTATGACAATTTCACTTACAACATACAGAACACCAACCACAAACAGATTAGATAGTCTTTTAGACTCCCTCTTTGATCCACTCTTCGCTTCGGCAACAACCCCGATCAAAAGAACATTCTCAACAAACACTCATGTGTCCAATGAGAGTGACAAATATATCATCTCTGTAGCCGCACCGGGATTGGACAAAGAGGATTTTAGTATTACAGTTACGGATGGGGTTTTATCTGTGAGTGTCGAGAAAACGGTCACAGAATTTGAAACGTCGCCCTTTACCAAAACTTGGACTCTCCCTGATGGGGCAACAGTCGAAGGTTTAAAGGCTGATTACAAGCAAGGAATTTTGCGAGTAACAGTCCCCAAACCAGAGGACGTTGTACCCAAGACAACGACTATCGAGGTCGGTTAGTTTTAGTACAGCTAAAATGAGAGCGTTAGAGTATATACTTTAACGCTCTTTTTGTATTAAAAAGAACTATTTACCATATTATGAATAATAAACTCAGAATAATGATATCAATTATATTAGCTTTAATCTTTTTTGTTGCAGCCCAGTCAGAGGTGCTAGGGCAATCAAAGCCCAAATCCAAGTTCTATGACTTTGGCGCACAGATCATCGACGGTGAAATCAAAAAACCAACAGCCCTTTACACTGACACCAAAAAAAGAGTAAAATTTGGTAGACTACTTAGATTGAAAAAATCATTCATTCCAGATCTCATGACCACATCAAAGGAGAGAACTTTCAAATGAAAATTACGAAAAAAGTATTTAAACATATGATAAAAGAAGAATTAGCAAAGAGCGCCAACGTAGAGGAAGAAAAAGAAGAGGTGATGCCAAGCTACAGCGAGTACGAGGCTGAAGACCTCTCGTCGGACGAGCAAATGATCGTTTTGTTAAAAGATATAGTGGCACAGTTGAAAGTTCTAAATTATGCGATGACCCCCGCGAAGACAGCCGGAGCATCGGCTGGTGAAAAGGCTAGAGCTAGCTACACCGTTTCAGAAAGCGAGGACAAGTAATGTTTAACCCAGACAAGTGGAACAACTTCCTAAACGAAGAAATGCTTATAGAAGGCAGACTACAGGATACTATGAAAAAGTATCCCGGCATACCAGAGTTTGCTATCAAGCAACTTTCGGCTAGCGACCCATCAGGCAAGAACGCTTACTTGATGTGGATGGCTAAAGAACTTTATCATACTGGCGCTGGTACTTATACTGTTCCGGGTAATGCCGAAGAGTGGATCAAGAGCGATCTTGTTCCAGCCGTTGAAGCCTTTCACAAAGCCAAGCAAAGAATCAGTCAACTAAATAAACAACTAAAGAAGGACGGCAAAGACCTGTGGCCAAACGATCTAAGTCAAGTCAAATCACTTGACCAACTTGAAGACATCTTGGATGCTCTCGGTATGGCTGGGTCTGAAAAGAAAAGAAAGGAAAAGGAAGCAGCCCTTGGTGGTGCTTCTATTCTACAGGATGACGAAGACTTTTTTATTATTCGCCCCGAGACAAAAGAAGCCTCGTGCTTTTTTGGTAAGAAGACCAAGTGGTGTATTTCAGCAGAGAGATCACAAAACTATTTTGATTCTTATACAAGCCAAGGAAAGGCTTTCTATTTTATCCTCAACAAAAACTTGAACGATGATTCCATATACAGAAAGATTGCCCTTGTCTATGATAAACAAGGTGAGTTTGAATCGTTCTTTGATGTAACCGACGAAGAGTATACAGACTCTTATGAGCTTGAAAGAATATTGCTTTATAACCTTATCGCTCCTGCAATCAAGAAGAATCCTGATTATCCGCTAAAAGACGAGTTTCTTGATATGATTGCCGGTGCGTTGCTGGACGGTCAATCCCTAGAATCCTTCTTGGGTAGTAATGATGGCGAAGAAATGAACGAAGAGGACAGAAAGCTTTATGAAGATATTGTGAAATACCTTCAAGGTCAAGGAGACTTGGCTTATAGTATGGATGAGGTTCCAAATATCGGCGACACAATACTCTATGATGTTGATGCTGCTGCTTATGAGTTTATAACTTTAGCGCAGGATACTTGGAATGTTATCAACGGCGAAGCATACACTAGCACAATGGACAACCCTCCCGGTTCATTTGATTCATCAGAACTCCGAGACATACTTGTAGACGCTGATCTTCATCATATCGATGTGACTTATGACGAAGAAGATTACGGGGATGGATACCAGTGGAGATGGGAAGCCCACTTGAGTGTTGATTTGAGCACTCCCCCCTTCAATCAACTTCGCTATGAAGTAGAAGATTTGCAAACAGGCGAGAAAGAAATCACAGATGATTTTGAAGAAGCTTTTGGTCGATATGACGACAGAGAAATGGTAAGAGATCTCATCCAAAGCGCATTTGACTCTGCTGGTATGTATATTGACGAAGTTACTGATGATGATAATTCTACATTTTATTTGCGTATGACACCTGATTACGACGAACATGCGGAACAAGGTCTTGATGGCTTCCGAGCATTCGTGGATAGGATGGAGAGATACGACAAGCATTACGAGGAAGCAATAGAAAAGACTTATCAAGATCTAGTTGATGAGGAAATCGCTATTGATCCAAGTAATGCTCTGGAGGATGAAGAAGGCGGCGGCAGAGTAAACCTAAAAGAAATCCTAACGAACCTCAAGCATATGTCATACGATATCAAGTCAGGGCAAATGAATATATATGGAAAAGCTATTTTCAATATTCCAAATATGATGAGAAACTTCAAGGAACTGCAAAAGATCTTCCCTGCCTTACCTGATGGGCTGAATTCCGCAATCAGCATACCTGATGAAGAAAAAAGAACCTTTGAAAGACAGAAAGGTTACCTAACACAATTTGAAAATGCACTAAATGATTATCTCAAGTCTAGACCCATCAAGGGAGATCTCCTAAAAGACATTACAGATAAATTAGCAGCCCCTATTGAAAAAACTAGGGACAAAAGAAAACAAATAGAAATCCCCGGATTGGAAGACAAGCCAGAGATGGGCACCCAACAAGGTAGTGGTGCTGAAGAGTATGGAAAGATAATGAAACAGATGGGTGTTGATTTCTTTAGACCTAACTTTAATTTTGAGCCTTATATTCAATTGCTAGACACCATATCTCAAGGGCAAAAAGATGCAGGAGAGTTGTCTATTGGCGATAGAAAGATTGAAGGAGCACACGGCATAGGGATGCTGGGGTTTGGCAATATCCCACTAAAAGACCTGCGAGCTACACGCAAATCAAACCCAGAAGTATATTACGCTTATATTAATGGGTTCAAGTGGCTAGATGATAACTGGCAAGAGGTTCAAGACTTTGTTGGTGAGTGGGTATCAAGCCAGATTGTGCCTTTTGCGAAGTCGAGAGCGACCGACCCTGCGTTTGCAGATCTAACAGACGCAGAGTTTGCCCAGCGAGCAAGAGACCAAAGACCAAAGTCGGGGTTGAGAGAGAAAGACGAACTAACAGAATCCATCATCAAAGAAATGGAATACGCCAAAAAGATGAGTGGAAAGACCACCGCAGCAGATATTGTATGGGGTGTAAAAAACGTGTCAAGAGTCGCCAACAAGTATTCACTCAAGACCTTACAGGCGAGCATACTAGAAGCGCTGAAAAGGGTGGAAAAATGATACATGCAATCGCAAAAAACTTGAGACAAATCTTTGAAGACGAAGACCTTTTCGTGGACAAGGATACTTTTCTTATGCAAGACGACCTCCACCCAGACTTTTGGGAGGACGGGAAGCTCAAGGAAGCTATCCGACTCAGACTAATCACAATCGCTCAAGACTTTTTTGACAAGATTGGAGTGGACGCAGAGGTAAAAGATATTACTTTCACTGGTTCGTTGGCTAATTTCAACTGGAGCAATTTCTCAGACATTGACTTGCACATCATCGCAGACTTCAAAGAAGTTGGCGACAACATAGAACTTGTTAAAGAAATGTTTGATGCGAAGAGATTCATGTGGAACAAGACGCATGATATTCACATAAATGATTTTGAAGTCGAGATTTATGTCCAAGATGAGGCAGAACCGCACGAGTCTTCAGGCGTTTACTCTGTGCTCAACAACGAATGGTTGACTGAGCCAACTCCAAGAGAAGCTAATATCGATTGGGAGAACGTGACAAAGAAGGCACTATCTCTCATGGACCGCATCGACAGAATACAATCCGTCTTTGATAAGGGCGAATACCAAGACGCATACGATCACACGCTCAAGATGAAAGAGAAGATCAGAAAGTTCAGATCTTCAGGTCTCCAGCGAGAGGGTGAGTTCTCACCAGAGAATATTGCATTCAAAGTATTAAGAAGAAATGGATACTTGGAAAAGCTGTCCACACTCAGAACCGTTGCCTACGACAAGAAAATGTCCATCAAAAAAGATGCGCCTATTACGATAAATGTCGAGTCCATGGTCAAAGGGTGGAAAGGCTATCTCGTAGAGGACAAAGAGATCACGTCGTACATTGCGTATGTTCGTCTTGCTCTCAATAAACAAAACAACATAACAAGAGGGGAAGCACAATCTGAGATAAGAGCCATCCCCGGAGTTACTACTGTCAACCTTATGCCCGATCCGAAGTCCGAAGGTGAAGTTTACTACTATGCCACTTTCGGCATCAAGTTTTGTTGTGAGCCATCCGCGCTTGAATCGCCAAGTTTCTATGTAAAGAAAGTGCTCATCCCCGGAATGAAAAGAATTTCTGGGGTAACAGTGGTCAGGATTATTGGGGTACCAGAGGAGGACACAACGGCGTGAAAAACTTAAAGCCATTATTTTTTGAAAACAGTTGGTTTCCTAAGCTATTATCTAAGGTGTCGCCCATTGACGTGTGGGCTGTCAGCATCGGACCTTTTGTCTGGTGTGTGGGAGAATTATCCGAGGCAACAAAAAGGCACGAAACAATCCATTTCCAACAACAATTGGAAATGTTGTTTGTTTTTCAATGGATAGCTTACTTTGTTTTCTACGCCCTCCGCAGATATGAATATGGCTCATGGAAAACCGCTTATTACGAAATTCCTTTTGAAAGAGAGGCATATAAAAAACAAGATGAAGTAGATTATTTACAAAATAGAAAACGATACGCATGGCTGGAGTATGTATAATGGACGATAAGAAATGGAACGAATATGTTCACGAAGCAAAGATAATTCAATTCCCAAGAAAGAAAACTCTGTGTGATCAAGATATGGGTTTTATTATTGCACTAGAGGAAGAGTTGCACAATCGACTTATCAAAGCCCACGGCGGCAGAGTAGACGATGTGCCAATAGAGTACGTCGAAGTCGTCGATGGTATCTTAGATCAAGTTGAAGAAATGCTAAGGCATTAGGAGAAAACAATGTTACAAAAAATAAAAGACATATGGAATCAACACGCAGGGCAACTCGTCACCCGAGGGCAACTAGCATCGACCTGTGCAATTTTATGGCTCCTCCTTAAATAACTGTTGACAAAAAATAATAAACAAGCTAACGTATCCAAAAGGAGTTTGAATTGAGTAAACAATTGCTATTGGGAATGTTAGCTTTTTTTGTGGCACAACTGTGCGTTTGGTTTCAATCCAATTCGCAACTTGTCTGGGAGTGGTGGGAGGATAAGCCATTCGTAGCCGCCGCGATTTTTTCAATCCCCGTTAGCCTTTGCTTTTGGTATGGGACTAAATTTATATACAACTCGACGGGACAACTTTGGACTGCTCGCTTGATTGGTTTTGGTATGTCTTACCTTACATTCCCACTCCTGACGCATTATTTTCTAAATGAGTCGATGTTTACGGCAAAAACATTGGTTAGCACCGTTCTGGCGGGTTGTATCATCGCGATTCAAATTTTATGGAAATAAATGTTGACACCCCTTCTAAGATACAATATAATCTATCCATACCTTTTGCCAAGGAGATTTGGAAATGAGCAGACAAGATGATAAGGTAGAAAAAAAGCAGTGCCGCCACTTCGGAGTTCCAGACGACCGTGAAGGAAGGTCCGGTCATTACATTGCTGACTCCATCGTATCCATACAAAACAATGTGTATGACATTGAATTCAAATCTTGTAATTTCAATGGCGACAAGAAACCGTATGAAAGGCTAACATCAACATCTAGAGTGACAAATGAAAAAAGATTAGACCATTTTTCCAAAGTAGCAATTCACATTATTTCAAGCTTTGATGGCGATGACAACCTTTTAGAGCACTATCTCTTTTTTCCAGAACAACTTAAGCCATTTGTTGAAGGAGAGAGGAAAAAGATTAGAGAAGGCAGAAAGAAATACATCGGGATGGATTTATACGACGAAGTGGAAGAATTCCTCGTCGAGAGTGGTAGGTATACCAAGGAAGACTTGAAGAAGTTTCGTCACACAATGGAGCAGCAAGGAACAGCCTTGAATGACCCCAAAATAAGCTGGTACAAATATACAGTGAAGCATGGGACAAAGATAGAAACACGAGATGATTTGTTGACTGCTCTGGAAGCTAGGCTAGAAAACACAGAATATCCACTTCTTCCAAAATCTATTTTTTTATTGGAGGACTAGTGAAAAAGGATACATACTGACACCCATCCAGTGTAACCGACAATAAAACCGCCCCACCGCGCCGCCCTCCCAACAAAAAAAAGACGAAAGAAATTTTTTTTACTATATACCATTCACAAAGGTAAAAAGGATTAATTTGTTATGAACTACTATTTTGATAAAGAGGATAGATTCTTTTATAAGATGATTTCCGTTGCAGGTATTTTTATTTCCTCACTTATTTTCTGCATTGGAGGATAGAATGAGTATTGAAGAGTTATATGCACTAATTGAAGATGAGTGCAGAGAGTGCGAGAATAAAGAACAGAAAACAGAGGATGGGAAGATTGAACAGGAGGGGTACGCTCGTGCGCTCCATTGGGTCTTGTCAATCATTGAAGAAGCCCACGGAGAAGAAGAACTATAAGTCCTCATCTAGAATAAGTGAAAGGTGCCTTGTCTCTATATATTCTTGATTGGCTTCCCACTTTACAAGAGCCGTCATAGAGCCTCCACCCCCGGATAAATCGATAATTGTTCCAATCCCATTCTCAGGGTAAAATAGTTCAGACACCTTGTCTCCTATTTTTGGTTTCCACATTGATTTGTAATATAGATTTTTCATTCTTTGATCTATCTTGTTTTGAATCTTATCCATCTCTTCACTCGTGAGACTTATTTTATACAAGCTAACCTCCATTTGTCTACTTATGTTAGACGTAAAAAAAATACAAATATTCATAAAAAAGGAGGAGGTTACAATGACCGGGATAATAACAGGAATTTTGATTGGAATGGTTGTGTATCGTGGTATAATGTGGTTGCGTGATAAGGCGTAAATAAGTCACGAAAAATTTTTTCACAAAGGGGTAAAGATATGTTATACTTTTCGATATTTTCTACTTGCATTTTGAGCTTTCTGAGTTTATACTATGCCGTAGAGATATTTTCTAACACGAATATGGAGCCCTAATGGAACATTTTTTTAATTGTCATGGTGAATGGGCACTAGCTGGTCCTATTGCTGGTGCATTTTGGTATGCGAAACATTGGCTTGTGTCTAGGGGGTGGCTATAATTGAAACCGGGCGATCTGGTAACACTACAGCCACGCATAAACTACTCAAAGAGGGAGTTCGTGTTGGGTTTAGTATTGGACGTAAGGGGCAAGCGCACTAGATATTTAGGCTTGCCCCAAGCGAATAATACGGACTATAAAGAGTACAAAGTTCTAGTTATGACTACTGGTAGAACACAGTGGTTTGCTGATAGCAGCTTGGAACTTTTTATTCATGAAGAGGGGTGACCTAGTGATTTACAGATCGCCGTTTAACGGTCAAACGGATTATGTACCCGGTGTTGTGCTGGAAATGCACGAGCCATGGGCGCTAATTATGTGGACCGATTTGGCGTTTGCTCACCTTGTGCCACTGGAGTGGCTGGAACTTATTGCGGAGGCAACAACTAGTGGAAGTAGGTGAACTAGTAACGCTATCTGCATATGGGAAAAAAATATCCGTAAACTTTAGGGTAAGAGGAAAGGTCGGCATTATTCTTGAAGTACAAAAGAGTGAAGTGCCCTCGCCCGTGGATGTGTATAAAATAATGTGGTCAGGTGGTGGTGGCACCATGTACCATATCAGAAGAGATCTAAAAAAAGCAAAGTAACTACTTACGTTCAGCAAAGGAGCAGAAATGAGAAGAATAGATTTGATTGTAGGCGTCATATTGACGCTATTTGTGTTTAAGGCATATGCCCAGCAAGGAGTCCCACCCGACCCTATTGTGTCTCAGATAAGCGAGACAGAGACTTCATTTATTGGGGCTCGCATTCTACAGGAAGGTACGGAAGTGTTAGGGGGCGATGCTTATACAGGCATCTACGAAGACTACGATACACAAACCTACGGCTTCTGGCAAGGGGATACTCTGTTCTTTGGAGCAGACAATGGAGCAACAGGTAACACCGTGGATGGTGTGGCTGAGTTCTATTGGTTCGAGTCGTCCATACCCAAGTCGGCTGACTTCTATGTGATGGTGCTGAAAGTCAAGTCCTCACCAAATATCATCGACGACTGGGAACTAGCCCAAGAAGATAACTGGTTGGGTGAATTCCTCTACAATATCTTACCCGCACAATATGTGGGTGTAAAAATGAAAAATAGCGGCGAAGCTGGCGCTATCCGATGGGACTGGTCTGTCCCATTCCAAAACTATAAGTGGGAGCCCATCAAGACCATCAACATTCAACAGTCCTACTCTGCTGGATATGATTCCTCCATCTCTGGCGGTGCCAGTGGTGATATTGGATGGAAGGGCGAGTTCAAAGAAGCGGGTGTCTTGGCTGATGCAACGGCTGGTGTGGACATTCAATCCAAGGGGTATGTAAATGAATCTTACATGGTCTCTTCTCAGTATTCTGTTACTCTGTTCAGGTGGGAGATGGTTGTGCTTGGTGGTGCAGATGATATGGTTTGGAACCTAATCATATCCACTGATGGCTCAACTGCTAATGACTCTGCTTACCACGAATACTTCGTTGTTATCCAAGCACCACAAGGTCAAGCCGCGCATATAGAAGATATTAATATTGCAGCATCCTTCAGGAATCCCAACGCTCTCTGGTTTGATGGCTGGGACCATATCTCAGTTACTCTCGGAGATGTCATATGGACACCACCTCTCGACATTGAATGTTATGAGGGGAACGACCCACCAGATGAAGTTTGTGCAGCCGAAGGGCTCTGTGCTAACGCTACTCCCGTTTGCGCTAAAGGCAAGTGGGAATGTGTTTTGCCTGACAACGTTGAAGAGGTGGAATATACATGCGACAATCTAGACAACGATTGCGACGGATTGATCGACGAAGGCATAACGCAAGACTGTTCTACAGCTTGTGGAAAAGGTTTGTCTTATTGCGACGACGGCGTATTCGGTGAGTGTGATGCACAACAACCAAAAGAAGAAGAGTGCAATAACTTCGATGATGACTGCGATGGTCTCGTTGATAACTCACCAGACTGTTACCCAACCATCCCAGACATCTGGTATGACGATGATGACGAAGAAGAGGTTGAGCCAATAGAACTGGAAGGGATGGTGATTGTTGCCGAGGGTTCCAAGGAAGATGATGTTCTTCAACCATCCGTGGAAGACCCAGCAGACGTCGCTGAAACCTTTGCGACTAGTCCGCCTTACACCAACCCCTCCGACGACGAACCAGAGGAGTATGTCATTGAAATATCAGAGGCTAGTGGATGTCAGCAGGGTACCTCCAGAGGCACCGCCGTAAGCATCTTTGTGCTCCTTTTCTTGGGCACCTATCTGTTTGGATATATGATTGGAAGAATTAACGACAAAGACTAAAGGAGAATAAAATGTCTGAATACGGAGCGAATGCTAGCATTACAGGTTCACTGAATGTGGACGGCGATATTGATTTGGGTAGTGGAGACGATGATGTCAACCTAGACAACAACACCTTGTTTGTTGATGCCGACCAAGACAGGGTAGGGATTGGTACAACAACCCCTGACTATACTTTGGATGTGGCAGGTAACATCGGAGTTGATCAATACATCTATCACAATGGAGATGCTGACACATCTATCAATCTTACTGACGATAGGATAAGATTTAAGGCTGGCGGGATGGGCATGGTTGGAATGCACAAGAAAGGCTCCTCCCCTCATCAGGTCACAATCAACAATGGAAACAATAATATTGACCTTGTTGTCAATAGCAATAATAATAGTAATGATCCAATATTGAGGACCGATGCAAGCACTGCCAGAGTGGGGATTAGAACAGATTCTCCCGATTGCGAATTGCATGTTGTTGGTGATATAAAGGTAGCCTACGACGGCTCCAACGATGCGACACTCAGTGTGAGTAGTGGTGGCTTACTAACTGTCACACCTTCAAGCGGGTTCGCAGCCATCGCTGGTCAATTTGGTCACAGGAAGTATATCAAATCCACCATGTCCAATGGTGAAACATTCAGCACTAGCGAGTCTGGTGCAGTGGTTATGCAATCAACCGTAAGTGGAACCCCAAGCAATGTAATTATCAACTTACCAGCAACGGCTGCTGGTGTGGTATGTACTTTTGTGTATGTAGGTAGTGCCAGCCGAGGCTTCCAAATCAGCCCCAACTCTTCCGACAAGATTATGGGAAGTGTCTTGAATGCGGCTGGTGGGATAACCACAGCTAGTAATGGTGGCAACGGTACTGACAACAAGGACTTGATTCTGGGTGCAGCCAGCAACTCCACCGCTGGTAATCGTGTAACTCTCGTTGCCGATGGAAGCGAGGGGTGGGTCATCCTTGACGGGTATGGCGACTGGACATTTGAATCATAGAAATAAAAAGTTTGAATAAAAGCGAATGTGCTTCGTCTAAATAATGAACCTAGTTACTACAGGAGGACAGATGGCTGGTAATATGGATGTTGTAGGTCAAATAATGGCTTTTGAACAGGGTGACCTAGAGAATGAAGAAGTTTACGCTCTTTTTCAATTTCTTTTGGACTCGGGCATGATCTATTCTTTGCAGGGTTCATACCAGCGTATGGCAGAAGAGCTTCTCTTAGCGGAAAAGATTGTAATGCCAGACCACAAATACTGAGGGAATGAAGGAAGGGGATCTTATAGAATTTTGGGACAATGTTATTTATGAGGTTACAAATAGTAACTTGAATATATTTGACTTCCCAATTAAAAAGCCCACTACCCAGTATGGTATATTTATGGGGTACACATCTAACGGAGACGTAATAAAGATACTACATGATGGGCACTTAAGAATGTTCCTTACGATTGGTGTGCATATAAAGGTGATAAACAGATGAAGATAAAGCGAAAGGAGGTTGAAATGACATCGCATGAAGGCATTGATAAAAGTAGGTGATTTAGTTCGCTACGATGGAAACAAGATAGGCTTGTTGTTGGATAAGCGTTATAACACGGCACTTATTTATACAATGAAGGGTAGCCGAATAAAACTATATCTCCCTCTGGTAAAGCCGTGGGGAGAGAAATGAAAGTTGGCGACTTGGTAAGGTATCAGGAAGTTGTGCACCATGCAACACCGATGTCTTACACAGAATGGAAATTGGGTGTGCTGATAGATAAACGTCACAATATTTGTGATGTATTGACCACGGAAGGAAAGAAAATTTCACTGTGGTCTTCACTCGTGCAAAAGGCAGGTAAAAAAGATGAGAAAAGGTAAATTGTTATTAGCTATTTCTTTGTTGTTTGGATTGTGCTCCTCCTCGGCTCTCGCTGCTGAAAAGCTTGAATACGAGGTCAAAATGTTGGGCACTGAGTTTGGAAGTGCAACGCTTTATATCAATGGTGCCGATACATACGGACACCTAAAAACAAATGAAAAATGGTCTTCCGTTCACTTCATCAATAACCGTATCGCCTCTCGCACTTGGCGAGATGGCTTCCCAAGACACACTCAAATCGAATACAGGGTCAAAGACAAGCACAAAAAATATGCAATCACCTTTGGTAGAAAACAAATCAGGTCGTCTCGAACGTCGAATAAAGGACCCAACAGGAGGTCGTCTTTCAAACCAAAACAACGAATGCACGACGTTATCTCATGGTTAGCCAAGGTTAGGACCATGGTGGTCCATGGCTTCAATGCACCACTGAGCTTCAAAGTCTTCAGTGGCGTAAGGTCCTACGATGTGGAATGCACTCCTCTCAAGGTTGAGACTATATCGACTCCGTTGGGAATGAAGGTTGCCAAACCTTATAACATTACTATCACACGCTCGAAGGATTACAAGAGGAAGTTTAAGGTTTGGTTTGATACAGCCCGAGGGCACACCCCGCTGCGATTGGTTGGTAAATTCAAACTCGGGAACGCAGAAGTGCTAATCAAATCAATAAAAAGAAATGCAACAAAGGCTCAGTAATGAAAAAACTGTTTATTATCATGATGTTATGGTCTCTCCCTGTCTATGCGGAAGAGCCGAAGACGGTGCGGCAAAACTGGAACAAGTATTGCAAAAAATGCCATGGAGCAGATGGAGCCGCAACAAAAATTGGTTTGAGATTAAAAAGCCCGGAGAATATTTACGAAGCCATGAAAGGTAAAACAGTCGAAGAGATATTTGAAGCGATTAGGGATGGTAAGAACAAGATGCCGGGGTTCAAGAAAAAGCTATCAAAACAAGAAATTGAAGAGTTAGCAGCACATATTGATTACTCCTCCCTAGTTAAAAAGGTGATGGATAGGCGAGGACAAATAGAAAAGGAGTTGAACGAGATTCAGGGGAGCTACGAAGTTCTACCGGAATGTTCACAATAATAATGAAGCCGGGTGACTTGGTTAGAAACAAAGCAACAGGTGATTTAGCAATCGTAGCCAAAAGAGGCGAAGATGAATTAAATATCTGGATGACATTGCTACCCCTAGAGGAATCAGCGCTGGGGAAGGAGATCGTTTATCTCGTGGAATATTTTGAAGTGGTGAGTGAGTCGCCCAATGGAGAAACAGATGAAACCTCATGATTGGCAATATGCTTCAGAAGAAAGAAAACTCCAAGTGGGAGACTTGGTGAGGAGAATGATACCCTCTCACTATACCGACCACAAGCATTCAGATTCAGTGGGGGTGGTCCTCAAAGTATTTCCCCCTCTTGCTAAAGTACATTTTTATGACACACAAAAAGCAGAGACTTGGAACCAGAGAGTTTTAGAAAAAGTAAGCAAGGGGGCATCGTGATCAATGGCACAACCGGGAGACTTAGTACAGAGCAAGTGGGAAATCGACGTCAGAGACGAAGGCAAATACTATGACAAGCGCCATAGAATTGGAATAGTGCTCTCGATTGCTGACAGGAGAACCCTCAGAAAGAAAGATATCTTCTGGGTCAAGTGGAACGATGGGCTATTGCCAAAAAAATCCCTAATGATTTCAACCGAAATAGAAATAATCAGTAAAAAGTAAAAAAAAGTTTGCATAATTTGAATATATCGATTATAATAACGTCTAAAGAGTGAACCTAATAAGGAGAAGTTTTGAAAAAAGAACCAATCAGAAAGATGATGGAAGAGCACCTTCGGTATGCTAAACCGAAGTTGGTCAAATTGCTCTCGGACCCCAACGTCCAATCAGTCGAAAAAGAGGGCATCAAGTGTTATTTGGACCACTTAGAGGATGTCGTATCAAAAGGGGAGTCCTCTGAATTTTTTGGTTACTTGCCGAGCACAAGCGTAAGACTCAAAACAACAGACAAGGACTACCAGCAGAGAACAGTGGTTCTTAACAAACCCCACTTAGAACACTTGAAGAGTGAAATTCTTTGGAGCCACAATCAGGGTGGGCAGGGAGTTGAGAAAGCTATTTTCTGCGTAGAGAGTCCAGATGGCACGTTTGAAGTGAAGAACGGCAATCATCGACAAACAGTTGTAGAAACATTAGTAAAGAAAAAGGCACTCCCGAAGGACTTTGGAACACCAGCTTTTGTTTTGCCCAATTCAAAGCACAAGGTAGTCATGCCTATTCTTCCGGTGATTATGGAGTTGCTGAATCATCACTCACAAGCCCTTCCCTCCGGTTTAACCGATTCCAGAAAAACCATTCGTAGGCATGTAAAAACAAATGGTCTGGACTTGAGAGACGCAGCCACCTACAAGCGTGTCAAGAATATGATGTTGCAAGTTCTGGGGGGTCGCTTTGCGGAGCAGACCATTTTGAACGCTGTTACTGCAATCAAGAACGAAAAGATAGCCGAGGAGTCAGACGTTTATATCAAGACTCATGATGAGGCATATAAAGAGTTTTTGGATGTGCATAAAGCAAAAGGAAACGACGAGGGTGTTGTCACATTTGAAAAGGGTGGCAAAAAACGAGTCGCACAACTTGTACAAATTTCATCGAAGGGACCAGAATATGCGGCAGCACTCAGAAACGTGTTGAAGAAAAAGCAAGAGAACCCGCAGGGGCAAGTGTACTTAATATTCAATGATACATTGAAAACAAGTAGTTCAAACACAATCATGAAAACTCGTAGGAACTTGTTTATAGAGCTTCGCAACTGGAGTTACCAAATCCGACAACAAGCCAAGGGTGCTGGATATTCTCTAGCTTCTGGCGGCAGTGGTCATGTTTGCCCATTTGATGGGGTTATAATAGCCCCACAGATGAAAGACAAGTGGTTTGGCAAACTTTGTGATGAGGCGGACGTGAATGCTGAGTTCTCCCCTGAGAACCCAGAGCTAGAGTCGGATTGGACCCTTGTAACGAAGCGAGAGATTCTCTCGCAATGGGCTTCTTCTAGCACGGCATATAACGTCCAGTGGTTACATCCTGACTTTGAAGTTGATCAAGGTGACACTTATGGTGGAGAAGTAGCACAACTAAAATTGGAGGTGGTATAATGTCATATGAGGATTCTTTTCGATATTCAGGCTGGGACTATTTTACACCAGAGATTGAAACCTTCATCAAGTATTGGCAAAAAGCAGATTCTGCTGAAGGGGCGAAGAAGCTACTAGAGGCTACATTAAGCGAGCTTCAAGAAAGCGAAGAGACCGTTGCCTCTGCTAGTGCTTTATTGCAGCGAGCCAGATCTTGGAGAGATCGAGGTGTCCCTCTAAAAAACCTGCCACTGTCACCCAATGCACCCGAAACCGAGGAAGAAAAGATTCTAAGGTTGACAAAATTGGCTTTACAATATACAGAGGAAAAAGAATGCCAGTAGTAACAATAATTTTAGGTTTCGTAGGTTCATTATTCGCATACGCATTACATAAAGGAGTATAAAATGATTGAAGAACTAAATAAAGCTATAGCAGGAAGAATTCAAGAAGTGCTTGAGTTTCATCTCAATGGAACGCAAGAAGAGTTTCAAGAGGCAGCGTCAGCAGTCGTTCACGAATTCAGCGCGATGGGTAATGCCCTAAGCGATTTGGGTGTGACGGCTGGTTTGTCCATGGAACTTAATAATCAGCGAGAGGAATTGGCAACCCGTTTGACCGATGCTCTCAATGGAACGGCTGAATAACTCAGCTTTTTGGTATCGCCCATGTCCTCCACAGATAGTCCATGTATTGAATATTGTATATATAATTATGAAAAGGACTTTTGTGAAGGGTGTGGGCGAAATCTTTTAGAAATTAGTGATTGGAGCAAGTATTCTAAGGACGAGAAGGCTCTAACCATGGAGATAAGTAAGAAGCGACTAAGGATTATCGAGAAGCCGAAAGAGGAGAAAAAATGATTGTTGCAATTAGAATACTATGGGTGCTATTTACGAGTCTCGTAAAGTTATCCACCATCGGCGTTGCCACTGCAATTATCGAAACTCTTTTCGACCGCATAGAGGATCTAATAGATAGATACATTGCTACCAAGTCCCAACCCATCGTCATCATTCAGTAGGGGAAACCATGAAAAAATTTATACTATATTCTATAATCTTATTCGGAATGTTCTTGATGGGTGTCTGTTATGGTCAAGCCAAACCCGCCAACAAAGATACAAAAGCGAAAGTGGAAGCAGTCAAGTTTGGTGACATGATTGATATTACTGTCCTTCCCCACAATGGATACAAGTGGAACACCGATTACCCATCAACCCTGAAGTTCAGCGTATGCAATGAATACGAATGTATCTTCGTTATCGAGAAAATAAAAATAAAAAAAGATTGAATATTATATTCTGCGTATCGTCTAAAGAGTGAACCTTAGTAGAGGAGCCCACTATGTCTTACTGTTCTTGGTGTTGGGGAAAAGACCACAACGCAGCCAGTTGTCCTCAAAAAAAGAAGCACATCAAAGATAACCCAGACTCTTACGAGGCGGTAAGGGAGTCTGCGAAGGTGAAGCGACGAGAGGCTAGGAAGAAGACTCCTCGCAAGTGCGGCTTCTGTCGCAAGCCGGGGCATAATGCCAAGACTTGTCATACAAAGCAGACAATCCAAAAGAATTACAGAGCAATCAACTCTCTCTATCGTCGCAGGGTGCTGGAAGAGATGTGTATTATGGGTTTGGGCACTGGTGCTCTTGTTAACTTCAAGCCACGGAGACACGCAGAGCCCATCGTAGCTCTGGTTAAGGATGTCAAGTGGAGCAGGATTTACGCTGGCAGCGACGGGTCTTCTTATTGTATCCAGCTAGAGAGAGTCATGGACCCTCCAGAGGACCAGTATTCCCACCTTGCACCACATCGAAGGAGGTCACTTGGCAGCCGTCACCTAACCCACGCGCTGTCCCGCCCTTTGATGGGAGAGGTTTTCCAGAGAGACGATGTATATCAGAGACACCTTGATGCAGGTGGCAGCGAGCTAGAGGTGATTAGCCCAATCCTCGCATCACACATCAACCCACCAGCCGATTGGCTGAGTGGGGCGTTGACCAACTATGATAACGAGAACCCCTTCAAGTACCAAGGCAAAGATGCGACTCTTTGGAACTTGAGCTACGAATTGAATCACTTTGCTTACTACGCTGAAACTCTTGGCTTAAAAGAAATAGAAAGATATTTTTCAAGTTTTATTGAATAAACTGGAATACCTCCCGTCTAATTATATGAGGAGGTACAAGGGATGAGAAAGAGAAAAAAAAGAAAAGTACGCGACCCTTTTGCTGGACTCAAGGGTGTTCGTCGATTCGGCGCAGGAGCACATAAGAACAAGAAGAGAGCCAAGTCTAAGAAGGCTTGTCGAGGTAGAGTGAGAGATGAAGGTCGGTGACTTGGTAACAATAATAAACCAGAACTGGACTAATGACACCCCCTTCCTTGTGCTTGAGAAGTCTTGGATAAAGGGCGAATGGATTATCTGGTCGCCGGGAGTAGGCAAACTACAATGGAGGGGAAGGCGATTGAAGGTGGTAAGTGAAGCACCGTAAGCCAGCAGTTGTTAGAGTTGGAGATTTGGTGCGACACAGGAGTGTTTTAGCTGGTGACCATGAATTTTTGGGGATTGTAACAGACATCGACCCCGGCTATGCTGGCTATAGGGTTATGGTACTTTGGCAAAGGGATTCTGGCTTCGGTCAGCATACACCTCACCACCCTGATAGATTGGAGATTGTTAATGAGTCAAGCTAGAAGCACAACAAACAGGACCAGATTCAAGGTCGGTGACCTAGTGAAGATTGCCCCTTGGTGCGTAGACAAGGGACTGATGGGAGTTGTTACCAGAGTGAAGCCATGGAGTGCTTCACAGGATGTATGGGCGGCGCACAGACATGTATGGGCGGTCTTTCCCGGTCACAAGCGAGAGAAGTATATCCAGAAGAACAACCTTATCTTGATGGCGAGGGGCAAATGAAAGTAGGTGATTTAGTTGATATCAACCAGAAGCGAGGCACAGGCAGCTATAAGGATGTCACCCCTCGTGGTCTTGGTGTCGTTATGCGCTTTGAAGAGGTGGAGGACTTGCACTATAAAAGCATCGGTACCATTAACTTGGGACCCATCGTGCATGTTCTGTTGAACACGGGGGTGACAGAAGGATTTCATCCCACGAGCTTGGAAGTGATTGATGGAAGCGATTGATTTACACGGTGTTAGATACCAGCAAGTATCAGAGATTATAACTAAATGCTGCTGCGAGTACGACACACCCTTTGTTGTGATAACAGGCGATAGCGCACAGATGAAGAGGATTGTTGCAGCCATAGCAGACAATTTTGGTCTGAAAGTTAGAGACACTATTAATAATCCGGGGAGGGTAATCATTGATGAAGGTGGGTGACTTGATAAAAAGAGTCAGGTGCGACACCGACATTCGCAGAGCTTCGCGAGATTATAATATTGGGTTGGTCTTGGAAGTGATAGAGGGAAGAAGAAAGGGTAAAGTAAAAATGTATGCCAGAGTGCTGTGGAACACAGGGTACCATGATGTTTGGGCTACAAATTGTTTGGAGATAATAAATGAATCTTAATCAAGAAGAAGCAAATGCAATGGTTGAAGCATGGGTAAAAAAGAATAAGCCAAAGCGATATACGCACGGTGAACGCCCAGAGGGGATGCCTATTCCCACCATTTCGTCTTGGGGAAAACCACGACGAAGAAGCAAAGCAGAGACACAAGCCATGAAGGACGCAGGAGAGGTATGAAAGCAGGTGATCTAGTTCAATACAATAGCAGACTTCTGCTCGTGTTGGGTCCCAACCCCGATGAGTATGGTTACGCAGACGGCTGGTGGCAGTGCATGGAAGTCGGCACCAACAGGGTGAGGATTTACAGCCCCACGCAGCTTACGGTTATCAAGACAGAAAAAGAATTTTATTTGTAAAACAAAAAAGTTTGAATATTTATTAATGAGGCTCGTCTAAACAGTGCAAGGAGGCGATATGGAGTTGATGAATACAATCGAAAAGTTGATGACAGTACCAACGCTCAACGACTGGTCCAGAGGATTCTTGGAGTCTGTCAAGGAGCAGCTTGGTCGTCGCGGGAAACTCTCCGACAAGCAAGTCAGCATTGTAAAGAGGATTGAAACAGAAAACAATGAAGACGCCCAAAAGAAACGTGAGGATTGGCTCTTCTCTTACAACGACGAAAAGAGACAAATCGCAAAAATCTGTGCCACATATTACCATGCAACTGGTGATTATTACAGGCTATTAGCAAGCCGTGTGTTGACAGAAGCTGACTTCATTCCTAGTGAAAAGCAGTGGAAAGCCATGTGCGACAACAAGTATGCTGCCAAGGTCATAAAGGCAACTTTCGATGACCCTTTGTATCCCGCTGGCTCGCTGGTGGCACTTCGCTCCTCTGCGCCGTGGCGGATAAAAAATTCATCGCCACAAGGAATGTTTTTAGTCGTTGCAACCGATGCACAACCAGTTATTTCTGCCTGTAAGGGTGCTAAAATATACAAGATTATGCCAGTTGGGAGCGCAGAATCGTTCATGGTTGAAGAGCGACACATAAAAAAAATAAAAAAAGTTTGAATAAAGTGAGTACAACTCGCGTCTAATTAGTATAACCAGCCAAAGAGGAGACAACCATGGCAATCGATTTCGCAACATTCACACAAATCGCCCCCCACGTCGCAGCAGTTCGCAAGCCAGTTCTTATCCGTGGTCGTCACGGTGTAGGTAAGTCTGAGGTTGTATACCAGATTGCTGGTGGACTTGGGATGCCAGTCGTGGAGCGTCGTGCTTCGCAGATGACCGAGGGTGACTTGGTTGGTCTGCCGTCCACTGATGGCAATACCACCTCGTTTAATCCACCAGACTGGTTCAAGACAGCTTGTGACAATCCAGTTGTCCTCTTCTTGGATGAGGTTGACCGAGCCACAATCGAAGTGCGTCAAGGCATCTTTGAATTGACTGACTCTCGCAAGTTGAATGGTCATGTTCTTCATAAGGACACCCTTATCTTTGCTGCTGTCAACGGTGGTGAGCATGGCGACCAATACCAAGTTGGTGAGATGGACCCTGCCGAGCTTGACCGTTGGACTGTCTTTGATGTAGAACCCACTGTTGAGGATTGGTTGGCTTGGGCTAAGGAGCGTGTATCTACGCCAGTATGGGATTTTATTAACCAGAACCACAAGCACTTGGAGCATTCTGGGGATTTCGAGCCTAACAAGGTTTACCCATCTCGCCGCTCTTGGGCGCGACTGGATGAGTGTATGCAGATGGCTGGACTGCTTCAAGACCCGCAAGAGTCTGCTGGTCCTGCGTTCTTCAACTTGGCTTCTGGGTTTATTGGGTTTGAGGGTGCAGTTGCATTCAACGACTTTGCAATGAACTACTCCACTCAGGTTACCGTCAAGGATATTCTTGAGGATGGTAAGTTCGAGAAGGTAGAAAACTTCTCAATCAATGACCATTGCTCGCTAATTGAGAAGATGGACTCTGACGATATCTTCAAAGAAGAAGTTCCACAGGAGCATATGGATAATCTCGCGACATACTTTGTGCAACTTCCATCTGAAGCTGCTATGAAATTGTGGACGGCTCTTGGCAAAGAGGGCAATAGCACTAATAATATCATCAACTTACACAAGTCTAGTGTTGATGGTGTATCAGTTAGCACCCACCTTCTGGAGATGCTCCAACCTGCTGAAATAAAGGAGTAACTTTTTTGAATATTCCTGAATCCACCACGTCTAAATATGTGAGCAAGGAGGAAATATGTTTGACCTGAACGTACACGTAGCCAGACTGTTGATGGATGAGCCATTCTTCGCAGTTCTCTCTCGCCAGATTGAGAAGCGTAAGACTTCTGGCATTCCCACCGCTGGTGTCAAGATTAATAAAGACACGGCACAGTTTGAACTCTATTACAACCCAGAGTTCTTCGAGAGGTTGACGGACCCTCAGAAGAAAGATGTATTGCTGCATGAGTTCTATCATTGCGTATTTGAGCATGTGACTGGTCGCCTCCCTGTCAATGATAAGGGTGAGAAAGAGATGACTAAGATGTGGAATATTGCCACTGACTTATCCATCAATTCCCATCTCCACCATCTCCCTGAAGGCTGCGTCAAGCCGGGAGTTGGTCCATTTGCGGACTTCGAGGAGGGCATGACCGCTGAATGGTACATGAAACGACTGGAGCAGGAGGTAGAGAATAACCCCGAATTTGGAGAGGGTGACGGTGATGGTCAGTTTGATGACCACGAGGGTTGGCAAGAGGTGCCCGAGCAGACCAAGGCTATGGCGAAGGAGCGTCTGAAAGAGAACGTCAAGAAGGCGGCAGAGGAGGCTTCAAAGAACTCAAATTGGGGTACTGTATCGTCCGAGGTCAAGCGCGATATTATGTCTCGTATCCAGACCAAGGTTGATTGGCGTAAGGTGTTGCGCTACTTCATCAAGACTTCTCAGAGAGCTAGTAAACAATCTAGTATGAAGCATATTAACAAGCGTTACCCCTACATACACGCTGGGCGTAAGACCAGCAGGACTGCAAAGATTGCTATCTCCATTGACCAGTCTGGTTCTGTGTCTGATGAGATGCTCAATGCTTTCTTCAATGAACTCAACAAGTTAGCTAAGTATGCTGAATTTGTTGTTGTCCCTTTTGACACTGAAGTCTTCGAGGAGAAGGTGTATACTTGGAAGAAGGGTGAGAATAAAAAATGGGAACGTGTGTTGTCAGGCGGAACGTGCTTTGATGCTCCAACCGAGTATGTCAACAAACGTGGCTTTGATGGTCACATCGTGCTGACAGACTTGATGGCTCCCAAGCCCAAAGCATCGAAGTGCCAGCGTATGTGGATGACTACGAGCTATTATGCACAAAGACCATATTTCACTACCAATGAACGTATCGTTGTGGTAGACTAAGGCATAACCAAAAACGGGAGGCTATCATGACATATTAACTTGGTTTATGCTAGTTACTAATAGGAGACTCATAACCCGGCTGGGGGTTGTTTTACATATAACAACTAGGAGAAAGGCATTCTACGCTCCTAATGAATGCAACACGGTGCTTGAGACGATAAAGTCTTACATAAAGTGTCGTAAGCCCCACGTTTTGTATTGTTTTGTAGAAGTATAAAGGAGGAAGAACGGGCAGTTGAAAGGGAGATAGTTAGCACTAACGAGAGAGGTGCAAAGGCTCCCAGCCGGGGAGTTGATAAAGTTTGAATAATCCTGAAAATGTTTCGTCTAATAAGTGAGAGCGAAACAAGGAGGCAAAAATGGGTGAGTTTGATTTAAAGACTGAATTTGTAACCCCTGAATCGGGTTCGCTGGTTCTGTGCTGGGATACCATGTTCTTGAAAAATGGCAACCCGGATGACAAACTCCCCTGTCATGGTAAAGTTGGGGTTGTAGTGAAAAAGACAAACCCTAACGACCTCGATATGGCAGGGAAGCCCATGGGCACCAGAGCAGATGGGTGTTGGAACGTATTGTTCACTGAAGAAGGTAAAACTTTTGTGGTGCATCAACAATGGCTTAAGGTCATGGAAGCAGAAGCATAGGAGGGTAATTTATGGTTATTGAAATCGACTTATTTGGAAATGAAGAAGAGGATGTGATTGTGGTGAGCAACGAGCAAGAAGAACCGCAAGAAACTGAAAATAGTAAAGAAATCGATTGTCTAAACAAGTATAAAGACCTTCAGCTTCAAAGTATTTACGATTTTCCTAAAAAAAGTTTGAATATTCCAATATTCTATACGTCTAAATAGTGAACCCAAAGAGGAGAGAACAATGAAAAAGTTTCTAACATTTATCACCGTCGCTGGCATCATGATTCTTGCTTCTGGGTGTGAGGTTCACACTCGAACTGTCTATGTGCCTAAGAAGGGAAGCACTACTGTTGTTCAGGCAACGCCTTCCCCAACCGTCGTGGTCTATGAAGAAGACCCATACGAAGACCCATACGAGACTGCTGTGTACTCGTATGAACCCTACTACTCTAATTACTGCGAGTATGTCGATTTCTATGGCGATGAGGAGTGTTGCTATGATTACGACGTGCAAGAGGTATGGCTGAGTCCTTACGAGTACATCTACGAGGTGTGCGAGTATACCTCATGCGTCGATTATGACTTTGGTATTTTGACTGAAGATTCTGTCAACTGCTGGTACGAATAACCCTTACTGCCCCTACATTCTGTAGGGGTATTTTCTTTTAATATCCTCAAAGGAGAAAATATGTTTATCACTGCCGAACAATTCCAGAACACTGAAACTAACAAAGCCATCGTCGAGCGCAAGAATAAAAACCCCTACAAAGGTACACCTCTTGAATCCTTCCATAGTCTTAGCTCTAAAGCTAAAGGTATGTTTTTTGAAAAGCTAGTTGAGGAGGTGGCAAAGTCCGAGGGTTGGAAGGTGTCTCGCGGTGGAAGCTCCGACTACGACCGGATGATTGGTGGGCAACGTATTGAAATCAAAGGGTCTTTTCTATGGGGAGAGGGCACAAATTTCCGCTGGCAGCAACTCAGAACCGCACAGGACTATGACAAAGTTATCTTTGTCGCAGCCTACCCTGACCGAATAGAATTCTTTGAAGCCGACAAAGCTACTGTGAAAGAGAATGTCGAGGTTCAGGATTCCCGAGGACACTGGACCTACAACCAGCACGGGGGAAAGAGAGTCAACAGCGGAACCTTCTTTCTTGATGGCTTCCCTGAAGACTTCCCTTGGATGGAAAAAGTTCAATTTTAATTGAATATCTTTGAATTCCCTGCGTCTAATAAGTGTACCCAGAAAGGAGATAATATGAAAAGCAAAGTAATGGTTGAAGTCGGAGACTTGGAAAAGCTGAAGCAAGCTATCGCAGCCTTCGACCCATGGATTTCTCGTGGCACCACTGACCACACTCGACTGTTAGTTGACCTAGCCAAGCGAGTTGTAGCAGAAGAAGAAAGAATTCAGGGGCTGATTGATGCTCCTGCTGATATTGATTCATCACTCTAGGGGGATTCATGGATTTCATAAGTAATAATTTTGAAACCATCGTTGTGATTCTTTTGTTCATCATTGCTTTCGGAAGGAAATAATATGACCACTGTGATTAGAAGGCGTCTCAAGGCTGGCGAGTTGGTCGAGGTTCATCCGAAGATTGACCCGGACTGTGACTGGAACAATCTGAAGGGATTTGCCATTGTCCTCGATACCAACCCTGACCCTGAGCGTCCCGGTCTGATTGAGATTCGCTATACAAGAGAGCGACCGCATTTGCCGATTCAGACACTAATCAACAACTTTTCTTGCACGAGGGTAAAATGATATTATCAGGTCAACCAATAGACTTCGCTGAACTCAAACAAAAGCAACCGAGGATTCTTCCCGGTGACCTAGTTTGCACTGAGGACTTCCCCGAAGTGTTGGGCTTGGTTGTGATGAGCAGCCCCGGCACACCGAAGGAAAGGGCTGTCTGCAAAATCCATTGGGATAAGTTAGCCTATACTTGTTTATTCCGAGAGCAAGAACTTATTTTATTTAGTGGAGGAGACTATGAAAACTAAGATGGTTTATTTGACAGTAGCAGTTGAGATAGATGCGGAGGCAGACGAGAGGGAAGTGATGGAGAACTGCGATTACTTCTTTGATAGCTCTGCAATCAAGTCGGCTGCAATAGAGGAAATCTTCACAGAAGAAGAGATGAAACAGAACAACGATTCAGACTTGTACGGTTTGGGTTCTAGCAACTTTGCATAACTTTTTTTGAATATTCTTGAATGCCTTACGTCTAAATAGTGTAGGCAAGAAAGGGAGAGATCATGAAAGTTTGTAGATACTGTGACAACAATTCCATTGGATACGTGAGGGATTCCTATGACGGTGATTTCGGGGTGTGTCGTGACTGCGCCCACATCAATTCCACTGTTTTCTTGTGGAGCGGGGATACATGGTTCAAGACTTTTGAGTGGTATCAAAAGAACCAGAAACAGGCATAGCTCAACAACAACAACAGAGGAGAAGATCATGAAAGTCACCAAGAAAAAGATTGAAACCATTCTCCAGCAGGATGAGCGGATGAAGTGGATTTCCCTCTGGTATGACCGTGCAGTCAAGCAGTGGGTCTTCGTTGGTGGCGACTCGGCTATGTGGAGCACTTCAGGCACAGGGGTATTCAGGCTTGATATGCTGTCGGTTGAAGAGTGGGTTGATTATGCGTATGAACTTGCAGGGAGGAAGCGTCATGTCCGATAACTTTGAAATGTATGGAGCAGAGGAAGGCTGGGAGCATCCAGACGTTGGAGACTTGGTTGAGATTGCTTCCAAGAGTAGCCTTAAAACAGAGGTGGGTGTAGTCGTGGAACCCAACGAATTCATCAAGAACGACCACTTGTGGGCACAGGTTTTGCTTAATAATGGGAAGATGAAGATTCTTCCTAAACGAGAACTAAAAGTAATCCAGAGAGGTGGGAGAAATGATGAAGGGTAAACTTGTAAGATTGCTTCCAGATGACTATCCCCAATACAAGGGGAAGGTTGGGGTTGTTGTTGATGAACGCATGGTTGACCGCTTTGTCGTGAACTTCGATGGCAAAGACCATCCGTACCTCGTTCACCGACTGGCAATGCAAGAGGTGAAGTAATGAAAGTCGGTAACTTGGTAAGATGGAAAGGGTTGAACTTTCGCACCTTTCTTGGGATTATCGTCGGCTTTGATGACGAGAACGACCCGATAGTCAAAAGTTGTGGCTCTGGTATCAAATGCGCCCACTGGCGAGATAGCTTGGAGGTTCTAAATGAAAGTCGGTAATCTGGTAAAGCGGCGTGACCCCTCTTGGGATACACAGAACCAGTTGGGTCTTGTTATATCTATGGAAACGGTTGAATACAGCCCCAAAGTAGCCAAGGTCAAGTGGATTGGAGGTAATTACCCTTCCTTTATGTATCGTCCTGACGACCTAATAGTGGTAAGCGAGGTGAAATGAGACACGACTGGGAACCAAACGACCAACAGAACTGGGAGATGAACTGCGAAGCAGAGAGGGCAGCGAAAGTCAGACCCCTGCGAGATTACAACGGAGACATCCTGAACCCCGGCGACTTGGTTTGGCTTACTAACCGTGTCC
>Ga0209756_1000015_pt1 | contig 168485 bp, 227 predicted proteins | sample ETNvirenome_6_85_FD_184071 | JGI IMG/M metagenome (GOLD analysis project Ga0209756, IMG submission 184071) | Marine viral communities from the Pacific Ocean - ETNP_6_85 (SPAdes) (version 3) | ecosystem: Environmental > Aquatic > Marine > Oceanic | place: Pacific Ocean | collected 2013-06-19 | reverse complement strand
CAAATACAGGATATAATAAAGACAGCTTTCATGAACAAGAGCATGGGAGTGAAGCCAGAAATTGCAGATGATTACCTCGAAAAAATAAAAGGAATAATAAGCTAATGAAAATCTCAAAAAGACAACTCAGAAGAATCATCAAAGAAGAGAAGGTCAAACTCTTAAAAGAGTCCTATGACCCAGTCGATGAGATGTACCTTATGCTTGACCACCTTAAAAAAGCACAAATGATTGCAGAAGAAATTGTAAAGTACTCTGAACGCGATCCAGCATACGAGGAATATGGTGACCCTTTCTTCTCTTTTTCTAACCAACTAAAGAAACTTATGGCCCCTGTCGGCTCTCAGGCAGACAAGGCGTATAAGTCGGGGAACACATCCCAACCTACCTACCGCGATGATCTAGATCCTGGAGATACTATATAATGAAAATTACAAAGCGACAACTCAGAAGAATCATCAAAGAAGAGAAACAAAGAATGCTTAAAGAACAATGGGGTGATAAAGAAGCGGCAAACCCACTTATCGCGTTTGGCGTGGCCTGGTCAAGCCTAGGCGGTGCTGTTCAAGAGCAAATTCTTGATCTTACAAATGCATATGTTGGTGGATCAAGCGGTTTTCAAGATGCTGTGGGACAAATAAATCCCAACGCCCTAGACCTGGCATTTAATCGACTACAGAGGCCTTTGTCTTCTTTGGCTTCCGGTGGTAGTGAGGATGCACATGATATACTCAGCGCAATCTCAGAAGCTGAAGAAATGTACAACTCATAAAAGGAAAGTCAGTGGAATTAATTTCAACACATGTCTGCAAGGAGTCAAATGTTGGATTTCATGGAAATTTATTTGGCGGCGTAATGCTAGCATGGCTTGATGAAGCCGCCGCTGCCTATGTGTGCCAGATGTGTGATACACCGAGGATGGTTACAGTAAGGGTTGCTGAAGTTCTTTTTCGTAAACCAGTACGCCCGGGACAAATCATTAAAATTTATGGTGAGCTTAAGTCAATTGGCAATTGTTCAGCTGACGTTACGCTTGAGGCCCGAAGGCACAGTCCGTATAATGGTTCACAACGTGTTGTATTAACAACTGAAATGACATTTGTTAGAATTGACGGTGATGGTGAACCTGTTCCGATTGGTGATCACATAAAGGAAAAAAGAGGAATGCTTATGCAGTCTGATGCAGGAGATAACGTGCAACAGGATTCACATAAGTAAATTACGTTAATTGAGTGAGTGCCTATTTAAATGCATAGAGACACTTGTTCTTTTGTTTAGGAGAGTATTATGAGCAACGGTAATGAAACGCATGATGACAATTACATTAATAATCCTGACCCTGGTACAGGATCGGATTTTGATTTTGGATTTGTCGAAGCATATGATGATACGCCTGTAGCAGGCGATGATAGGTTACTGCCTGATAATACCGCGCCTAGTGCAATTAGTTGCGCATTTATTGGTGTTGGTGGTGGCGGCGGAAAATTAGCAAAGGCATTTTTGGATGTAGGATTTAATAAAACCCTACTTGTCAATACAACAGTAAAAGACCAGCCTGCTGGAGTTGAACCACAGCATTTTTTGCTTATTCCTGGTGCGGATGGGGTAGGTAAAGACGTAAAACTAGGTAAAAAGGTCCTAAGTGAAAATAGCGCCCTTTATGAAGATGCGCTAAGGACTCGAATTGGTAAGGTCGATTGGATTTTTGTACTGGCTGGCGGCGGCGGCGGAACAGGCAGTGCATGTTCTAGCTTACATGACTCTGCAACACGATACCTTAGTTCAATCGAATCAGTCGGAAAGGTCATTTATGTGATTAGCAAGCCTACAGCACAAGAACTATTGAATCCAACCATTAAAGCAAATTTCGAGGCATGCCGAAAAGATATTGTAAACTACCCTCACATTATCATTGACAACGAAAAACAGTTGCAGCTGTTACGTGGTAAAGTAGGAATGTTAGACATGTATCCAGCGGCCAACACAAATTTTGCAAAACTTTTAGGTGTAGTTCTAAAAATGGCAAATGACAGTTCTCCAATTCAGAGTTTTGACTCAAAGGATCTAGAAAAATGTTTGCAACAGCCTGGCAGGATTTTACTTGGTAGTACGGTTGTTAGAGATGTCTCGAGGGCTGATCTCGGTGCCACTGTATTTCAGGGTTGCCTGCGCTCATCACCCTGCCCAAATCCATCTGGGAATGCAAAGACAGGTGTGTTGTTACTTGTTGTAACTAGCGAAATGGCATCAGATCCTGGTGTGAGTAACAGGCTTGAATCGGCATTTTCTTATGTTGGTGGCCGAGCCTCTACATTGTTCTCTGGCGTATATGTAAATCAAAATTTACCTGGTCTAATTGCAGTTACTATGCTTGGTGGTTTGCACTCATAAAATAAAACAAAAATTAGTTGTACACTTCCTCTCGGACGCATAGTATATATGCTAACACCATAAGGGGTAAGTTTTATGAAGAGTTTTTTTGTTTTATTGATGATTGTTTTTTCTTTCGCACTTTTTGCATGTGATGATAAGAATAACAGTGTAGACGATTCTGCACCTATAGTTGATATTGTAGTTGATGCTGATTCCACACCAGCTGCAGATGATACCGATACTGTATCTTCTGATACGGATGCAGTTGATTCAACTGATGTTGATGCCGCTGATTCAACACCAGATGTTGTGACGACCGAGGATGTTTCGACACCTTAGGTATCCGAATACAGTAGTTGTAAGTTTATTTGTGGCCGTGAATTAATTCACGGCCACAATGCTTTAAAGGTTTTGTAAGATATTTAGTAGTGTGTTAAATTTCGAAGAAAAACTTAGGCGTTGCGTAAGGGGGCTTCTCATGGAAGTTCCTCTCGACGATTTCGAGTATCTCACACAAGATGATGATGATGTGATGGTCCGCGAAGAGGTTGCCGATTATTTCAAAGCAATTCCCCAGAGCGTCAACATCTACGTCGCTCATACAGATGATCTTAGCTGGGCGCATAGACTACCAAACGAAATACAGGGTAAAGTATCCGGATTCAAAAGCCGAGGTCAAGTCACCCTTACTGACATTTCAAACATCGGAAAGTTATACCCACAAATACAGAAGGCGATGAAGCCAGACGGAATCAACCTTCTTTACGTCTACCCTAAGTCTTTTGAGGTTCCTGCCGGTGGAGATACATTCATCGCTGATGTCAACCCTCACTATCTGGCTCATGATCTTCATCATATGATTGAGAATGCCCCCGGGCGTGAAAGAGGAGAAAAAGACAAATTCACTTCTCTCATAAAAGAGTATTTGATGGAGCTGGTCTGGCTGTCTCACGGTGGCGGGTCGATGGAAGCTGAACAGGTTCGAGATTCAATGAAACATACCGGTCGCAGACTTGGTGTATCAAACCCTGACATCTTACTGAGTGATTTGTTTCCAGGTGTTAAACTACCCAGCGGTGATTTTGATCTATTCGGCGACATATTTGCCGACTATCTAAAGAACGATGGCAACTTAGTCCTCGGTGTTCCAGAACAGCTTAGCATGAAGAACGGTGATATCATCGAATTGAACCCCGACTCTAAGCACGATCAGCGAGCGCAGCAATACGAAAAGAAATTTAAAGATCTGTTCGATACAGTACTGGACCCGCTCAAGGGAAAGGTGGCAATGTTCAACATCTTTGAGGTCGAACATCGTGAAGTAGAGCGAGCAAGGAAGCAAGCCGAAGAGAAAATGCAGGTGGACCATGGAGCACTCATCGATCACATCAAGGCTATGGGCGGAGAGTTTAAGTACTTCGACGAAAGCTACAAGGAAGAGGGCGTTGAGGAGCTGATATTCGACACCGGTCTCAAGCCTGAAAAACCAGTCATGAAAGTCGATGACTTCGTGCAGCAATTTCCAAAAGAGGCAGAGGGTATTGAGTCTCTAGGTTACAAGATAACAAGCGCATTTGACGGATTCGGACAATCACCGGTAGAGATCAGGCTGAAGAAGGCCAGCATAAGAGAAACTATATTGCGTCAATATATTAGAAACCTCTTGTTAGAAAAATCACTCACAGGTCGAAAATTAGAAAAGGTCGCGGAAACAATAACAAATGAAGTTATTGAATACCTGTTTGATCCGGATTTACGAAACGCATATGCGACGCAAGGGCAATTAAAATTTAATGTAGACATAAAATTGCCCAAAAATGTCGTATGGCTTAGGAATGTCTCTGTTGAATTAATTCCTCATGATGACTTTAATTCCTCAGCGGCATATCAGTTTGACTTAGATGCAGATGATGAGCAACGAAAGACGTCTGACATTTTGCTACAATTATACATGCCGACCGATTATGAGGATGAAGAAATTCATCGTTTCAAAATAGAAATAGAAAGTGATATAAGGCACGAACTAGAACATTCAGGTCAATCAACTGATGTGTTAATGGATGTTCAAAAAAAGGTTCCTGATTCTGAGATATGGAAAACCCTGCAAAGGGCAGAAGATTATTATACGAGTGAAGCCGAGGTTCCTTCTTATGTAGCAGGACTTGTCATTAAATCAAAAAGAAAAGGTGAACCTGCCGCCGATGTCATTGACAAAGAGCTTTATAACATTTATGCAACGGGATTGGATAGCGGTTATTCTAAAGCTGATTTAGACCCATTAATGAAAAAGATTAGAGAAATATGGCAATATTATCTAATGACGCGTTGGCCAGAACAAGATTGGCCGATAGAACTTAGAGATATTCTAGAATCTATCACGTTGGATTTAGAACATGGCGATATTATACTCACGGGTAAGTTTAAGAATAAGAGGACTATTGTAAAAAAAATTGGAAAGGATGAATATGGTCATCCTACGATTAACGGAAAATCAATTTTAAGATTCAAAGTTGAAAAACTCTTACCAAGAGATAGGTGGAGCAAAAAATCAAAAGAGGAGTTTGAAGAGAAATGAAAATTTCAGAATCAAAACTTAGGAAAATGATTAGGGAGGCACTCCTCACTGAAATTCGAATGCTATTAAAAGAAGATCCGATGGGTTTTGTCCATGACCTAGCCGCATCCGATAGTTTCGGTGACCAGTTTTTTGGTGGGCAAATCGGCAAAGAGGCCGGTCGTGATATCAAGCGTGCATTCAACAAAAACGCAGATCACCAGTTTCTCAGCACTCTGGACACTGTCCACTGGACTAGCGATTTCTATGGCATTGAGAACATGAAAGGAAGAGGCAAGGACGAGCTTTCTACCACGATGACTCTCCCTGGTGATAGCTTTGAGCCAGCAGCCGGTCTCCCATACGGGTTGTGGATCAAGGGAAGAATAACGCTGGCAACAAACGATCAAGACAAAATGTACTCAGGGTTTTATGGTGACTATGGTGTCGGTCATGAAGGTGACGAAGAGGCTGTTACGCAAAGAGACAGATCTTCTGGCAGAAACAAACGACCCTCTGTGTCAAAAGATTACAGTCGGTACGGTCAACTCAAGCGCGGAGACGAGTACATGGAGAAGATGGCAAGAGATGGAATCCCGTACGTTTTAGACCAGTCCACGTGGAACCCGGCAGATACAGATTGGTCGAATAATGAAGCCCTAGTTGACAACTGGAGACCTCGAGGAATTATCGTTGCAAAGGACGATGTTGCGCAGGCTGTTCTTAAAACGGCGGAGAAGCTGGTCTCCGGTGGACAAAGTGCCCCTAGCGGTAACACAGCTAAAGACATCGATTATTTCTCGGCAGGTGTAGTGAAGAAGATCATGTTGGCATCACTAGATCTTGGTATTCCGATCTACGACACAAGTCGAACAAAACTGTGGAGTCCATCATGAACATTATAACAACCGTAATACTGACATTTGTCTTGTTGGGATTTGCTGCGGTAGGGGTGGCTGTGTGGGCAGTCATGTATCCTAAAATTTTATGCAAAGAAATCAAAATGAGTGATTGTGAATACAATGTTTGTGTGAGGCATAAATCACATGCAGGCCCGCACATGACAGCTGACGGGAAAAAATTTGAGAAATAACTCATGAGATAATACACAATGAAAACTCTACACAAACATACAGTCACACTTCTTGTGGAAAAAGAGCTTCGCGGCCAAAAGGGCAAGCGTACTCTCTATCATATCGGACCTCGCCCTGCTGAGCCCAAGCCAAAGCAGCGATGGCAAAGCCAGGGACAGCCGGAACAAGAATGGGATCGACCTTGGCTATCCAGTTCAGTTAAGTCTGGTGTATTTTTGACCCCCAATCCTACAGACATTGTTCAGCATCATGGGGTAAGCGGTAACGTGTATGCCTACAAAGTACCTGAGTGGGTTATTGAAAAGTCAGGCGGTATACATCGATTCGATACAGGTTCAGAAATTCTCATTCCAGAAGAAGTGTGGAGAGAGGCCGGAAAAGAAATAGAGTTCCTGGGAAAGACCATGGGCCAAAAGGACTTGTGGGATACCGTGGGTCGCTCATGGTCCAGGGACGCTAAACGGAAGGGTACACATAGCGATAGCCGAGATCCGATCGGAGATCACCCCAGCCTAGAGGGCTTAAGAGCTACATCTCATCCTGCGGCTGCCGTGAAGATGATGTCTCAAGAGGAGATCAAGAAAGTCCTTAAGAAACTTGCAACTAAATATGAAGTAAAGCCGGATGAGATCATAACCTACCCGAATGCCAGAAAAGGCTTGAGGATACCACATTTCCAGAAAAAACCTGACGAGAAAGATCAGCAGCTTTTGGACCTTCTCAAGAAGCGCATGAATGAAGCTGTGGTTCGCAGGTATATACATGAATTGATAGTTGAAGAAACATCCGCATACAACGTTGTTCTTGATCTCGCTGGGTTGATTCCAGGACTCGGTGAATTTGCTGATGCCGCTAATGTGATAGATTACGCTAGAAAAGGAGATTACCTTTTCGCTGCGCTTTCTCTTATTTCATTAGTTCCAGTTATCGGTGATGCTGTTGGAAAAGGTGGTAAATTGGCTGTTTGGTTTACAAAGGCATTTCCGAAGGGGTCAAAACTTGCAGGTAAACACGGTCCTAAAATTATCAAAAAGATAGATGAAACAAAGGACCTGATTAAAAAGAATAAGGGCACTATCGATAAAGTATTCGATGAAGTTGAAAAAAATGAAAAATTCGAGGATCTCAAGCCACATTTGTCAAAAATAAAAGAAGCGCTCAACGCCTTTGTGGGTGATGACACCTCGGACAACGATAATGTGAGTGAGGTGATTATCAGGGGCATTGTCAGGGAGCAACTGCAAGCAGGCATCTCCCTTTCGACACATTCCCCAAAAGGCCTTCAACAAAGGTTCGACGCTTTCATGGCAGAATACTATTCTATGTCCGAACGCAACCCCATAAACCCAAGCATACAATACTGGTACATGGGTAAAGTCGATGATGAGGATTGCCTTGTTTTGACTGATGTAAACATATTCGATGGCGCAATAAGTTTTAACACTATTCAGACTGTACCTCGTAACACATGCGAGAAGAAAGGTTTCGCCTCCGAAGTCATGAATAAAATCGTTGCACTAGCAGATAAGCATCAGGTTCCGATGACTCTCGATGCCGTTCCATTCGGGCAAGAAACTTTATCAGCAAAGGAACTCGAGGCTTGGTACAGGCGAGCCGGCTTTGATCGAGAGGATGAGTACGAAGAACTAAGACGGGAGCCAAAGTGAAACTTCTCCGTGAATACATAAGAGGGTTGCTTCTTGAGTTCGAGGCCGGTCAAAAACTCTGGCCAGATCACGCCCCCACGGGGAGCCGACATTCCGGTGATGAGCCTGACACTGGCGAAGAGAAAGCACTAAGAAGTTTCATCTTACAACACGTTGATACAGACTCCTATTCACTTTCATCTGGCGCAATGGAAATGCTATTACACGCCGCAAGTGACACCAGATACAATGACGTAATAAAGAGATATTCAGGTCCAGTTTATCGTGGTATAGCAGTAGGTCCCGATTGGATGGATAATAATTTACCTCCAAACTGGAAAAAGAAAGGACTTGAGGAAGGACAATCGATCAGAGTCAATTTCAATTACGCCCCGGTGGGTATTGAGATTGATTCCTGGACAAAAGATCCAGAGATCGCCACTGACTTTGCGATAACTAGGCAATACCGCGATTATGAAGGACAAACACCTTACGCTGTTGTGCTAAAGGGAACGGCCGCAGGTCAGAACTGGATAGATTTACAAGAAATAATCCAGCAATATGCTGGCGCCTTTCAGGGCGACTATTATGGGGAAGAGGCAGAAGTAATAACTAGTTTGCAGAGTGTACCCATTGTTGAGATACAAGTTGTTAAAATCAGGGACCCGAAATGAATCTACTTCACAAGTATACGCAGTTTAGGGAAGATGAATTCTGGAGATTGATCCCAGCATGGAAAGATGTCGACTATGAGACTTTTATCGATCACAAATGGCAAGAAAAGAATGCGATCACAAATCACAAAAAATTACTCAAGACAATTCAGGAGCTTGTGAATGACGAATTTTTAGAAGATGCCAAAGCCGGTTTTAAAAAAGCTCCGATGACCACCAGGATTACGCCGTATCTATTGTCACTTATGAACTGGCAGGATCCAACTAACTGTCCCATTAGAAGGCAGTTCCTGACACTTGCTTCTCATCTCCAACCTGACCATCCTATGTTGCGATTCGATAGCTTAGGTGAACAAGCAGACTCCCCTGTGAAAGGCCTGACGCATCGGTATGAAGATAAGGTGTTATTTCTTGCGTTGGACACATGTCCTGTATACTGTCGATATTGTACAAGGGCTTATGCGGTAGGTGGAGACACAGACACCGCCGAGAAGGTTTCTATCAAAGCGTCTAGAGATAGATGGAATGTTATGTTCAATTACCTGAGAGAAAACAAGCAAATCCAAGACGTGGTAATTTCTGGAGGGGATTCCTATAGACTTAAAGCATCTCAAGTAAAAGAGATTGGTGAAGAGCTGTTAAAGATTGATCACATTAGGCGATTTCGATTTGCTACAAAAGGCCTTGCAATTATGCCAATGAAGATCTTGACTGACGCAGGCTGGACCGACGCAATATGTGAGATAACAAGCAAGGCAAGAAAGCAGTACAAGGAAGTATGTATTCATACCCATTTCAACCACTCAAATGAAATTACAGGAATTACACAGGATGCCATGAACGTTTTGTTCTCGAGGGGTGTGAAGGTCAGAAATCAGTCTGTGTTTCAAAATCATGTAAATGACACTGCTGATAGCATGATTTCTTTGGTGAAAAAACTAAGCTATATCAACATTCAACCCTACTATGTTTACATACATGACCTAACGGCCGGTACTGAAGATATGCGAACATCTTTACAAACAGCACTTGATGTAGAAAAGTGCGTGAGGGGTGTGACAGCCGGATTTAACACGCCTACGTTTGTTGTTGACGCTCCAGGAGGTGGAGGTAAACGCTGCGTCCACTCTTATGAGTGGTATCATAAAGATAGCGGAATAAGTGGGTGGACTGCGCCTTCTGTTAAACCTGGGGAAAAGTTTTTATATTTTGACCCCCTTCATGCACTAAGTAAAAGCGCACAAGAAGACTGGTTACAAGAAGACACATACAAAAGCATGATACAGAATGCTCTGTTAGAGGGGGATTTATGAAATTAATTGTCGTAGATGTACAACCCGAGTATGAAAGTAACACCTACTTCGACATTGGTGACATGTTACACACCGCTGTGAATGATTATGACGATGTTCTTTTCTTGTATAATGGAGAAGACACACTAGGCATGGTGTCAGAATCTGCATTGAAAGACTTCTACTTCGAAAAGCTTGACTACGATGAAGAAGCGTTTGATGACCTGCTTTCCAAGTCAACCTTCTTCGACAAGGGATACGGCTTTTTCAGAGACGTCATGGACTCAAGTGTTTGTTTTGACCGCACCTCAATCGTAAAGATCGTAAAGTACATGATTGACAATGACATTCAGGACATTCGCGACCTAGAGGAAGAAGATGTGGATGCAATTGGTGTGAGTGAGCTCTTAGTTGATGACCTCGAGGACTACGGTTTTTGGGTGCCAGAACTAGAAGAAGTCTTGCCTCGATGGAATGGTTCAGATCTTGCGGGTGGTGCCAGAAATGAGTGTATGGCCGAAGTTGAGATACTTGGTACAGCCCAAGGGTTGAGTTTCAACCATATTGACAGTTTTATTTATGAGGGTGAGAATAGATATACCGAGGTCATGACCGAATCAAGACTACTCCGCGAGTACATAAGGGGACTGCTAACCGAGCAGGAACAGGAACGCTCCGAGCTCGATAAGATTAAGGAAGTGTTCGTCAACGGTGGTGCTCAGGCAATAGAACTAGCAGGCATGGTTGGGTTGGGCAATGATCCGGCAGTCTACGAGATGAAAGAAGTAGTGGAGGTTGTAATTGATGCGCTTGATGTAATAGTTGGAGGTCACTCGCCACCGACGCAGGACCAACCGGACATGGCGAGAAGGGTTTGGTATCCGTTAGTGAAACAAGGTCTCAAAAAGATTTACACATCACCGAGCGGAGTAAAAGGTCGCTGGAATGAGTCTTACCATGAGATCTATAATGAACTGTCGAAACTTATGAAGACTTATTGGGGCTGGTATGATGCCAAAGAGGCAGCATCGGTAGTTGAAAATCTTGGAATTTGGGCAGGGCACCCTGTGGAGATGCCAAAATGAAACTACTCCGCGAGTACATAAGAGGCTTGCTCACAGAACAGTCGGGCCAGCAGATCTATATGCATGGTACAACTCAAGCCGGCCTAGAAGCTATTCAAAAATGTAACTGTCTTTATCCGGGTAAGCGGGGATTTATTCACGCATTTTTTGATGATCCCGAAGAAGAAGCAGAAAATAAAGAAGATATAACTGTCTTATACAGAGGAAGAGGTTTCGAAGAGACTCCTGTTTTTATAAAATTTACCACCCCTGTTGCCCCAACCCGTGAGAGGGGAATCGCTGTGTTCTGGAATGTAGAAAAACTACCCATTCAAATATTGAGAATAGAATCATGAAACTGCTACGTGAATACATAAGAACACTGTTAACCGAGGCTGCTAGAGGACCTGCTGATTTACCAGAAGGAATCTCCGTCGCGATAGAGGAGGGCACCGGTGCAGAGGTCAGGATTTATTATGCCGCGTATCACTCGAAGACGGACCAGTGGATGAGGGCTGATATGCTTTACCTCAAGCCTCGTGGCTCCGTGGCAATCTCGTCAGTACCTCGAGTCGCAAGTCGAACCGGAATGGGAGAATGTGGCGGTGCTTGGGAAGTCTATCACACAGAGGCTACCCAGGGTTGGGGCCCTATGTTGTATGACGTAGCGATGGAGTATGCAACTCAAAACGGTGGCGGCCTGATTTCTGATCGTGGAGCTGTTTCTCCAAAGGCTAGAAGGGTGTGGGATTACTATTTATCCAATCGCGGTGATGTGACGGGCATTCAATTGGACGACCTCGAAAATACGCTAACGCCGGAAGAAGAAGATAATTGTGTTCAGCGTGTCGCTTCCTATACAAACCATCACGGCATGCCAAAAAACATTGATTGGCAAACCTCGCCCCTCAGTAAAAGATACACAAAGCCACCCACGACGATGAATGCACTCGAAGCAGCAGGAAAATTGGTAATGATATGAAACTACTGCGCGAGTACATAAGGTCTTTGCTGCTAGAAGATGCAGCCCGACGCAAACAATTTGCTCAACACCTCATTGATGCAGGCCACAGCGAAGCAAACTTCTCGGGAACCTACGCCGTAGAGAGTAATCCTGATGAGAGGAGAAGGCTCGTTAAGGGTGCTCTCGATCAAGGCAAGCTTCTTAAAAAGGCGTTCGCCAAAACCGCTGACCGCGATTTCCTTAGCAGTTTGGTCACGGTGCATTGGTTCCGCGACCAGAGAACGATGAGGATGTTTATTGGCGGTTCATTTAGTTCCAAAGATGAACTATCCGCTGCAGCGTATTTACCAGGCGAAATAAAGGGTGCCGGTAGGTTTGGGGACTATGGAATTTTAATCAAGGGTCACATTACTCTTCTAGCAAATGATATGGACCAACTGTACACAGGGTCTACAGATACTTACCGTGCAGCTTTTCCAGAAAGAAAGAAGCAGTCTGGCGTCAACAAAGGCGCTGAGCAGATATACGAACCAGAAGGTTACGAAGAATACAAAATTATTGTGTTGGATAAAGAAGACTGGAACCCTTCTGTCGGCGGCTCCCGCGGCTCACAGAATAATGAGGCTCTCGTCGACAACTGGTCTCCATTGGCGATTATCGTACCTGACTCGTCAAATCAGCCGGGTTACTGGGATGAAGATTTACAAAAGATGGAGCCTGCCGGTCCTGACACGGCGGAAGCTGATATCGTTTGGCAACCGCTACTAGATAAGGCCGGCCTGGATATTCCTGTAATGACGCACATAGAATTTACGTCGAGAGGGTGGGCGTAAATGTATGAGTACAGAGCTGTCATTACAAAAGTCTATGATGGTGATACATTAACGGCAGAAGTTGATCTAGGCTTCAAGATGTGGGCGAAGAAAATAAAACTTAGGTTAGTGGGTGTGAATACACCTGAAATTCGTTCAAAAGATCCAGACGAAAAAGTTATGGCCCTCAAAGCCCGTGATAGGGTTAGGGATCTTTGTTTGAACAAAGAGGTAATTATTACAACTCACGGTAAGGGTAAATACGGCCGGTGGCTGGCTACAGTTTACGTTCTTGGTGATATCGATTTGAAAAATTTTTTAATTTCCGAGGGTTTGGCAGAAGAGTATGAAATGTAGTCCTCAAGGATAAATAGATAATGAACGACGGGTAAGTTGGTTGAACTGTAAACACCGTCGAGAATAACTAAAAAATTATTCAAATTCAAATAAAGGAGAAAACGAATGAATGAAGTTATGACTGCAGGCTGGGATTTATTACATGGTCTTTTAGTTTCTGCGTGGGCGCTACTTGTAGCCGTATCAACGTGGGGCTGGGATTTATTGTGTCATTTACACACTGATGCCCCTCGTCTTGAAGGTCTTTTAATTGGTGTACTTTTGGCGTGGCTTTTGCTGCGAAGAGACCGACATCCAGTCCTTCGTGTACTAAGCTCACCCCTTAAATTAATCGTTGATATTCTAGACCTGGCATGGGATCAGGCTGTTGAAGTCGTATCAGATGTTTTGGGAACCATAAAAGGTTGGGTTAATAAAGCATGGAACACAGTTTGGGGAACCGTTACAGGAACCTTGTCTTGGGTCAAAGCTAAACTAACTGGTGGGTACAATTGGCTCATAGGTTTACTAAAAGGACTAAAGGATAAATTATCTAAGGGAAAAGAAAAGTAAGGTGAAAATAACTTTAGACATAAAGACGCTAATTACAATTGGCACTTGTGTCGCGGTGCTGGGTGGATTTTATTATTCCACCCAGCACCGACTTTCTAGTCTTGAAACACAGGTTGAATCGATAAGTGAAAAATTAAGCTCACAAAATATCGAAATTAAACAACTTAGAAAACAGTTTAGAAAATCAAACAAAAAATGAAAATTACAAAAAGCAAACTAAGAAGCCTTGTTCGGGAAGCGCTTGATACTTTTCAAAGCCATGCTCATGAGCCGGCAGTGGGTGACCATGTTGTCAATGTAAATCCCAGCTGTAAACACCATGGCTCCGTTGGCATTGTAATTTCTATTAACATACTTCCAGGTAACGCCGGAAAAACTGCTGAGTATCAATGCATGAACCAGGGGCCAGGATGGAAAAAAGGTGAAGTCTTAGAAAAGACATTAGACCAGTTGGCACCTGGTAAACTGAATGAAGGAAACATGAGAACCACACGGCGACAGATAAGAAAAATAATTTATGAAACCCTGTCATTACTGACTGAGGGTGTCCACGACCAGGGGATTTTTAAGGTAATTTTTCTTGCTGGTGGTCCCGGATCAGGCAAGTCGACTGCGGTCAAGAATTTAGTTTTTCCTGGTCGATATGGACTAAAGATTGTAAATGTAGATGATGCCTTTGAGTTACTAATGAAAAAAGGAATTGAGTCGGGTGAGTTTTCAAGCATGGACATGCAAGATGATGACAGGGAAAATAGGATTAAAAAACTAAAACTGTTCAATAAATCAAGAGCTCTAACAAAGAAAAGAAAAGAGGACTACGTTGACGGTCGTTTAGGATTAATAATTGATGGTACCGGCGGAAATTATACGACAATAAAAAGTCAAAAGAAAAAGTTTGAAGATCTTGGATATGATACATTTATGGTGTACGTTGCAACTTCACTTGATGTTGCAAAACAAAGAAACATTGCCCGGGGTGAAAGAGGCGGCCGCCGATTGCGTGACAAGGATCTTACAAGGTCTTGGACAGCAGTCGACAAAAACAAGCAAAACTACATAGATCTTTTTGGCAGTAATATTGTAATTTTAGACGGGGACAATTTGAGGGAAAAAGAAAATTTGACCGCTGAAAAGAAAATTAGTAATTTTATTTTATCACCTGTGAAAAATCAAACCGCGTTGCAGTGGATTGATAAAGAACTCAAAAAATCCCAAACCCTAAAATAAAACATCATCTTTTTGAGGTTTTCAAATGACAGATATTTACTAAGGTAATGATTATGAAAGAAAAACTTGTAGGCGGGTTGATGTGAGTGAAGAATTACTAAGAAATTATCTTAACCGGGTTCTTTTATTTGAGCGCCGGAACATGGACAAGTCTGCTTTCAAGCAACAATTTTTAAAAACCAACGCAGATTTTAAGTCTATGAATCCAGGGCGAAAGCCAGGCGAAAAAGAAGTGCGTTTCGGATTACATGATGCCACGATTCCACTCACTTCAGTTGATGCGACCACCGCGATCAATAAAGTTCCAGGTTTTAATGTTGTAGATACTGTCCCACCTAAAGGGGGCGCCCAGAGCAGATCGGATAAATATGAGACACACATAGTCCAGGGTCCGAATGAAACTTTTTCTGTGGTGATGGGAAGCCCCAACAAAGGAGAGGTTTTCGAACAGCAGCTGCATAAACAATTACGGGCCCGAATGGGGCCGTTGGCTGATGAAATTCTTGATGCCCTTAACTTACCTGCAACAGGCATTAGGGGGGTCGAAGATCTCAAACCAGCTCGTAGACGACCCCTTACTGGGGAAGTGAGCAATGTAGGAAGTGCTATTTCTGATATTACCCTAGACATAGGTGAAGCAGAACCACTTTATATATCGTTGAAAGATCCCACTGGTTCTACTTTTGCAAATGCTGGTTATGCCGGCGCATTTGTACAAAATGGTGGTGTAATTACACCTGCATCTCATAGTTTGGATGTGTTTGTCACTGCACTGGGGGTTGACAAGTCATTAGTTGCCCAAGGGATTACGGATTATGCAAACGGTACACCCACAAAAGCTAACGCATGTAAAAAGAAACTGCCCTCAACCTTTGATGCAGCAGTTGTAGCAAAATATCTAGCATCAGGTTTAGGCTACGGCTATGTATACGCAAGAAGACATGAGGGCGGATATACGATAAAATTATTGGAAACTCCACAGGATGCCATTGATATGGTTGGTACCCCTACCAGTGTGAACATTAGCTATCCACGATATTGTAAGGGTGGAAAAGACGCTTCAAAGCAAGTTACTGCTAATATTGAGACTGATACAGACGCAAAATTTACTGTTGAGATAAGAGGCAGTAAGAGGGGAAATGTGCTTCCTAATGAAATCAAGATAAAGATAACAAAATACCCTGAAGCTTCAACTGAAACTATAAATTGGGGTCGCTCTAAGGGTCATTTTGACATTGGGCCCTACTGGGATGAAGAGGGCACACCACTGTGGGCACACTTTAAACGACATGGAAAAACTATAAACGAAAAAAGTGACCACACTAAATTACTAAGGCGTACAATAAGAGAAATGCTTTTAACGGAAGAATTATCTGCAGCTGATAAAAAGACTATCGAAACTATCGCCAAAAAACAAGCTGCTATAGCAATCAAGAGAGATTCACTTGACAAAAAAGATGTTGAAAAGTTGGCCAAAAAGCAGGCAGAGGATGCCATTAGAAAGGCTTTAGGGAAGACCTTTATGGGAACCAAAGGTGACATCAACAAGTTCGTCTCAGACGTCACGCAGGATGCTGCAGAGAAGTGGTTGAGGGATAAGTCAGCCCAACAGCAGGTCGCCGACATTTCTAAGAAAGTTATAAAGAAGCTTTATCGTGAACTCGCTATTAGTTATCCTGGCTTGATAGACCGAATTAAGGTGTAACGATAATTAGTCACCATGAAGATTGGTGACAAAATACAATATCGTGGTAACATCAATAAATTGACAGGTACCATTGTGAAGATTCATGGAACAAAATGGTGCACAGTAAATTGGTGTGATCATATCATATTAAAAGAACATTTTGGTGATTTGGAAAAATACGATAAATTGCAAACCTAAGATTGTCGTGACTGCAACAAGACAATATTAGAAAATCTAGTTTCAACCATATCAGTGCCACACATAATAACACATGTATCTGGTGTACCCATTTTATAACTTATCTTATAGAGAACACCTGTTGTTTTTTTAGGTGGGTCAACTGAATATGGTTTTTTTTCATAGCTTAGTACTAAATCACCTAGCTCTGGTATTTTAACTTTGCAGCGCTTCAGGACACCTGGCGAAAAATCAATTTTTTGACAAATTTCTTTTGACACTTTGTGAATGCCATTTTGTGTTTCTACAATGAGATCATGCAATCCAACGGCAACAACTGTTGCTATAACTGCAGTATCAGTTTTTTTATCTTCTTTTCCGACAGAACCACCGACTACAGCAAGCAGGTCCTCTTCTTTAAAAATGTCATTTTTCATTTTATGTTATAGGCTTTTGTAATGTCAGCAGCATCAATTATAAGTATTCTTTTATATTTCTTTATGCACATGGTTATAATTGTTATTGACATGTGATCACCACATGATACAATAAAAGGAGATATTTTGGAATTTCACGCAGCATCTAGATTTACTGATGATGATAAGCAAAAAACTGTTTTGGTTGATATTGATGAAACAATTTGTTTTTATTCAGGTGAGAGAAAATACAATCTTTCGGAGCCCAATTATGAAAATATCACTAAAATTAATAAGCTATATGATGAGGGGTGGAGAGTTGTTTATTGGACAGCTCGTGGATCGGTTTCTGGTAAGGATTATACCGAGCACACACGTAGTCAATTAGAGGAATGGGGTTGCAAACATCATGACCTTGTAACAGGAACAAGCACAAATCCCAAGCCTCATTTTGACCTTGTCATTGATGACAAAGCAAAAAGAATAGAAGAGCTATAGTAATATGAAAGTTTTAATGTATTGGATAAAGGCAAAGTGTTTGTCAGCTCTTAGGTGGGCATGTAAATCTCTAAGTACTCCACCGGCTGGAAAGGTGGTTACATTACATTGTGAAAACAACAACAGTAATAAGGAAGTATGACTTGAAATCCGGTGATATTGTAGAAATCAATTGGGTTGGTACACATGCCATTGGTGTAATAATTGGCAGAGCACGCCGAATCATGAACGAACCAGCTTATAAAGTTATGCTTTTAGATAGTTCCGGTGATATTTGCAATAAAACACTGTCACAGTGTAAAACGTTATGTTTATTTGATCCGATGAGGCTTTAGTTCTGTGTAAGTGTTCTAAAGATGTGGTATAATATTAATGTCTTTTGAGGAAGGGAGAAGATTTTATGCCACGAATGAGCGCAGCAAAAAGAATTGAACTTGGCAAAATCATGGTTGAGCGTTGGCAGGCAAAAAATTGTGCTGACGATCGTAGCGTTCGTTTTGTAGAAGATATGCTGACGCGCCTGGAGCGAGGCCGGGCGTTGACAAAGCGCCAGCGTGAATGGTATGACAGTGCAGTGATTTCAGATCCTCCTGAGCCAAAGAATGTCCTGCTTGTAGAGCAGCTTCTTCGCGATGCCGATACGCCAGGGATGGAAAAAGTAAGCAATACACTCCGGGATTTCGCTCGAAAAGTGGCCCGAGGCTGGTCGTTAAGCGAAAAGCAAGACAAGTTCATGAAAAAGCTGATGGCTAAAGCAGCTGATATTCGTCAAAATGGTATTTGGCAACCTACACCTGAACAGAAGGCACAGATTGAAATTGGTGTAAATTTCTGTCGGCGATATACTTCTTATTACCTAGGCGGCCAACCAGGAAAAGCAAGGGCATTGCAAGAGTGCAAATCCTGGCTGAATGGTGATATAGAATACTTGGAAGAGTGGTCGGCACAAAAAATGATGAATGTCTGCAAGGGCGATCGTAAGCTGATCGCCGATGCCTATGACCGATGGCCGGTCGGAACGCTCGTTGTAACAAAGCGACGTGGTGAAACGCATGGCCACCACTCGAGCGCTCCAGCAATTCCAAAAGGTTCCCCCGGATTGATCATTGGTTCGCCTTTTGTCGATGACAGGGGGAAACCTGCGATTGAAGTTCTGATCGATGGAAACCCAGAAATACTCCCCCTGGACAATGTTAGCAAGAGAAACCCAAAATGAGTGTTGGCGATTTGGTAAAATTTAAAGCTAATGACATGCTCGGGTTGATTGTGTCTATTCGAAGTGATATGTTTCGTGTTCAATGGGCTGATGGCGTTTATAGCAATCGTTTTGAAAATGAACTAGAGGTGATAAATGAAAGTCGGTGATATGGTACAATACGTAAATCACACTTCATGGGAAAATGGCGGCCTGGGGGTGATCACTGACATTAAGCAGGAGAGCCCGTCCGGGATGGCGCTGAAGGAACCACACGGAGTTCAAATTACTTGGCTTGACGACATCGAAGACGTTGGGTGGAGCAAGGCCATTGAGGATTGGGCACAGTGGTATGACGATGCCGACTTTGAAGAAGATATCAGCTTATTTGCGGAGGCAGAATGAAAGTCGGTGACATGGTCAGGCATCGTTTTGACGGACGAGACGATGAGTTAGGTATTGTGCTCAATATCAAACGAGGTAAGGCACACCCCTCAATTGGATTAGTTAATGTGCTTTGGGCGCCAGGGTGCACACATCAAAGAACAACATTGCGTATACGAGACTTGGAGACCGTTGTTGAGGCCAGGTGACATCGTTAGATTTGCTGAATGGTTAGATATTGTAGATGTAAATGATTGGTCAACTACGCCTAAGAAACGAATTGGTCTCTTAGTTGAATACGACAGTTTAAACAAGGCAGCTACTATCTTGTATGAGGGGCAACCTATTCGTGTGAGAGCACAGCTCGTAGAAAAGGCCGGAAAAAAAGATTTTATGCCAACATGAAACGCATGTAATACGCACCAAATTATGATATAATTTTATACAATACACAAAAAAGCAGGTCGAAATATGTCAGTTAATTTAGGTTATGCGTGCATTAATACCACGCTACAAAAGCAGTCTAAAATTATGTGCAATCGAGGTATGATTAACCGTACGTGGCTGGCCAAGGGCATGCCCTATGCCAGTATGTTAGCACTGTCAAATGTCAAAGGGCTTCGTGCTGTTGTTGACTGGAACAACAAGAACGACATCAGTGTATACCGGGTTACGTCCTGCTTGTTTCCATGGATGTCAGAATACGAAATCACAGATCTTCCTGACTATCAAGAAATTGCAAATACGCTTGCTGAGGCGGGACAAATTGCTCGCTCCTGTGGTCAACGTCTTTCATTTCATCCAGGTCAATTCTGCGTCCTGGCTAGTCCAAATGAGTCGACCGTTGCTAAGTCTCTTCGTGAACTTGATCAAACTGCACAAATTATGGATATGCTTGGTATGCCAAACACACCAGGCGCTAAAATTAATATTCATGTAGGTGGTGCATATGGTGAACATGAAAAGGCGTTGGCTCGATTTTGCGACAATTTCAAACGTCTCTCACCTTCGGCACAGTGTCGTCTCACTGTCGAAAACGATGATAAACCTAACCTGTATTCTACCAAAATGCTGCATGATGGTGTATACAGTCGTATTGGCATTCCTATCGTATTTGACTCGCATCATTTCGAGATTGGCCCACAGGATTTTGACTATCATGATTCATATTATCTAGCACGAGGTACGTGGCCAGTTGGTATCAAGCAACAGTGTCACCATAGCAACAGCCGCCGGCGGTACGAGGATCACACCGCCAATAAAATGGCGCACAGCACGTGGTTTTATACACCATTTGAGTCGTATAACGAGCCTACTGATGTTGTGCTCGAGTGTAAGGCTAAGGAATTGGCATTGTTCAAATATCGTGATGACTTTTGTTCCATGTCAAAGGTGGCCTAGTGGAGTTATTGGGTTTGCTAATTCCGATAACAGGAATCATCTTATTTATTTGGAATGAAGAAAAAGGTTTATGGCGTTGATATAGTGAATAACAATATTAAAATTGGTAGTATTGTCAAATGCACAGCGTGGCCCCTCAAGCCACAGATGGATGAAAATATATTTGGTATTGTTATTGACATTCAAAAATACAACAAAAAATGGTCGCTTGTGCATGTTCACTTAAGCAATTCTGAAAATAGAATTTATAACCAGGCTGATGTTTTTTCATTAGCTCTTTAATTGCAAACTAGTCAAAAAATCAGTATTGGAGATTTGGTTATCTTAGATGGCGGAAAACCGCTGTCTCCTGATTTTAATCCGATTGAATGGACGCACTTTAATAAAGTTGGGTTGGTTATAGAAATTTCCGATCATTCATTTTTAGTAATGTTCAACAGCGGATCAATCATGGATTTTACAGGGTATCACGACTATCTTAGCATGATAAATGCACAAAATAGGCACCACAAGTGAAACCGGGTGATTTAGTAAGGCTCGGCCTAAGAGAAACCATGAAGGGGCACGTATGGGAAACCCGGCCAGGAATTGTGATTGAAATTACAAACGAAAAAGGCTATCCGGGCGGGGCGGCACTAGTGAATTTTGGAGGTATCACTATAAAGTACGCCGTTGACAGGCTAAGGGTTATTCATGAAAGTAGGTGACCTGGTAAGATGCACTGAAGGTGCATGTATGTCTGTTGACGGAGGTGTAGGCATCGTGATTCAGATTGAGAAATATGATCCTGACAATCTCAGCGTTCACGTGCAATGGGACTCTGCGAGCTTGTGGTATCATGATGAGGACCTGGAGGTCGTCGTTGAATGTAATCGTCCATGAGTTTTGAAAAAATTATATGAATGTTTTATAATCAATTTACAAGGTAAAGCTGCCACTTGGGGCTTAGCTTTTATGATACTCGCTTTATAACAAGGAGATAAAAAATGAGTAAGATTATTGGTATTGATTTGGGCACGACAAACTCGTGCGTTGCAATTGTTGAGGGAGGAGAACCTCATGTAATTGTCAATGAGGAGGGTAGTCGAACGACACCATCAGTCGTTGCTTTTAACGATAATGATGTTCTTGTTGGGGTGACAGCACGCCGGCAAGCAGTCGTAAATCCTGATAAAACCATCTATTCCGCCAAACGGTTCATCGGGTCAAAGCTTGATGAGGTAAAAAATGCCGCTGAGAAGGTTGCCTTTGATGTAACTGCGAATGCGGCAGGTGACGCCTGTATCAATGTTGACGGCAAGGTTTATTCACCACCGGAGATTAGCGCTAAGGTGCTCCAGAAGCTAAAGAGAGCTGCTGAGAAGTATCTTGGCGAACCTGTCACCGAAGCTGTGGTTACGGTTCCGGCGTATTTCAATGACAGTCAACGACAGGCCACTAAGGATGCCGGTAAGATTGCCGGATTGAACGTCAAACGAATCATCAATGAGCCTACAGCAGCGGCCCTGGCTTATGGCCTAGGTGCCAAGAGTGAACAACTTGTGGCTGTTTACGATTTCGGTGGTGGTACATTTGATGTTTCTGTTTTGGAGGTAAGTGGTGATGTTGTAGAGGTTTTATCTACGAGCGGTGACACATATCTTGGCGGTGATAATATCGATGAAGCTTTGATCGATCATTTGCTAGAGGAATTTAAACAACAGGCAGGGCTGGATGTCAGCGGTGACTCAATGGTTATGCAAAGAATTCGTGAAGCAGCTGAGAAGGCAAAGATTGAACTGAGTTCTACACAGGTTTCAGACATTAATTTGCCTTTCTTGACAGCTGATGCTACCGGTCCTAAGCATTTGACATGTTCGATTAGTCGTTCTAAATTTGAGCAGCTGGCTGATGGGATCGTGGATAAGACATTTAAGTCTTGCAAGCAAGCGCTGAAAGATGCAGGAAAGAAGGCGACTGACATTGACCAGGTTATTTTGGTCGGTGGGTCTACACGAATTCCTTTGGTTATGCAGAAGGTTGAAAAATTCTTTGGCAAATCTCCACATCAAGGCGTCAACCCTGATGAGGTTGTGGCATTAGGTGCCGCCGTGCAAGGAGGTGTCCTTACAGGTGATGTCAAGGATATGCTCCTGCTCGATGTAACTCCACTTAGCCTAGGGATTGAGACAATGGGATCAGTCACAACAAAACTGATCCCTAGGAATACGACTATTCCCACGAAGAAGTCTGAGGTCTTTTCAACGGCAGCTGATAATCAGATGCAAGTTGATATACATGTCCTGCAGGGAGAAAGAGAAATGGCGGGCGACAACAGAACCTTGGGCCGTTTCACTTTGGATGGTATTCCTCCTGCACCCCGGGGTGTTCCACAAATTGAAGTTACTTTTGACATTGATGTAAATGGAATCTTGACGGTTGCAGCAGTTGATAAGGCAACAGGTAAGGATCAAAAGATCACAATTACAAACTCAAGTGGCCTGTCAGATACTGAAATTGATCAAATGGTAAAGGACGCATCTAAATATGAGGCTGAGGATCAAAAGAAGAAGGCAGTTGTCGAATCAAGAAACATGCTGGACAACCTGATACATCAGGCGAAAAACTCCACAGAAGCACTTGGTGACAAATTGTCTGATGAGGATGTTTCGGCTATCAATACAGCGGTTTCTGCTGCAGAGGCAAAGCTTGCATGTGATACAAAGTCAGAACTTGATGATGCGTTTTCTACGCTGAATGATGTGTTGCAACAAATCGCAAAGCAGGCATATGATACGACGTCGGATGATGAGCAACCGGACAATTCGCCACCGCCAAACGATGATGTAATTGATGCTGAATTTGTGTAAGACGTATTAGCACGTCATTTATTTCCCGGGGTTCAAGTTTGAACCCCGGGAAATTCTATATTAGGGTAAGCATAATATGAAAAAATCAGATTATTATAATATTCTTGGTCTGGATAAAAGTGCAAATGTATCGCAAATTAAAAGTGCTTATCGTAAAATGGCACACAAGTATCACCCTGATAAAAATCCCGACAATGAAGAAGCTGAGGAGATATTCAAACAATGCTCAGAGGCATATGCCGTCCTGGGGGATCCCGAAAAGAAAAAAGAGTATGACCAATTTGGTCACACCGGTCCTCGATCTACACAGCGGTCGGGTCACAACCGAGGATTCGGTGGGTTTGAAGACATTTTTGGCGGATTCGGTGATATGTTTGGCGATATTTTTGGTAGGTCAAAAAGGGGTCACCGAAGTCAAAAAGGCGCTGATTTGCAAGGTAATCTGCAACTAACCTTTGAAGAAGCTGCATTCGGCTGCACACAAACCGTTACATTCAAACGACAAGGTGTATGTACAACGTGTAAAGGCTCCGGTGAAAAGCCGGGCACTCGAAGTGTTTCGTGTAGTTCGTGTGGCGGAGCAGGTAATATCCAACATCAGCAAGGTTCCTTTATCATTCAAATGACATGTCAGGCATGCAACGGTCATGGCATCTTTCCCGAAACCCCGTGTGACGACTGTAATGGTGCCGGGGCCGGAATTGAAGAATGTACAATTAACGTGAACATACCAGCTGGTGTAAACGCTGATTCTCGAATAAAGATTTCGGGTGAAGGCGAAGCTGGTCCTGGAGGCCACAGAGGGGATGTTTATATTCATGTTGCTGTAGGCACCCATCCACGTTTCAAAAGAGAGGGGTCAAATATATATTCAACTGCAAAAGTTAAATTTAGCGATGCTGCTTTGGGGACAAAAGTCGAGGTTGAAACTTTACATGGCAATGAAAAAATTGTTTTGCCAGCCGGCACACAGTCAGGAACTACACTTAGATTAGCCAAAAAGGGTATTTCAAAATTAAGGGTACCTGGACAGGGCGATCATTTTGTGACAATTATTGTCGAGGTTCCTGATTCTTTAAACAGCGACCAGCATGAGGCATTGAAAAAAATATCTAAATTAGGGCTGTAAATTTTGTAATTTGAGTCGATAATTTATATCATTTAAATGAGGCAAAAATTGGTGATCAAAAAGATATTGACATATCCTGACGAAAACTTAAATGTCATTTCGGATAGTGTCATTAATTTTGAAACTAACTTTTGCAAGAACTTGGTTGATGACCTAATTGATACGCTTAAACAACAAAATGGAATTGGATTGGCAGCACCGCAGGTAGGTGTTACAAAAAGAGTTGTTGTAATTTGTGCAAATTTTCCAGGATTTGTTGATCCTTCTGAGGCTGCACATTTTAATTTGTATCGTGATCACATTGTGATAATAAATCCTGTCATGGATTTTTTGGGTGATTCAACAAAGTGGAACGAAGCATGTCTTTCTGTTCCAGGCTATTTTGGAGAAGTGGTGAGAAGTACAGGATTAAAACTGTCATATCAGGATTTAACGGGTAAAATGCATGAAGTCATTATTGGTTGGCCTTTAGCAGGCGTAATTCAACATGAATGTGATCACCTAGACGGAATTCTCTATATCGACAGAATGATTAATTTTAAGGGTGGAAAAAATGAATAACTTACAAGAGGTAAAGCAAAAGCTAGAAAAACTGGATCGTGTTGAAAGGGAACTAGCTGAAGCGTGCTGGGATTATGTCTCTCTCAAACACACTTTTGTAGAGCTTGAAAATAAATGTAATAGGCTTGAAAAATTGTTACAACCAGATGCTCTGGAACACAAGATTATGATATGCCTAAATGAAATGTCAGATAAACAATTGAACTTGGCATCAGAGACTACGCGAAAAGACTGTGCAAAAAAGATTGCAGATAAGATTTTAGAGTAAGGGTGATTTTTTATGGGTAAGAAAAAGACGAACGAAAAAATAGGCAACATGTTTGGAAAGGCATGGATTCTTGCAGGCAAGTTTGATACATTTGATGAAGCCGATGCAAAGCGAAATAAAATTTTGAAAAATGAAGGAACCCAAGCAAAGGTTCGACGTCGTGATGCTGACAGTTGTTTCACAGTGCATTATCGAAATTTACAAAAAGTGCAAGAAAAGAACAATACAAAAAAGAAAAAGAGAAATAAGTGATGTCATGAAATACATTTTTGCAGTTTTATTGTATTTTTCAAGTGTGCAGGCAGCGTTAGCCTGCACATTTACTTTTATCGTCGACAATCCAAAAACTGCCCAAGTTGCCAATATCGCAAAAAATGAACTATTGTCACGAAAATTTTGTGGTTTTTTACTCGTCTCGACATTTGAGTCAATTGGAAAACGTGATGTTCGTCATAAGTTTCTAAAAAGACAAGTGATGATGATGTTACCTAAAATTTCTAAAAGCACGACAGAAGTTGATGTGGTTTATTGGTTTCATGGTTTAAATGGTTTTAGTAAAAAAACATTTTCAAAAAGATTGATGCCTCAATATGAATATATTAGAAAGAAATTAGGTAAAGATGTTGTGCTTATTGTTCCTGAGTTGCCATGGAGTCATTATACAACAACCCCAAGAGGTAGGCAGGGCAGAATCTTTCTAAGAAAAAATCAACTTGTTAACATGGTTGATGAGGCGGAAACAATTACACAATACATCTACAAGAAACAAATTAAATTTCGAAGGCACTTTGTGGGACACTCAGCGGGTGGCTCTGCAATTGCTTCTGCATCTGTTGTTGGGGATTTGTGCGCCGTTAATCCAAAGACTGTTTTATTTTCAGATGCAACATATGGCAGGTGGCTGGAAAGAACGTGGAGAGGGTGTGTTGGTCATCATGTTAGAAAGGATCAACTTAAATTAATCATTCTCACTGACAAGTGGCAAAAGCCATGGAAAAGCTATGTAAAGTGGAGAAAAAAGCACAAAAAGTATTCTCATAAAGCTGTTTCACATGTGCTTACAGGCGCCTGGTCCCATGGAAAAATCGGTAATCATGCCTTAGTTTTTCTCTTTCATGGCAATCCTCCTCAAAAATATACGAATTATTTGAACAATTTTTAGCTTCCTGTGTAACATCGCAATTTATGTGATATGATATAAATGTTGGTTGGGGATGCCCCCCGAATTAGGAGCTAACATTGGGTTACGGTTACCGAAGCTTGCGACCGGAGTGGAAGAAGGACTGGGCCATCGAGGCCGAGTTCGACGCTAAGGGTGTGTCGCTCACGCTGTTCAGCAGCGACATCTGGCACTACAACAAGTACTACCTCACCTTCGACGCCCTCAAGGAGTGGAGCAAGTCCAACATGTTCCTCAATGACCTTGCGTGGATTCGGTCGGAGTACACCCGGCAGGTTCTCAAGGACCCGGAGCGTGCGGACACCTTTCGGAATAGCGGTCCTCGTAGCTGGAGTTCGAGCGAGAACTGGCTTAAGCCGGTCCCCCTCGCTGACCACATCGCCAAGTACGGGGAGAGTGTCTAATGCAAGTCGGTGATGTCGTGCAAGTAGGTACGGATAAAAACTACCATCCCGATGGTTCTCTTGGAATTATTGTCAATTCTAAAAAGGTGGCTGCTACTCGACGGGTGGATCGAGGGAATTCGACATACGTTCATCAAGTGTGTTGGGGTGCTCCTTCTTACACAGTTGTGTGGGTCATGGAACGAGATTTGACGCAGGTGGTGAGCTAATGACTCCTTTGTATTCCATGGAGATTGGGCGATTGGTCCGAACTAGTTCAGACACTAAACATCACGGCTGGATGGGGGTTGTCGTTGGCATCCAGTCGCGATGGGCCAGCGTGCGAGAAGACGAACTTCTTGTCACAGTTCACTACCCTGAGTCAGGAGAAGAGCTCGCGTGGAGTGAACATAACCTGGAGATTTTGGCTTGAAACCTGGAGATTTGGTGACAACGAAATCAGGACTCTTTGTCGGAGTCATTCTTGACTCTAAGACCATGGTCTCTATACATGGCCTGTCGACTGAACAGGTTCGCCTCAGGGGGAGAGACCTAAATAGTCATCAAGTTTATTGGAGCTCACCCAAGGTAGAGAAGAATCCGGTGTGGGTTAAGGAACGTGACCTGGTGAGAGCAGTATGAAAGTCGGTGATTTGGTAAAAAGAAAGAAAGGTGAGTATCAGGGTTGTGGAGGGTACGGTTTCATTGTGGCATTATATCATGCCGGAAAACCTTCTCACAAATGTGCAAACGTCCTTTGGACAAATGATGGTAACACTTATGGCATCGCGTGCTCTATAATCGAGGTCGTCAATGAAAATCGGTGATCTAGTATTGTTGCGGGGGAGCATGTGGTCTTCGTATGAACATGAAGGTGAGGTTGGTATTCTCCTAGAAACAAAATTGATGACCAATCGTAGCGGGTGTCCTGACGCAGAGTTTTCACGAGTTCTATTGGGAAGCGGGGAAGCTAAACTTTATAAGACCGAACACCTTGAGGTTGTAAATGCAAGTCGGTGATTTGGTAAATCATAACCCTTCATGTTTTGATAATCCGTGGACAGGAGGGATTATTATAGAAACACGCGATGAAGCATGGGAGCATAATATTGAAGGCACACAGAATTTAACACAACATAAGGTCTACTGGCCTGATGATGGAATGAGATGGATCGAAGAGGGTTTATTGGAAGTTGTCAATGAACGGGAGGTGTGATATGGGACAGGTTGATATCGTGAATCAGGCAGCAGAAGTTGTGTGTCAAGTTGAGCAAATGGTGAGGTATGCACATCAACTGCTAAGAAGCGATGAAATTAATCGAAATCAATTTCTTGAGGTTAAAGAACTTGAAATGAAAGCACAAAAACTGCACAGGAACCTGAAATATGAAGATGGGTGACATGGTAAAAACTAAGACGCCTGGCTTCGGCACTGGTTCTCTTACAAAGTATGGTCTAGTGCTAGACGCCATTATCCATGGTCCTAATTCAACTGTGGTCGGTATGATCGAAGTGATGCATGATGATGGTAAAATTTTGCAGTGGTATCCATGGCAACTAGAGAATTTATTTGATGAAGATAGGTGATATTGTCGTTAATATAAGGACGGGAAAATACTCAGTGATAATTGAACACGTGTACCCCAACAAGTACAGGGAAGCGCTTGTTAAAGTATTTCCAGAGCACCCTAATAAATGGATTGCTGCCCGTTGTTATGAGGTAATAAATGAGAGTCGGTGACATGGTATTGTCTGACTTTCCGGCTCACCGTCATGATTGGCGAGAGGACTGGCCTGATGGCATGCCCGGTGTTATTATAGAAGAAACGACTTGGGGGACGTATGTTGTCATGACGCCTATCCGGGCTGAAGAAGTCAATATTGAGTATCTGGTGGAGGTTATATGAAGAAGCTAGTCGTTGTGATAATTGTCTTGACTCTGTTTTCGGGTTGCTCCTGGTATGTTCGCTACCCCAGTGTCGGAAGAAGTGCTACCAGCTCGAATCGACCTACCAATTGGCGAGGAGAGAGGTGTGAAGTTATGATAGATGTAGATACTGGGAGAAAAGTGTATGTGTGTGGACCGGACAGGTTTCGAAGGTAACCCATGAAAGCCGGTGATCTAGTTCAAATGAAAGGACCATCATCAAAATACAGTTGGAGACGTGGTGCATCTGAAGGCATTGGAGTTGTTATGAATGGTCCTCATCCGACGGAGTACACGATGAGAGGATGCACTGTGTTTTGGGTGACAAAACAAGAAACGCATAATGTTCCGGAAGACTGGCTTGAGGAGGTAGTTTAGATCATGAATATTTTAAGATTTTTTATTGAATCGTTTTTTGCAATCATAAAGCTCGCATTCACGGTCATAACTTTTCCATTTCGTTTTTTGGGACTATAAGCTTGAAACATTTTATAAAAACTGGTGATTTAGTTCGATTTAAAATATCGGCGATAAGAAGAGATCACACCTTGTGGCTGAAAAACTGTGCAAAAAATAAAACCCCCATGCTTGTGATAAAAGAATACGAGTTTGGAGAAGGTCCAGTTGAAGCAGAGCTTTTAGGTGAGAAGGTTTTTGATGTGTTGTGTGAAGATGTTGATTTTCACGCGTATGAAAGTGAACTAACAAAAGTGGGATTTAATTACAATGAAAATCGGTGATATCGTTATCCACAAAAACAATCCGTCCCTTGGAAAAGGAGTGATTATCAGTTTTCAAGCATTCCAGGGAACGATCCTGGTTCGGTGGGAGAGTTCTGATGATTATGGTTATGTGCTTCCACAAATGATAAAATTACAATAATCAACCACTTCTGTGTAAGCAAGCTTATCTTGTGGTATAATACTAATGTCTCGAGGGGATGGACTCCGAAAGACAAGGAAAAATCATGATTCAAGTCGGTTCTAAAGTTCGCTCCTTTGATTTCGATTATTGTCGCGACCTTACAGGTGAACGAGCCTGTTATGTGGAAGGCGAAGTTATTGGAATCGAGCCTCACGGTGGCTGCGATCGATATGTTATCGCAGTCGAACGCGCTGTCTTTGGTGGTGAGGAGCGTGATGCTTGGCCGAAAAAGGTTTACCCGCCGGTAAACGGTACACGGAAACTGATGGGTGGCGAAACGAACTCGGTCGAACTAACCTAAGGAGAAAAGAAGATGACGTATCCAGATGCCCCGGTCAAAGCAGTCAATCACATCATCAAGGCTTTTGGTGGCGTGGAAGAGCTAGGCGGAACTGATGGCTGGCTTGTTACTTTCCAGAACCAGGAGAGCACCGATAGCGCTGTAAAGCTGATCGGAATGCTTAAGGGCTGGAAGGCTACTGCGCACCCCAACATTCTACACATGATTCAAATTTTTGGTAAATAGGAGAAAATAATGGGTTGGTCAAATTATGATCACTACGATGATGACTGTCATGATGAGGATCGTGGCGGAAATGATGAATACTACGTTACTTATTGTCATGGTTGTGAAGAGAAAACTGAACATGACGTTTGTACCGACCAGTGTGTGGAGTGCTAAATGAAATCAGCATTAGAAACTGTGCTTCATTATAAGGTGATGGAAGAAAGTGTCCCGAACAGCTCAATGCTCAGGGAGGTTAAATGGCAATACGCCGACATGGCGAATGGCGGGGACGGCGGCGAAGCGGTCTACTGTGGGGATCCTATTGAAGTTGATGAAAATGGAGATGGAATCAAGTGGCAGTCAATCCGTGATTATAACTACCCTGGACATTACGATGACTTTTTCCAGGAAGTTTGTGCCCTAATGGGCTGGGAATGGTGAGTAAGGGTTTGAAACTCTGATGAACACGCTTGTAAAAAGAAAAACTTATTTTTTTACTGATTTACATGCTGATCGAGACGCATTTGTTAAATCACTGCAATACTGTGATGATGAAGATGCGTTATATCTCATTGGGGGAGATTGTTTAGATAAAGGTCCTAGCAATCTTAAACTACTTTCTGAAATCAAAAAACTATCTGAACGGGTTGAAGTAAAGCTCCTCGCTGGAAATCACGACTTGCGCATGTTGATGGTGCTACAAAATTGGGAGAACCAATCAGACCCTCGACTAGAAAAAATTTTTACCCCTAAGAGATACAAAAAAAGAATTACGCCTTTTCTTGATGAGTGTGGAGGCATCGACGCCGCGAAGGAAATGTTCTTGAATCCATCCGGAAAATTTGGATGGTTTTTTGAATCATTGTATCTATTTCATTACGATAACGGTGCCCTTTTTGTTCATGCAGGTGTTGGTGATGAACTGGCAGTAGCCATGAAAAAAATTACACCTGACATTTTACAGGCAAAATTTTTAGAACAAAAAAATGACAAAGAGGGTCTTTATAGCTTTTATTATGGTCCGTTTGGCACCGTTTTTCGCACTAAATACAGAGAAAGAGATTACCCATTAACGGATGCAGGTGCCCGTATTTTCAAGAAGATGGGTGTACAATACATTGTTCATGGTCACGATAATCGTCTAAATGGACATGGACTTATGCTGCGCGCAGGAATTCCTCATTTAATGTGTGATTGCACTGTCGATCGAAATACAAGAATACAGGCGGGATTAGGAAATTCAAGCGGTTATGCAGTAGTTGTACTTGATAACAAATCTAACAATATTGAATATTACAGTTCGGAAGCGACAGGTGTATGGTCCTAAAAAGACAAAGTAGAATGCCTCAAATTGGTGACATGTTGGTTGTCACGTGTCAGGCTGGTGTGGGTCCCGTATGTGAATGTCATAATAAAAGCAAGAAACATGTAGGGATTGTGTTAGACATCCATCTCGATAATTGGGGACACCAACGTAATGTTTTGATTGAATGGTCGACCGACCCACCTAGACAATATAATGAGAAACATGGCTACGCCGGCGTCAATATTCACAATTGCAGGAGTGAATTTGATGTGATCAGAAAAGGTGTAAGCATACCATGAAAATTGGTGATCTTGTTAGGTTTCAAAGGGGATATGATTTGTGGATGACAAATGATAAAAGTGTTGGCGTGATATCAGAACTATCAGAGCCCACTCCAATGTTTCCATTTCAGGTCGCCACTGTTATCTTTGGCACACAGGTATTTGAAGGTGTTAGTGTAAGATCACTAGAGGTTATCAATGCGGATCGGTGATTATGTTTTGTCAGGTCTTATCATGGCATGTTTAATTTTGTGCTTACCGGTACTTTTACCTGCTGAATTATGGTTGAGATATCGAGAATATAGAAATAAAAAGAGGTTCGCTCGTGGAAAAAATTAGGCTTAGTGACGGAATTGAGTTTGAAACGACAGGCGATTATCATCTAACACATCGTCATGATGGGTGGTACGTTGTTGGTAAAGGAATGTTGTGCCCTGTTAGGGGTTACGATGAAGGTCAGCAAGTGATCGCTGAAATGCGATCAATCGATCGTTTGAAAAACGAAGCTGTTTGCGACTAATGGATATCGGCGATCTCGTTACGGTGAAACCTGCACAAGCGGGTGTGTATTTGATTATTGGGGAAGATCCCGGGCGAGAAAATAACATCCCTAACCCTACAGGGGTTGTACTGGGTCGACTGTACGAAATGTATGACCCCTATGAAAAAAGAATTGTTGACATGCATGAAAAATGGATCAGTGTGATAAGTGAAAGTCGATAATTTGGCAAAAAAAGTTGCCTTGTGGCGACTAATTTCTATCATGATAACTTTAATTGTTGTCAGCGCTGTTACGGGAGATATAAAGTCTGCAACAGGCATTACAGTATTTCTTCACGCCCTGTTGACTATATGCCATTATGCTTTTGAAAGAGCCTGGAAAAGATACTATGAAAGTCGGTGATCTTATAGAGGCCCAAGACCCTCATTGTGTTGGTGATCCCCATTGTTTTTGTTTTTTTTGCGCGCATGGCAGCAATCGAATAGGTGTCATAATTGAAAGATTGAATGAAAAGGGAGTAAAACATTCCGCAGGGTATTGGTCTGTACTGTTTGATGTAGGTGAGTGGAGGCTTTACGGGGCTGAAATGCAGGTGATAAGTGAAAATCGGTGATTTAGTACAATATGACTCACCGCTTTATACAGTGGAAATGGTGGGTATCGTTACCGATATTCTTCTATGCGAGGATGGATGGTCGATGTATGAAGTTGTTTGCTCAACCCCCTATGAAGTAGGATGGTATTCAGATTTACAACTTAAATCCATAAACACAAATTAGCAAGTTTATGCGGTTCTGTGTAAGTCTCCCCTTACTGTGGTATAATATAAATGTCTGGTGGGGATGGCCCCCGAAAGACAAAGGAAAAACATGACTCGCTTCACTAAAGAGAATCTCGTCAAAGACGGGGCGTACGTCTTCTACAGCCCGACCGGCAACCCCTATGCCCCTGATGCCAAGTTCGTGGCTCGGTTCAAGCGCGTGGGTGGCATCGGTTCTTTCATGACTCACCTTCGAAAGAACTGGACGGTCGAGGATTACTTCGCTGAGCTGGATGCTGGCAAGGGTCCCCTCAACATTGCTGAGTCGACGGGCTATCTCCTCCCCCACATCAAGAAGTGGCTCAAGCAGGATGGGTATCCCACCACCAAGGCCGGGCACGATGCCTGGTTTAAGGAGGTGTACATGGCAAAGTTTGAAGAGCGTGCTGCGTAATGAGTAAACTGACATTCACAGATGGCGTATCATTCGATACCGACGGTCCCTATCGAGTCACCCAGCGAAAGGATGGGTGGTACTTTGTTGGCGGCGGTATGCTCTGTCCTGTTAACAGTTACGAAGAAGGTTGCGAGATGAAACGTCGCCTCGAGGCTGATGAGGTATGTCGAGCGGAGAAGACGACAAGATCATGAAAACCGGTGACCTGGTAAAGTTCAATAAGACTGGGGCGATTGCCTTAATTCTTGAAACCTCTGAGGAGGGTGGGTATACATCAATGAGCCTTCATGTTCTTGGTGATGTCCTGAAAGATACACCATGCGCTAATGGCTACACTTGGATGACTGAACACATGCTCAAAAGAACTGCGGAGGTACTCAAGTGAAACAAATTTATTTGGACAGAGAGCAATGTTACAATTTTGACATTTCGTATTATGAGGAAGGTAAAATTTCTCTACCTGCAGATGTGATTCTACAGTCAAAGGGATATTCTGGATACGATCAGATTCACCAGGATTTTCTAAAACCCATGGGTAATCGAATCATTCATCTTAGCAAGACGTCAAATGACGCTCCTGGGTGGTATACTGTTGAAAGTCGGTGACCTCGTCAAATGCATTTTTCAACCCAAAACTTCACGGGTAGAAAATGATATCGCTATTCGCATGGAGCATAAGATCAAGGGCGAGTTGGGTATCATCGTGAGCATTAGCAGTTATGGCACACCGAAAGTTATGTTTCCGCAACTCGGAGGATATGAACATCCCCTAGCGTATACCGCATTGGAGGTGCTAGCATGATATTGTTGCTACTAGTATTCTTCTTTATGTTATGTTACATGGAGAACATGGATTGAAAGTCGGTGATTTAATTAAACACAAGTGGGGCAAGGATTTTGGCATTGTGGTCGGGCGGCCCGGTGGCCCCTACGGCACCCTGGTCTTCGACGTGGAGCTGCTGGGGCTCTACGGCAAGTACACGGCGTTTGGGAACGTGACGATCACCGACGACAACTACTGGTATGTAATGTTTGGTACTAAGACAACCATGGTTCACGAAGATAGTTGCGAGGTGCTAAATGCGGGTTCGTAATATGATTTACTACGTCTTTGGTTGGGGTTTAGCCTTTACCATCATAGGCACAATCGGTACGATGATTTTGATGTCAATATGAAAGTGGGCGATTTGGTGAAGCGTAAAGTTGGGCATGCGGGCGGCCCGGGTATCATAACTTGGTGTGATCCTAACATTCATGACAGTGTAACTTATCGTGTTAAAGTTTCATGGCCTACTTTTGACTGTGAAGAACAATTTACGTATAACTGGCGATTAGAGGTAATTGATGAAAGCAACAGTAACTAACACACCGGGAATCATGCACCTTGTGACAAACGCATCGGGTCGTAACAGGAGTGTGTATGAAGATCGTTTTGTCCAATCAGTAGATCCAGCCGGGACGCATGTGCTAGGCATGCAGTTTCCCCACAATGACGTAGAAATGCGTACACAGTGGTTTTGCAAAATGAAGGACTCTGATGAGCCGACCGAGATTTGGTTAGATGTGGATTTTGATGTGCTCAGGACTTGTACCACTGAGATTGAGGTAAACGATTGAAAGTCGGTGACCTGATCAGACTACCTCAGGGCGAAGGTTACGCAATTGCGATCAAAGTCGTCAAACACGTGGGGGACGAACCCAGCATGCCCACTGGTGACACTGCAGTTATGGTCATGGGAGAGTGGGGTGAGGATTGGTGGGATGCAGACGCGTGTATGGTGATTAATGAAGCAATGTAAGAAAAAGATCTGCATAACTAAAAACATTAGTATTGCAGGGATGATATCGGCGATTCTGGTTATATTGTCGTACATACTATGAAAGTCGGTGACCTGGTTAGGGAAGTAACGACTGGCCGCTGCGGGATCGTCGAAAAAATTGATGTTGACTACTACGGAGCGGGACAGGCATTCAAGATTTACAAGAAAATCCCTCGCGGAAAATGTATTAGACCAGGAATGGTTGATGGATATGGTCCAACAAAGAATGGAAAACAAGACCGAGTGATGGTTTGTTGGACTGATAGTTTACCTGAATATTTTAAGGCTCATGACCTGGAGGTTATTTCATGAAAGATTTGGCTGAAGAATTGAGAACTGCGGAAACAAGGTACTACGCAGGACAGCTTTTATCTGTGTTTCTTTTTGGAATTATAATTGGATCGATTGTAGGATGGATGGTGTGGGGGTAATTTAATGTGGAAATTTTACCATGACATAACTCAGGCAGCTGATATTGCTGCATCGCAAGTTCCAACTGATGGGATGATTTTTGTGATTATGGGAATTGTAACAATTGTTATTGTATTGGCGCCGTCATATTTTGAGAAAAACAACAGATGAAAATTGGAGATCTAATTGCCTACACCGACGAAATGTATCTTACACGATTAGATAGCTGGGGTATGGTTGTTAAAATGGATGAAATTTGGGAGGGCAATGAAATTGTTCCTTCACGGGTTGATGTTCTGTGGGATTCCGGCGATATTGAAACAATATTTTCTGATGAGGCTATGATTATTCATGAAACTCGTTAGAGATTACATCCCTAAAATCATTGAAAGAGATGGGAAGACATGTGAATATCATGTGGCCGAACATGATGAATTTAAACTTCGTTTATATGAAAAGCTGCGTGAAGAATTTGATGAGTTTATTGATACACCATGCTTAGAAGAGGCAGGTGACATATACGAAGTTTTTCTTACAATTTTGAAATTACACAACATCAACTTTTGTGATGTTGTGTTTGCTGCCCAAGATAAAAAAGATAAAAATGGTGGATTTGAAGATTGCCTCATTTTGGAATCCGTGAACAACGAATCTGAAACATTTGAATCTCTTTTAGAGAAAAAACTAAAAGAGGTAAAAAATGGGATTTCGTAACTGGGTGGGAAAAGAACAGATTAACGTTGGTGATTTGGTGGTGTGGTCGCAAGGTTACTGCGATGCGCCAGGCTTAGTTCTCGAGGTCAAGCCGGCACGAGGTCATAAGTCTATTACGTTGGAAATGAACCCAACCGGAATGGCTGTCTTGGCAATGCTACCGGAGTTACAAAATGACCCAGAGTGGTTTCATGAGTGTGAATTGGAGATAGTATGATGTATTTATTGGCATGGATGTTGGAGATTTAGTGACAGTGAGGTTACATGAAACGGGTACGACCCGTTTTTTATTACCCGGGCTTATTGTTCATAAGTTTGAAAATGAAAAGAGGACAATGTATGATGTTCTCACACGTGGTGAAACCGTCACCGTGTCTGATTCAGATCTTGGACCCATCGACCTTGTCATGGGGAGGTAATCTTGACACTTGGTAAAATGGCTGCATTGATAATTTTGATATGGATTTTTCTATGTATCATTGGAGAAATTCGTGAAAGTCGGTGACCTTGTTAAAATGAAGTATGAAATGTGGTGGAAGCTTAGATCTCGAAAGGATTATTCTGATCAAGTTGGAATTGTTATTGAACGGGCATATACTGCGATCAAGGTAATGGAGTCGAGTGGAAAAATAAGGACATCTCTGGTTGAAAATTATGAAGTTATTTCATAAGATCAATGTAGTAGATAAACAATCGAAAGGAAAGTAATGACAAATAAATTTTATAATGAATGTTTATGTAGATTGAAAGCAGGGGCAATTGAATACGGTGATGAATCTTTTTATGCACCAGTTCCCAAGCTTGTTCAGGAAATTAATGAAGAGCTCCTTGATGTCGTAAACTGGTCAGCGATTTTAGCATCCCCTGGGATGTCAGAGGCAGGTGCTGAAACGCTGGCCGACATCGCCCACAGCGCAAAGCTGTTATCTGATCGTTTGCAAACGGCGCTCAACTCCGGGGCTTTTGATGGAAGAAAATGGCCAGATTCAAATTGCGTTGGGGCAGCCGAGCTGTGGTTGGAAAAGGTCATTGGAAAAAATTCGTAAAATTTTCAACTAAAATGACTTAAAGCCGGTTCGTGCCGATTTTTCATAATAGTTATTGTATGTACGAAAAATTTCATCGATTTTTAGTACGAAGTGATTTGATTTTGGTTTGATTCGCCGTGAATCGACAAGATTATGCAGCGCGTGAGTAGTTTAAACTGCTTGCCTTCTCTACGCTGTTGGTGAATTATGAATTTGAGAATTTTTTGAACTCAAATAATAATTTGATAAGATTGGAGAATATTTTTATAGGTGCAGTGATTCGGGAGTGTCATGGATTTCCTAATTGGAATTTTTTTAGGTATCTTTATTGAGTGGAATGCGCATAAGTACTTGCTACATAATGTGCCAAATAGGCTTTTTTCAAAATCACACTTCAGCGTGCACCATAAAAAATGTCGAAAAAATAACAACTTCGACGATGATTATTTGAATTTTCCTCCTACGGATTTGGAAAATGGATTAGCAGAGGTTGTTTTGTTAATTTCAGCCGTAGTTGCCACCACACCCATCATGCTGTTTAGTTTTTATTTGTGGCTTGGCTTAGTCTTTCATGCTGTTGTTTATTATCTTCTGCATCGAAAGAGCCACATTGATGTCGAGTGGGGTAAAAAATGGCTGCCATGGCATTACGATCATCATATGGGAAAAAACCAAAATGCAAATTGGGGTGTAACAACACCGATTTTTGACTGGGTTTTTGGAACTAGAAAAAAACGTACATAACACTGGTTCTTTACTAACAAGCTTTCAAACCCGCTTTCACGCGGGTTTTTTTGTACAAATTGCAATGAAGAATTATATTTTTTGCAGATGAAGTGAGGTTCACATGAGTAATGTTAAAGATAAAAAGGGTGTATTAGTTGTAGGAACAGGAACGATTGGCGAACCGCTGATTGGAATGTTGGCACGATTAAAAGAAAAATTAGATTTGGGTGATGTTTATTTTCATAAAAGAACACCTTTGTTAGATGAGATTCCAAAAGTAAAAAGTCTTCTAGGCCAGGGCGCAAAACTTATTGTTGATGAAAACAGAAAAGATGATTTTCAATCCATCGACTTGGAAGTTGCAGGAACTTTTTCCAAAACTATAGAAAGTTGCAAGGTTGTGATTGACTGTACGCCGGCAGGACTACAAAACAAAGAAGCATTTTATCAAAATATTTCGCCTGGTGCGTTATTCGTTGCGCAAGGCAGCGAAAAAGGGTTTGGAACACCTTACGGATTTTTATTGAATGATTCGGCAGTGAATGAACTTGATAACAATGACACAAATTATGTTCAGGTCGTAAGTTGCAATACACATGCAATTTCACGATTATGTAAGGCTTTGTCTGAAAATGGTGGCTATGAACGTTTTGTCAGTGGCGATTTTGTATGCATCAGAAGGGCAAATGATGCAAGTCAGGACAACGGATTCGTTCCATCACCGACCGCTGGATCGCATGGAGATGCTGAATTTGGTACACATCACGCGAGAGATGTACATGACTTGTTGACAACTGTGCACGGAGATATTTTTAAAAATGTCAAATCCTCAGCAATGAAAACAAATTCTCAGTACATGCATACAATTAGATTCAATATCGAAGTTAGCGGAATTATGACAAAGCAGGATGTAATTGAGAAATTTACTGTCGACAAAATGGTTGCGCTGACTCGGCATAAATCGGCAAACAGAATTTTTAGTTTTGGCAGGGATCACGGCTTCTATGGAAGAATTTACAACCAAGTCGTTGTTAGTGTGCCAAGCATCACAGTGTTTCACGCGGGCGAGAATACACATGTTGTCGGGTTTGCGTTTACGCCACAGGACGGCAATTCACTAGTTTCAAGTGCTGCCTTGGCCGTTGCGGGTGTTCATGGTTTTAATGAATTACCAAATTTCGCTGCCTTTAATGACATGTTTCACAACGAAATCTAATAGTGAAAATTACCGATAATGTTCATATAATGTAATTGAACTAGCCAAGAGGTGTTTTTATGTTTTATGTTTCTATTGCAGTTGGATGTGGTGTGTGCCTGTCTGCTTTTTTGTATAAAAATGCAATGAAGAATGATGAAATGGGACGAGTTGTATCTGAGCGCAGTTTACGTGATCTTGCCGCAAACGATAAGAGCATTTATCGATAATTCAATAAAGGGAAAATAAGTGCTTTACTTCATAATAGGATTTGGATGTGGATATTTCTTTCATAAGATAATGACAATTCAGATTAGATATGACATGATGCTGGCATGGGATCCGAATACTTTGGCATGGAGATCTGTTCATCCTGGGTCTCGGATTGATTCTTCTAAAAGGTACCTCGCAGCGATTGAAATAAACCCTGATCATCTTATTACACCGGAGCAGTAAGTTGGTTTTTCCGTTCCATGACAGAAAAATTGGAAGCGATCAATCTTTTACTTCACAATTAGAAGAAAAATTGATTCATGAGCACAATATCCGTGTCAAGAATAGAAAAAATGGAAGCGATTTAGAACTGCTGTATAGGCATCCAAATACACAAAAGCTTTTGCCACCCTTATGCTGGTCAGGAAATCCTTTTGAAGCGACTGTTTTGCTTTTACTTAAGAATCCAAGCTGGGATATCAAAACACTCGATCTTGTAACCGAACCGGATCATTTCGAAAGATTTGAAAAAACAGCCCACTGTACATTCGGCTCCGACGAGTATCACAATCCTCACTTGCATCCAAATTACAGGAATAAAGATACGTGGCATGCTGATCTTTTTCGAGATTTGCACGCTGACATTAAAGAAAAGTTACAGTGGCAAGATGAGAAAGTCTGGCTCTTTTTGTCGCAACATGTATGCATGATGGAGGTCGTTCCATGGCGATCTCGAAGATGGTCAGATGATATGATAACGTCCGACATTCACGTGAATTTCTGCGGACCCTTTGTAAGGGAAGCAATGGAAGATCCCCATCGAATGGCGATCATGGGCCGCGGCGAGAAACAGTGGAGAATGGTAGCATCTTCAAAGGTCTCACAGCTACCCAAAATTAAGAACGTCCAGAAAATGTCTCTAAATCGAACCAACATGCAAGAGCATGATTACGAAGAAATGCTTCGACTCTTGTTATCGGCAGTTCCCGTATGGGTTCGAAATCAAGATTGTATGGGTATGCTAACTTCGATCGCACAAAGAAAAATTGTATGAAGAGCACGGGCATCCCTGGTCGATCTTTTGTTCCAGTAAACAGTCCTCATCATAGTTCGTAATCAAGTAGAACACGTGGCCCTCTGGATGTACGTGTGAATGGTTCTAGAGGCCTGCGTATGATTACTATTGTCTCCCGCTAATGACAAAATGTCCATTGGAACTCTCGGGCGCTACATCATAAAGTAGTAAAAACAGAAAAGGGAGAGAGGGGAGAACAGGGGAGAGAGATACCTGATAGTAGGGGAAGAGCGCACACTGGTGACAACACTCCTCAGGGAGAAGCTGATCCCGGCCCTGCCCACCCTGGTAACGGTAAAACGGAAAAACGGGTAACATGTGATCACACTTTCCCACTTTCCCAGGTGAGCTCGGACCCGGACGAAGCTGCTGACCTGTCCTCAGGGACGGTGACAGGGGGTAACGGGGTTTGGCCCTTTCTTAGACGTTTGTACACAAAATAAAGAAAAAAAAGATGTGCCCTCGTAACCCACTTTCCCTGTGTAAAACCCGGGTGGCTGTGGTATAATATTGGTAGGAGGACGAGAGGCATGGCAGAAGACGACGTTAGGGTTGTGATGTACGGAGACAGGGAACGCGCGGGTATCACCGTCAAGTTCTTGGAGGCCCCCTACGGCGAGGGTTCGGAGGCAGTAGTCTCTATCGGATGCTCGCTGAAGGCCAATTGGGAAAATCCGTCATGGAAAGTACACGTACCGGCTCGCCTGATCCCACAGGTGATTGACGCTGTGATGGAGGCAATTCCCGATAATCCTGGCCGCCCCACCCACGACTGGCTCGGCTGACATGCCTCTCTCCCCCGTTAAAAGTAGAAGAATTTTTGTAAAAACATGGCAGCGGTACATGAGAAGTACTAGTACAGTTTGCCGGGCCCAGTATGGGAAAATTTTTGACTCCAGCCCCCGCGAAAAGCAGAAGAATTAATTTTGTAAATGCCCTCACGTTCAGCTATAATATACGTGCGTCCAAAGGGGCGACAAAAAAAAGACGAAACAACACATAAGGAGATACGTCTATGAGCTACAACAACACTAAGACAACTAGTCGATTCGAGTTCGGTTGCTACCGAAATAACACTGCCAAGAAGGCCGGCAGCAATGTCGTCACGATCGCGACGCTTCCAGCTAGCGGACAGCAGTATTCGGTTGGAACGACCCAGCTGCAGATGACTATCAAGGAGGCGACTGCGCTTCAGTCCTTCTTGAACGAGTCGCTTAGCGATTCCAGCGAGTCCAGCGACGTGATTAACGCGTAACTTCGGTTCGGGTGAATAGTGTTTTGAGGGGTTCGGGTGATGCCGGCCCCTCTTTTTTTTGACAGTTTTGTGTAAGACGCCCCCGGGTGTGGTATAATAGAGGTGAACCCAGGGAGGGGAGCCAATGACCGAAGCTGTCCGAAAAATTTCAACGAAGAAAGAGCTCAGCCCGCACCTGTTGCGGATGATGTTTGACGAGCCCTTCTTCGCCCGTATCCTGCGCGGAATCAACATCGAGTTCGGTGAACAGATTCCGACCGCCGGTGTGATGGTGAAGGAAGCGGACGTTCACATGTTGATTAATCCGGATTTCATCAGCGCGCTTGAAGACAATCACATCAAGGGCCTGCTTAAGCACGAGTGTTTTCACCTGGCGTTTGAGCACTGCACTTCGCGAAAACTCGAGCCTCACAATGTCGCAAACATCGCAGCTGACCTGGCGATCAATTCAGACATTCCGGAGAACGAGTTGCCTGAGGGTGGCCTGGTCCCGGGTAAGGAAATCGACCCGGAGTCTCCTAATGCCGACAGCCCGCTGGCTAAGCTGATTGCTTCGCTTCCCAAGCACAAGTCCCAAGAGTGGTACTTCACCAAGATCATGCAGGACGAGGAAGCCAAGGAACAAGCAGAGGGTGAGGGTAACGGCTTCGACGACCATGGTGGTTGGGGAGAAATGACCGATGAAGAGAAGGAGCTCGTCAAGGGCAAGATCCGTGAGGCGGTCAAGGAAGCTGTGAAAGAAGCCGATCGCACCGGTAAGTGGGGTTCCATTGGTGGTGACATGCGCTCTAAACTGCGCGAAATGGTGAGCACCGAAGTGGACTGGCGCGCCATCCTTAAGCAGTTTTGTGGATTCTCAAAGCGTGGCACTCGGACAACGACCTGGTCCAATGTCAACGTGGTTCACATGCACCCGGAGCACGGGCCTTTGGCAACCGGCGCCAAACGAGGATACACCAGCTCAATCGCTGTCTACATTGACCAGAGCGGTTCGGTTGGAAACAAGGAGTTGGAGCTGGCCTTTGGTGAGCTTCGTAACCTGTCGCGGCGGACTGAGTTCGTTACATTCCACTTCGACACGGAGGTTGACGAAAAGTCTGAGACTGCGTGGAAGAAGAATCGTACGCCTGAGACCGGTCGAACACGCTGTGGTGGTACCGATTTCGGTTGTGTCACCGAACATGCCAACAAGAACAGGCATCGATTTGACGGTTACATTATCATCACAGATGGTGAGGCAGCCAAGCCCAAGCCGTCCAAGTTGAAGCGGTGTTGGATGTTGGTTCCCGGCACCAAGCTGTTGTTCTCCCCTGACAAGCTGGATTCAGTCGCTAGAATGAAGTGGCCGGCAGGGGAGTGATTATAGTTGAACGAAGAAGAAAAAGACTCACCTGCCTTTGATTCAGGTCAAGTCCTGTGGGTGGGCGCCGATGACTTTGAATTGGAAGATACCGGTGAGGCGGTCACAATTGTTGATGTCCGACGTTCGTATTCAGATGGAAATCATTGGAATTATGAGCTGCTGCGATCTAATGGTTCGATCATGGTGTTGTCGCAGATAATGCTGCTGGAATTTTACAGAATAGGCAGATTGCAGATATTGGCTTAACAAGATCAAAATACATGTTTTGGGATCCCCTACCCGGTGAATTGTGGCGAATAGCTGACAGGATATTGTTGGTTTTAGAGATTCATGAGACCACGGTAGGTAGAAATTTTGTCGTAATGGAAAATGGCGAAATGAAAGAAATTAGAGATACCAACGTAAAGACAATAATGTTCAATGATTACAATAGCTTACGAAGACTACCAATTTTGATTTCCAATTGTTCAAAAGGAGAACACGATGTTTAAGCGACCCTTTACCTGTGTATTCAAGGGATCCGGCGGCGTTGCTGCATGTATTATCGAGGCACCTGATGGCGCTGAACGTGCCCATGGGGTTGCGCAGGAAAAACTGCCCAAGGCCGAGATTATCGCAATGATTCCTGGCATTCATGCCGCGCACATGTATACGTACAATGAGCCCCGTAAGGCCACAACCCTGTCAGAGCCCGGCGGTCCATGGCCTGATAACCTGCCACCCGGGTTCTAATAAACTGCAGTTCTGTGTAAGTCTTCTCCCGCTGTGGTATAATATTAATGTTCCCAGGGAGGGGACCGGATGAAATTTGAAGCCACAACAAAATTTGAAGTTCTGTTCTGGCTGGTTTTTATTGCAAGTGTTGCAGTTCGTTTTTGCGAAAAGGTGTGTTAGTGAAAAAGCTTTCCAAAGGTTGCCTCGTCAGGCTTGATATCAACAAGTGTTTTACCACAAAACAAGGCGGCGGCCTGCAATATCCATGGACAAACAGCGCCATGGATGAGGCTGGAACGGTAGCTTCTCACCGACCTACAACCGCGGAAGAGACAGCAGCGTGGTATGACTCCGATGCTTCAAAAGGCATGACCAGTGCCGGTGAAACAAAGCTCCCGCCCCAGTCTAGGCGAGTTCTTATTCATCGTGACAGAGTGTACCAAGTCGAAAGGGCACGATGCAGGGTCCGGCTGGGGTGGGGCAACCCGACTCCTGGTATGGCCAAAATCGTCTGTACTGTCACAGGCGAAGAGACATATATAAAGCGCGATCTCCTGGAGGTGATCTAGTGTTTGAATTAATTGTAGGACTTGCGGCCGTTATTTACATTTGGAAGGCTACTTCTCAAAAAAGTTAGTCGTTCTGTGTAAAGAAGCCCAAGACGTGGTATAATATAAATGTCCTCCGGGAGGGGGGATAAGAGAAAACGTCCGAAATAGGAGAGAGCTTAGATGGACATCAAGACATTCAAAAACCTGGCAACACAGCTTCCCCCGCAGATCGCGATCCTCATGCGTGGACCGACCGGTGTGGGTAAGAGTCACCTGGCTGCAGCAGCGGCTAAGGAGCTCAAGCTTCCTTTCATCGACGTGCGTGGGTCAACCATGGACGAGTCTAAGGTGACGGGTATTCCCGATTTTGAGGTGAGCAAGGAGTCCGGTGTGGCTACCTTCGTGCTCCCCTCATGGTTCGTTCGTGGCTGCCGCGAGCCGGTGGTCATCATGCTGGACGAGCTCAACCGCTCCATGCCGCAGGTCCAACAGGCCTTCTTCCAGGTCGTCCTGGATCGCTCGCTGGGTAATGATGCTGCTGGTAACCCCATGGAGCTTCACCCCGAGACGCGTATCTTCGCTGCTGTCAACCATGGTGCCGAGTACGATGTCAACGATATGGACCCGGCTCTGCTCCGGCGTTTCTGGACTGTTGACCTCGATCCTACCAATGAGGATTGGATTGGATGGGCCAAGAACAACGCCGTTGATTCGGTCACCATCGACTTTATTCGTCAGAATCCTGCCCACCTCCGTGTGGACGTCGGCTCGGTAGAGCCTGGCACTGTTGCTCCTAACCCTGCCTCTTGGCACCGGTTGGACACCAGTCTCCAACATATGGGTTGGGCGCCTAGCTCGCTGGCGGGAACACGTCAGGATGGTGTGTACGCTCTGGCACAGGGCTTTGTCGGTACTGAGGCTGCCATCTCCTTCGTGGAGTTCATCGCCAAGTACGAAAAGCAGATTTCAGTCCAGGACGTCCTGTCCGGGTCTGTTGACACTGATACTGCTGAGTCTCTCAAGGCTTCCGAGTCGCTGGCTGTCCTCGATAAGATTGTGGACCATGCTGGTAATAACGACTGGAGCGAAGAGGAGGCTGACAACGTCGTCGCCTTTGCCAAGTGCCTGCCGGACGAGCAGATGGTTCACCTCTGGAATGCCGTGATGGCAACCAAGAACATGCAGCCAATCAAGTGCCTGCACTCCCGAATCGGACAGGATATTGTCACTTTGATTCGAAAGGCTCGCGACCTGGGTAAGTAATCCGGGTCAATCCGCAGGTGGCCCCTCCCGAATGGTCACGTGTTTGCCCAACCAATCGACTGGTTTTCCACTCTCTCCGGAGGCCAGTCGATTGGTTTTTTTATTTTGTGTAAGAAGCTCGTAGGTGTGGTATAATATAAATGTCCTTCGGGAGGAGGGCAAGGAGAGTTTACATGCCCAGACGATTGACCAATTCTGAATATCAAAGCGTGCTAGCGCAGGCCCGTGAGTCACGCTACGATTACTTTGAAGAGAACCGCGAACGCTTCTATCGCCCAGTTCAACTGGTTGCAGATGAGATGTTCGAGCTAACGAATGCCGGCTTGCCCATTCCCCAGGAGTTACTGGACCGCGAGGAAGAGGCTCGGACGGCGTGGCAGTCATTCTTTGACGAGCACTATCCGGACAACTACCGCGACAAGGCACGTCAGCGCGCTAGGTTTAAGAAAAAGTCCAAGAAGAACGTGAAGTCTAAGACTGTCATCCTCAACCGTGAAGCCCACCGCGATGTACGGATTCAGCGTGTCGACATTGAATGGGACCCTGCCTTAGGTGACGGCAACCTGGTCATGACCAAGTCAGGAGACATCGGTATGGTGTTGGGCCAGTATTCCCGGGGCACGTCAGTTAGAAAAAAGCAGGCCAAGCAAGTTCTAAAAGATGCCTACGTCAAGCTGCTGGTCAATGGTGTCGAAGAGTGGCACAAAAAGTTGAGCGTAAAGCCGCTAGAAGATTAGATAAAATAGTAGCGCTTTTGTGTAAGATGTCCCCAGCCGTGGTATAATATACATGTTCCCGGGAGGGGAACAGAGTGTTTTCAAAATAATAGGAGAGAGACCTCATGAAGCTTAACACCAAGAACGGATTCGACTTTGGCACCAACATCCTCGACGTCAAGGTACCTGCTGCCCTACGTTCTAGAATCAAGACCGGTGTGGATTATATCGACGGAAGCTTCGGCGGACAGGGGTTGACTCCTTCTGCTGTCACCCTTTTCACCGGTACGCCCGGCGCTGGTAAGACCACCATGATGCTCAAGCTGGTGGACAGCCTGGTCGGCAACGGCTCCATCGGCGTCTTCAACACCGGAGAGGAGAGCCTCTACCAGGTCAAGATGACGAGCGAGCGCCTGCGACTTAAGAACGGATTTGCGGTGGGTGAAGAGACCCATGTCCCCACGCTCCTCAAGAAGTGCGACGAGATGCGCGCGGCTAATCCTAATAAAAGCTTCGTCCTGGTGATTGACTCGCTGCAGACCATGGATGATGGCAAGTACGAGAACGGTACCACCAACAGCCGCACCCCGGAACGAGCGTTGGCTCTAATCACCGACTGGTGCAAGGAGCACAACACCTCAGCCATCGTCATCGGTCAGGTGGGTAAGAACGGTCAGTTCGCTGGTAGGAACGTCCTCAAGCACATGGTGGACTCCATGCTGGAGCTTACTGTTGAAGAGGACATCCGGTCCGAGCTTCACGGGTGTCGCATCCTTACCATGACCAAGAACCGGTTCGGCGGAGCGGGACACCGTTACTACCTGGACCTCAAGGGTCACGGGTTCAAGGTGGTTGCTAAGGTGAGCGCCTAATCCGGACAGGACACGGTAATCTAGAATTTCGAGGGGGTTCGGTCGCCAGACTGGGCCCCTTTTAGTATGGCCAACAGGAGTGTGAGACAGCTGCTCTAGAGCCCCTATAGAGGGGGCTACACAGAGGGCCCCAAGAGAGCCCCCAAAATACCCCCTAAAATAGCCCCCAAACTCAGTGTAAAAAGGGCCAACTTTGGGCTAAACCCCAGAGCAAAAAAAATTCCCGGGACTTTTTGACTTTCGGCCGCCCTCTCTTTCGAAAATTTTTTTCTGGGGGGTTTTCGGTTTCAAAATGGGCCCTGTAACAAAAAAAATTTCTAGAAAAAGTTTCCATATCCGTTGTGCCGCATATAATCTTGCACCGCTAAAAACGCGGGTAGGTGATATTTACACTGTGAGGGGCACAGGAGCAGAGAGACTATGAAAAATCTAATGGACCTAAGTGACAGGGAGAGAAGGTACTGGATGTGGAGACTAGCGTGGACAGCGGTGGCACACATGGACGCACGAGCGGAGCGCAAGGCCAGCCAAACGGCCGCCAAAGCCTCAGCCCCGCGCGCCAGCGGCCCGGACCTGGACATGGACCTTCCGTTGCAGATAACGCATCCGATGGAGTAATCACACATGAAAGACAATAATTTTAAAGACGACAAGGGCGTGGACGCCGAGACGGCCCGCAGCCGTGACAGGATCCGCCAATTGGTCAGGGAGTTCTACCACCCCGACGAGACTTCGGAAAACGAGGAGGGTCGAGTCATGGGACACGGCGGCTCGGCCAAAATGGCCCGGTCGGCCCTGTTCAACGTCTCACGGGGAGCCCAATCCCTCCACGACCGATTGAATGACGAGGACGAGCTACCTGAGTGGGTACAGTCAAAGCTGGCAGCCATGCAGGACGATATGGACGAGATAAAGAACCACCTGGATCACAAGCTTCACAAGGCCGAACAGGCGGAAGACGCCGGTACACCCGATCCGGCCCCTGCGGCCGCGGTGCCCACGCTGGCCACGCTTTTTGGCCTGGAAGGGGAATGACGGTCGAACCGGCCTTTCTGAAAGCCGAGACCCCGGCCGCCTGTCGCGGTTTGTTCGCCCATCGGGCCCGGATTTACCGTTTCGCAGGAGTGTGTTCTGGAGGGGCTTTCCTCCCAAGCCATGGGGTAAATCGGATTCGCGTGTTGGGGCCGCCAGAGAGCGCTCTAGACATGTCCAGCGTCCAACGTGAGGCCACCGGTGAATCTGTGAGTGTGCTGGATTGCGAGCGCGGCTCGCTTGGTAGCACGCTCAATCATGCCCCCTTTCTCCGGAGTAAAAATTTTTTAAAGCGAAACGCTTTTTACCGATGCTCACACGCAAATAAAATTTTTTCTTAATGAAAAGGGATATTTAGATGTACCTACCTTTGGCAGGATTCGACCCCGACAGGGAAAAAAACAGGCGAAAAATGAGTATCAACTCCGTGGGCGCTGCCCACAATCCCAACATCGTTCAACCCACCTCTGCCGCGGACCGCACCAGGTCCCACGCCGAAAAGATTGAGACGACAGCAGTTCCGTCCCGGGACCAACACACCCAATGGGAAAAACCGGAAGCTGGCAACACCGAGGCCGTCGACAATTTCTACAGCGCCCCAAGCCTCAGCACTCAAGATTTCATGGTGTTAAAAGCCCAAACACACGACGACCAGTTTCAGGCCCTGGATGATGCCATTGCCCGAATCAAAGAAAACACAGAAAAAGCCGGGGACCTCATCGAAGCGCTACAAAAGATGAGTGAAGCCGCCGATCCGGATAACCTGGCACTTCAGTTGCTCACCAAGACGCTCGAAGCCATGGAAGAGTCAGCTCCGAAGAAATAACTTCGTTTCACCGTTCAAGTCTGGCTTTTTGTCGATACTTAGCAGTGTTGTCATTGTTCGCTGAGGAGATGAAGTGAAAAGAACTCAACTTAAACGAATAATTCGCGAAGCCATGCAATTCGCACCTACCGCGCAGGAAGAAGCAGAAAAAATAAATGCTCAAACCGGCGCCGGGTACGTGACAGACCAAGCCTTTTGGGAGAGGCAGGGCGTCGTAACAGGTAAGGATTTGGCTCTATCAGTTCTAGGGCAGACTTACTCTGATTATTTTAAAGAGCTCCACGGGTTTCGACCTCGCCACAGACCATACAAGACTGTGGAAGAATACAACACAGCCATTAAAGACTTGGATGACTATTACGACGCCATGATCGAACAGGAGAAACTGGATGTCGAGCAACAGGCTGCCATCGAAAAAGAAAGGCGAGAACTTGAAGAGCTGATGCCTGGTGAATTTGATTTTCAAGATGTGCCTAGACAATCCGGTATGGGCCGCCGCATCGCCGAATCAGCTCGATCGAAATCACAAATTTTACGAATCACCCGTGGGGACATTACGACCATGGTTCGTCACATGTTGGAGAAAAACAATGGGTAGTCGAATTACACGCCAAGAATTAGAAAACGGCATCGCGGCTATCAACAGAAAAATAGGGTTTATTCGTAGTCACCTGTTATCAGAAACAGATGCCACCATGAAAATGTTATATCGTGATGATGCCGTTGCGTTGGAATATGTCAGGGACCAGGTACTTGAAGAAATCAAGACGGGATCAATAACGGGATCACAAAATTTAAGGTTGTTTATTGGAACTTTAGAGTACCCTCCGCGTGAAGAAATTCCGGCTAGCATTTATAATTGGATCTTTGGCACGAAGGAAAATTCATGAAAATTACTAAACAACAACTAAAAAGAATTATTAAGGGCAAACTTGTAAATGAGATCCGAGCTGAGAAAGATGTCCGACAACTGACCCTCAACCAGGATGAGGTTGATAAGGTTGAGGCCATGAGATCAGCATTGGACAAAATGTTCTTTGAGTATCGAAAGATAAAGTCTGTACCTCCGGAGTGGCTTGATGACGGTAACGAATTCGGTACGTCCAGGTATGACAAACTGGAAGAACTTTTGATGGATGCCGGCGAAGAGATGTCAGATTTAGCACATGACATGAAGAGGCGAGGCGTTTGATGAAAATCACAAAAAGAAATCTAAGAAAAATTATTAGAAAAGAAAAGCGGAATCTTTTAGAGAGAGGTTCTATGACTGCACAAGGTCCAGAGCCAGGTGTCGATTACATAATGTATCCAGATGAATATACACGGGCAGCTGAGCAACTATTGACCCCAGAAGAGTTTCAGAGCGTTGAGACGAGGCATGCTATATTGGCGATAGACCTTGCGGACGAGTTAGCTTGGCGATATGAAGACAGCATGGAAGGGTTTGGAAGTAGCGATAGAACATATGAGATTCAAGGCTATCTTAACCAACTAGGATTTAAGACGGGTTTTCCAAACGGATCGCTCGAAGTCATTAGAGAAGGAAAAATGAAAATCTCAAAAAGACAACTCAGAAGAATCATTAAAGAAGAGAAAGCCAAACTCTTTAAAGAAGACGCAGGGATTGCTGATTATTACAAGAGCAAGCAGAAGGCAGTCTCGGAAGTTCAAGAGGAAATCGAAGCAGCTTACAGAGTTCTGAAGACTCTTGATCGAAGTAGTGGAGAATATTCCGATCAAAAAATGGTAATTGCTGCGTTGGAAGACAAAAGACTACATGTGGGATACACAGGGGATTAAAATGAAAATCACAAAAAGACAGCTAAAAAGAATCATCAAGGAAGAGAAGGCTAGACTTATGAATGAACAGCCTACCCGCCGGCCGGACTATAAGTTTAATCAGGGTATCCAAGGTGAATATGCTCCCGGTGAATCTGTCCTTGAGGATTTAATGGTCGCGGTGGACGAGGCCATTGAAAATGCCTCAGGGCTGGTCGACTTAGACTATCAAGATGGCCCTTTGACAACCCGCCAAGTAATCAACTTTGTCATACAGTCGCTGCAGGAGCGTTAACAATCATGAAAATCACCAAACGACAACTCAGGTGCATCATCAAAGAAGAGAAGGCTAGACTAATGGAGCAGATGACTCCAGCTGATATGGGTATGGCTGCAGCAAAGATGGATGATGACTTTCGAGCTAGAATGCAAGCACTTCACCCTAAACCAGATCACGGTGTCTTTGACAAGAGTTATCTGTCAGACATTATTAGAGAAGAAATTATGGATTATTTGAATTCTATTGGCGCTGATTACCTCGATCCTGATGAGGCCAAGCTAATTGAACGAACAATTAACAGTGCAACTAATTCCGTTGTTATGGATTTAGTGGAGGGCTAATCATGAAACTTACCTGCCGACAACTAAGAAAGATTATCAAGGAGTCACTTAGCGAAGGTATGCCGGGTGTGGATCGCCAAGTTAGAGACCTATGGCACTCAGATGATCGAGATTTTTCTGCACCTCCAGGTGAGGAAGATTACTACGCACCTGGAGGCGAAGGTGAACAAAGGACTGATGCCGAGCTTGAAAAAGGCTGGGGTGAATGGCTAGACCAAAGAGGGTTAGGGTTTGAAGATTTGGATGACCTGGCTCAGCATGCTGGAGCACCCAATCGAACATGGCTTGATAGTAAGCCACCGCAGGATGGTTTTATCGGTCCACTTGATGTTGAACAATGGGCTGAGGATCGATCTATTGAAATTGATTTAGGGGCCAGCTTTTGAAAATGATCAAAAGGTAAAAAACACTATAAAATTATTTCAAAGGATGAAATAGTTTATTTGTAATAAATGTGATGAAAATAGGAGCAAAAAATGAAAATCACAAAACGACAACTAAGAAGAATTATTAGAAACGAACGCCGAAAATTACAGGAAGCATGTGGAGATCATGGACCTGCGCCTGAGGCTGTGGCACTTGAGCTGCCTGCTGTGGATGTGGCAGACGCTGTGGGTGAGCTTGTAAATGAAAGTGAAGATCCAGCCGGTGACATGCTTACTGAAATGGAGGTCGCTGCAAGATCCTTGGACTTGGTTGTTGAGTCTGTTCAAAATGCAGCGCAACATTGTACTAATTGTGGACCAGAAATCAACGAAAAGGCCCCGATTGTTGAGGCATTGGCAGCTCAGGCTGCAGCCTTACAAGAGATGCTAGAAGCTCAAGTTGATGTCCTATCAGAAAGTGCTGAATTAAACTTGGGCGATCTTTCTGGGGAAATTTAATCATGAAGATCACAAAGGCACATCTTCAAAAAATTATTCATGATGTGATACTTGAGCACCGTAAACCTAAATCATCACGCTCAATGTTATCAACATTTCTTTTTGAAGAAACAAAAGAAGAATCGGCCGAGGGAGAAAAAGAGGTTGTTGATGTAGGCGAGCCAAAAGGCACTGCATTTGACAACCAGTTAAACTTTAAAGGTGCCGATGCGAAAGAGGTCGCTGCTCAAATTTTAACTCGTGATCCTGAACAGCCTATTTTCAAGGCTATGGAATTTACCGATAAGGGCGATGATGGTGAGGAGACTGTTGTCAAACCAGATCCGGATAAGGTTGCTGACTGGTTGGAAGAACTGGGTACTGGAACGTTTATTAAAAGGGTTGAAGCAGTTGGTTCAAAAATTCCCGGTAGCGGACTTCCAAAAAGTAAGATGCCTTTCTTGCCCGGGCCGAAAGATGCAACCGGTGATGTCAAAGATGTTGCTGATGCTTTGACACCTGGCGGAAAATACAATATCGACATTGCTGAACCGTTTAAGGAGGCAGCCTGGAAACAGGGGTTACATTATTTGGTTGAGCGCGATGCTCCCGCTCCCAATGCATTTCTTGGTATGGACGCACCCGGTGCTGAAGAATTTATGACTGCTGGACTTGGTGCCAATGACGGTGAAGATAGTGATGACAGTATTGAAATTAAGCTGGGTGGAGGTATGGCAGCACAAAAAGCAGTACCCACACAAACTAATATTCTCTTACCCAAGGCACTCGGAATGGCAGTAAATGGTGTTTCCGGTGGTAACCTTAAAGCATATGCCTCTCTCGACGATGAGATTCTCGATGGTCATCATCGGTGGGCCGCCACAATGCTTAATGATCCGAGTGCTGATATCAAAACTATAGCCAAAGTTGACCTTAAAAAACTGGGCACTGACAAAACGCTGGAATATCTTACCGCTATAGGTAATGCGCTAGGAAACAAAACAAAGACTGAATCTTATAATCTCCGACCCGAGGATGTAATTATCTTGGAGCGGTGGCAAAAGCTATCTGGTCTTATGAAAGGTTAATTGAATGAAGAATATTTTAACAGTTTTATTGCTTACATTTGTGATTGGGTGCGGATCTTGTACCACTACAACTAAAAATGTGATTCCATCTTATGATCACCTGACTGTGCAGGCCGTGATAGATAAATGTAATTCTCCGGTCGAGGTGCATGATGTACCTGCTTTTAGATTTCCAATGGTCGCGAAGGTAATAAGACACAGCAACTGTCTAGGTGTGAATGATGTTTTAATGGTAACATTTCCAGGTGATTCGTCTGAAAAACATATGACCGGTGCTAAACTTTTAATGCTGATGTATGTTGAATATCAAAATGCTACATCATCTGACGAAATATTCTCTGCCAAGTTTCTTAAATTAGATCAGCTTGGACAGAGTGGTGAATTCGTTAATATTGTATTTTATGAAATCAAAAAAACACAAAAGCCAACCCCTAAGGATAAAAAATGAAAATTACGAAAAGGCAACTAAGAAGAATTATCAAAGAAGAGAAGGCCAAAGTCCTTGATGAACAGGATGATATGCCTAGCTTGGAACGACGAGCTCACCACTGGCCCCGGGTTGACTGGAAGGACGTAGGTGAACTTGTCGATAAATGGCACGATGCAGAAGTCAAAGCATTTGACAAGGGTGATCCCTCTATGATGGCTATGGGTGATACGGCCGGCGATGCAAAAACTGCATGGAAAGCACAGGTGGATGACGCAGCAATTGACCTTGAAAACGAACTTACAAGAAGAATTAGGCAATTGGCGTACAAAACCATGGAAGAGTTTACTGATAAGCTTATTAATGGAGATTATTCATAATGAAAGCTTTTTTTCACCGCCTTTGGAACCTATTTAATTCCGCACACTGCTGTTGTTGCTGTGGCTGTTGTGGCTGCAGTAACTGTTTAGGAAAGTGTAACGTAAAATGAAAATTACAAAACGACAACTTAGAAGAATCATCAAGGAAGAAACAGCGCAATCCATGCGTGTCGAACCAGATGTTCAGGGCGGACTCTGGCAAAATGCAGTTGATGGTATATGGCGTTGGCTCGATGACGAAGCAATGGCCGGCACTGTAGATATGTCAGACCCTGCGGTTCAAGGTACATTTGCTGATGCATTGGAAACTGTAGCAAGTGAACTAAGAAAAGGGAACCAAAGTTGAAAATCACAGATCGCCAACTTCGAAGAATCATCAAAGAAGAGAAAACTAAACTTCTCAATGAGAATCGTGGTCAGGTCAATATCGACACATTCGAAGGTGTATGGACAACAATTGATGATCTTGCTGCAGGTATGGGATGGAATTTAGAGGATCCCGAGACGGCAATGGGTATCGTTGGTGGGTTAGAAAAGATCATTAGAGAACTAAAGGACAATTTAAGAGGACCGACAAGATGAAAATAACAAAAAGACAGCTGAGAAGAATCATCAAAGAAGAGAAATCTCGCCTTGTTAGGGAAATGAATCCCGACGGGACTATTTCTGATGATGAAGATGAAATGCGTGCTGATTTTCTAGCTGAGGTTGAGATGCAGACTGATGAGCTAATAGAGTTTATCCGAATCTCAGCCGAACGTATTGGCGGTGGGTTTCGCTCACCCGGAATTAGAAAAGAGGCACTTAGGCTTATGGCTGAAAAGGTACATGGAGCTAGATGATGAAAATCACAAAGCAACAACTAAGAAGAATCATAAAAGAGTATGGTGGCCGACCTTATGACCCAACTGTTCCTGGAGACTACGAACGGTATCGCGATAATCCGACCGGCGATGCTCCCATGGGTGGAGATCAGACGGCGGAAAAATTAATTAATCACTATAAGAAATGGGCAAAAGAATACGGTCACATAACACCTGCATCATCTTCCGTCATGGCAACATATTTTGTTTCCCGCGATCGAGATGATCCGGCGACGCAGGGGTGGAATCACCGGACTCTGGCTGATGAATTTGGTATAGATCATGATGACCTCAGTAGAGAACTCAAGATTGCACGAAAAGAGTACGATGCTGGTGGTGTCTTAAGCGATGAAGAGATTCACCAGCGCAGCTTTAAAGAAGGCAGAACGAAAATTTCAAAGCGACAGCTTAGAAGAATCATCAAGGAAGAGAAAGCTCGAATTGATGAAAGTCCAATTACAAAGCCCGGGGCTCAGTGGGAACGAAGAGTTACGCTTAGGGACCTAGACAATAACACGCCTTATGCAACAAGGGTTTCTGTTGTGGGAGATATGATCACCATAGAATTCGGTAATTCATTTAGATTGAGTTTGGATAAATTAGATGCGAGTGATTTAGGACAATACCTGTTAGGCGCGTCTGATTGGGCTAATGAATAATGACACAAAAAGAAATTCAAATGTTAATACAGCTTCGTGAATTTACCATAAAATCTTTTCAAACTATTGAGGGAAAAGAAAATCCATTGGCAATGATGCGAGCACAAGACACTGCCTACACATTGTCATCAATTGTAAAAAGCTTAGACGAAATTTTGAAATCGCATGTGAGAATTAAGTAGAGATGAGCTGGGATTCCATACTGGTGGCACTTACATTTCTTGGCTGTACGGCTGTGGGAATGGTCTTGGGTGCTTGGATAGCGACCCGCGGATTCGAAAAAAGTATGGTATCGATAATGGAAGACCCAGACGCACCGTGGAATAAAGAGGAGTGACATACGAAAATGAATAATCTAGCAATACAGATGGATCTGTTCAAAAATAATGAAGAAATGGAAGGCAGTATTTTTGAATTATATGAAAAAACTCCCCACAGGGAATTTAAAAGCCATGTACAATTTATCAGGGCAGAAAACATCAGAGAGGCTGAGGACGTCGCAGTCGACATTAATCCGGATTACTGGTTAAAGATGTCCGTGAGACCTGTGAGTGTTGAATATGTTTGGCAAACTTTCGAAAGATTACATTATTCTTATTTTATGTGCAAATCTATGCTTGGTTTAGACGAGATGCTTGGCAGTTAAAAATGAGATTTCTTGCCACGGTAATGCTATTTTTACTTTGTACTTCTTGTGCCACAAGTACCATTGATTATAAAACTAAAATGTGCACGACGATCGTGACATGTGGTCCTACAGCAGACTGCGCCGCTTTATTGTATAATAAAGCATCAGCAATCATGAGTGAAGCCGAACAACATCACAAACACAAAATGTTTGCGCTGGCCGAGTCAAAGTATTACGAAGCGGCTCATTTATTGAGGTGTGCAGATAAAAAACTATCTGCTTCACAATTAGAAGATTTTGATGATTGGAAAACAGCGAATTTGTTTGGGTTAGAAAGACTAATTAAAGAAGCACTTATTAAATGTGACAGGTTAGCTAGAAACTGCAAGTGGAGAATGTAATATGAGAGTTACAAAACGACAACTTAGAAAAATCATCAAAGAACAGATGAAATCCTGGAAAGAACGCCAGGCCGAGTTGGATGCATGGGAGAAAAAACTTGTTGATGCCCTCCCTGAAGACCCTTCAAAAATGAGCCATGCTGATCATCAAAAAGTGGCACAACTCTTTATCGATGAATACGGTCTAGATCAGGCCGACGCTTTCTACGACGACGACCGAGGTACGTTGGCAGACTTAGGGGTTACACCATATCCTGATCTCGAAAACATCCGGTTGGCAATCTCGATGGCACTGGATAAAGATCATCAAAAACGAGTTGGTGCTTCTCCTGACAAAAAAGAACTCAAGGCCATCGGAGGTGATAGCTACGGTGCTGTCGAGCCTCGCGAGGTAAAATACTTGACTTACCAACCCATTCGCAGGGGTGGTAAAGTTGTGGCGTTTATGGTCGAAGACGACGAGACCCCATGGGGTACGATGCCGCTTGGGCGTTCAAGTTTTGTCGTTGATGAACAATGGGCGAAACAGTCAGGGACGACAGTAGACAAGATTATAAAGGTGTTAGAGAAGGGTGGCGCGACTCTTAGGAAGAAGCGCAAGCCAGTCAAGCACATACCCCCAATGTACGATTGAGATAAAAAATGAAAATCACAAAGAGACAACTCAGACGAATTATCAAAGAAGAAATTTCGAACGTAATGTCCGAAGGTACGCTTTATGTCAAGCGCCTTCCATACGGCGGGTTTAGTGTTGAAGATGAAGGCGGCGAATGGATCAGTCTCGGTGAGATGGTAAGATCACTTCTGGATGAAGGGGTACAAGGGTTTACTTCAGAGCAAGGTCTCGCTGCAATGCTTAAAGCTGATGCAGAAGGTGTACAAGGGGGTTTGGAGAGATGGGATTCAGACGTATTCCCTGATTACTATGGTGTAGATGTCGATAAACTCATTCAGCTTTATGCAAAACAAAATGGAATGCAGGTTGAGGAAGTTGAGGAAAAAGATCCCGATGAAATGTACGCTGGTGAAGATGATGGAACAAGTGCTTTTGAGGAGTATTATTCATGAAAATCACAAAACGACAACTCCGAAGAATTATCAAAGAAGCGTTTGTCGGGAAGGATGGCGGAATAGTACCTGGTGCCGGTTTGACCGGAGAGGTTCACATGTGGGTCGACCATATAGCACATGAACCCGGTTACAGAAATGCAACCCCGGCCGAAATAGCTGATACAGCGCTTGAGAAGATTACCGGGCTCGGCGGACAACGTGGCGACGCATATGAGATCGCGCTACAAAGAGCAATTGATATAGGGAACCAGACATGAAGATCACCAAACGGCAACTAAGAAGAATCATCCGAGAAGAAATAGACCGCATGACTGGTTTACCTGTGGGTACACCAGTGACCTCAGTTGAGGTTGAGTGGTATGGCCATGAGCACACTGAGGGTGAAGGGATTAGCTACGTTGTCCCCACCGAGGTCGTCCTACAGGGTGAGAATGCGATTCGTGACTATATCGATGGCAAGTTTTACCCTCGATACAAGTACCTTATCACGAAGGCAAGCTGGCGCGAGATCGATGAGCTCATGGGGGATGACTGGAAGCGATGAAAATCACAAAACGACAACTAAGAAGAATAATCAGAGAAGCCATGGTTGCGTCCAACGATGAGATCATAACTTATTTAACCGATAGGGCAAAATCTTATCATGCTGATCCTGCTTTAGCCACTGGTGGAGCAGGCGCAATTAAATCACTTTTATATGACGATTTTATGGATGACCTAGGCCATGAGGTACCTGTTGAGGACTATGAAAACCTAATCGATGATCTTTCACATGGAACCGACCTCCTTAAAGAAGATGATTTAGAAGAATACTGGGCTCCCGGCATAGACCGGTCAGGCCGTGTAGATACCAGCAGGCGGGATAAAAAACCCACTGGAGAACAAATGGGTTGCAAAGATCGAAGGACCGGAGAGGCTACTGAGCCGTATTGGCAACAAAGAATGGGAAAATGGGTATGTCCATAATGAAAATTACAAAACGACAACTAAGACGAATCATCAAAGAAGAGAGCGCTAAAATAATTTCCGAACGTATGGATCCGAACAATCCCGGTGCATATGAAGAATGGAAAGATTCGATGGCACCTACATCTCACCAGCAATTGCTACAAATACAGGATATAATAAAGACAGCTTTCATGAACAAGAGCATGGGAGTGAAGCCAGAAATTGCAGATGATTACCTCGAAAAAATAAAAGGAATAATAAGCTAATGAAAATTACAAAACGACAGCTCAGAAGAATCATTAAGGAAGCCCGGGATAAGGATAACATGTTCGGCGACAATCGTGAAGAACAATGGAGATTGATTGATCAGTTAGTGGGCACTACGCTTCGCTCTGATCTTGAGCGTGCAGAAGCGCTCCGGGAATTAGCCGATGAACTAGAAGATCGACATCACGATGAAGGTGCAGTCTTAGGATTTTGATTATGAAAATTACAAAACGACAACTAAAGAGAATCATCAAAGAAGAGATCGAAAAGGTAAAATACAGTGACTATGATAAGTGGGATAGTGATCCAAACCTAGATAAAATAGAGCAATTGCTTGGTACTGAACTAGACCTTAAAGGTTTTAAGTTTTATTTATCGACTGATTTTCCGGGGCAGTATCACATCGCCACCAATGGCGAACTAATGGGACTAGAAAGGAAAATGGGTGTGCGAGCACAGGATATTGAAGCAATATTACAAGCAAACGGATATGAAACAGATCACGACTATAAAAGGTTAATAGCAATTGATCCAAGATATCGAGAAGAGTTATAAATGAAAATCACAAAGAGACAACTTAGAAGAATTATTCGAGAATCACTTTTACTCGAAGAGCCTGCAGATTATTACAAAGACTATAGGGCCGGCACGATTACTCGAGCCGAGTATGAGCAGCTTGTTAGGGATTTTGAAGCCGGCTCCACGGGTCAAACCACACCATCCAGAGCGCCGCAACCATCGCAGCAATCTTCAAGCCGACCAGGAAAAAAATGGAAAGGATCTAAGCAGGAACTGACACAGAAGGTGCACCAGTATCTTATCGACATTGGTTTTTATAAAGGTTTCGAGGGAAGAGACGGCAACATGTATGTTGATCCTTTTTCCAAACCCAAAGGACCGGGCGCTCATCCTAAGGGCGGCTTCACCTCTAATATTCCAGATGTATTAGAAGCTGCCGTAGAATCCGGAGATATTGACTGGGCGACATGGGATGAGATGTATCCTGTATATAAAGCAATCGATAGGAGTATTGACTAGTGAAAATTACAAAACGACAACTCAGAAAACTAATTAAAGAAATGCTTGATTCTGATCACCCGGAAGAAGTTGAACCTATTGAAAATGTATGGGCAGGGTGTCCCGAGGCAGGTAATTTGGAATTGGATATTGATCATTCAAAAGCTGCCGGTGGTGAAGAGACCACAAAAAGACCAGAGACATTAGATGTAGGAGGTCCAGTTTTGGGTGAAAGACTTCTACGACGTAGAATTAAGAATATCGTCAAAAAAGTGAAAAATAAATCATGAAAATCAGCAACAAAAGAATTTCATTTATAATTCTTTTGCTGTTCTTTTTTATTTTTTTCAACGTTGCGTATGCTGCACCCCCTAAATCAAGTGGTAAATCTAAATTTTACGACTTTAGTGAACAAATCATTGATGGCGAGATTAGACGACCTACAACACTTTACACAGATGCAAGAAAACGTGTGAGGTTTGAAAGACTGCTGCGATTAAAAAAGTCTTTTTTGCCGCAATTGTTTAACACAGCCAAGGAAAAAATTTTCAAATAATTGGATAAAATAAAAATATGAAAATTTCCAGAAACATGATTAGAGAAATTATTTTAGAACGATCATCAATGTTTTCCAGTAAGAACGATGAAAGTGGTAACGCTGCACCACTTGGAGTTTTTGATAAAAATTACCTTTATGATGTTTTGTATGATGATGTTGCAATGATAGAACCTGGCTCAGTGTCGATTAGCAAAGAGGCATTTACAAAATTTGAAGATGCGTTGAGCGAAGCTATAGAGGCGCTTAAAAAAGATTTTGTAAGATGATTATCACACGCAGCGATCTTACCAATCTTATTAGACAATGTTTGTTAGAAGTTCCCTTAGGACTTCATGGCGCCGGTATGTCAGAGGACGATCTTGAAGCCAGGCTTGGATACGGCGGAATAGAAATAGGAAAAAGTGGACCAGTCACTGATGAAGAAGCTGATGCCATTGCTAAAAAAATTGCAGCTGAACGACCTGAACGAATTTTTGCTTATTCCCGTGGCGCCGCGGCGCTGAACAGGGCAATGCAAAGCGAATACATGCCCGCGGCCATTCCACCGATTACCTATATGGCTCCAGCTGCTTTGCGAGGATGGACCAGCGCTCCCATTCCAACTTTACCCGGAGGATCTGTTACTATTGCCGGTGGTATGGACGATGCCATTCCTTTAAAACAGGCATGTCAAATAGCCAATGCCGCTGGAACAGATTTATTTGTGTATCCTGACAAGGGACATGTAGGAATTTTATACACCGGAGGCGGTGTGCAGGGTTCAAAAAAAATTAATATTAGTGCATGTATGACTGATAACTCGTTGCCTGACTGGGGTACGGGAAGTCCCTCAAAAGATGACATAGCTTTACAACAAAGCAAAATTGCAGACATCACTGAGGCTGTCTTATTACGGCTACTTGAGGCTAACCTGTAAGATATTTTTTTTGATTGGATGAAAATCGCAAAAAAAATGTATACTTATGAATAATGAAGGCGAAGATAATACCTTTACTATTTCTAGTTTTTTTTACATACCCACTTGGATGTTCGGATAAAAATGATGGTGTAGAAAATTCGGATACACCAATTTATCCAATGCCTCGAGAAGAACTAGACACACTACACAATGATGTTGATGTAGCCCCACCAGATCCTTGCCTTCAAATTAGTGTTTCGGATTCTGGTTGGTGTAGCTGTTATCCTGAATGTTGTCAATCACAGCAATGGTTCTGTCCTCCTGAATTTGGACAGCCTACATATCACAAAAAAGAAGTTACTGTTGATATTTGCAATGATGATAATGAACCATGCATGTATGGTCATGATCCTGACTGCCCGCCACCAGAAATTATATTCATGGGTGAATGTACCGAGGCATACGAATGCTCACCCATGGCTCAGAGCCTGGATTATGGTTGGCAATGGTGTGAGATGGACGACGGGACTGTTGGAAAACAACAGGTTACATGTGACAAAGGGCAATTATATCATTCAGAATGTCAACCCTGTAATCCTGAACAATGTGATGGTCTGGACAACGACTGTGATGGCTTGGTGGACGAAGATTTGGGTGTCATGGCATGCGAAACAATCTGTGGCGCCGGTAATGCCGTGTGTGTTGACGGCGAGGAGGTGTGCTTCGGCCCGGAACCTCAAGAGGAAATCTGCGATTATCTAGATAACGATTGTGATGGTGAAATTGATGAATTTCAGACAAACGTTTGTAACGAGTGTGGGCCTGTCCCAGCTGAGGTATGTGATGGCCTAGATAACGATTGTGATGGAGATACCGACGAGGATTTGGTCAAGGTATGCACAACATCATGTGGTAGTGGGGTTGAAGTTTGTACCAACGGTGTATGGGCTAGTTGTACAGCACAACAACCATCACCAGAGATTTGTGATGGTCTAGATAACGACTGTAACGGGCAGATCGATGATGGAATTGAATGTCTTTGTACAATACAGGATGTGGGATCTCTTTTTCCATGTGCTGAACCACCATTACTTTGTGGTCAAGGCTTCAAAACATGTGAATGTGTAGATCCTGCATGCCTAGAGATAACAACGACGGAATGCTTTGCTGCATGCCATTGGCTAGCTGACCCACCCGGGTCTGATCCACTTTGCGACTCTCTTGTTGGTATGCCCCTGCAAGAAGAAGAATGTAATAATTTTGATGATAATTGTAATCAGTTAATTGATGAGGATTTATTTGTTGGTTGTTACACGGGCCCAGAGGGAACATTAAATGTAGGAATATGCGAACCTGGAATGATGACATGCCTCACCGGTGTTTGGGGTGGGTATGATGACCAAGACAATTTCTTGGCTGGTATGTGTATGGATGAGGTCGTTCCACAGGATGAAGAATGTAATGGTCTGGATGATGACTGTGACGGCATGGTTGACTGGGGTAAAGAGGTTCCTGAGACTGACATTCTTTTTATCATTGATTGGTCAGGGTCTATGGGCGATGAAATTAGTGCCGTGTTAACTGCCTTAAATCAGTTTGCTGGACATTATTCCTTACAAGACAAACTTCACTGGGGACTTATTGTTGGTCCTAGAGAGGCACCTGGCGATTTTGAAGAAAGATTATACATGATTTCTGATATTTCTTCGTTTCCTGATTTTCTGGGGGATTTTGCAGGTTTAGGAAATACTGGGATGAACACAGGTAGCGAAATGCTGCTAGACGCTATTTACCTTTCACTTCAAAATATTTCCGGAAATACCCCCATAGATCTCGCAATAACCCCATGGAATAACTGGGTCGGAGAATCAGTTCCTACCAAAGATCAATTTAAACTAAGCTGGAGACCCGGGGCAGATCGTGTTATTATCGTTTTTAGTGACGAGGCACCTCAAAGTTATTTGAGTCCGCAACTCAGTCCGGCGGATGTGATTGGCACCTGTCAGGCAACACCACAATTAAAAACATACACATTTTCAGTTAATGAACAGTGGGAATGGGATGAAATTGCCAATTCATGTGGTGGAAAATACTATCCGCTAAGTAACAACACGGTCGAAATGTACAATTATCTCATGGAAATATTAGATGAAATTTGTATGCCTCCTAGCGAATAAATCATCATTTTTACGATATCTAGATATTTAGTTTGAGTAGGAGATACATTTCATGAAAAAACTAGTTGAGATCTTTGGTTTAAACAAAGAAGAAGTTTCAAACAATAAAAGAAAAATTACAAGATTAAGTTCTCGTGAATTGCAGCGACTTATTTTGCAAGAAGAAATGTCTATTCTCGTTGAAAAGGAAACAACTGATCTTGATGACGAGAAAAAACAGAGTGACGAACCTGCTGATAAAGAACAAGTTGAAAACAGCATCTTTACAGATGAAGAAGCTGTAGAAGCAATTGAAAAAAATATTCCCGGGCAGGATGTGACGACGGTTGTTGATTTTTTAAACAGTCCACTAGGCACAGATCCAAAAGTTCGTCATTTTCTCAGGCAGGGAACTGCAGACGGTGAGCCCGGCGATGAGGAAATATCCGTCGGAAGCGAGACACCCGCGGTTGGGGGTATGATTCCAACCCAGAATGAAATTGATCTCATGAAATCTATTTCTTATCCCCTGTCTGACAAAGGTTCATTAGACAATTCTATGCAGAGTACAGTTGAAATAGGTGATATTATTGCGTCAGGAGAACATATTATTGATGGTCATCATCGTTGGTCTTCTGTCGCGGCAATTAATCCAGGCGCAAACTTGAAAGTTATTGATTTAGGATTACCAGGTGATGCAGACAAAAAGTTGGCAGTTGCCCAGATCGCTATTGCGTCGCAACCAGAGGTTGGTGTAAAACCGGTTCCAAAGGCGACAACAGGTGGTGCAGCCAATAACATCTTGGGAAAAGGTGCTGGCGAAATTAAAACAATGATTCTTGATAGGGTCGGCGAGCCAAGTGAAGCAGGCGAATTGCTAAACGATGATATTACAAATCACTTTAAAGAAATGTATTCAGAAAAGTTTGGTATAGAAGAAGATGATGATATGGCAACAGTCCGTGAAAAGGTTGCAACAACTGTTGGAGAAAACCTGGCTGCAATGAAAAAAGGTGAAGGCCCCGAGAGGTCTTACATGCCTCAATTTACAGGTGGTGATACCGGACCGAAACTTGATGCCTCAAACGTAATGAAAACCCTGTCAACTGGTGACACAAACTATAAAGAACCTGTCCGAAAAGACGAATCAGTTGTGCTTGAAAGATGGCAAAAATTGGCGGGTATTTTAAAGTCATAGCAGCACAAACTAGGCTTTCATGATAAATGTTCATAGAGGGTCCCTGGTTGATTCATATGACAATCCATTACCAAACATACCAGTATACCAAAAGGCCATGACCAGAATTTACCAGAGAGCTTCTGGTAACACCTCATGATAAACGTGTCATATACAGCAGGTATGCATTCATAAAAACATGTTCCATATAAAATTCAGAATGACTTTCAGCACAATAATTAGTAAAGGTTAGGGTCAATGAGGTAATTCATGAGTGATGTGAACAAAAGATGGTGTAAGTTAGCTGGTTTACTAACTGAACAGTTAGACGCGGCATCGGGTGATCCCAACCCTAGAATGGGCATAGATTCAATGCCCAGTCGTGATTTACATGTGTTTGATTTTGATGACACGTTAGGGGTTACCACTAGTCCTACCCTTGTTGCTGCAGTTGAGTATAATGGGGGAGACCCGGACGATCCGACTTCTTATGCTCCTGTCAAAGACCTGGGGTCGAGGGTGGGCTCAAAAATCAAGGGCATAAAATCGCCCCAACAATCAGGCCTTAACTCTCCAGGTCTGTCAGGTAATAATGTCCGAAGTAATGATGAGCTTGATGATGCGGAAGCCATAGTCCTAGATACTGAACAGTATCGTGACTGGAAAGAAAAGTACATACCCGGTGGGGACCATGTCAGATTGGTAATCAGTCCAAATGTAAGCAATGATATTCGTCGGGCAGGACGAGCCATGTTCGATCAAGGTAAAACCGGTGAAATACACATCGCTGACTTCAGTCCCTCTAGCACAATAGGAACAGACGTAAAACCAATAGAAAACATGCTCGACGTATTTCAGGCAGCGGAAAATGACGGTGCCATGACGGCGGTGGTGACTGCAAGAAAAGGAAAAACAGACCTTGATGCTTTGGGCGGAGGTAAAATTCCGGCGACCAATGCGGCAGATATTCAGGACTTCCTGGCTTCTGAACTTGGTACAAATGCTGATGTTGTTTACGGAGCTGCAGACTTTAACCCCACAGACCCGGCTACTGCAAAGAAAGACCTAATAGGCAAAGTCCACAACCCTAATATAGAGAACATCCACTTTTATGATGATGATCCAGAAAATGCACGACGGGTTGCACAACTCTGTCATGACGACGCCGCGGAGGGTCTCGAGGGTACTGAGCTTGACATATACAACTACGAGTTCGCTAAGGGAGAGACGCCGACAGACCCAACATTCAGTTGTACTATTGGAGAAGAAAGGATTAGAACATTGGTTTATAAAGTTAAGAAACAAAATCAAGATGCCATACTGCAAGAAGGTATATTTCAAGATGCCATGTCGTTTATTAAAGAAAAGGGTAAAGCCGCTGTGTCTTCAACCAAGGATTTTCTGCTTAAATTAAAACAGGAAATGTCTGAAACTAAGGAAAGTGCCAAGTTACTTGGTAAAGTTGCCGCTGGGCAGAAATTATCTCCACAAGAAAAAGAAGAATTAAAAATTCAAGTTAAGGATATTGGAAAGGGGTTGCCACTTCTAGGATTGTTGGCCCTGCCGGGCGGAGGAATTGCCACAGTTGCGTTAGTCAAGCTGGCAAAAAAATTCAATATAGATCTAACACCCACAGCATTTCAGGATGTGGTAGTAGAAACAAAGACAACAAAAATAAAAATGAGCAAAAAACAGCTTCGTAAAATAATCAGAGAGGCCATTTATACCGAAATCTCGGAGCATCGGAAAAGAAATGCCTTATAGGATTAACAAGCTAAAAAACCCATGTAAGCAAAGTGATGGTGATAAAGGAAATTGGTCTTTAACTTATACGGACAAGAAAGGTAAAAAACATCGAGCTTGTCACACATCCAAAAAAAATGCGCAAGGGCAAATTGCTGCAATTGAGGGCCCGTATGAAAATAACGAAAGTACCGATGAATTGATAGAAATGATTCTTAAAAGAATTATAATGGAGGAAAATAATGGCTAGTACTGTCAGCAACGCCACACTCACCCTTACCGTGAGTGAGGATGTTAAACTAAATGGAAATCAAGTAGGCGCAAAAGTAGTTCAAACAATAACTGATATTAACGAAGCATCACGAAGAATCCTGTCGGTACCCACATACGAAACAGAGATTCTCGCCCTGAGTGGTACAGCTGGTGCAGGTACCTACGTCACCGGTGATCTTCAGTATATCAGGATTTCTAATTTGGATGACACAAATTTTATAAGAATCAGTTTTACCTCCGGTGCTGCAAATCGCTATGACGTCAAACTTCCTGCAAAAAGAACAGCGATGTTCACATCCCCTTCAATATCAGGATCAGCCGGCGGAGATGCGTTTGGGTCATTTGCTAATTTTGATTCCTTGAAGGCATCAGCCGATACCGCTGCAGTTGATATAGAACTTTTTGTCGCAAGTAAATAATGAGCGGTGTATTACGAGAAATAATTCACGAAATAATACGTGAAGAGATTGGTAGAAATTACCATACAATAGATCCAGATCCAAACACATGGGATTCATTTCAAGATTTTGAAATTGAATATTATCCTCAAGACAATGGCACATGCCTTTTAGATATTTCTTTTAAAGATCAAAAGCTTTTACCAACCTCTAGGTTCGGATCTCAACAGGATGCTGAACATCATGCTCGAATGGTTGTTGATAAATTTCGCGTTGATTTTATGAATAAAAATAGCAAAACTATTTGAGAAATTTCAAAAGAAGTTCGGTTCTGGGCCCGTAGCACATGTGCTTAAATCTTGGATTCATTCTTTGAACCATAGAAAATGCATTTCCATGTTGATCCCTTATTAGCGATCCTGATGTGCCTGATTCGCAAGGTAGCGAAAAGATTAGGCCACTTTGCAATGTTCCAGCAAAGGTACCATGAAATGTCATTAAAAATGTGTCTGACATCATACCATGTGGCGCACCAGCATAATAAATTTTTGATCCCCTAGGGGGTTCTTCTGTTGCAAATGTAACAGGTAACACGCTGGGCTCTTCACCGAGTGACAACAAACAAAGATCATTTTCGTTATCAAGTTTTTCGATAGTTCCTTTTGTTGAAAATGACTGTGATAAAATGTCAATCGTAATCTCTGTTTTAATGATTAGTGTAATTTCTTTATTTTTTATTTCTGCCGGGATGTCGTCTGGGACACAAACATGCGCTGCAGAAATAACTTTAATTTTTTTATCATGTCTTATGAATGTACCGGTCCCAACAACCCGGGTAGCGATTGGTGGTAGCTCTTCTAAAAGCTTCTCACACAGTTTTTTCATCTCATCGGATTCACCGTGTTTACACCCAACAGGTTTTGCAAAGGTTGTCACATCGACCAGGGCAGTTTGTTCAACCAGAGTGGTGTATGTGCCCTGTGAGTTTTGATCAATGATTCTATTTGGTATGATTTTTGTAGGTCTTTGGGTACAAGATACCCATGACATCGTGAAAATTATCAAAAAAATGCATAGAATATTTTTAGTAGTAAAAATGCCCATGATATAAAAATAACTATGCAATCATTAAACGAAATTGAAAAATTGAAGAAACTGTTCGCTCCGTTGGATTCGTTGACGGTCGAGAAAACATATACATACATTGTAAAAAAAGGTATAACCGCTGACGTACCATCTTCCTTTTTAGAAGATGCGAAAATGTATTTACAATGTGGACCTTTTCCTGATCGTAATCCCACTGTGTGGCATGTATTTCAAGGAAGACATGTAGACCAAAATAGCGAAGAATGGGAAAATGGAATATTAAATTATTATAGAATCATCACAAAGCCTAAAATTGAGGACCTAGACAATAACAGCAGGGTCATCACAATGCAGGCAAAATTTCAAATATTAGTAGCAAATGCTGTTGAACTACCACAAAAGGCGTTTAAAGGAATAACATGCGCAGAAGTAAAAACTCAGTTAGGAACTTTTCCATTGACAAAAAATACAGAATGAACGAAGAAGAAAACAACTCTTTGACTGATGAGGCTGCCCATGGATTGGCTTCATTATTAATGGCCGATGATAAAGGTAAGTTATCTGGTGTAGAAGTAGAGGAAAACCACATTTATTTTTATGCACCTGTTACCGATAAAGAGGCTCTTGAGTTGGTGAGAATTATTCGAAGATTGGATATCGAAATGGGATACCTCTCTGAACGTATTGGTCTCAAACGAAGACCTCCCATTCACCTACATATTCAGAGTCCAGGCGGTGATATATTCTCAGGTTTAAATGTGTGTGATGCCATTGATAATTGCAAAACCGATGTCTACACATACATTGAAGGATCGGCAGCCAGTGCTGCTACATTAATTTCATCACGAGGTAAAAAAAGGTTTATATCTAAAAGATCTTTTATGCTAATTCATCAACCTCAAATTTTATGGGCAGGTAAACATGATGAGTTTATTGATGAGATTGAAAATCAAAAAAACATATTTGCCACTGTGAAACAAATATATTTGGAAACTTCCAACATTGAAGAAGAAGAATTAGAAGAAATGCTTAAGCATGAGCTTTGGTTTTCTGCTGAAAGATGCCTTGAGTTAGGCCTGGTAGATGCTATCAATTAACTTTGGGGGTAATAATGAAAAAATTTGGAACTGGAATTATCTGTGGATCATTTGACATTTTACACCCGGGATATATTAGAATGTTTCGAGACGCACATGAACATTGTGATTTTGTAACTGTCGCTCTTCAAGGTGATCCAACTATTGACAGGCCTGACAAGTGTAAGCCCGTACAATCGTTGGAAGACAGGATCGAGATTCTAGAATCTATCAAGTATATTAATAAAATCGTTACATATAATACTGAGTCTGATCTTTTGGAGCTTTTAAAGCAAGAGCACCATGATGTTAGAATACTTGGAACTGATTACATTGATGTAGAAGACTATACCGGTGCAGAATTGGGTAAGACCGTGTATTATCATAAAAGAGATCACGGTTATTCTACGACAATGTTAAAGACGAAAATTGCATGGGAAAGGCAACCTAGGAGATCATAAGTGCCAAAACATGATTGGAAGAAATTTTTTCCGTATGAAAATGTAAGACCTGGCCAGGATGAGGCCATTAATTCAATTCTAGATGCATTCGAAGCAGGCAAACATTACTTCATTTTAGAGGCTGGTACCGGTGTTGGCAAGTCAGCGATTGCCATTACAGTAGCAAGATATATTGAAAATTATTTTCAAAAAGGTGATGACTTGTCTAGTGGAACTAATATTCTTACTACACAAAAATTATTACAAACACAATACAGAAAAGATTATCCGGAAATTAATTCGCTAAAATCTTCTTCAAATTATGCATGTACATTTCATCGTACACAAAATTGTAATGAATCTAGAAAGATGCTACAAACAGCCGATCGTTCCTCCCCTTTCTTTAAGCGGTGTGCGTTTAATTGCATCTATAAGAAAGCCAAGGATAAATTTATTGAAGATCCTTACGGGGTAACAAATTTTTCTTATTTTCTAACTGAAACGCGCTATAGCGGAAAATTACCAAAAAAAACACTGCTTGCCATTGATGAGGCACACAACGTTCCCGGAGAATTAAGCAGGTTTATTGAAGTAACATTTTCTGAACGTTTTGCAAAATCATTTATTGGAATTTCATTACCAGAAAAAATTACACCTGGTATGTTTGTCAAATGGGTAAAGAACGAATATTATCCTGCGTTATCTAAGAAAATAAAAAAATTCAATAAAGGCCTAGAGAAGTATTCCTCCATTAAGGCAAGAATGCAAAGTGGGGAATTTTCAAAACTTAGTCGACAGATTGAAATTTTAACAGGTCATGAACAGAAGGTATTGACTTTCATAGCCTTATATGATAAAGAAAACTGGCTTATGACTGAAATTCCTCCTGAGGAGCGATCTGGGCGGAAGGTCGAATTTAAACCTATTGATGTGGCGCCATACGCGCATGATTACTTGTATAAAATGGGACAGTTTGTTTTATTGATGTCAGCCACTATTGTTGACATAGATAAATTTGCACAATTATCAGGGGTACAAGATTATGGGTCTTTAAAGTTACCGTGCCCTTTTCCAGTTGAAAATCGTCCCATAATTTATTCTGGTATTGGTAAAATGTCGGCTGCAGAAATTAATCAAACACTGCCCAAATTAACTGAGGCTGTCAAGGCAATATTACAAGAGCACAAAAATGAAAAGGGCATTATCCATTGTCATTCTTATAAAATTGCCTGGCACCTTAAAAAGACAATTAAAAGCTCCCGACTTCTAATCCATGATAGTACAAATCGAGACGAGGTCCTGCAGCGCCACATAAAATCAAAAAATTGCACTGTTTTATTATCACCGTCAATGACAGAAGGTGTTGACCTCAAAGATGACCTTTCAAGGTTTCAAATAATCTGCAAGGTTCCTTTTCCATATTTAGGTGACAAGCTGATTCGCAAAAAAATGAATAAATGGAATTGGTGGTACGATCTCCAGACAGCAAAAACCATAATTCAAGGTGTAGGAAGATCAGTTAGAAGTGAAACAGATACTGCTGTAACTTATATTTTAGATTCTTCATGGCAACGGTTTCTGTTAAAGAATAAAAAATTGTTTGGTCCAGAATTTCACTAGAACATTATTTTTTACTACAATTTCTGGAGATACTTATGTTTAGGAGTTGCGAATGTCAGGATTTTCATATCATAAAACGACTGCCGATCGATCTGCATCAGATCGTCGACGCCATAAGCGGAAAATTGAGAAAGCAATTCGAGACGGAATTCATGATATCGTAGCAGATGAATCCATTATCGGGCAGGATGGAAAGAAAAAATTTCGTATTCCTGTTAGAGGTATTAAAGAATATCGATTTGTTTATGGTGGTGGTCCATCTAATAAAAATGTTGGGTCGGCGCCTGGTAAGGAATTGGAAAGAGACCAGATTGTTAGAAAAAAGGAAAAATCGTCCAAGGGTGATCCAGCGAAAGCCGGTAATAAAAGGGGCGATGAATTTTATGAAGTTGAAATTTCTTTAGACGAGTTGGCAAGGTATCTCTTTGATGAGCTTGAACTACCAGATATGGAAAGGAAGTCGTTCACAAAGTCAAAGTCGGAAAAACTAAAAAGAACAGGTTACAGACCTCAAGGGATTATTCCTAGGCTCGACAAAAAGAAGACAGCAATAAACAGAATCAAGAGATTAAAGGCATCACAAAGAAGTGAAATGAGTGAAAACAACCCAGAGGATAATCTCGAAGGGTCATTTCATCAAGACGATCTCACCTACAGACATTACAAACCAAAATTAAAAGAAAACACTAATGCAGTAATCGTAATGATGATGGATATATCAGGTTCAATGTCAAAAAACAAGAAATTTCTTGCTAGAAGTTTTTTCTTTTTATTGTACCAATTTATTCGAACAAAATATGATAAGACCGAGATCGTGTTTATCGCTCACACCACAGAGGCCAAAGAGGTTAGTGAGGAACAGTTTTTTACTAGAGGTTCATCCGGAGGAACATTGGTATCGTCAGCATATAATGAAGCGTTAGACGTTATTTCAAAAAGATTTCATCCAAGCGCATGGAATGTTTATGCTTTTCACTGTTCAGATGGGGACAATTGGTCTTATGATACAAATGACATGTTAACAGCAGCACAAAAACTTACAAACATGTGTCAGTTATTTGGATACTGTGAAATTACGCCTGTTGATGAACCTTCATGGGCAGACAGCGAGAGGCTTTCAAATCACTTACAACAATTATTGTGCAGAACCATGAAGTCGGTGGCAATCTCTGAAAGGGAAGATGTTTGGAAAGCATTTAAGGTAATGTTTGGAAACTATGGAGGGGAATCATGACATGGAGTGTTGATGATCTTAAAACATGGGATGATAAAATCATAGAAGTGGCCAAGGGCTACGGATTAGATTGGTTTCCAATTTCATATGAAGTTTGTGATTATTACTCGATGATTGGCCACATGTCTTATCACGGTATGCCAACACATTACGATCACTGGTCATACGGTAAATCATTTGAAAGAACACATCAGGCATATAATGCAGGGGTTGAAGGATTACCATACGAACTTATTATTAATTCTAATCCTTCAATTGCCTATCTTATGCGTGAGAATCCTCTGTATCTTCAAATTCTAATCATGGCACATTGTGTAGGTCACAGTGACTTCTTTAAAAATAATAGAATGTTCGCAAATACACGCCCCGAATCTGTAATTGGAAGATTTAGGCAGGCTAAAAAAAGAATTCAAGAGTATGTTGAGGATCCGTACATTGGAATTGAGAAAGTTGAAGAAGTAATTGACGGCTGTCACGCACTTCAATATCAAATTCATAGAGACGGAACTCAAAGAAAAAACCACAAAGAAATGGTAGAATACTATAAGGGGCTAATTGATTACGACCCAGCTGGAAATCAGTTGTTTTACGATTTAGATCAACCGCCTCTTGAACCTGATCCTGATCTTATGGGGTTTATTGCTGAACATGGTAAAATGCCTGACTGGAAAAGAGACATTATTGAAATAGTTAGAGATGAAGCATATTATTTTATGCCACAGATTCAAACTAAAATTATGAATGAGGGGTGGGCATCTCTTTGGCATTATACAATTTGCCATGATTTAAATTTACCGGACGAATACCATCTTCCATTTTTGAGAATGCACAATGCGGTGATTCGTCCACACATGGGAGGACTTAATCCATATCATTTAGGTTTTGTAATTTTTCAAAACATTAAAGAAAAACATGGATTAGAGGAATGCTTTATTGCTAGGGAATCTTGCAATGATATTGCTTTTATTAGGCAATATTTGACGCAGGAATTATGTGAAGACCTAGGTCTTTTTAGCTGGAGTGAAAAAAAGGAAGCTTTTACAGTTGATGAAATTTCTGATGATGATGGTTGGAAAAAAGTAAGAACACACATGTGTGAATCAATTGCAGACGCAAAAATTCCTGTAATTAAAGTAGAAGAAGTGGAATCAGATGGAACTTTAGTTCTTCGACATGAACACGACAAGAGAGACTTAGAACTTGACTATGCCGATAAAACTGTGGATCATACAAAGTGCCTATGGGGCAACAATGTTATACTTCACACGATTATTGAAGGAGAACCTTGGGAAATTTAACCCATAGGTATTTTATTACTTTCTAACGCGTAGTAGAATGTAAATGCGCTGGAGATAAATTATGTCAGTAAACAAATTGCTAAAGGCTATTCAAAGCCAAAGAGAAGAAGGTTCAAAAAAAGAAAAGTTTAAAGGAACCTTCTCTGATTACCTTGAACTTGTTTCCAAAGATTCAAGTATTGTAAAAACGGCGCATAGGAGATTATATGAGGCCGTTATTGATCATGGTGTTGAAAAAATGCCAGATTCAAATCCAAGAAAAAGCAGGATTTTTAATAATGATTCTGTGAAGATTTACAAATATTTTGAAAACCATTTTTTTGGAATGGAACCTGTGTTGGAAAAAGTCATGAGCTTTTTACACAGCTCTGCCCATAACGGTGAAGAAAGCAGGCAGGTGTTGCTACTCATGGGTCCAGTAGGTGCCGGTAAATCAGCACTAACAGAACATGTTAAAAATGTCCTAGAGGGACACAAGTATTATCACCTTAAAGGCGATCCACACAGAGGTGAACCTCTGCAGCTTGTTCCTAGAAAACTAAGAGAAACATTTGAAAAAGAACTTGGTGTCCGCATTCGTGGAGACATTAGCCCAGTTGCACGCCACATTTTGCTAGAACAACTGGATGGCAAGTACGAGGAATTCGAGGTTGAGCAGACGACATTTTCCCAGCGCGGTCGTCGTGGCGTAGCCTCGGTTCCTCCCATGGATGCTAATAGTCAGGATGTTTCTGTACTAATAGGCTCTGTAGATATTTCTAAATTAGACAAATTCTCAGAAGATGATCCTCGAGCCCTTTCATTGAACGGTGCATTTAATGTCGGCAATCGTGGTCTCGTAGAAATGGTTGAGGTGTTTAAGAATGAAATTGAATTCTTGCACACAATTATTACCGCGACGCAGGAGAAAAGAATCCCCTCACCTGGCAAGAGCGATATGCTTCACTTTGACGGCGTTATTTTAGCACACTGCAATGAAGCAGAGTGGAATAGATTCCAATCAGAACATACAAATGAAGCAATCCTAGACAGGGTGGTAAAGGTTGATGTACCGTATTGCCTAGAGCTAGATCAAGAAATAAAAATTTATGAAAAAATGCTAGGACAATCAGATTTTGACGCTCACATAGCACCCCACACTCTTCGTGTTGCCTCCATGTTTAGCATTATGTCTAGGCTTAAGCAATCTGCCAAGTGTGATCTTGTCACAAAAATGAAGATCTATAATGGAGATGAAGTTGTTGAAAAAGGTCGTGTTAAAAAAATAGACATAAAAGACCTCAAAGAAGAAGCTAGAAGAGAGGGGATGAGCGGGATTTCAACTAGATTTATTACAAAGGCACTAGATGCTTCTCTGGCAAAAAGTGACAAGAATATGATTACACCTGTATCTCTAATGGAATCATTGACGGTTTGTGTAAAAGAACAAATCCCGGATGAGGAATTTAAAGAAAGGTGCCTTGAACTAATTGGTAAAGTTTTACGAGAAGAATATCTCAAAATGCTGGATACGGAAATTGCCAAGGCATTTATATCTGCATACGAAGAGCAAGCACAGTCACTATTCGACACGTATCTAGATAATGCAGAGGCATACACGACTAAACAAAAGATGAAAGATCGTGTTACTAAAGAAGAAAGAAAGCCCGATGAGAGGTTTATGACCTCAATTGAGGAACAGATAGGCGTGACAGGTTCATCACGTGACGGTTTTAGAAGTGATGTAACAGCTTATATGTTTGCAAAAATGCGTCGCGGGGAAAATGTAGATTTTAGATCTTATGAACCGCTCAAGGAGGCGATTGAATCATACCTCATAAACTCTGTCAGAGATATTTCTAGGATTGTGACCAAGTCAAAAACACGTGATAAAGACCAGCAAAAGAAATATAATGAAATGGTGAAAGTAATGATTGAACAGTACGGATACAATGAAGATAGTGCTGAAGAAATTCTTACTTATGCTAGCAACAATTTGTGGAGGGACAGTTAAAGATGCGTGGATTTGCCTCTGAGGTTTTAATTTTGAGTGGGGTGTTTCTGAACTCCACTAGTTTCGGTTTATCAATTACTTTGTTGGTATTAGGTATACTTGGCGCAATTTTTAGAATTGGCATAGAAATTAACAAAAACCAGAAAAAAGAGATGTTCTTTAATGCAGCAGGAAATTTTATCGAAAAGGTTGCTGCGGCGGCGGAACACATTGACCCAATGCAGCACTTCAACTCAAAAAACGTACACTAGAGTTTATGCAGATGTAAATTCAATAAATCGTTCAATTATTAAAGCTCGAGAAGAGTTGAGAAAAATATTGATTGATTTATTGAGTGGCAAACATACGATTCACTATGCAGACAAGATAAACAACGCTTGTTTGTTAGATTTTCATAGAATTATTTCTTATTGGTCCAGAAGTTCAAGTATTGACCATGCAGTAAGAAATATTTTATTAAGTTGTTTCTTTTCCGCCGAAGTAAAACAAGGTGGATCAGGAATTATCACGTGTATGATGTTTGTTGGAAACATTAAAAACTTATCTAGCAGCCCACGAGTACAAAAAAAAGATGTTGAAAATCTTTTAGTCAATTGGGGTTCCAATGGATTGGCAACGAGCATTGCAAAGCATGCTTTTACTATTGGCAGCAACGGTTGCGAAGTGAACGTTAGTGAAGGAAAACATTTTGGAAGCCATGTGTCAGTTATTACAGGGCATTCAATAAAAGGGAACATAGACAGTCTTTTTGCTTCATCTTTAGGCGAAGATTTTGAATATTCAGGAAAATCCCATGTATTGGCGATAGATGGTATTATTGAAAACGTTTCACAAATTCACCATATTTTAGAAAAATCAAACCAACAACATGTAATCATTGCAGCAAATGGATTTTTGCCGGATGTTGCAAATACCCTAAGTTCAAATTATAAAAATAAAAAATTACGAGTTATTCCTTTTGTCGCAAGTGATTGGGGTTATGAAAATTTTCTATCTTTAGAAAATCAAAATGTTACATGTGCTTCTTCAATAATAGGAAGCGAATTAAGGAATATCAAACTAGAAGAAACAATAAATGTATCAGTTTCTGCAAACAAAATTATAATTCAATCATCGAATTCATCAAATGAGAGAAAAATAAAAATAAGCCTAGGGCGAGATCTCGGAAACATGGCCGGCCTAACAATTGATAGGGTAAAAACGCTATTAGCAATTTCAAGGTTTTCATCAAGGTCAGGCATTATGCAAATAGAATTTGAAAAATGTACATTACCCATTGCAATTTCTTCATATTTGTCAGCAAAGAAGAGTATTAAAAGCATTGATGAAATTTTACAAAACCTAGGTGCAGTTATCACATCTGACAATAGGAGTCACAAATGAAAAAAACAAATAGTCCTAGTGAAGGCACAGTTTGTCGTGCAGTATTAGATAGAAATGCTGTATTAGCGCAGCAAATATTTCAAGTGTTAGTTGAAGAAAAGAACGAAACGCTAAGCAACGAAAAATTATCAGAATTAAGATCTAAAATTAATTCATTGGTCACAACCAACACCGATGGATTAGTTGGATATATCAGTAATTTATACTCAAAATAAATGCACGGAACAAAGCACATTATTGAATGTCACTGCGTTTTGCCCCAATACAGAGAAAGAAGTGAGACGGTTTATCATAAATTTGTGGTATTTAGCGCCATAGATAAATCAGATACTGTTGTGCCAAGTTTTTCTCAGTGTAATAATTGTGGGACAATTCATAAGGTTTATGACATTTGTAAATCGGAAATTGTGGCAGGAAAAGATGAATCTGCCGCCATTGAAAAAATTAACGATGTAGCAATATCATTACCTAGTGAATTAGTCGAATTATTTCAAAATTATGACTTGGAAATTCCTGATTATCAATATGCTAGATCTATTCTAGAAAATAAAGCATGGGATTCCGTCATAGTATTATCAACTGAATCAACTGATGGTGACAAAACAGGAAAGATACTTAGAATAGTAAATGAGCGTAAATTTCGTGTAGAATCATTTTCTAGAAAGGAATACCTATGAACAAAAAAGACAATGTAACATTCGAGGTTTCATTTCCAACAAAACCGAAAAAGACACAATCAAAAGTAGAAAAAAATAAAAACGACAAAGTTAAAGCTCTTTCGCAAGAAGAAAGAAGTGATCTTTTAAATCGTTCAAAAGCTCGCGAAATTGTGAAAGAGATAATGGATTTTGGTGTAAGTCAGTCACAAATTATTTACATTATAAGGCTTCTTGCACTAGAATTAGAGGATGTTCATGTCATGAACAAAATTAATGCCTTTGTAGAAGAGAGTGAAAGATTTCACAATGAAGCAACGGCAAAAATATCAGACGTCAACGATAAGACAAAAATTTACACCTAGGAGTTTAAAAAATGAGTGACACGTCAAATTCAATTTTAGAGGCATGGAGTGAGGTAAAAGCACTCGTCGAAGCGGCAGAGGTCGATGTCGTTAAGAATGCAAATGGAAATTCAGCGGCCGGAGTGAGAGCTAGAAGAGCACTACGAATTTTAAAAGGAAGATCTGCTGACCTTGTTAAGTTAACAATCTCAGAAGAAAAATCAAGAAAAGGTGTGTGATACACACTAGCTTGCAAGCTCACAATGCGGTGAATATTTTATTCACCGCATTTTTTATTTAAACTCTTCCAATTCTTTGCTATCTCTAATTTTTTCCAGAATTAGTTTTTCTATTTGACAGATTCGCATTCTAGTCAATCCAAGCTTATCACCTATTTCTTGCAATGAAGCTTCTCTCATTGTTTTTTTTATCACCTGCGATGGCTTATTTTCTTCTTCTTTACTTTTCATATACTTTTTGCCTACTTATTATCTGTAATGTAATTTTTAACATTCGGATTTTCAATGACAAAAAATAAACGTAAGACAATTGTTCTAGACACCAGCGTAATGCTGTATGATAAAATGTCGCTAGAAAGTTTTCAAAATTGTGACATAGTACTTCCACTAGTTGTTATAGATGAGCTAGATAGATTCAAGGAAAAACCAGGTTCACTTGGGGAAAATGCAAGATACATTAACAGGCTGTTAGACTCCCTTAGGGAAAAAGGTCCATTGCATGCCGGGGCACCCTTAGATAACGGCGCCACTGTATCAGTACGTCTGACCTATCCAGAGGTACCCCAGAACTTCCCTTTGAACGTAGATAATGGTGACAATAGGATTTTGTTAGAAGCCCTCCAGATGAATACGTGTGAGCCTCACAGGACAATCGTGGTTGTTTCCAAGGATATTAACCTTCGCGTCAAGTGCGATGCAGTAGGTTTAATGTCAGATGATTACTATACTGACTACATAGATGTTCCTGAAGATAATTGGCCTGGTGTTGTAGAAATAATCCCAGAAGCGGATCAAATTGATCAAATGTACAAGGATAAAAAAATAGATTATGAGTGTGATTTAAGTCCCAATACTTTTGTGCTAATGAAATCGCAGGATGGCCAGTCAGCATTATGTGCATTCGATGCGTTCAACAGCCAGTTGGTACATGTGCCTGATAATGAAGTTAAATTAGGCGGAACATTTGGCGTGACTGGTAAAAATAAGGAACAAAAATTTGCGTTATGGGCGCTATTAAATGATAAAATTCCATTAGTCACAATGACCGGTTTGGCAGGATCAGGCAAGACTTTTCTTAGTTTGGTGGCCGGAATTAGCCAAGTACAGCAAGGAAAGTATGAAAGAATTGTTATTACTAGAAATATTCAACCTGTTGGAAAAGAAATTGGATACCTCCCTGGTGACATGAATGAAAAAATGATGCCGTGGATGGCTCCTGTTATGGACAATCTAAGAAACCATTTTAAAGATAAAAGTATGTTTGAGCTCATGCGGGTAAATGGATTAATTGAAATTGCGCCTATGAGTTTCATTAGGGGTAGAACTTTCACGAATTCTTATATTATCCTTGATGAGGCACAGAATGCAACAATTCACGAATTAAAGACTGTAATTACTCGGGTTGGCGAAGGTTCTAAAATAGTACTCATGGGTGATACAGATCAAATAGACACCCCCTACATTAACAAGCACACTAACGGTCTTTCGCTGGTAACAAAAAAATTACGTGAATCTTTAAACACTTCACATGTAAACTTACCAATCGGAATTAGATCAACTATTGCGTCGGAAGCTTCGCATTTACTATAAAATCCTCACGCATTCAGATATTTAGTCCCAGAGGTGTGTAATGGGAAGTCTGAGAGCGAGATTATTTGATAGAAATAGATATTCAAAAAGATACCCTCTGGTAAGGGCACCAAAAAGAATGACCTACCAGGGTGATGAGTATCTAGCTATTGAAGTTGGATCTTTATATTTTGACAATACCGCCACAGCAACCCTTACATACGAGGTGCAATTTCCTGATGCTAGTTATCAATTGATTGCCCTCTTGCGGGATGGTGGCGATGTTGGTGGGCCGAATGTAAACATTTACATAGACGGAAATAACACAAACTCAGTGCAGGCGACAATAAAGGCATCCGCACCCTTTACAGGTTATGTCGACATTTTAGCAGTAAGGTTGGGCTCGTGAGGTTATCTAATTTCTCAATTTTAACAGGACCTACTGTTACGGTGACAAATATAGAAACTAATGTACACCTGTTGTCAGGATCATCAGGGGCCGAAGTTACAAACCTAGATTCAAAGGGTAAATTTTATGGATTTATGACTCATTTTGGTAATGACACCACCGAAAATCCATATGGGAATGTGAATTTTTTTAGTGGTTCGCATGTCAACACAGATACAAAATTGGTGCTTTCACAATCAGTTGGTGGCCCTATCACCGGTTCGGCGCAGGGTAGTTTTCTGTTTGTGATAGAAAAGAACTATAGAGGATAAGATGGCAACTAAAGATTTTAGAGCTAGTCAGGTTAGGCTTTCACAGATAATTGCATCCGGTTCAGGTGTCGGAAATAAACCAAGCATACTAATAGTTTCTGCTTCGGATTCTGCAAACTATGAAGGGGAGGCTTTATCAAATGCCACACTCCTTGCTGATGTGGGTACTGATGTATTCATGTTTGTCACCGGTAGTAAAAGCACCCGCGAAGCGGTCACACTTTTTGGTGGAGACGTCGTAATTTCCGGTACAATGTACGCAGAAAAACTGGTTGCTGAGGTTAATCAAGTAACGACAGGATCCCTGATGGTTTCAGGATCACTGGTCGTTTCTCAAAGTGCAACCATCCACGAGGGATTAGTAGTTAACGAATCTGGTGAGGGTGGATCTGAAAACGACTTTAGGGTAGAGTCCAACACAAAGACTCATTCAATTTTTGTTGATGCTAGTACAGACCAGGTCCTAATTCTTTCGGGTGGAGGGGCAACTTCATATAATGAGGCAGCTGCGGCTGATATCAATTTCTATGTTTCTGGTACAGCCGGCTCTCGGGGTACATCTGTCCGAGGAACAGCAGTCTTTGGTGGCGACGTCGTAATTTCCGGAACGGTTCACGGCCTTGGAGGCGGAAGTGGAATCGGAGAAGTCACTGGGTGGTTTACAGGTTCGGCAGGGAATACCCCAGGTGGTGGAGAAGGCGCAGGGTGGATTTCATCAACGGGATCTCTTGCAATTTCTGGTTCTGATGGGTTGTTTGTTTCTCAATACATCAGCCACATTAATGATACACATACAAGAATTAATTTAACTGACAATGTTATGACCTTGGAGGCGGGTGGCACCGTAACATTGCAACTTGATCAGGCTTCTTCCCAAAAAGAAATTAATATTAATAACAGCGCTAACGACGTTGACTTTAACGTTTATGCAGATACGACCGGGAAAAAGCTAATCTACGGTATTGCCCAGCCTTCCAATGAACAGGTTTTAATTCTATCTGGTGGAGCGGCTACTTCTGTAGATGAATCCGCAAAGCCGGACATCGCTTTTTATGTTTCTGGTTCAATTGGTTCCAAGGGTACTTCGGCAAAGGGCACCGCGGTGTTCGGTGGTGATTTATTTACTAGTGGAACTTTATACGCATCAAGTTCACTTAAGGTTGGCAATTCTACAATAAGTGAGGATGGTGACAATGACCTGACTATTAATGCCGGTAGAATTATATTAGACCCAGATGAAACTGACCAGCAAGCTTTTTTGTTAGCTACCAACGGAGCTGCCGGTTTGGTTATAGCCGCTGGGGCTATGGGTTTAGGTCTCAATTCTGGTACGGGTCAACTTACTGTTACATCATCTCAAGTTGTTGTTGGTAGTACTAGCGCAGAATTTTCGTCAGCGGCACCCCCCATTCCGGGTGCTGATTCTAGTTTCTTTGTTTCAGGTTCTGTTGGTTCCAGGGGTACCTCCGTAAGAGGTTCATCGGTTTTTGGTGGAGACCTGATGGTGTCAGGAGGTTTATACGTAAGCGGAACGACAGCTATGTCAGTGCCCATTTACCTCGGCGCTTCTGGTGATGACGGCACGAACAGTCCGATGATTGAACTAAAATCGGATAAAGAGTCGGGAACATCTTCTGACAGGGCAATACAACTTTCTGCAAACAAGGGTATAATACACATAGACGCTGGATATGACTTGTCTACTCCGGTTGCGACTGCAGGTATGTCACGGTATATCGGCGGAAGGGGTTTGGATACAAGGATTTGTGGTACTGTTGCAACGAACCCAACGTTCTATCTTTCTGTTGACGAATCACAATCTGCTACCTCTATATGGATGGCAACTGATGAGGGTGGTATACGATTAGACGCAGATGGTGCCAATGGATACGGAACAGTACTCATCCAAGCAACGACTGCAAATGATGCTGATTCTATAAAATTAAAATCAACCGCCGGCGGTATGTTATTTGACGTAGATGCCACTAGCGGAAAAAAATTCCATGTAGATGTTGAGTCATCTGATGCTGACTCCATTCACCTAGACACAAAGGGCGGCATTAATTTAGGAGCAGAAGGACAGGTATTCCTAAGCGGATCACAGGTGCTGATCCTATCAGGCGCATTGTCGGCAGCAACTAGCCCAAATGAGGCAAACGGAACTGATGTTAATTTATTCGTTTCTGGTGCCGTAGGGTCAAGAGGCGCCGGCGCAAAAGGAACTGCCCTCTTCGGTGGTGACGTTCTAACAAGCGGTTCTCTGACTGTAGAAAACTACAACGTAAACGGCGGTTCAATTTCTGGATCCATTCACCAAACATCCGCCGGTCTATCTTATCTTGTTGCTGGAGCCAACATTACGATCGCATCCGGCACAAATGGACAGGTAACAATAGCTTCATCTGGTGGTGGAGCGGCTGATGCAGTTGGGTGGAGCGGTCCAGCTAACGAAATTATTGCAACCACCGGTTCTTTGAGTGTAGGTACAAATTCTGCAACTCCTGGTAATGCTGACATCTACTTCGCTTCAGATGGCGGGGCAGTATTCAATGAGCAAGGTGCTGCAGTCGATTTTAGAGTTGAGTCTGATAATAAAGAAAATGCTCTATTTGTTGATGGATCAACAGATCAAGTTCTAATACTTTCTGGAGGGGGAGCAACTTCATATAATGAAGCCTCTGGTGCTGATGTTAACTTCTATGTTTCAGGAACAGTCGGATCTAGAGGAACTTCTGCGAGAGGCACTACAGTTTTTGGTGGTGATGCTGTTATATCCGGAGCACTTTATGTCAGCACTCCAGGCGCGGGTCAGGATGTTATATTCTACGGAGAAGACTCGAGTGCTATCGGGCTCCAATGGGATGCTGATGGTGGTGATCACGGTAAACTAACACTAGGACAAGATGATCACGGTGTAGACTTTCAGGTTTATGGAGAAGACTCAAACAACTACATCAATTGGCAGCAAGCCTCTAACACATTGTCATTATACGCGCCGCAGGGGGCAATCAATACCAAGGGTAACGTAGTATTTGATGTTTCTAGTCAAGGCTGGGACTTTACAGTCAATACTAATAATAAGACAGGTATCTTTGTCAACGGATCAACAGACCAGGTTCTGATACTTTCGGGCGGGGCAGCGACCAGCTCCAATGAGGCTAATGGAACAGATGTTAATTTCTTCGTTTCAGGTACAGTTGGCGCTGCAGGATCCTCGGTGAAGGGTGCTGCCCTCTTTGGAGGTGATTTAGTGACCAGTGGGTCGTTCCTGCCGGGGGCTGATCACGGTTCTAATTTAGGTTCACCAACTCGAAGATTTGCTAATATTTATACTGGAGATTTACATCTCAAGAACGAAAGGGGAGATTGGACAATCGTGGAGGAAGAGGATTACCTCTGTGTTGTCAATAATAAGAGCGGCAAAAAGTTTAAAATGGCGCTCATCCCATTAGACGAATGAATAATCAAGGAGAGTAAAAAATGGCTTTAATTGGAAACATATCTGGTTCAGCAGACACAGACTTCCAAATTTATATGACAGGTACAGTTATTGTGGGGCGACCGCCTTCTGTAGCTAGTAATCAACACTTACCTGATGCAAGCGAAGTAGCCCCCGATGCGGTTCTCTTTGTGTCCGGTGCAATTGGAGGACGAGGGGATTCGGGTCCTGACTCCGGTACAGGAATTGGTGTTTCTGTATTTGGTGGAGACACTTATATTTCAGGCGCGTTGGTAGTTGAAAACTATGATGTGAATGGCGGTAGTATTTCTGGTTCCATCCACCAAACAACGGACGGACTTTCATATCTTGTTGCTGGTACCAACATGACAATAACATCGGCTTCCAACGGTCAGGTTACGTTTGTAGCCGCCGGCGGCGGGGGAAGTGCTGATGCTGTGGGTTGGTCCGGACCAGCAAATACGTTTATTGCAACTACAGGTTCTTTGAACATAGGTACAACTTCTGCAACACCGGGTGATGCGGATATTTTCTTAAGCTCATCTGGTGGTGCCGTGTTTAATGAACAAGGTGCTAGTGTTGATTTCCGAGTTGAATCTAATAATAAAACGCATGCAATTTTCGTGGAAGGATCGGACGATCTGGTCTTGATTCTTTCTGGTGGTGCAGCAACCAGCGTCGATCCGTCTAACGCCACAGACATGAACTTCTATGTATCGGGTGCGATCGGCTCGAAAGGATACAGCGATTCTACCGGTACAGCGGTTTTTGGTGGTGACACATGTGTGTCTGGAGCGCTTTACGCAGGATCAATGTTTACCGGAGATCTTAATGGTGCGCCGGCTCTTGATGTAGATTCTACTACGTTTACACTTGATACAACATCAACATTTTCAATTGACGGTGTTGGTGCGTCTAATGTGACAACAAACGGTGAATTGACATTATCAGGCTCTGTCGGTGTCAAGGTACATACCACGGACGGAAACATTGTTTTATCAGGTTCTGCGGTGGATGTTGATGCATCAGGAGCTACTTCTATTGATGGTGCTAGTGGAATCAATATTGGAACAGCGGCTGACGTCGCTATAGATATAGATTCCGCTGCATTAGATATTGATGCCTCAGGTGCTATTACAATTGATGGTACCAGCACATTCTCAGTGGATGCAGTCGGTGCTTCAAACGTCACCACAAAAGGTGCTTTGACACTGTCCGGATCGAGTGGTGTCAACATTCACTCCACTGGAGGAACTCTTGTTGCTTCAGGAACAGCAGTAAACATTGATGCATCATCAACCGTGGATATCGATGGTGCCGGCGGCATCAATATTGGTAAAGCAGCGGATGTTGCATTCGATATTGATACAGCTGCACTTGATATCGATTCTTCAGGTGCGATCACTATTGATGGCACTTCAACCTTTTCAATTGATGCAGTGGGTGCTTCTAATATTACTACAAACGGTGCTTTGACCCTTTCTGGTTCAACCGGTATAAGCATCCACTCCACTGGAGGAACACTAGTTGCTTCCGGAACACAGGTGGATGTTGATGCATCAGGAGCAATCGCGATTACATCTTCCGGTGGCGGTATAGACGTTGATGCGGCGGGAACTACCTCTATCGATGGTGCTAGTGGAATTAATATTGGTACAGCGGCTGATGTTGCTATCGACATTGATTCTTCAACCCTAGATATCGATGCCTCCGGCGCAATAACTATTGATGGCGGAAGTTCTTTCTCGGTTGATGCTGTGGGTACTAGTAATATAACAACAAATGGCATGCTAACAGTTTCTGGGTCGACCGGGGTGATGCTAAGTGCAGGCCATGGGACCATGGTGGTTACAGGTAGCGCAATATCGGTTGCCTCATCGGAGACGTTTATCTCAGGTTCATCAGGTCTCACACTGGTTTCAGAGTCTGGGGATATCACCTTGAAACCTGGCGGGGGCGATGTGCTTCCTGATGGAGACGCTACTCGGAATCTAGGTTCTGCATCTAAGCGTTGGGCAAACATTTATACAGGTGACCTCCACTTACAGAATGAAAGAGGTAACTGGACCATGATCGAGGAACCATCATACCTAAGCCTTAGAAACAATGCGACGGGTAAGGTTTATCGGATACTTATGGAAGAGGTTACTGATTAAACTGACACTCTAGAGGACATATGGCACTTATAGGACCTATATCCGGATCTCTTACAACGCTTTCCGACGGGAACGCGTTTTTGGTTGCCGGATCAAATATAACTCTTGCTACCGGTTCGTCTGGTGCTGTAACCATTACAGCAGCAGGTGGTTCCGGGTCTCCCGGCGGTAGTAATACACAAATACAATACAACGATGGTGGAGATTTTGGTGGCGATTCAGGATTGATGTTTATAGAAGCATCTAATTGCGTTTTTGCAACCAATATTCACGCCACAAATGCGTTGTCGGCATCATATATTGTACCAAGCACCAGCGACAACTCTGTACAAATAACCTCCGGTAGTACTGAGCATGATATTGGGGATGTGTTTTTATACGTCTCTGGTACAAAGCATCCACTCAATACCACAATGCCTCTGTCCGGACAGAAGGTTACGCTATTTGAGGGCGACACATATGTATCCGGTGCAATTGTTGGTGTGTCTGGTATGCCATCTGCGGTAGGCGGGCATGCAACATTGAACCTGTTTGGTGGAAATAATGCCACTGGCAGAATAATGAGCATGGCCGGTTATCACGCGGTTACAAATTTTTCCAGTCCTGGTGGGCCTACAGGTGATGATATATTCTTTAGTGTATCAGGTTCTATCGGTCGAAAAGGTCATGATGGTGTAGCAGCATTTGGTGGTGATGTTGTCGTTTCTGGCGCATTACATATCGTTTCCAGTTCTGGTCATGGTGATTCTGGCCCAGCAAATATGTTTGTTTTAGATGATGAAAGAGGGGCGGCACAAATAGGACGTGCACACATTGGTTATGTCGGCAGCTCTGATTTTGCAGCTTTTGCCCACCAGGATAAAGCCACCACCACAGCTTATTGTATTGCGCACCGAAGCACTGGACAAACTGATCTCAACACCGCTGCCGGCACAAATATGACTTTCAGGTATGCTTCGGCCGTTAGAATGCAAATGGATCAAAACGGCAATTTTTCAGTCGGCCCCAACTACGTGCCAGGCACACATAAATTGGCCATCTCTGGATCAGCTTTGATTGAAAATGATCTTTTCGTTAGTGGGGGTATGACAGTTGGATTCGCACCTTCCGACGTGGAAGATGGCAGCGAAGAAGACTTTATTGTCAACACTAAAAATATAACTGCAGCATTCAAAGTTGACGGTGCTAATGACAGGGTTATAATTGGCTCGACAGATGAGGGTCAAGACATCTCCATAGGTGAGGATACATTCTTTCACGTATCAGGAACAACTGGCGGAAAAGATTCCGGAGGTGTTGCAGTCTTTGGTGGCGACATGGTCGTTAGCGGAGGGTTGGTTATTGGCGGCGCGCCAACCGAGTCAGCTGATGGTTCTACGCAGGACTTTGTTGTTAACGGTAAAGATAACGGTGCCCTTTTTGTTATTGATGGTGATGAGGGCCAGATAAAAATTGCATCATATGGTGATGATGGACAGGAAGAATTTGTAGGAAGTGATTGTAAATTTCACATTTCCGGAACAATTAACCCACTGGCTGGTGACAGTATTGACAACAGGTACACATGCCTAGGTGGTGATACAGTCATATCTGGTTCATTGATTGGAGCTGGTAATTGGTGGGGTGATAGCGGCGCAAATACATTAAGTCTTTTTGGAGGTGCAGAGGGCCAGGGTCAGGCACGCTTGTGGGCAAGCGTTGTACATATAAGCGCATATGCACAGACCACCGGACCAAGCGGAAATGACATATTCCTTTCAGTTTCTGGTTCCACAGGGGCAAAAAATGGGTCTGTTGAAGGCGTGACTGTATTTGGCGGTGATACTGTTACCTCCGGATCTTTATACAATCCCGGAATGGGTGGTACTGGAAGTGGTGCTGCGATAAAGATCGACATGACAGGTAAGTTATTTTATGACTCATCCGACTGGAATCTTAAAAAGAATATAGAGCCACTTGAAGACAGTTTGGAAAAAATAACCCAGTGCCAAGGCGTTAGCTTTGAATATCGCGAAACTTATGGTGGTCCTAGGCATATTGGTGTGATCGCTCAGGATATTCAACCTTTAATACCTGAAGTGGTGGTGGAAAATCACAATGGCATGTTATCGGTTGATTATTCTAAGCTAACCGCAGTGCTGATTGAAGCTGTCAAAGAACTGAACTCAGAAGTACAACAACTGAAGCAGAAAATATCTGATTTAGAATCATAATATCTCGCCTCTTTTTGTTCAAAACACAAGTTTTTTCATTTTTTTTTGAACATACCAAAAATAGAGTATATCTTTAATTCAGATTCAGTTCTACAGATTATCTGATATATCATTAAATTTAAATCATTTTTATAAACTTCTTCTTTAATGTTTCTATTATCTCTAGAGCAGATAATGGAGATATAGTATGAACCTGAACAGTCCTTTTGAATCTTCAAATATGGGATTAGTTTCCATAAGAGATGATGCACAAATAATCTTTGTCTCAGACATGTTTGTAGATCAATATGTTGGTGGAGCTGAACTTACGACAGAGGCACTTATATCAAAGTGTCCGGTTCCATTTCAAAAAATCCTGGCTAAGGATTTAAATTTAGACCTATTAGAGCAAGGCCATGATCGATATTGGATTTTTGGAAACTTTGCTTCAATGCATCAGCAATTAATTCCATCGATTGTTGCAAATATGAAATACTCAGTTCTAGAGTATGATTACAAATATTGCAAGTATAGATCCACTGAAAAGCATGAATTGGCGGAACAAGAAGCATGTCAATGTGAAAATACTCAACATGGTAAAATGATTTCTGCTTTTTATTATGGTGCTACATCACTTTTTTGGATGAGTGAAGGGCAGCTCGAGCATTACATAGAAAAATTTTCTTTCTTGGCCGAAAAGAATAATACAGTGCTTTCATCAGTTTTTGATGACAGCTTTTTTATGCATGTTAAAAACCTAAGAGCCATGGCCGAAGGTAAAGAAAGAAAGGGCTGGATAGTCCTAGGATCCAATAGTTGGATCAAGGGGGCTTCAAAGGCAGAGCAATATTGTGAAGATAACGAATTAAATTACGAAGTTGTTTGGGGTATACCCTACCTAGAAGTACTAGAAAAACTCAGTACAGCTGAGGGTTTTGTTTATTTGCCTGAAGGAAATGATACATGTCCTAGGATGGTAATTGAGGCCAAGCTTCTGGGTTGTGATTTAGTGCTTAATGATTACGTGCAACACAAAAATGAAGAATGGTTTTCAACCGATGACCTTTTAGAAATTGAACAATATCTTTATGGGTCACGTGATTTATTCTGGAGGCAAATTATGCAAGATGCCAATCATGAACCAACAATATCCGGATATACAACGACACTTAATTGTCATGATCAGGAATATGATTATGAGTCGTGTATTAATTCTATGTTGGATTTCTGCGATGAGGTTGTTGTTGTTGATGGTGGATCAACGGACGGCACCCTTGAAAATCTAGAAAATTGGGCTGAACGAGAAGAAAAGTTGGTAATTCAAAAGGTTGCCCGTGATTGGAACCATAATAGGTTTGCTGTTTTTGACGGAGCACAAAAAGCAGCGGCCAGAAAATTGTGTACCAAAGATCTTTGTTGGCAGCAGGATGCTGATGAAGTTGCATGCCCAGGTATGAGGGAAAAAATTGTTTCTTTTTATAGGTCGTGGCCGGCCACAGTAGATTTGGTTTCATTTCCAGTTGTGGAATTCTGGGGAAGTGAAGACAAGGTAAGGGTCGATGTAAATCCATGGAAGTGGAGATTAAGCAAAAACATGCCTCATATTACCCATGGCATTCCGGCTGAGTTACGACTTTATGATGAAAATGGTGACCTTTATTCAGCACCAGGTTCCGATGGGTGTGATTATGTTCATGTAGATACCGGTCATAGAATTCCCCATGCATCATTCTATAATGAAGAGGCACACAAAGCCCGGGCATTGGCATTGACAGGTGATAAAAATGCTTTACATGTTTATGAACAATGGTTGCAAAATTGTGTAAATCTTTTACCTGCGGTAAAACATTATTCATGGATGGATATTAACAGAAAAATAAAGACATACAAAAATTATTGGCAAAAGCACTGGGAAAGCTTGTACAATATCAAGCAGGAAGATACCGCTGAAAACAATATGTTTTTTGATAAACCATGGTCAGAGGTTTCAGAAAAAGAAATTACCGAAATGGCTGAAATGCTTAAGCAAAAAACAGGTGGTCATGTTTTTCACAGTAAAGTTGACTTTAACAATCCGACACCTAGCATCAGGATATCATGAGCAACAGATTCGTTTTTATCATGCCGGCGTATAACGCAAAGGACACGATCGCTAGGACAATTTTATCAGTTTGGTCTCAGACACATGATAATTGGAAGATATTGATTCGTGATGATATGTCAACTGATGCGACTGTTGATGTTGTGGCAGGCGTAAAAGAGTACCTGTCAATACCGGATGAAAAATTATTTATTGAAACAAACACAACAAAGAAATGGGAAGTCAGAAATATTCTAGAACTTCTCGAGCATTGTCATGATGATGACATAGTCTGTCGTTTGGATGGTGATGATTGGTTATGTGACTGTGATGCATTATCTATTATTAATCATAGATATGACACATTGGGGGTTGATGCATTGTGGACAGCACATAGGTGGTCATTTACAAATCAAAATATATCAGGACCTTTACCCAAAGATGCCAATGTTTATTCCCACCCATGGGTAAGTTCACACTTAAAAACTTTCCGGAAAAAACTAATCAATAATGTTCCGGATGAAAATTTCAAAGCCCAGGATGGCGAATATTTTAAAAGAATAGGCGATCAAGCAATTTATCTTCCTATTTTACACCAGGCAGCTGGTAATTGGCATTTTGAACCAATAGTTGCTTATCATTATACCATTAAAATGGAGCCTGAGACATTTCAAAGTGAAGATGCAAAATTTCAACAAGCAGAGGCACTTTACCTTCGTGAAAGGGGATTTGTAGGATCATGAAAATTGCCGTATTGATGCATGGCCTTGCCGGTAATACCAACAAGTATGGAACCGGTGAGTGTTTAAATTTAAAGTTGTCACATGATCATTTTGTAAAGAATATTACGGAAGCTAACAGCAGCCATGAAATAGATGTTTTTATGCATACCTGGTCTGAAGAAAGTAAAGACCAATTAGTTGAATTATATAATCCAAAGGCACACCTTTTTGAAGAGCAGATACATTTTGATTTTGAATATGTTGTAGGTGACCCAAATTTACCCATGAATGCCGGAAAGACAGAAAACGGTGTATTCCTAGGAATGCAAAATATAAGATTTCACTCGTTGTTTAGTAGGTGGTATAGCGCAAAAGTAGCAAATAAACTAAGAAAGGACTATGAGTCTTCTAAGGGTTTTGAATACGATGTAATTTTGCTAACCAGATTCGATTTAGCATACAACATGCCTATTGCATTTGAAAAATTAGACTTACAAAAATTACATGTAATTCCTCCATTGAGTAATCATGGAATCCATGATTTGTTTTTTATTAGTGGTCCTAAGTTCATGAATGTCCTGTGTGATATGTTTGATTTTATATCAGGTATTAGTCGCTTTCCAAATTGGAATATTCACAGTCATTTCTTAACCCGGGGTTGGATTGCCGATAAAATAGGCGAAAGAAATTTGGAATTTTTTGGTCCGAACAGGTTGTGGGATGCAGGAAAGCAGGGAGCCAAGACCGGTCCAGCACCGTTAGTACGTGATCACTACGATTTAGTAAAAATTAAAAAAGATGATCCAATGGAGTTTCGCAAAATTGATGAAATGCGAAATTTAGCAAATACGAAATATAGAAAATACAGTGAAATGAGGGATAAATGAAAACAATATTTTGTGATATAGACGGCACACTGTTATTTCATCACGGTAGGGGCCTGTCCGGACAATTTACGTATCAAGCCCAGATACTTCCGGGTGTTATCGATAAATTAAATGAATGGCAGGCTAGCGGTTTTACAATTGTCCTGACAACCGGTCGCAGAGAATCACAGCGATTACAAACAGAACAGCAGTTAAAAGAACTAGGCATATTTTGGGATCACATGGTTATGGGACTACCTAATGGGGAAAGAATCGTAATTAACGATTTAAAGACGGGTAAGAAACTACATCATCTTAGTGATAAGAAAAACAGAACTGCCAGAGCCATATGTCTTGAAAGAAATTCCGGAGTTGTTGGGGTCGAAATATGAAATATAAAAATCTAACCGACCATGCCAAAAATTATTTTATTGCATGGTCAAATAAAAATATTGAGAAGTTGGCTTCATTCTTTGCCGATGAAGTCAGGCTACAGGATTGGAATCTTTTATGTCACGGAAAAAATGATGTTTTGGATGCTAACGCTTCTATATTTGAAAGTGTTGAAAATTTAGATGTAAGAGTTAAGTCTTTATCACAGGTGAATAACAGAATTTTTGCTGAAATTGTTGTGGTGGCAAATGATGATGAAATACCTGTTGTTGACATTATTGAATTTGGTGATCAAGAAAAAATTACTTCTATTACGGCTTACAGGGGAAATTAAATGAAAGGTGAAAACAGGCCATGGGGCTCATATACAAACATTCTCGATGTAGATTTTTGTAAAGTAAAAACAATAACCGTGAAACCGGGTCAGCAGCCGAGCTACCAGTATCATCACAAACGTGCTGAGCACTGGGTTATTGTTAAGGGCACTGGCGAGGTAACAATTGATGATGAAATTAGAAAAATTGATGCCGGCGATTATGTTTTTGTAGAAATTGGACAAAAACACAGAATAAAAAACACGTCTGAAGCTGATGACCTAATTTTTATTGAAGTACAAACAGGCACATATTTTGGTGAGGATGACATTGTAAGATTAGAGGACAGCTATGGAAGATTATCGTCTGGTCACTCAAAAGACTAAAGTTGTTATTACCTGCAGTGGATTAGGTAGTCGCCTAGGGGAATCCACCAAGTACACCAATAAATCTTTGGTAAGAGTGGGCAACAAGGCAGTGCTCAGTCATATTATTGATTCTTACTCTGCAGGAACATCGTATGTAATTACATTGGGGCATTTTGGTGACCATGTAAGGCAGTATATTCAAATTGCTCATCCTGATCTAGATGTTCGTTTTGTTGAAGTAGAAAATTATCAAGGTCCTGGATCTTCACTAGGCATGTCTTTGTTGTGTGCGAAAGAAGAAATACCTGGTTCATTTGTATTCAACGCATGTGATACCATCACTGATGGTGATATTCCAAAAAATAGTAGTGCTAACAAACTGTGGGTTTCTAATGAGAAAAGAAATCGTTCGCATTACAGGACTGTTCAAAATTCCGGAAAGATGGTAAGGGCAATCCTAGAAAAAGGTGAATCGTTTGCCGATGATCCAATTTATATTGGTAAGTGCTATATTAAAGACGCGGATATTTTTTGGAAAAATTTGGAAAATATTCTACAATCCCCCACATCAGATTTGTCGGATTGTCATGTGATAAATGAAATGTTGCTTACAGATAAAAAGACATTTGAAATATACAAAGCAAAAGTTTGGTATGATGTTGGTAACCTAGATGATCTAAAAAGAACAAGAAGCCATTTAGGAAAGAATATTAACGTACTAGACAAGCATGACGAATCAATATTTTTTATGAATGACAGTGTTATCAAATTTTTTGCGAATGAAGAAATACTAAAAAACAGGGTTGAACGAGGTACAATATTGACAGGGTGTACCCCTGCCGTTACGGCGCACACCACAAATTTCATGAAATATGACTTTACACCAGGTGAAATTTTATGTCGTTACGATAATTTAGATAGCAAAATGTTAGAAGATTTACTACAGTACGCTAAAAATAGCATGTGGAGCAAGTCAGTCACATGTGATAGAGAAACTGCCAAGGATCTGTGCAGGAAATTTTATGTTGATAAAACCCTGAAGCGTGTTGCACAGTTTTTCCATGAAAGAAATGATAAAGACAGCGTTCAAAATATCAATGGAAAAACTGTCAAGACTGTCAAAGATTTATTAGTTGATTCATGTGACTTAGGGATCTTAGAAGGTAACATGGCTCTTTTTCATGGTGATTTTATTCTAGAAAATATTGTGTATGATGGTCACAAATTTACATTCATAGACTGGCGACAGGATTTTGCAGGACAAATTATGAATGGTGATGTCTATTACGATTTGGCAAAATTAAATCATAATCTTCACTTTAATCACGACATTGTTAGAAACGGTGGATGTACCTATAAAATTAACGAGAAGAATGATATTTCTGTAGATCTACTTTGTTCGCATAAATTAATAAAAGTCAAAAGCGCGCTTGTTGATTTTTGCAAAATTTATGACTTTTCTATGAGAAAAATTGAAATGCTTACAGGCATTATATGGATAAACATGTCACCCTTACATGACAAAAGATTAGGTGATTTTTTATTTCATTTTGGAAAACTAAAGCTTTATGAGGCAATAAATGAAAAATAAACTACACAAACGCTTTTTTATCGGTCCGATGACCAAAAACGTGGCCGCATGTGTTATGCGTGCTAATAGAAAATTGAACATTTTCGGTTTTGTCCCTTCAAGACGACAAATAGAAACTGTTGAATTAGGTGGTGGATATGTGAATAATTGGACCACGGAAGAATTTTCAAAAGCGTGCAAGGGTCCAACGATATTGAGGGATCATGCAGGCCCGGGCCAAGGAAAAGAAAAAGATGATGGTTTGCAATCTATAAAGGCAGACCTCAAATCAGGAATTATTTTTATTCATATCGATCCATGGAAAGAGGTCAAAAATGTAGATGAGGCAATCATAAAAACACATGATTTAATGAAATTTGCCGTAGATAATGGTAACGCCTTTTTTGAAATTGGAACTGAGTCGGCAATATTTCCGTATACACCTACGGAGCTTCATAATTTCTTAGAAGGCGTTAGAAAAAAGTCGCCAAACCTGTTTAAGCGAGTTGTGTATGGTGTTGTCCAATCAGGTACCCAGGTTTTAGCTAGCGGAAATATTGGAAAATTTGATGAAAAAATTTCAACTGAAATGTGCAATATAGTACATGATTTTGGTTTACGTGCAAAAGAACATAATAGCGATTACTTGATGTTAGAGGACTTTGAATTACGTGCTAACTGTGGTGTCGACAGTTTTAATATTGCTCCGGAGTTTGGGGTCATTGAAACCAGCTGTGTGTTGGATATTTTACAAGATCACCCAGAACTAAAAAAAGAATTTATCAAGCTTTGTTATGAGTCTAAAAAATGGAAGAAGTGGGTAAAGAAAAAGCCAACGCAACTTGATGCGACAAAAATTTGTGGACACTATAATTTTGCAACCCAGAAATTCCAGTCAATTAAAGAGGCAACGAATGATCCTGAATTTGACAAAAAGATCTGCTCACAAATCAATAAAAAGCTATCTTTTCTACTTGATGTTAACGGCAAGATCACTAAACCTTTTGGTGTGAGGTAAATCTTTACAATGAAAAAAATGTACATTAATCGTGCACCTGTTTCGGGACCCTGGGGCGGAGGTAATAATTTTGTCAAGGCACTGTATCAATATGCGCCCGATTATGAAATCAACCCAACAAATAAACTTACTGATGACGTTGACATCATATTCATGATAGATCCCAGGTATGACCAAACCGGTGTGTCAATTCGTGAAATAGAGGCTTTTAAAACTGCAAAACCAAACACAAAGATCGTTTATAGAATCAACGAGTGTGATGCTAGAAAAGGCGATATTAATACGATAGATCCTATTATTTCTTATGCGAGTAAACATGTAGATTTAGCAGTGTTTATTTCAGAATGGATTATGAATTATCACTGTAACCTAGGTTGGATGTGCCATGATAATATGGTAATATATTCAGGTACTAATAAATCTCATTTTTCACCACAGGAGAAAATACATAATGGAAAAATTAATCTTGTAACTCATCACTGGTCTGATAATCCCTATAAGGGTCAAGACATTTATGAAATGTTAGATACTTGGATCGCTGAGAATAAGGATTTTACTTTTTCATACATTGGTAGGACAAAGGCTAATTTTAAAAATTCCATTTTGCTACCACCAACTTTTGGAAAAGACTTAGGAGAAAAGCTCGGTAGGTATGATGTGTATATTTCTGCTTCCAGGTTTGATCCTGGCCCAAATCACATCATTGAAAGCTTAGCGTGCAAACTTCCTACATATGCCCATATCGAATCAGGGGGTGCTGTTGAAATGGTTGGTAATACGCATGTATACGATTCGTTTGATTCTTTAACAGAGATATTACGTGCAAAACAATTTCATAATAATGATGAAGGTCTGGCACCTGATAATTGGAAAGAATGTATGAAAAAATATTTTGAATCGATTTGTGAAATTTCATGAAATGGGGGATTCTTGGATTTGGTAAGTGGGGCAAAAAACTAGCAAAATCAATTGATAAAAATGCCGTATTAGTTGCAGTTACATCTCGTAATATTGAAAAAACAAAAAATGAATTAATTCATCATGAAATGAATGTTCATGCATGTAGTACTAAAGAAATGCTGGCAGACAAAAATATTGATATAGTTGCTGTTGCTGTTCCAATAAATGACCTATTCCATAATGCCAAAAATGCTATCCTAGCAGGTAAAAATGTTTTCATTGAAAAGCCTGGCGCAACAAACATACATGAAATTCATGAACTAAAAAATTTAGCGAGATCTACAGGTCTTGCCTGTTATGTGAATTATATCTATTCAGAAGACAGGGCACTGTGTTTTTTAGCACGTGAATTACGTACAAAAAAAATTACCAGTATTCAATTAAATTGGAATAAGTGGGGCTCCTTTGATAATAATATCATTGATAATTTAGTCTCACACCAATTATCAATTCTTTTGAAATTGCTCAAGTATCCCATCGAAATTAATGACGTTGACATTTCAGAAAATATATTTAGCGCAAATTGTAAATCAGCAGCTACAAATATAACAATTAACACAAATAGGGTTTCTAAGGTTGATAAAAGCTTAAAAATGTTAGCTGAGACACAAAATGGAACCTACGAATGGGAACCAGGAAAAATTACATATAAAAATACAGTAATTTTTACGGATACAGGTGATTTATTGTCTAGGCAAATAAAAAAAATGGAATCTATAATAATAGATTCGAACCATGACACAAATTTTTCTATTGTTGAGTTAGTCAACAATACCATCTCTGACATTAAAAAGGTGCACAAATGAAAATAGCGGTCGTCGGCGCAGGAATATTTGGCTTGACTGCAGCCATTAGGTTGTCTAAAAACCATGAAGTATCTCTTTATGAAGAGCGTAGTGGTATTATGACAGCCGCCAGCCGTGTAAATCAATTAAGGTTACACAGGGGTTATCATTACCCAAGAAGTCCTGACACAGTAAAAGACCTGCTAGATTCAATTGATTTTTTTGAAAGTGAATATCAAGATGCAGTTGTGAAATGCCATGAACATTTTTATTGTATTTCTAAAGAAAATAGCATGACCTCCGCAGAAGAGTATTTGAATTTTTGTAATAAATTCAAGTTAGAACATGAAATAGTTGATAATTTTTCGCATGTAAATAATGAAAAAATTGCCCTTACTGTCAAGGTAAAGGAAAGTATACTTGACTACAGTAGCGTATATGATATTTGCTGGAAGAAGCTTACAACTTCTAGCGTAGATTATCATTTTATGAAAAGGTTCACAAAAAAAGACATCAATCATTTTGATGTTGTTTTGAATTGCACATATGCCAATATTAATGAACTCCTAGAAAGGACCCGTAGGAGAACATACCAGTTTGAAGTTTGTGAAAAAATTTTAGTTAAAATGCCTGAACCTATGATCAACAAAAGTATAGTTGTGATGGATGGTCCTTTTATGTGTGTAGATCCATATGGAAAATCAGGATTGTCACTTTTGGGAAATGTTGTGCATGCGATTCACTCTACTAATATAGGTAAAAAACCACGTGTTTCGACAAAGATAAAAAAGGATTTGAATATGGGTATTGTTGAAAATCCAACAGTGACAAATTGGAATAAATTTATAGAAACAGGTAAAGAATATATTCCAAGTTTAGAATTCGCAAAATATCAAGGATCCATGTTTACTGTCCGTGCTGTACTTCCTCACATGGATGATACTGACGGTCGTCCTACGATTGTATCGAAGGTGGGTCCAAAAATTATTAATATATTTTCAGGAAAAATTGATACATGCGTAAAAGCAGCAATGTCTGCTAAAAATATAATCGCGGAAATGGAATAGCATGAAGATATTTTTTGATAATGTAAATTTTTCTAGCAGATCAGGCCCTAATTCTTTCGCCTTCAGGTTGGCTGAAAATTTGAACAAAAAGGGTCATGAAATTTGCGGTCCAAATGAATGTGATATACACTTGGCATTTATAGAACAGCAGCATCAAAAAAATAAAAATGCCAAACTAATTCAGCGCCTAGATGGCATTTGGTTCAAACCTGAGGAATTCCTAGAAAAGAATGCGGGAATAAAAAGAACATATGATGCCGCCACCGCCGTTATCTGGCAAACACAGTTTGACAAGACAATGATTACTAAGTGTTGGGGTGACAAACATGGAAGTGTAATCGGAAATGGTATTATAATCGCTGAGACACCTGTAGCACATCCCAAATTGTTAGAAATTAAAAATAGATTCAAGACAATATTTGTGTGTGCAGCAAACTGGCATAGGCAAAAAAGGCTAAAAGAAAATGTAGAGCTGTTTTTGCAATTACAAAATACAAACACGAATTCATGCCTACTTGTGTGTGGTGGAAATCCGGATTACGTAATTAATCATCCTGGCATTTTTTATTTTGGTGATTTATCACATGATATTCTAATGCAGGTATACGCAATGTCTAACTGGATGATTCATTTAGCGTGGTTGGATCATTTTCCAAATACGGTTGTTGAGGCAATTTCCAAAGGTGTTCCGGTGATTCACACGAATTCAGGAGGCACAAGGGAAGTTGTGAGAAAAAATGGCATAGAAATTGCCGAACAGTGGGACTATGATTTTTCTTTGTTGGATTATGAAAATCCTCCAAATATAAATTATCCAAAAATTGAACTAAAAAAAATTGACATAGAATCCGATTATTTGTGTATTGACACGGTGGGACAGGTTTATGAAAATTTTTTGAATGAGGTTAAAAATGACAATGATTAATTTACAAGATGTCGCAAATGCAGTTGCAAAATTTTCTGAAATTCCGGATAAATCGCAGTGGAAAACAACAACTAGTCATGTTTTCAAGCTAGGATTAGCTCAAGTGCTGTCGGGAAAAAATAAGCTAAAATGGATTGAAATTGGTGCTGCCCAGGGCCATACAACTCATTTTTTATCTTCAATGGCGAAAACAATTTTTTCTATTGACATAGATAAGAAAAACTGTGAAATGATAGAAGGGCTTGGTCATGAAAATGTAACTGTGGCAGATTGGGATTTGTATTCTTCAAAATTTGAAGATTATATGAAGAAAAATAATTTCGATGCCGCAGTGATAGATGCCATTCACGATGAACATCACGCAAATATAGATATTCAAAATTGCATTAATGCAGGTGTCAAGACTTTTGTGTTTGATGATTATGGCGCATTCGCTGGCGTAAAAAAGGCAGTTGATGATTTTATTTCAAGCTTAGAAGATAAAAATACACAATACACAGTCTCTTATATTGGCATGCCTCCAGGAACTTTATACCCAAATACACAGTTTCAGGTATTGTCTGATTGGGAGGGCATTGTCATACAAATAAAAGAGGAAAAATAACATGGGATTGGGTGGGTACCTTACTTGGACAGCTGCGGCGCGGGAGATTTGTGCAAGAATACAAGGAATTAAAGTTTTTCCTTTTGAACAACACGGTCAATTGATAAAACCAATAAAGTCAGAAATATTTCATAATAATCCTAATTTTTTACAAAGTTTTCCTGATGCGGCTACGTTTTGTTTTCCTCTTCAATTAAATCACCCTGATACAAACTACTGTAAAAAAGACACTCCAGAACGTGCGTATCATAGGTATGACAGGCACATCATTGAACAAATTTGTGAAAAGTTTGGGATTGATAATCCAGAATTGCGCTGTGATATTTTTCTAACAGAAAATGAAGAAGTTTTTATTGAAGAGCTTTTGGAATCTTATAAAATAGATGTACCATTTGTGACAATAGATCCGTCCTGCAACAAAGAGTATACCAAAAATAAATTTGATCAATTTGAAACTTGGCAAAAGGTAGTTAATTCAATCCGGGATAAGGTGAAAGTTGTGCAATTAGGATCTGCAGGAGCACCTGTACTTGATGGGGTTGTTAATTTAACAGGCACAACAACATTTAGGCAGGCGGCAGGTGTAGTAGGTAAATCGAAATGTTTTATAGGTTCAGAGGGTGGCCTAGTTCACGCCGCAACAGCATTTGACACGCCGTGTGTAATAGTTGTAAGCGGATTTATACACCCAAGATTAACTAGTTACAACGGTCATGAGGTAATTTGGGCTAACGACAGTGGCCATGGCCCTTGCGGTATGAAAGTCCACTGTGAGCAATGTACAGCTGACTCTAAATCGTTATATTATGAAGAGATAGTTGTTAGAATTAACAAAGTTTTGGAGATTTAAATTGAAGTATTTGATAACCGGTATTACAGGTTTTGCAGGTCCTCATTTGGCAAACCTACTGCATGCTGAGGGGCATGAGGTATATGGACTGGTTCGCTGTAGCAATGGAACAGAGAATGACATTAGGGATGTGGTAAATGACGAAGTTTTCTCTGCAATAAAATTTATTTATGCTGATTTGACTCATTATCGCGCCATAAATAATGTTTTTCGTCAAGATAAGTTTGACGGAGTTTTTCACCTAGCAGCCCAGTCACATCCACCAACTAGTTTTATCGATCCATTAGGAACATTTGAAACTAATGTAATGGGATCCATGAATCTGATACAGGCAATTGAAGATTATCAACCCGATTGTAGGCTAATGTTTTGTTCAACATCAGAAGTGTATGGTAATGTTGGACAAGATGGAAGAAAAATTCAGATAACAGACACGATTTTACCAGCCAACCCATACGGTGCATCCAAGGCAGCAATAGATTTGTACATGCAAGAAAGGATGGAGAACGGGAAAATTACAGGCTTTATTACCCGGGCATTTAGTCATACAGGAACACGCCGCGGCAAGAATTTTTCAATATCTTCCGATGCATACCAGATTGCTAGAATGGTTAAAGGATTACAGGAAAAGACATTGCTTATCGGTAATTTGGAATCGGTAAGAGTCGTAATTGACGTAAAAGACACAGTTCGTGCGTATTATTTGGCAATGAAAAATGATGATTGTATGGGAAAGGTGTTTAATGTTTGTGGCGACACACCCAGAAAAATGCAATATTTTGCCGATAAACTAATAGAACTATCAGGTCTAAAAGATGTCAAGCAGGAAATTCATGCACCGTTTTACAGGCCAATTGATATACATTACCAGCATGGCGATTCAACAGAATTGTCAGAGTTAACAGGCTGGCACCCAGAGGTTGCGATTGATGATACATTACAGGGTTTATTGCAATATTGGATTGAGAAAATTTGAATGATATAAAAATCATATTTACCAACGGCTGTTTTGATATTCTCCACAGGGGACATATTGAACTTTTAAAGTACTGCAGAAGTATCGGTCGGTGGGTAATTGTTGGCCTTAATAGCGATGAAAGCGTCCGGCGCCTAAAGGGGTCAAAGAGGCCTATAATATCGCAAAATGACAGAAGAGCAATCTTAGAAGAGCTAAGGTGTGTAGATGAGGTGGTGATTTTTGATGAAGATACCCCGCATAAATTAATAAAACAAATCAAACCTGACATCATTGTAAAAGGCGGTGATTACAAACCCGAGGATGTAATTGGTTCAGATTTGGCCGAGGTTAGAATTTTTGGATTTATAGATGGATACTCAACAACAAAAATTATTAAACATATTGGTCCTCGGTGAGACCTGCATAGACCTGTATAGGTTTGGTAGGTGTGAAAGAATGAGTGTTGAAGCCCCTGTTCCAATATTGAAACAGTCTAGGGTCATGTCAAAGCCTGGAATGGCAACGAATGTTGCTTTAAACATAAAAAGCCTAGGCCATGGCGTAACTGTAATTTCTAACACAAACAAAATTATAAAAGAAAGATTTATTGATGAGCGCTTTTCACAACAAATTTTAAGGGTTGATTCTAACGATAGTTGTGATCCAGCTGAAATAAAAGCAATTGAGAACCACTTATCTCAAAATACATTTGATGCAACAGTAATATCAGATTATAATAAGGGATTTTTACCCGCAAATCTGCTTAGTAATCTACTACCTATTTTACCAAAACCAATTTTTGTTGATAGCAAAAAGAAAGATTTATCTTGTTACGAGAATTGTTTTATAAAAATTAATGAACAGGAAACACAAAAAGCTGAATCTATACCGTCATCGAGTCAATTAATCACAACACTTGGGGAGAAAGGGGCGATGTGGAATGGAAAGGTATTTCCTGCTTCCCAGATTCAAGATGTTTTTGATGTCTGTGGCGCTGGAGATTCTTTTTTGGCATCGTTTGCGGTAAAGCTTTTATCATGTGATGATGTGGAAGAGGCTATTAAGTTTGCAAATGTTTGTGCAGGAATTTCAGTTCGTCACCTAGGTGTGTATAATGTTTCATTAGAGGATCTAAAAAATGAAATGCTTTGATAAAACAAAAATAAACATACATTTTGTTTCGAAGGGGTGGGGTTTCGAAAAATGGATCGTTAATTGTGATGAATACTGTGGAAAACTACTTTATTTTGTGAAAGGAAAAAAATGCTCTTGGCATTATCATAAAATTAAAGATGAAGTATTTTATGTACAAACAGGAAAAATTAAAGTTCTGTTTTCAGAACAGGATGACATTGAAAAAGCTGAGTCTGTTATCTTAGAACAAGGCGATAATTTTCATGTGTACAAAGGATTGCGGCATCAAATGATTGCCCTTCAAGACACTGAACTTTTTGAATTTTCAACAAAACATTTTGATGAAGACAGTTATAGAATTATAAAAGGTGATTAATATGAAAATAGCAGGAATTTGGTGTGGGCACGACAGCTCATTTGTAATTTTAGACGATGGTAAACCGCTTATTCATGCTGAGTATGAAAGATACAATAGAGAAAAATGTCCTCCTGGAGATGCAATTTCTTTTATGTTTGACAGGGCGAATGAAGATGCATGTGAGGTTACACACATTGCATCTGTGTATCCAAAAAGAAAAGCCGAGGGGTATGAAGAGTCCTATAAAAAAGCGCAACAGTTGGTAAAAGAAAATGGTGGAAAGTTTCATTTTTTCTCACATCATAGGGCACATGCCGCGAATGCTTTTTATTCAAGTAATATTGATGAGGCAATTGTTTTAACAATGGACGGTGGAGGTGTCGAAGATGCCAATGCCGGAGAATCAGCATGTACTATTTGGCATGGAAAACAAAATTCAATGCAACATGTAAAAACATTCAGGCCAAATGAAATCAATATTGGGGGTGTGTGGTCTAGAATTACGAGATATATTTTCAAACTACAGAATGGCTGGCCTCGAGGTGGCCAAGAAGGGTCTGTAATGGCCATGGCTGCCATGGGAGATTCGGAAAAATATTGTGATGATTTTTATAAAATGCTAACGCAGGATATTCTTCCTTCTGGATTTAAACCACCAGGTCAACCGCCCGGAGCAACATCAGATAAAGATCCAAAACATCCCTATTTAGAGCCATGGGCAGCAATCGCTAGAAAAAGTGAACAAGACAAGTTTGACCTCGCTGCCGGCTTACAAAAGGCAACTGAGGCTGTAATTTTTGCAATTATAGATTTTGCATTACGTACAAACCCAAACATAAAAAATATTTGTATGTCAGGCGGTGTCGTATTAAATTCAGTTGCAATGGGAAAAGTCAAGGAAGTATTTGGAGAAAGAATAGACCAGGTATACATACCTCCGGTTCCTTACGACGGCGGATTACCCATTGGCGCCGCACAGATAGTTTGGCATGAAGTTTTGGGAAACCCTCGTATAGAATGGAAACATAATTTTACCCCGTACCTAGGCGAAAATTGGGACAAAGCTCACTTTGATGAAGTAATTAATAAAAATAATCTAAAATTAGAAGAGTGTACTTTAGATAAAATTGTAGATCTCCTGTCGGACGGAAATATAGTTTCTGTCTTTAATGAAAAATCTGAATCTGGTCGTCGTGCTCTAGGAAATAGAAGTATTCTTGCCGATCCAAGAAATCCTAAAATGAAGGATATTATTAATGAAAAAGTAAAGCATCGGCAATGGTTTAGACCATTTGCACCTTCTATCTTGAACGAACACGTGGAAGAGTGGTTTACGACATATCAGGAAAGTCCTTATATGCAGTTTGTCTTAAAGTTTAAAAAAGAAAAGGCTTCTTTGGTGCCGGCTGTGGTTCACTTTGACGGAACCGCGAGGTTGCAGACAGTGAGACAAGAAGATAATTTGTGGTATTATAATTTTCTTCAAGCTTGGAAAGAAAAAACAGGTGTGCCAATTATTTTGAACACGAGTTTTAATGACAGAGAACCAATTTGCGAAAATGTTGAGCATGCCGTGAACTGTTTTTTAGGTACAGAAATCGATTATTTGTTCTTTCCTGAGTATAATGTATTAGCGCAACGTAACAAGGAGTAAAGATGTCAGGGCGCAAAAGTATAGCGGTAATAGGGCAGGGATTTGTAGGTGGCTCCCTATCAACAGTCATGAATGAACGAGGTCTCCGAGTCTTTGCATATGACAAGGCCGGAAAACTATCGGAAGGGGCTGAAGTTCCAGGCGCATGGAAAGTAATGGGAAAACCAGAAAATTTGGCACAATTTGTGTCGGCATGTGAAAATACAGAAAAATTTTCTGGAATTTATTTTATTTGCTTACCTACACCAATGAAAACGTCGGGCGAAGCAGATCTTTCAATAGTCGATAGTGTGTTGAAGGAACTTAGTGATATTCCTGCAAAAGAACACAGAATAGCGGTAGTAAAATCAACAGTGCCACCGGGAAGCACGCAACAGTGGAATCATGATCTTGACAACCTTACAGTTGTTTTTAATCCTGAGTTTTTGACAGAGGCAAATGCTTTAAATGATATGAGAAATCAAGACAGGATTATTCTGGGCGGCCCCCGTCCACAAATAAATAAAGTGAGAAATATTTTTCAACGAGCCTTTCCTGATGTTCCAATTATTAAAACATCATCTACAACAGCTGAAATGGTAAAATATGTTACAAACGTTCATTTGGCAACGAAAGTTGCTCTTGCTAATGAATTTTATCAAATTTGTAATGCGCTCGACCAAAACGGCGGCAATATTGATTATGATAAGGTGATTGAATATGCAACATTCGACAAAAGGTTGGGTGGTTCTCACTGGCGAGTTCCAGGACCGATGCCTGCCGATGACACGGGTGATCCCGCATTAGGGTTTGGTGGTTCTTGTTTCGTGAAGGATATAAACGCTCTGATGTATCAGGCAAGGGTCCTGGGGGTAGATCCAAAGGTCATGACCGGTGCTTGGCAAAAGAATTTAGAAGTAAGGCCTCAAAGGGATTGGGAAAAATTAAAAGGCAGAGCAATTTCAGAGGAATAAAATGAAAATATTGGTAACAGGTGGCCTAGGCTTTGTTGGTAGTAATCTTGTCGACTATTTGGCAGGTACAAAAAAGTACGAAATAACCGTGATTGACAACTTGTGTTCTGAGTCATCTTCTAAAAAATACATGAGAGAAGACGTTAGGTACTGGATTGATGATGTGAGAAATTTAAGTCATGTCAAATATGCAAATGAAGAATTTGATGTAGTGTATCATCTGGCTGCTCTTGCAAGAATTCAACCATCATTTGATGACCCATTGAGATACTTGTCAATTGATGTAATGGGTACAGCAGAAGTCTGTGAATTTACGCGCAGAGCCGGCGCCAGGCTAGTATACGCTGGTTCATCATCGGCATATGGTGGTCATTTTTTAAATCCGTACGCTTTTGCAAAATATACCGGTGAACAGGTGTGTCAATTATATCATGAGGTTTATGGCATGAGCACAGTTGTTGCCAGGTTTTTTAATGTTTATGGTGATAGACAACCAACAACAGGGGCATACGCAACAGTTGTTGGTGTGTTTGAAAGACAATATGAAACCGGTGAACCACTGACTATCACCGGTGACGGTGAACAACGCCGCGATTTTACGCATGTAGATGACATAGTTTTAGGTTTTGCTGCACTAGGGGAAAAAGATTGGAGCGAAAATGAGACAACATGGATTTTTAATATTGGAACAGGTATCAATTATTCAATAAATGAATTAGCGGTGATGTTTGGAGGGGAAAAGAAGTATATTCCTGCACGCCCGGGCGAAGCAAGAAACACCTTGGCAGATAACTCATTGCTAGCTGAACACACGCATTGGAAAGTAACAAAAAATTTGGAAAATTATGTAAATAAATTTGTAAAAAATGTGCAAATTTCCTGTAATAATGGTACAATATTACAATGGAAACCAGTGAAAAAAATTCGAAAAATCTTCCAAATTTAAAAAATGGAAAGCCACATGTTTCATATTCTGAAGTTAGTATGTGGCAAGCATGCCCATGGAAACATAAATTAACTTATATTGATAAAGTTTCTACATTTGAGGACAGTCCATATTTGGACTATGGGACAATTGTCCATGATGCAGCTGAGTCCTTTTTAAACGGAACGCCAATTGACATTGATTTGGTTCACGATAAAATTCGTGCCGCGTGGAAAAAGAAAGGATTCGATACACCTGAGTTTGTGGAAAAACAAACTAAAAAAGCTGAATCACAGGGCTGGAAGTATCGACACGTGTCCCTTTCTGGGTGGCTAGAGTCGGCCAAAAACAGTTTAGAACAGTTACCCTTATTCTTAGAAGAAGAGTTCCCTGGATGGAAACCTGTGTCTGCTGAGCATTATCTATACGAAGATGTCGACGGTACGGAAACAGGTAAGTTCAAGGGATTTATTGACTGTGTTTTGGAGCTTCCAAATGGTCGTCATGTTGTCATTGATTGGAAGACGGCAGGACCAAGAGGATGGCACCGCGATAAACAGCGAGATTTCCTGGTACAGGCACAGCTTGTATTGTACAAGCATTACTGGATGAAAGAATCAGGAAAGGCTAGTCATCAAATTAAGACTGCCTTTGTTTTACTGAAGAGAGATAGCAAACCTGGAAAATCAGTTTCTATTGTCAAGGTTTCCGCTGGACCCCAAGCCCGTGAAAAGGCGAATAAGATGGTAAGCGGGATGCTAAAGGGAATGAACTCGGGATTTTCCATTAAAAATAGAATGTCTTGTAAATTTTGTGAGTTTGCAAATACGCAATATTGCACCTGATTATTTGTATTGTTAGTTTTACTGTCGCTAAATGAGCGATAGTATTTCTATGATGCAAGTACAACACACAAAATCAAAGAAAAAAATTCTAATGCTAGCCGACCATGCCCTTAGTACGTCAGGCGTGGGCTGTCAAAGTCGATTTCTTATCAACGGCTTGGTGGAAAAAGGATGCTGGACTGTTAGACAGTTTGGCGCTGCTGTAAAGCACAACAATTACGACACAGTCGTTGTTAATCCTGATTTCATTATTAAGCCTATTGACGGCTTTGGCAATCGCGACATGCTGTTACAGGCTATCGCAGCGGAAAAACCTGACGTATTATTGCTTTTTACTGATCCACGTTTTTTCATTTATGTGTGGGAAATGCATGATGAAATAAACAAGGTTTGCCCAATTGCCTATTGGCATGTTTGGGATAACAAGCCGGCACCGGAATTTAATAAAGTTCTATATGAAGCGACCGATCTTATGAACTGCCACAGTCATCTTACGTATGAACTGGTTAACGAGATAATTCCTGGCAAAGCAAACTTTGTACCCCATGCGCTTCCAAACGAAATGTTTTTTCCTCTTAGCCTAGAGGAAAGAAAAGCACATAAAATTCAAATTTTAGGTAAGGAACGAGAAGATCATTTTACGGTAATGTGGGTAAATAGAAATGCCCGCCGGAAACGACCTGCCGATGTTATGGAGGCGTGGTCAAAATTCATGAAAAAAATCAAGGCAGAGGGAAAAAATGACGCAACTTTGCTTTTACATACAGACCCCAATGATCCTGAAGGCCCTAATTTGTTAATCTGTGCCGAGGCATTTGATATTGTAGAAAACACAGTATTTTCAAACCAAAGGGTGGAATTTGAACAAATGAATGTGTTGCATAATATCACTGATTCGTGCATCAACATTGCCTACGCCGAAGGTTTTGGCCTGGGTACATTAGAATCTATGCAATGTGGCAATCCCATAATTGCCCTAAAGACGGGTGGTCTAACAAGGCAGGTGGTTGATCATCGAGATGGCTCGGAAAATGGAATTGCATTACCTGTTGAAATGAGGTCAATGGTAGGGTCACAAATGGTTCCATACATTTATGAGGATTATGTCTGTACCGACACAGTTGCCGACGCACTTTATAAAATGTACAAAATGGGTGCTGATGAAAGAAGAAAGCTAGGTGAGAAAGCCCGCCAATATGTCCAATCAGAATTTTCCCTTCAAAGTACCATTGATAAATGGCATGAGTCTTTGTGGGATTTGTGTGAAAATTATACGCTGGATAAAAAGTTTATCCTGGAGGAAATTTAATGAAAAGAGTGTTGGTAAGGGGCCCGTTGTTGACACAGTCAGGATACGGTGTTCATGCTAGGCAAATATTTGAATTTTGTATGAATCAACCGGATTGGCAAGTAGATGTTGAGGCACTGCCTTGGGGAATTACACCGTGGATTTTAGGTTCTAATTATGAAAATGGCCTGTATGATAAAATCCTGCAAAAGGTTACAACACCAAAACAGCAATATGACATATCTTTTCAAGTGCAATTACCCCACGAGTGGAATACATCGCTGGCAAAGTTTAATATTGGTGTTACAGCCGGCGTAGAAACAACAAGGTGCTCATCTGATTGGGCAACAGTTCATCGTGAAAAAATGAACCTAATAATTGTCCCAAGTAAATTTACAAAAAATACATTAGAAAGATCAGGCAACGGTACTGAAAAAACACCAATAGTTGTTTTACCTGAAGCATATTTTCCCCAATTGTTAGACGAACCGTCGGCCGATCCTTTACAGGATGTTGTAACGACTAAAAATGTTTTAATGGTGGGGACCTTGACAAGTGAAAACCCAGAAAGTGATAGGAAAAATCTCCTTAGTAGTATTTTGTGGTTTATGAAGGCGTTTAAAGGAAATCCTGATGTTGGATTGGTTGTAAAAACGTCTAAAGGACGTGATACCACGATTGATCGTGAACTGGTTAGAAAAATGCTTCGACAAGTAAAAAATATGTCTAAACAGGATCCGGCAAAGTCACCGAAAGTTTACCTGCTCCACGGTGCTATGACGCGAGAGGAGATGAATAATCTTTACAAAAGTCCAAAATTATGTGTATTTGCGACTGCAACACGAGGTGAGGGGTTTGGCCTGCCACTACTTGAAGCTGCTGTAGCCGGAATTCCAATAGTGGCCACAGACTGGTCAGCGCACACTGAATTTCTAAGTGGCAAAAGTTTTTCTTCGGTTGCGTGTGACATGATGCCAATTCCAGGCAGTAGAATAGACGGAACAATATTTGTTACAGGCTCTAGTTGGGCTCAAGCCAGGGAAGGAAATTTTTGTAGAAAACTCAAGCTAGCGGTAAATGAGAATCAAAAACTATTGACTGCAGCTGCTGAATTATCTGAACGTTTGAAAAAGTCTCATAGTCATGAGGCTTTACAGGAAAAATTTCAACAAATAGTTATGGAACATGTAGATAAATGATATACGTATCTTTGGTTCTTGCATTGTTGTTGTGCTTGTCGTTATACAAAAACGTTAGGCTAGGCATTACTATTTTAAGAATGGAAGACACAATTGAAGAGTGCTTAGACACAATAGATGAAAAATATCAAAAAATGTCGGAAATATTAGAACGCCCCTTATTTTATGACAGCCCTGAGGTAAAAGCTGTCGTAAGGGATATTGATTCTGTCCGCGATTCTATTCATTCTGTTGCTGTAGCATTGGCATCAAATATCACAGAACTTAAAGAGGAAAATGAATAGTGGCAGTCAAAAAAGGAAGAAAAAGAATAAAGCGTAGGCCTGGTCAAAAAAGTGTAATGTATTTTACCAAAGACACTGAGGTATCAATTATCACTTTTTTAGAATCTACAGAACGAAAACAACGTGAAACAGTCTACGGCAATGAAATATTACCGGCCATGAAGAAACTTGTTGAAAGTCTCATTTATGTTTATGGTTTTAAATCGCCTCTTATGAATACGCAGGAACTAATTGAAGAGGGTTGTTATTTTCTTTATAATTCACTTCATAAGTGGAATCCTGCCAAGGGCTCGAAAGCATTTAGCTACTTCAATGTTGTTGCAAAAAACTTTCTAATCAATACAACGAATAGTCACCGAAAAAAATATTTTAAGCACGTTTATCTAGACGAGGTGACGGCAAGAAAAGGTGACTCACTTCTCAAGCAACAGATCGATTCTTATATAGAGCTTCCGTCAACTGAAGAACTTATAATAAATGCAGAGCGCCGCGCCGAAAATATCGCAAGGGTTAAAAAAATCAGAGAGCACTTGACTGATGATCGAGATTTGATAACGATAAGTGCAGTTGAAAGATTATTTGATCATGCAAAAGAACTAGATTTTATTAATAAGCAATCGATTTATGTTTATTTGGTCGAAATATCAGGCCTAGAAAAGAAACATATTGCAAAATCAATGAGCAAAATTAGAAAAATTTATGCCAGAATTGTGGTTGAGGAAAAAGGCGGCACCCTATGAAAGCAAACGAAATTAAAAAAATAGAAAAAATGCTAGAAAACGACAAGGTTGCTGCAAAAAAAATATCCGAATTTGAAGAAATATTATCTGAAATTGAAGACCTAGACAGAAGAAAATTATTTTTATGGTTAGAAATTTATAATAATGCAAAAAATGACAGGGTTTGTGCTAGTGCTTTGTTTACGCAGGCATTTGCCCAGCTAGGCGGAAGCGCATCTGAGCATGTGACGATGGGACCTACATTGGTAAAATATCTTGAAAGGATGACAAAGGCAAACGACCAATTAATTTCTTTGGCTGGTCTAGTCACCAAAGAAATAGAAAAAGCAAGCACAGTCGATGCTGACATTATTTTTTCGCAAATAGAGGAATAAATGAGTGAAGACGCAATTGGCGCAGCAAACGCGACGGTCAGTAACACACCGTTTGAAGGCAGCGGCGCCTCAGCAATTAGAAATGATTTAGAGGCACTAAAGGCAGTTAGGATATTCAACAGGGCAATCGTGATAGAGACAATATCCGACCCATCAATTGTTGAAGAAATACCAACATCTTTGTCAGAGTTTTCAGAAAAATTATTTTACCAGTCACCAAGAAATTCAATTGTCGCCAGAATTATTGATGATGAAAACAGCACAGCAACAAATGCTGATATTGTAAGTTATCCTTTTTTCTCATCACATCTTGCCCTTCCTGTAAAACCGGGTGAGCAGGTTTGGATTTTTAAACCTGATTTATTTGGTGATATTCGTGATTCGACAACTTATTGGATCTCTAGAATTCATGATATTCTGCCGCTTGAAGATGTGAACTATACATCACCAACAAGAGATGTAAGTGATTTATTATTAACAGCGTCGGTTGCCCCGGACAAAAGGTTGGAAGATTTTCCAAATGAAGTAGCACCAAGTGTTTTTGTGCTTTCGCCGCCCGCTGATCCAAAAGCCCCTCCAACTGAAGAAAAACTAAAAGACGAAATGAAAAGAATCGTCAAGGAATCAGTTGAAACAGCACAAGTAATAATGGAGCCGACCCCTAGAATGACAAAACGCCCAGGTGATTTTGTTTTACAAGGTTCGAATAATACCAGCATCTGTCTTGGTATTGACAGGGGTTTTGACCATGCAGTACGCCCGTCTGAGCAAAAATCATCAAATTCTAGCGACGCGGCGTCGGAAAAAGCGGGGTCTATTGATATTGTCGCTGGTCGTGGTAGGTATTTTGACACTGTCGACAACGAGATAAAAAAACCAAGAAAAAAAGCAAATGTTGGCGGACCGAAGAACAGCACAGCGCCTTTTTTAGTTAAAAATTCACTAGATAAATTTGAGGTTGACAAGGATCCTGCGGCTTCACAAGACCAGGATAGTGAATCTGATTTGGCAAAGGAGGGAACAGGCGCCCCTTCTGATCCCGGAAATCAAAAAACAAATCCAGCAGAAGGCGACCCGGATTTTCTTGTTGATGCAGCCCGTATTTACATTTCTGAAAAATCAGAAATTGATAAAAAATTAGGCCTGGATGTGATAAAGGCACAGGGGTTTGAAACACAACCCGATCCACAAGCCGCGGCTCCTGTTGTTGCAGTTAAAGCAGATCATATTAGGATCGTAGCAAGAAAAGTTCCAATTGATGCAACAAAAAGTATTCTTCCTGACAAGGCTGATGCCGATGGAAAAACAAACGGAAGTATTAGAATTGTCAAAGAAGGAAATCCAACCGAGGATTTGGCATGCATTTATATTGAACCAGATGGAACAATTCAAATTAGCGGTAATAAAATTTATTTAGGTAGGGCAAAGGAGGTAGATGGCGGAGCTGGAAATGGTCCAGGCGCAGGAGAGTCCCAACCGTATGTAAAATACCAGGAATTGGAAGATTTGTGGAACGACACAATGACAGAGCTCGGCAAATTTTGTCAAACTGTTGTCGGGCATGTGACACCTGGATATGGTGCCCCTAGTCCACAATTAACACAGGCAGCGGCTGACCTAAAGGCAAAGATTGATAGCAAACTTAAGCCTGATATCGCCAATGTAAAGTCTGAAAGAATATTTGGAGAATAAAAAATGCCAGCAGGGTTAGATGCAGTAAAAGAAACATTGGCAGCAGCAATCAGCGATGCATACAAAAAAGCCCGTGATGAGGGAATGAAAGGTGAGGCAGACCCGGATCAAATAATAACTGACCTTGCCACAGATCTATCAGCTGCTGTGCACACATATACCCTGGAAGCCAAAGTTCAGACAAATGATACAATATCTTCCGGTCAGATGGATGCTCCTTGTTCAGGCATGACTGTTTCACCTGGTAGTGGAACCGGTGAAGGATTTTTGGAGTAAAGATGGCACTTGAAGACGGCGTACTTGATTTAGACACAGAATTTTACGATGCGCACATAAAAGCCCGCGATGAGGGAATGAAAGGTGCTGCAGACCCGGATCAAATAATATCAGACCTTGCCCAAGACCTTGCTGATGCAATACACAAGTACATGGAAACTGCCAAGGTCATAACATCACACGAAATTCAGGCTGGTCAATCTGCTGTAGCAGCAGGTCCTGCCCCCGGCGCCGGCGCTGGTACATATGTGTCACCCGGTCAAGGTTCCGGCGAACATGATGCTGACGGCGCCCTTTCTTTTCCAACAAATGAGCAATTAAAAATAGGAATAGAGGAAGCCAAGAAAAAAGCAAAGGAGGACGGATCTAAAAAAGGTGCCGATTCCGATGCCATTATTGAACAAAAAGCTCAAGATATAGCAGACGCAATTCATGAATTTGCCTTCACAGGAATCATAGACTTAATATTTGATGTGCATGCTGGCGTTACTGTCATGGGGTATTTGTCACCTCCACCTGCGACTGCGCCAGTTCCATCGACTAGCCAAGATCACCCAGCAGGCGGAACCGCATTAGGAGATATACAAGGTTAGTAACTGCTAAACTGGTTTTTTGGATATTTAGTGTCAGGACTTTATTATGGCGCAAGCGACAAAAGTATATGATTTTAAATCCGTTGGTTTGCAACAAGATAAATTTGAAGAAAATTTTCTTGATACAACATCTTCAACACCTATTGGCATATTGACGCCGGTATCATTTGCACAATACGGTGGCGCAGGTTCAGTTTTTGCAATGTCAAAGGATTTACAGGTGCAAGTTGCCGATAATTTAAGAAATTTATTGGTAACAAATCACGGTGAACGTTTGATGCTAACTGATTTTGGTGCAAATCTTCGACCCTTGGCATTCGAATTAACTAGCGAAGCTGGAATTGGGGAAGCGTTAACAAGAATTTCATCGGCAGTTAATAAATTTATGCCGTTTATAGAATTACAAGAGTTTGAACCAAATATCGAAAAATCCGAAGCCGGTGATATAATACAGGTTGCAATCCGTGTTGGATATAGCATTCCTTCAATTGAAGTAACGGGACAACAAGTAAAAGTTGTTTTAGTGGTGACTAGCTAATGGCATTTCAAGTACAAAAGAAAATAAAAAAAGAGCAAAATAAAACATTCACGGCACGCGATTTTGAAACCCTCCGTGCACAACTTTTGGATACAGCAAGAGTTTATTTTCCTGATAAGATACAGGATTTTTCAGAAGCATCAGTTGGAGGAATGTTTTTAGATTTTGTCGCCACGGTTGGTGACTCATTGAACTTTTACCTAGATCATGCATTTAGAGAACTTGACCCTGTTAGGGCAGTTGAGCCTGATAACATCATAACACATTTGAGAAATTCAGGTGTTGAAATTGTAGGCGCGTCTCCTGCCGTTGTTTCTCTAAAGTTTTCTATAACAGCCCCCGCAGAACTTATCAGCGGCAACTATCTGCCAAAAAGAAACTGCTTACCTGTTATCTTGGCCGGCACACAAGTGTCAGCAATTTCAGGCGTTGAATTTACTACCATAGACGACTTAGATTTTGCCGAGCAAGATGAAGACGGTAATTTTGAAGCTAATTTTATTATAGCGTCTACGAATGAAGACGGTAGTCCAAAAACTTTTACAATGACAGCTGAGGTTTTCGCCGTGTCGGGAAAAGATAAGACAGAGACAGTTGTAGTTCCTGATACGTTTGTTTCATTTCGTGAAATAGTGCTTAGTGAAAAAAATATTACTGCTGTTCTTTCGATAACTGATTCTGAGGCAAACACATATTATGAGGTGTCATCCTTGGCTGAAGACACTATTTTCTTAAAGACAAAAAACATAACCCAGGACGCAAATCAGGTTCCCAGTTTTATACGTGTGATCGCGGCACCTTATAGGTTCCTTAGAAGGTATGATCCAATGACGCAGCTAACGACTGTTAGATTTGGTGGAGGTAATGCTGAGACCCTTGACAACGATATTGTTCCTGACCCTAGTAGTTTGTCATTAAAACTATTTGGAAAAACTGTAATGCCTAGATTCAATATTGATCCACAGTCTTTATTGGAGACACAAACACTTGGTATTTCGCCACGCGGTGTAACCCTCTCAATCAGGTATCGCCATGGCGGGGGACTGGAACATAACGTTGCATCAAATACCATCGAGGCAGTTGATTTTTTATCAATCGCATTTAGAAGAAACCCCGAGGCCACGGATGCGCTAACTGTAAGGCAGTCTCTTCTTGTAACAAACCCCCTATCTTCCTCAGGTGGTGATGTTGCTCCGACCCTAGATGATCTAAAGACACGAATAACGTCAGCCAGAAAATCACAACGAAGAGTTGTTTCTAGGGAGGACTTGTTAGCTAGGATATACTCCCTGCCTAGTGAATTTGGAAGAGTTTATAGGGCATCTATTTTGGATAATCCTGTAAATCCCAACTCTGCCCTTCTTTATCTAATATCAAAAAATGCAGATGGCAGCTTAGGCCCATCGCCCGATTCATTAAAGAAAAATTTACAAGTTTATCTCAATGAGTTACGTCTAGTTGGAGACGCCGTGGACGTTTTGGATACAAGGGTTATAAATTTTGCTGTAAAATACAGCGTTTATGTTGCCGATAACGCTAACAAGTCACAGGTTGTTGCGACTGTTAACAGCACCATCGCTGCGGCCCTTGATAGAAAATTCTTCAATATTGGACAACCTATTGTCATTGATGATATTACCAACATTATCATTAATACAAATTTTGTAATTTCTCTAATAGATTTGCAAATTTTTCCGAGGTTAGGCGTAATAGAAGATAGAAATTACAACACTACTGTTTTTGATTTTAAACAAAGTCAAACCAAGGGATTGATTGTTCCTGAAAGAGGCGCAATTTTTGAATTGAAATATCCTACATTTGATGTAATTGGCACAGCAATTTAGGAGAAAATAATGATTATTGTATGCACAGCTAGTTCTGACACTTATATCACAGATAAAATTATAGACGGAAACCTGAGGGTTACAGATGCCAATGTAGGACAGGCATCCACATTGGATCTTTTTAAGCTTTATAATGAAACAACACTAAATGGAACATCATCACAGTTGGAATTATCAAGAGCCATGGTAAGGTTTGACCTTCAACCCATTACACAGCTAACAGGAACGATATTAAATTTAAATTCAAGTAATTTTAGGGCTGTGTTAGAAATGAAGGATATTATGACTGGGCACGCAGTTCCTAGGAATTTCACACTATCAGTTTATCCACTATCACAGACATTTGATGAAGGTGAAGGTTTCGATACGGGTAAATTCGATGATGTTCACGTGGCCAATTTTCTCACAGCATCTTATACAACCGACAACAACGTCTGGTTTGCATCAGGTGCAAATGCGGGTGGCCTATTAGGTTCAGCTGATATTGATTACATAAGTTCAGGAAACCTTAGCGACGGAAATGGTGTTGCATCGTTTGAGAAAAAACAGGCATTTACCCTTGGTACGGAGGATTTATCAATTGATGTTACAAATATCGTATCTGCAACAGTCGCATCACAAATTCCTGATGTTGGTTTTAGATTGTCTTTTAGCGGATCACAAGAAAATGATAAGAAATCTAGATTTGTAAAAAGGTTCGCGTCTAGGCATGTTGCAAATCCGTTACTGAGACCTAGGTTAGTAGTTAAGTTTGATGATTCCATTGTTGATAGTCATAAGAATTTTAATTTTGACTCGAGTGGAACATTATTTTTGAACTCGTATGATAGGTCAGCCCGCGCCAATCTAGTTAGTGGATCAAGTTTATCTGCAATCACGGGACAGAACTGTTTTATTTTGCAGCTAAATAAAGGATTGTTCAATTTTTATGTAACAGGCAGTCAGCATACGGCAGGAACTGATGGATCCGGTGTTACAGGTCTTTATTCGGCATCATTTGCCATGGCATCTGTAGAAACGGGTAAACATACAAAAACAGAATCTATTGCAAAATTACTTACCAATACTGGTGAGGTTGATTTTACCACTTATTGGAACTCTATTGACGGAACTGTGACATATCACACAGGGACAGTGACATTGAAAAAACCTGATCGTAGGGGTGGGGAATTTATATCTAGAGAACCACAGATTATTGTGACCAATGCTGACACAGGTTATCACAAGAACGATACTGTTAAATTTAGATTGTATGGTCGTGATCTCATTAATGAGGAAAATGCCCCTGTAAAAATCCCGATAAACAGACCATCGGTAATTTTTGACGATTTATATTATCAGGTTGTTGATCGTGTTACCGGCAAAATTATCATACCATATGACAATACCACTAATTCAACCAAGGTTTCAACAGACACAGATGGTATGTTTTTTGATTTTAAAATGCAGGCTCTGGTGGTCGGTAGGTCATATGCCTTTGATTTCTATATAGTAGAGAGGGGCGTTAGTTACCTTGTTCAAAATAGGGATACTATCTTTAAGGTTAATGGATAATATAAAATGGCAAAAGAAAAAAATACATTAGCCGATGATTCCCTGTTGTTTAAAGCAGGAATTACAAGATCTTCGAAAAATGGGTCACCAATTAAAGACGTTTCCCTTAGTGATCTTGACAATAGTGCGTTGGTGTTGACTGGAACTTTTAGGTTTGATGCTCCAGGTTCGCCTCTAAAAAGTACTCAGCAACTAAATGTAGATTTTTCAAAATTTCATAACCACACATTCTTTAATAGTGCAGAAGCGAAAACACAGCTGGCATTTTCCAAGATAATAAATCAAATGCCGTTTGATGACAGTAAAAGCGAAATAATAACATTTGTTGACAAATTGTCAGGTTTTGAAAAGCATGTTTATGATAATTTTCCTGTGCACGTAGGATATTTGTCTTTTAGCGGTTCAAATTCAGCAACAGAACCCGGAAGTTATATAACGGTAAATGATTTTAAAGGTTCAACACAGCCGACACTGACAAAAAGTCCAACAGGCGAAAGTGTCCTAGATCCCGATACAAAACCGTTTACAGTTGAATTTCATTTTTCTGTGCCAACAACTGCTAACGATAATCAGGTAATATTACAAAAATTAAGTGGTAGTAACGGGGTCACTTTATTTTTATCGCAATCTACATCAACTGCAACAGCGGATCTTTTTTGTCTAATAAGTTCATCATCATTAAATTTATCGGCTTCTTTAGAAGTTACAAAAGGCGAATTTCAACATATTGCTGCTGTATTCGATAGATCTGCAGGACCCGGCCAAATTAAAATGTATAATAATGCTGTGCAAAAGGCATCATCATCGTTTGGTCACTTAGGTAAAATAGATTTCAAAACTTCGCCCGCTTACATAGGAAGCGGATCAGTTCATTCACAAAATTCATATATTTTTACCCCTGTAGAAACACTGTCAGGTGCCATTGATGATTTTAGATTTTGGCATAAGGCAAAGACACAAACAGAAATTAAAACGCAAAGATTCAATGAAATATTTGCCGATCCAAAACTAAAACTATTTTTTAGATTTAATGAACCGTCAGGAAGCTATGATGGTTCTGGTGAAAGTTTAGTTTTAGATTCAAGTGGAAATGCGCTACATTCAACAATTTCTAATTTTTCTATGTCATTGAGGAACACATCTTCTTTCGGGACATCACCTGTTTTGGGTGAGTCGAGAATGTCTACAATATGCCTTTTTCCGTCTTTTGGCGATATTACAAACCTTAGTTCCAGGCTTTTATTGTCTGCATCTCTTTATGATTCCAATAATCCAAACTTGGTGACAAAATTAATTCCGCCTCACTACCTAACTGACGCCTCTGCCGCGGAAGGCTTTTCTCAAGAAAATGGAAACTTATCAGATACTGTCGCAACAAATATTGATCAACCTGGGGGCGCTGTAATTGGACAACCTCAGATTATTGCAGGTATGCTCTTTACTTTTGCTAAAACATTTGATGAACTAAAAATGTTTGTTGATGAATTTAAAAGATTGCTAAAGGTAGATCATTTATCAAATGAAACTGTTAGCAATCAAATGTTGCCATGGCTGTCACGCTATTATGGTATAAAATTACCGTCCCTATTTGACTCGGCCAACATTGTTCAATTTTTCGAGGGTCAGGACGTGAGACTGGACAGGGCACAAACCACATCATTACAAACAATTCAAAATACAATTTGGAGAAGAATTTTTTCTGAATTGCCGTTTTTATTTTCTACACGTGGAACCCATCAATCAATTAGGGCAACACTTGCCAGTATGGGAATTTCTTCAAATGGACCAATTAGAATTAGAGAGTTTGGCGGATCAAAACTAAGAACACTCGGTGACTCTTACATCAGAAGAAATGAAATAGCTGCTATGCTAGACATGAGCGGTACATTTGGTTCACAGGGAACATTAAATTTTCATGGAATAGATGGTAGCCGGCCATTTTTACAGGGTAGCTTTTTGTCAGGTTCTAGGACAGAGCCAGGTTTACCTAGGGTGTGGGGAAATGGAGGAACAGGGTTAGTTCATCCTGTGACAGGTACAGACAAGTCAAGTGATGGCTTGTTCACATCAGGATCCTGGACATGGGAAGGTAGGTACAAATTTGACGCTAAATTTATTCATCCACAATATCAAAGTTTGGCCAGAATGCATGTCACAGGCACTACAGCGCCTTCAAATAAGCATGGCACATTATTTAATTGTGTGGCAAAAAAACCAGAACCTGCCTCTAGTGTAACGGGTTCAATAACATTATACGGACATCCCACAACAAGCACAGCAGCACCTACATTACAACTAATATTAACAGGTGTGGACATATTCGACGGTGGAAAGTGGTATGTTTCTTTCGGTCGCGAAAGAAATGATTTATTTGAATCTTACGTTTCGTCTTCATATTTTTTGAGGGCAGCCAAATTTAGCCCTGCGGGAATGGAGCAATATTATACAACTTCAAGTTTATATGACGACTCCATAACACCAAACTCGCTACAAAGACGATCAGTGGCTTATAATGCTAGCGGGTCATTCATGGTAATCGGCAGTCAAAGCTTGGATACTTCTGGCGGAAAATTTCTAAACAACACATCTATTGAAAGTAACAGTCGTACAACAACATTCACGGGTAAAGTTGCAAATTTAAGATTTTGGAGTAAAAGCCTTTCAGAACAGGAGACAAAGACGCATGTTAGAAACTACAAGTCTTTAGGTGTCACTGATCCCGAGGTTAATTTTAATTTTGTAACGAACATGAGTGGCTCATTTCAGTGTCTGCGACAGGATATATCATTGGATCAGCCAACAACAGAATCAAATGTGTCTGGGCGTCTGACTGCATTTGATTTTAGTCAAAATTATTTAACTTTTGCTGGAACAGGATTTGAAGTATCAAAAAGAATCATAAAACCTGAAAGATACGATTTTGAAGTTCTCAGTTCAAATTTCCAATCAGGTGAAAATCCAAATAAAATAAGGATTCGTAGTTATAAACAGCAAAATAACATTGACACACATGACGCCGCGACTGCACCCCTGTACGAAATACCACAAAATGATCAACCAAATGATGATAAAAGGGTGGCGATAGAAATTTCAACAACACAGGGATTGAACGAAGATATAATGAATATTTTTGCGACCCTAGATAAGTTAGACAACGTTATTGGAAGTCCAGAGTTGGTTTTTTCACAAAATTATCCACACATGAGAAATTTACGCAGAATTTACTTTAACAGGCTAACTGACAAGGTTAATTTACAGTCATTTTTTGAATTCTTTAAGTTTTTTGATGACACCATTGGGGATATTTTAGAACAAATGCTTCCTCACGATGCAAAATTTTCTGGTACATCTTATGTGATTGAATCACATGCCTTAGAGCGCGCAAAATTTTCATATAAATATTATGACCTGTACTTGGGTGAAGAAGACAGGGGTGGTAAGGAAGTGATATTGCTGCAGCAACTGGTTGGCACAGTGAGGAAATTTTAATGGCAAGCGCGACAACAGGATCAATTTGGCAAAACGGAACTGACGAAACCAGTGTCCTACACTATTCATCTTCGCACTCTCCTTTTTTGCAGGGAACAAATCTACGCCAGCCACACCAATTAACAAATTACACAATAGTAAAAATTCGTTCGAATACCGGGCTTGTTACAACACTTAATGAGGTTCCACAAACACAGGATTTTTTTAACGAATCAGTAATATCTGAAAATCTAGGAACGAGTGGCACCGGATCATTAGCAAACATTGACACGACAGGTAAACTGGGCCAGGTTGTTTACCACACTGTTGACAGGCGAGACCTGGGGCAGTCCTTATCATACAACGATAGCTCGCCGTTTGTCGAGGCCACCTCCTTGGAATCTAGCCCTGTAGAGTTTATGATGACAAACCCGCTTGCGGTTTCACTACCGATAAGCCTAGTCCAGGTTACTGCTTCTCCGCTTACGATGGACGGTGTGATTGAACCTCTGGATATTAGAAAAGTTGTTGATAGGTCATCAATAGAGCTTCCGTATGTTTCACATTCAATAAAAGGCGACATGTGCGCTACAAATGCAAAAAGAGAAAGCTTAGTATTTGACGACAAAAAAAATCTAAAAAATAGCTCCACTAGGCCATTTTTAGACAGCCAAGAGGCATTCGGTGGTGTTGATTTACCAGGCGCTTTTTCTGATGCAGATTCCAACATGTTGCCGTTTACTGACACAACTCAGCGAGAGCTTTTTTATGCCTCGGGAACACTTGACACAGAAATTAGGCACGTCTTGGTGGACGGCTTCGTAAGTGCTTCCACATCCTACAAGGCGTTTCGAACTGAAAATACAAGAGAAGATGAGATCATTGCCAGGCACGGTTTTGTCTTTTCACAAAATGACAATTATACGTATGATTCCATTGTGTATGGAGGGTTAAAGAAATAAAATGCCTAGAAAACTAAAAGGAAAATATTACGATCTTAATTGCCCGTTTAAAGATAATTTAGGCAATCGCTACTCTGCCTCAGCTGCCGAGCGTCTCGTCTTGTGGTTACAAATGACAACGGGAACGCCGACTGACAACGCTTCGTATAATTTAACTTCTATATATCTAAATAGCCCAACCGCCGGTCAACTCCAGTCTCTGGATCCACCGGGCGGCGCACTTAGATTTACATTCACATCGAACGATTCATCCAATCAGCATGTGTCAGTCACACCTCCAAGTTCAGGTATACTATCACATGTTAGCTTAGCTGATGAAGCTACGACCGCAGCAGGTTCCGATACTGCTTTCTCGATAAGCTTGTGGATAAACTTTACTAACGTCGCATCATCTGGTCTTTCATATCTTTTTGGCAAGGGGACTTCCTCCGTTACGGAGTACTACGCTTACCTGGACGCTGACTACGACCAATTAGTCTTCGCCATAAATGATCAGGATAACTCAAAAACACAAAGCATACGATCAACCTCAGATATCCCTACAAGTGATTTAAATGGAGTGTGGAATCATCTTGTTTTCACATATGACGGCAGCGGCGGGAATACTGCATATGCAGGAATGAAAATATACCTGAATGGTGAAATACACACAACTTCGAATTACAGTAGCGATTCGGGTTACCTGTCGATGAAAAGAGATGATGATGATACACTGAAAGTGGGTGCTTCATATCAGTCTGACACTGAACCTGATGCACAAATTTCAGAATTTGCGATGTGGTCGGGATATGCCCTGAGTGCCGCAGATGTCAAGGCAATTTATAATATTACCAAACTTGATAATGGAACAGTTTCGGGCATTATCTCCAACCCTACCAGGATAATGTTACAAGACCAGGACAATCACACCGGTTCTTATCCGACACTGGCAAGAACAGGTGATCCTGACTTTTTAGGAACATATCCATCGCGTTTTGATGACACAAACACAATAGTATTCTCGACAGACAGCAATATTATTTACCCGACAGGTTTGCCAGAATCTGGTCCAGGAAGTAAATTTATTTCCGGTGGCGTCGCCACACCTAATGCCCTGCAAGGCTTGAAAACAGTTGGCTCGTGCTCAGCGGGTATTGCAGACACGCATATATCTTTCACACCCGGTGAAAGTATCACGCCGTTTAATGAAAGCCGTGTGACCCTCGATAATGAGACGGCATTTTATACGACAGGAACGGCATCAGGCACGTTGCCGGGTTTTGCCCAGCGGTTGTCATCGAAGACCATCTTAACAATCGACATTAATCCAACAGAAACCACTCGTGTGGCCTTATCCACAGGGACTTTGCCAAATGCTGAGGGTCTTGCAGAAGGTGTCAACTCGGGTCTTGCTTATTTTAATTTTCAACAAAAAAAGTGGGAAATTGTAGGAGATCTAACGACTGGAAGCAATGTAGATTACCTGAACAAAGACCAAGCGGTTGTCACAGGTAGCATGCTTTCCATAATTCCAGCTGAATATATCGGCACGAATCTGGCGACCTGGGACATGCAACCGTTCAATGGTGGCCTAGGCGGCCCGACTGACGTTGCAGGTTTTCCCTATGCTACAAAGTTTAATGCCACAAGTTCGCAACTTTATAATACAACAGCATCCATAACGGCACCATTTTTGTTAGAAAAGGTGGAAATGAGGTTTTCGGGTGTTATCGGCACGTACCCAGTCCTCGCAGCCTCTGAGCAGATGCAGATTACAACATTTATGTTGGTATTGCAACGGGAACAACCAGTCACGGCATCAGTAGAAACTTTTTTTGAGACTTATCGGTATAACGTTGATAAACTCGAGGTGACAGGAACCACTTTTGATTCAAACACCGACAAGAGTATTATCTGGTACGGTCGAATTGGAACATACTTTACACATAGTTTTGCAACCGAAGCAGCTCTAAGTTCTTCTTTTCCCGGAACGTGGTCCGCGGCCGATTTATGGCTCCCTCAAGGCGGCGCCTACCCCACCGGTTCGTTTGTTCTTCGCGGTACACCAAACATTCCGTGTAAACAACCCAGGGTAGGAGCAGCATTTTTTGGACGAGGCTACGGCGCCGGCACACCGGGAACGCTCTTCGGCCGACAAAAAGGAGGTCGAGATCTTCGAGATCGCGCGGACGGCAGGTCTTTCATAAGATCAGTGATAGGCTCACAGGTAGTTTCTTCCTCTGTTTCATTCATGGCCCTGGCCGCAGGCGGATATATTCCTTTTGATGCATATCTTCATGAGTCCCGAGAGAGCCCTTTCGTGCTTTTACCTGGCGATAAACTAGTTTTAATGCACTCCCACCAGGGTGCCGTCGGTGATCCAGCTTCCGCCAACGCCCCCTCCGAAGTAAACATAGCCAAAGAATACGTGAATAATTTAGAGCCCGGTGGTGGCACATTAACACTTTTTGGGTCCTTGCTGCAGGATAATTTACCTGTAGAACAGAAAAGTAACCAACCACTCACATCCGACGCGATTCACGAAGATCTGCACTACGACAATCCTGTCTATGACCAGTGGGATGTGGAACCCGAGCAGGCGCTAACAGGTTCTTACGTGGATCTCATCATTACCGGCACCATGTTCGCTACCGGTGCCGATGGTTCATACGGTAATCCGGCAGTTGATAATGTTAGGGGGGTCGTTGCGTCTGTGGCCCGCGGGCAGGCTGGCACGACAGGTTCTTTGCAGCGTTTTGTGAGATTGACAGACTCAATTGGAACTGTTTATGACAGTTATCCCCCTAATGCCTTGGAGGTGATAAAAGCATCGGGTAAGGGTCTTTTTGGAACAGCCCTCTCAAACGCAGCAATAGCAGTTGGCGCACCAACGGGAAGCTATTATATTCATGCCCTCGGCGGACAGGACCTGTCAGGATCCGACACGCAGTGGTACATGCGCCCCGCCTATGAGATCAAGCACCAGAGATTTCTGGCACAAAGTTTTAGAGGTACCCGATTGTCAGTTTTTGACGGTGACAACGAGCTGGAAGGTGCCGGAGAAGTTAAACAGTTAGATACGGCATATATTTTTGGATCCGGCTCAGCATACGGAATTGCTACCGTCTCTAGTGATGAAAGGGGTAATTACATTGACAGTCCAGGCGCTAGAAAAAATACCACCAGGTGGTTGTGGGGATTTGGAGACGGCGCTTATAATTTACCAACACCTGACCTTAAGGTCTCCGCATTCGGCTTTTTTATTTCTACCCCAATCATGAGAGGATACAAGTATGGCTTAGGGGGCATTTTTGGTTCAAGAGTTGATAGCAGGTGGAGAAGGGATCGATTTGGACAGTTTAGAGACATGCTGGAACAGAGAAAATATCCGGTCACTCTGGACAGTAAAGGAGGTCTGTCTTATCCTGTTGAAATCATATTTGTACCTCAAGACAGTCAAAGTGGTGAAACAACTGATCCGGCAAAAACCCACAGCCAAAATTTGGATACGTACGCAACATCTACAATGCCTTACTACGATGGGCAGGTAAAAGACAGGCTGGATAATCCTGACATCGTTCTTGAGCCTATTGAAGTTAACATTGATGTGTCTTAGGATGTAAAAATGCCAAAGATAGAACTAGACAAGGTTGTACAGGAAGATAAAATTGTCCTTAGAAGTAAAAAGGACAATCGTGTTCTCAAAGTTGTGTTTCCAAATGGAATACAGGTAGGATTACCTACAGACATGCTGAAGGACGCTGCTATTTCAATCCCACCCAAGGCAGCACCCACAAAAACAGATCACAGGCTCTATAACGAAAACGGCACACTAATGTGGGCAGGTTCCGAAGTCGGATCTGGTGCAGGCGTCGGCGGCAGCTCATTGTTCACGGAGGCAGCAGTCGGAAAAATTTTCACGACGGGTTCAGTCGGAATTTCAACCTCCGGAGCCGCCAAAACCTCTTTGGATGTTGTGCACGATTATAATGCAACAACTTTTGAAAATCAACTGACAGGTGGTGAAGGGGGCGGCGATATTTTAAAGTACGGCACCGGAACCACGGTGGCTGGTGAACTTTATTATTTGCACACGGACGGTTCTTGGGCTGATGCCAATGCCAATGCCACATCATCCGGAGGAAGTCAGTTTTTAGGCGTGGCCATGGGAACTAGTCCAACCGATCACGGCATGCTACTAAAAGGGTTTGTTAGAATTTCTTCCACTTTAATAAACGGAACAGCAGCAGTGGGATATCCTGTTTTTGTGTCAACAACAGCTGGCGAATATGCATTTACAGCGCCAAGCGGTGCTAATGATTTTGTTAGAATAGTTGGCTACTGTCTAGACACACACACCAGGGACATGTTGCTTTATTTTAATCCTGATTCCACATGGGTTGAAATTTCATAATGGCCATTCGTGTCGTAAAGCAGGATGGTTCTGGTGATTATACAACAATCGCAACCGCGCTAGCTGCTGCTAATAGATATGACATAATAGAAATACAAGATAGCGGTACCTACAATGAGGGTAACCTTTCAAAGATTACTGCTGATCTCACGATAAGAGCGGGAACGGATTCTAATGGAAATAAATACACACCCACTCTCGATGGCGGCGGCACCCTAGATTGCGCGATAAAGTTTTATAATAATTGGGTTATAGAAGACCTCACAATTACAGATTATGATGGAACAGCAACAAGCGGCGCCGGCTTAATCTCAGTTGCAGGTATCAGGGTAGTACACATAAAAAATTGTACCCTTCACAACCTGACCGATCACGCAATTACTGGACCAAAGAGTGGTAGTATAATCAGCGATTGTACCATTTATAATGTGAGGGGCACATCTTCACGGGCCATCAGTGCTGGTGTGCAGCCCGTTGCTATTGATAATTGTCTTATATACGATATTCAACACGACGGAATTGCAGCAACACAACAAGGGACAACCGTCACACACTGCACTGTATACAATTCGTGTTTTGGCGAAGGCGCTGGCGGCTACGGAATAGTTGCAACGCTTGGGACAGTGAAATATTGTATTGTAGCTGACCCTTTTCATCACATAAAGGCTGCTGGAATTAGGGCTGACACTCACACCTATAACTGTGTCTCAGGAAGTGATGGCGCCACAAACGGAAATTTTTATGGTGGTGCCGGTACAGGTGACATTGAGACCGACCCTCTGATCAATTCTAGTAGCTTTAGATTAGAAAATGGATCTCCCTGTTTAGGAGCCGCCAATGGTTCGTCTAGGACAACAGACATTACTAGTGGGTCTGTTACATGGAAATACTCAAAAAAAGTAAATGGCATTAATGCCGCCGCAACCCCAAATGACATGGGCGCGCATGAGTTTCAATATACAACTGTGTCTGGTGTGGATACAAATAAGATATCGAAAGTAATAAGTGTTGAAGATTGATCCCGCCGGCGGGCAATTTATAACATCACACATTTTTTGAACCGAACTATGTTGATATTTAGTAAAGATGGCAGGAATATTAGACAATAAAGAACGCGTAATGGATTTTACAGTTACGCAGGAAGGAAAACGTCAAGCAGGCACCGGAGAAATGAGAATCCGATTCGCCTCCTTCACGGATTTGCATGCAAATTATACGACGTCGGGAAGTCTATTAAATCCCAGCTTAGCTGATGATGCCTCAAGCAAAATATATTTTGAGACATACAACAGGTACCAGGATGTAATAGTACCTGAGTTGGAGGCAGGGTATTCTCTACGACCGTTTAGGACATCTGATTTTGAGATCATGGGTGGCACAATCGCTTCAGGCACTTTTACAGAAGGAATGAGCGACAGACCAAACGTCCTGTCAGGAAGTGATATAGGCCCCGCCATGGAGGCAATGCTAGAAGGGATAACAACAAATTTCACTGACCAAAGAATCATTGGAACGACAGACGAGTTTTCGCTTTATCAGGAGGTTGTTATATCTCCTGTGACAGGTACATTTACAGCGACCGAGAACTTTAAAGATTTTTTCCGTGCGGACAGCACAGGAAAAGTGTTTTTAGATGAAATACCAAGCATTTTTAATGATAGGCGTTTTTCGCATTTTCCAAATTTCAAATATTTACCTCCGGTAAATAAGCCAATTCCCGGTACTGATATTGGGAATAAAATTGGAAATTATCCAAAATTAAATGAAAAAGAAATTATCACCCTAGACGGTATTTTAGCATCGCTAAAAGGCAAACAACATCGCGAATTTACTTTTAGCAAAACATCCAGGTCGAATAATTTAGTGGTGCAATTTTTTGAACAAGATGTTTCCGGCATTGATAAACTATCAATTATAGATTTTGGAGAATTTATAGATGATGATCCATTAAGTCCAGGAATTAGAGTGTTTTTTATAGGTAAAATATTGCGTGATAAATTTGGTGCTGAGACGTTTTGCAATGTTTTTACTGTCGTAATGGATTAGGGGTATTAACATGGGCATATCTTCAGTAAAAGTAAAAAAACGTGATGTTTCTCTTGGTTCATTTTTTGAATTTGCAATAGGTCAGCCTGCTTTTGGCCTAAAAGATATAATAAATGAGACAGAAGAAAAAGGTGTGGTAGCCGCTGCTTTAAAAAGTCAGGGTAACTATGTTTATAATTCTGAATTTGTTGTAAATCAAAGGATGGCAGAACTCCAGGGTGTGGCTGGTGTTAGGTTTTTATTTTTTTTGGATGATCCTGATACAAATAACCTTTTTGAAAATGATGCAATTGAAACAGCAACAATAATTTTTCCTAGTCACGATTTAGTTAATAAAAAAATTACAAAACTTCCTAAACGTGGTGGATTCGTTTCACTTACCGGATTTGCTGGGGGTGAAAAACGTGTATTAATGTCTACTCAAGGAGGAAGAAAAGCACTTCCTGACGAGATGTCTGTACCGAATACCGAAAACGCACCTCCCCAGCCAGGATTTGAGACTGTTTCAAACACAGCATGGATAAACAACAGGGATCCTGCGGAGCTAGCCTCCAAAGGAAATTATGCAACAATAGGTTTGGCAACAGCAATGTCACTTAGCGCCTATAGTGATGCAGGCTTACAAGGTGAGTATGGTTTACCACCTCGGGTAGCCACTGCGTCTCCCCAATCAGGAATCAGCATAAAAAATCTAAGATATGATTTACGAAACAAAAGACAGGGGAGTCAAGACAATTTAATTACCCGACAAGATGACACAAATTCTATCGGAAATACAAAATCAGGTGCCACAGCCATTAGCTTAGTGCCAACAAAAAGATTGATGTCACAGGATTTTTTTCTTTCCAAGGCGCAGGTGTACGGGTATCAAAAAATTTATGTGCAGATAGCGGCTCTTATAAAAAATAATAGAAATGTGAAAGGTGCTGAAAGTGAATTTAGTCTTAGCACTAAAAGAAAAAAAGTAACTATTGAACACCAAGAATCACTTGCCAACTGGCTTCTAAATCCGGAACCTCCAAATGTTTCTGTGGTATATGTCAATTATCGCAGGGTTAAAATTAGAATTTTAAAAGATGACCCTACACTTGTCGCATGTCATATTCTAAGAATTAGAAAAAATCCAGCGCTGAAAAAAGATGAAATAAAAGATATGGGAACACACTCATTTAATAGTGAGGGTGTGATAAATTTTGATGATGTTATTTCTAATGTAAAACCTAATCAATTTATCTATAGGGTTGCTGTTGTTAATTTTGATGAAAGTTTGGGCGAGTTCACCTCAGTTGTCCTGCCAAGCTTTAAAAAAGTTAGCGATCCACTTTCATCAACGGCAATTCCGATCAGTATACTGGCATCAAACTCAGGTGGCGCAATAAAAATTACCGTGAAATCGTTAAATGACAAAACTTTGTCTTTGAGGCTTTTGCGTCAAGAAATAGGAAAATTTGGAGAATTTTCTGACACAGTGGTCGAAGTTCCACCACAAAAGGGTCAACAACCGTTGGTCATCGTGGGTAATGGAAAGCGTACTGTGCATTTTATGGATTTAAATGCCATTCATGGCAGAAAATATCGATATTTTTGTGCGTATCGAGCAGGAACAAGACTGCAGATACCCGCAATGTCACAAGAGATAATGTCAGATGAAGATGAAATAATCGTTTGTCGTAAACCAGCGGCACAAAAACTTCCAGTTCTTTTGTCCATAGATCAGCCGCAGACAGTTCAAGGTCAAAATGGGATTAGTGTTAACTTCAAAATAAATGCCGCCGAGGTGGATAATTTATTCAACACTGTAAAGAAAGCGCTGCAAGATGCAGGAATCTCTGATCAATTTGTTGCTGAACTTCAAAAAGACGACATTAAAGCTCGGCAGTTTGTTTTATTTTTGATTGAAAGGTTTGATGTCACAACAGGAAGAAAAGAGACGTTTGGTATACATCCCACAACAGATTTTTCAGACAATGCTGAAACGCAAAAATTGGCGGGCGTTTCACCGTTGGAACCTGGAAAAAAATATTCTTATATTTTTAAGGTTTGCCTACAAGATCCGGCGACGTTTTTACAAACCACTAACGTAGGCTTGATTAATAAATTCGGAAAGGAAATCCAAAAAAAGGCGGCCAGGTTTAGTCGTTTTATATACGACAGAATGGGCGTTCTTCCTTCTGAGTCAGACATCAAGAATGGCGTTTCAATGGAACAAATAATTTCAGAATCTCAATTAGGTTTTGAATTTGTATTGAATGCACAAATACCAAAAAGCATAGGAAAAGTTGGTGCCTTTGATATAATTGAAGATGTTAATTTTAATATGCTAAAGTGGTCAATGACAGGCGACACTGCAGACATTTCTTATTTTTTAGTGTATTGTACTTTTGAAGGAGAAAAAAATCTACTAGGATCTGTGTCAGCAGCCAAATCCATAAATTCATACACGTTTAAGGATACCAGGTACCATCGGGATGTTGGAACAAAATCTTATTTTGTGACACCTGTGACCTATTCAGATGAAAAATTAGGGCCTTCACCAACTGCTTCCCAGCAAAAAACATTTTCTATTCCTGAAAATATGATTGTAGGTGCAATTTTTGGTTCTTTTGGTAAAAAAAGCAAAATTATTCCTGTTGCTCCCGCCCGCGGGCAACATAAAAAAATCATGCCACCAAAAGAGCATGATGGTGGCGATGGAACAGGTGACGCACTGAGCGCGCTGTCACAACATCTCGAGAACCACCTTAGTAAACCGACACCTCAAATTAATCCTACCGTATTTGATTACGCTAACATTGACCACTCCTTAGTTAGTGGATTACAAAATATTGGATCAGCATTATTTGGGCCTGGTAACGAGGCAACTAAAGTGAATTTACCAAATTTTGGAGGTGATGTATTGTCATCACCATATACGAATGTATCAGTGACGGCAGGTTCCGCCTTTAATAATATTGGAAATAATGTAAATGTAAGTGCAGCTGCAAATGCCTTCACGGATTCAGTTCAGCCCACAGCGCAGGCAGCAAATGCACCTGCAGCACAAAATGCAGGTTTACAAATGGACGTGAATGAAAATTACACAGATTATGAAGCCGATAACAGTGCAGCGAACAATAGTAATCCGGGCCTTGGCTCGGCGTTTGGATTCAAGAGCATATTTTAGGAATTAAATTATGGCATTAAGAGATATACAGGCCAATGTCGGATCACAGGCACAACACAAAGCAGGTGAAACAACCACAAAAGAAAAATCTTTTGATAAGCGTGATCAAAAACCAATTGTAAATAAATCCCCTACTAAAAATACAAAGGAAGAAGCGCGAGAAACTGAGGATGATGTAATAGAGGTCATAGAACCTAATCCTAAAAGCAACAAAGGTGGTAATGAAGATTCATCTTCAACACCTGCTGAAAAAGTCGGGCTTATAAATGACAGACCTGAACCCCTGGCAGTGGTGACATCGAGAACTTTAGATTTTTACAATTCTGGGGGACATAATTCTCCTATTCTTAGCATTTTAAAAACATGCGTTGTTGAAGATGCAGTGTCAACAGCATACTCCAACAGTTTGATTGAAAAGCTAAAAGCAGAAGACCCTGATGCAGTCATGGCTGCTGAAGAGGCAATTGAAAACAATGTTGTATCTGCTAAAAATACACTGAATGCCCTTGATACTATTCTTAGGGAAGTTAGGCATTTTGACAAAAACCTTGTTCCCGGCACCGGCGCTAATCAAATTGCACTCAACGCTAGGGAAATTGCGGAAGAGTATGGAGGACTTGATGAGTTTTTATTTAATTTAAATGGCGGTTCATACATAACTGATCACGTCACAATGTGCAAAAATATCTGTGCCAGCCCAGCCCACCCCGAGGATGAAGAATACATAAAGGGAAAGACGAACACAGCAATACTCGGCATGAACCTTAGGTCATTTCATGAATATATGACACGTGGATATTCTTATGATTTAACCCCTGAAATGAAGAAAAAATTATTTCATGCTGGGCAGCAAAAAGGAACAAAAAAGAAAAGTTCTTATATTGCTGCCCAAACAACGTATAAGACCACCCCCAGTAATGAGCATACAGGAAAAGATATTGTTACAAGAGGGGGGCCGTATGATCGCACCGGCGTTGTAACAGTAAGAGTAGGCCCCAGCGCCACCTCCTCCTCGGCACTACTCAGGATCTTGTCGTTTGGGTTTATTCCAAAATGCGCTCCATTTTTTCACATGAAAGAAAAGCTACCTTTAAAACGTTCAAAAATGTTGGTCACACAGTTTGTTAATGAAATGTTGATATCAGCCGGCATGGGTCGCCTGGATAACACAGAATTAGGTAAGCAGTATGGTGTTGCCGGAAACAACACTTTGGCACATGTAATGGAAACTTTCACGGGTTCACCGGGTAACCATCATGACCATGCTGGCAACACCGGCCAAAGCCTGTCCAGCATCTTTATAGTCGATTCAGGCGGCAATCCAACTTCCTATCAATCGAAAGGGTCAAAAATAAAAATATTCGATGGAAATACGATCCCGATCCCCAGTAATGCAAAAAACAAAGGTGTTTGGAGCGCAACAGATTATTTTGCAAAAGCCGTAGCCCGAGGCCCGTTGAAAAATAGAATGTCAAACTACGATGAATCTTTACAAAACGCAAGCAGTAAAATTGCAGAAGGTTTAGAATTTTTTCAACAACTTCACAATCGTGATAATGATCTGAAAATTTTGACACCTAAAAAACTTTTCACTAGAATACTAAAGGAAGTTAATGAATCAATTGGAAAACTAGGCCACTCCATGACCAATATCAGTGCTTCGGGACATTTTGCATTGCAGGAATTGGCAATGTTTGCCAAGGTCGGTGAACACTTTGAAAATGATGATCATCAAACACACACAAACATGGCAAGAATGATGCTTTTTAAGCTAGCATGTACACATGCGTACAAGGAACTATCAGGGACTGATTCAAATGTGTGGGGATCTTCTCCGGATTATGTAGCGGGGGTACAAAATGAAACGACTACGACAGTTAAAGTAAAAAAGAATGGTGGGCCACAGGACACATTTGTAATAAAATCCTCATCTGATAAAAAAGGCCATGAAGAAAAAGGTGTCGAAGTATCAGATACTATTGCATTTAGCACCGATGACGCTGATTTTTTTGAAAATGGCCAATTACCTGCCATCGCGATGGTGGCTTATTGTGCTGGACTGGAGCACGTTACCAAGGGGATGGGCAACCAAAGTAACACGATGACGGTACCGTGGGGAAAGGAAGGTAATCTAGGGACTTTACAGAGGTCATCCGGTGGCGAACACGGCGCCGGTCTAGACAATATAATGGACTTATATACGGAATTCCTGACTTCTCCCGCCGCGGCTTCCCTATGCAAAAGGCTTGCCGATGTTTTTATTGAATGTCATGAAGAAGCTCGCGAAATAGCAAAATCAGGCCCATCGAAATCTAATTTTTTGAATGGTAATCGATACACCAGAGCATCTGGTTTAGACGCAGGAACACTTATGGGAATGATTTTTGAAACAGCAGCAGCACTGGCGTTTCAATTTTCCCCAGTAACCCATGGGTGGGGCCGCCTCTCCCTCGGTGGAGACCGTGACCAATCGGATGTGTTGCATGATCTAATGATTCCTATGGTTGATATGGCCTGGAAATATGGAGACCCATTCCCCTCCGGCTTCCTCCTCGGCGGCGTCAGCCAAACGAAGGCCGATGAAGTCGCAAACATACTCAACGGGATGTGGCTCAACTTGCAACTGGTCGGTGAACCAGGGACGAATATACATTCGGCATTAAATACCTTAATAAACTGTTCAGAGACAAATGATTTTACCTCTGCTTACGACGATAACGATAATATTCCAGCACTGGGAACGGACGCAACCCATCAAACCGTGGTTTCGAGTGGTTACCCTGTTGTACATGACGTAACTTATAGGACGATTGAGCGTATCTTTACGGACCTGGCCCTTGAGCGTGAAATTCCATTCGCTCTGCTTCTTAGTAATGCAGGCTTTATAAAATATTGCTGTGACTCACAAAATAGCTTGATTACTATTGGAAATGAATTAAGAAAATCAGTAACACCAAGAGACGAGCTTGTTGATTTCACGACATTTGTAAAAACCGCAGTAGGCGAAAATTTTATTCCTAGCTTTACTGATTCTTCACTTACAATTGCCAAGGAAAGAATGGCACGTGTTCTTGAAGCAAAAAATAGCCCTGTTTATCGAAATGCCAAAATAACCACCGGTGAAATGAATGCAATACAGGTTTTAATATCGAAAATTGCAAGCCTCACATCAGAAAGCGTTGTTTTTTCATTTATTGGGCTACCTGCTGATTTTTACAGGGAAATTATTTTACCAAAATTTCATCTCATAAACGGCTTTGATACAGCACCTGAGTATGCATCGATTGATGTAACAATAAAATCATATGATGTATTTTCCAGTTCAGCAAGATCAAATTTGTCAAAAACATTTAGTGCGGAAAGGTTGATTGATTCAAATAGCTTTAAGAACTTACAGCCTGATATGACGTTTGAGAATATAGTTGATGCTGTTAAATTAAAAAATGGATTATTCGGGCACCAGTTTATAAAAGCCGCCATTGCACCTGACAAGGCAAGGGAAATGTTAACAAACGAAGTAAATTCTCATCTTTGTAAAAAAATGTTTTCTATAATTTGTGCAGGCAATTTTTTTGCGCATGACTTAGTTGATTTTAATTACAATGAAAGAGACCCAGGATCACGAGATCTTGCCAATTTATTTGCAAAAGTATCAAAAATAAAAAACCTCGATTTCTCAAAAGTTTTTGATCCACCAAAAGGAAAACGAACCGGAACAGAATACAAGCCCACGAAACTGATGGGTTTAACCGGGGTGTCTCTTCGGGCAGAGGCATGGGTACAGCACGTTGATTTTCTACCATTAAGCTTCGGTGCTGCTGACATGTTCGCCGATTTATTTTCAAGTCTTTTATTTAATTCAAGCTTGCTAAGTAGTTTTATTTTTAGTCCCGGATATTTTGACAAAACAATGTGTTTGTATTATACACCCGATGACTTCGCGCCCGTTGAAGAGGATGATGACATTGTTGTGATGGACGGCGGTCACGAAGTCATGAATGATGACAATGAAAAAAATATTGACAAAACACCTTCAAGTGTTTCAATTAGAACATATGAATGTTATGCTGATGTGGGTGAACCAATTATAGTGGAGGGGATTCGATAATGTCACAGGCAAAACCAAGCAGGAGATTTGCTGTTGCAGACCTACCTGATCCCGTTAAAATTAACGCAACGTTTGTTTATAACTTTTTCACTCCAGATGAAAGGCTCAACGATCTAGGCGATAGGCGAATTCCAGGTCCTATAGGTGATGGAGAGACACAGCGGTTGATTAATAGAAATTCGCTAAACCAACAAATTCCTCGATACATAAAGCTTTCTTATTCGGCAGGGACTATTTTGCAATTTGGTAACATGGGCGATGAAAAAAATACCTCCGATGGCGGCAGAGAAGGCACCACATGGGACGGCGCAAGTGCAATTGATGAAGAGATAATCACGACAGGTCCATTTTACTCCTATCATGAGTCTGATCCCGATGTAAAACATCGTATTAGGGAGAAATTTGAAGCACTTAGTGATGTTGTAGGTTTGTCAATTGCTGACAGCGAGCAAACTGAGCAAATTAGTACATTAACCGGTGTTGAAAAATCGCTATTACAGCCGTTAGTCGCTCCTCTTCCAGGTGAACTTTTTGTTAATTTTAAAAGCGATGCAGCCTCTAAAGATTTTTATGATTTTGGGGCAAAAAACAATATCAATATGCTTGTCAACAAAAGAATAGCAGGTAAGGCACTTACGGGATATGGAGATATATCATCACTTTCGGCAATGTATTCAGCTAATAACGCAACTGCCATTTCCAAAGCTTACATAGCGAGTTCAAATAGAGGTGTTACTCAAAGTGACATTTATCCGAACCTCCCTGCATTCAGTTCTGAAGAAATAAGAGATTCCAAAGAAACACCTAGGTTGTTAGGGGCGAGACATGTGGGCTATATCATTGAAAGAACTCAATATTCGCCAAATGGTTTACCTATTTCTTGGCAGTCTTATCCTATTAAAGGTACGGAAAATACGGAATATATTGATGACAACATTGTCTATGGGACAAAATATTCATACACAGTTCGTAATACTTACCGTATAGATGCAATTGTAGATACATCTGGTACGGATAGCACTGCTTCTGGCATGAAAATAGTAACCTATATTGCTTCGAGACCATCAGTAGCAACAACTGTGGAAACGGTTGAACATGAACCGCCTACTACCCCTGATGGATTGTTGTTTCGTTTCAACTATAGAAAAGGCAGGGGCTTGATACTTTCATGGCAGGCACCTGTAGGAAGGTCACAAGATATAAAGTTTTTTCAAATTTTTAAGCGTAAATCGATACATGATCCTTTTATGTGCATTGCTGAGCTTGACTTTGACGATTCAGACATCAAGACCCTGCGGGCCGAAACTATTGATTCGGGTTTGGTAAGGCAATTTCGCGGCATGGTGACATCTTTTGAAGATACAGGCTTTAATAGAGAAAGTGATCCATGGATTTACGCTGTTTGTGCTGTCGACGCGCATGGCCTGACATCGGGTTATTCCGCCCAAACGATCGTTAAATTTAACATAACAAAAAATGAAATTGAACTAAAAAATATTTCGAGACCAGGGGCACCAAAGCAGTATCCTAATTTTTTTATAGATCCTGATATGGATGAAAACTTAGCCGTTGATAGTTTTTCACAAGATGCTATTTTTGACAGTGGTAAGCACTCTATAAAGGTATATTTTACCCCTGATGCGAGAATATGTGATGATAATGTAGGTTCTATTTATAAAAACTTTGTTACATCTGCGCAACAAGGAAAATACAAGATGCACATCATTAATCTAGATTTACAAAAATCAACGACAGCTGAATTGAAGATTGATGAAAATTAATTCTAATAAATGATGCAGTTAAATGGGGCTCAATTTTACAGGACACGCAATTTGTTGATATTTACACATGGAGATATATTATGGGATTTTTAGATCATAGCACAAACAACATTATAATTGATGCCGTTCTTACGGATACAGGTAGACGAAAACTGGCTGACAATAACGGAAGTTTTAGGATAGCTTTTTTCTCACTTGCCGATGATGAAGTCGATTATTCTGTCATCAAGAAGTTTGGAAGAACAGTAGGTAAGGAAAAAGTCATGAAAAATACACCTGTATTTGAGGCCCAAACAAAGGGTGACTTGGCACTAAAACATCGCCTATTGACATTACCTGATCCAACAATTATCAGGCTTCCGACACTTTCACTTGAAGGTACAACGAACCTATCTAACAATTCAGTTTCCTTTAACAGGAACACAGTAACATCGAATAAAGTCAATGTTGAACAAAAAATCGATGCTGAAACACGGGTACCGAATGGAACAAGTGACGTAACATTCTCAGTATTTGTCCCTGATAGATTTCTTAGAATTCAAAATGAGCCTACACTGAATGTGGAACCAAATTCTAGAATTGCCAGTTATAATATCATGCGCTACGATACTACAAACGGAAATGGAGCACTTGCATCATTTACCCTAGTATTGCAAGCCTTAGATGATACTACATTTAATGTTTATGGGGATGGTACAACAATCACATCGGTTGTTGCGGTTGTAGGCGACCAATCGGGACTTAGGAAAGAATTCCAGGTAACGATTACAAAATAAGAGGTAGAATAAAAAATGGCAAGAGTAGTTGGCGGTAGTTTTAAAAGAATTTCACCTGAAGACATAAAGGTTTCAAAATCAGTTCTCAATCAATTGGTTGATGTTGTGCAGGAGGATGTGTCAGGTTCTTCAACACGTCGGGCATATCAAGTTTTTGTTACTGGAGGAATCGGACCAGGTGTAACATCTTCTCTTTTTCAAACAGTTTACGATCAAGATTTCACGCTGCAAACGGCAAACCCAATAGTGGACATGACAGTTGGGTTGTGGTATAGTGGCAGTACGACCATGGATGCTCACATCAATGACGATAGCGCTGGTAAGCAACTTTTTCCTTCACAATCACTTATGATGCGAGAAAAAGTTGACATTTATAAGCAATATGCAGGAACCCTTATTGGTGATGTAGATCAAGCTTTTTATGCTCCGTTTCAAATTGTTGCAGATCCAACTGCTACATCCACAAATAGAATTGATGATGCCCTTTTCATGTCTTTTAAGCGCCTGTTCACTCGTGACGGATTCAAACGTGAAACATTCGCAGTAAGAATGTATCGTAGCGGATCTTCTGCGAAAAAAGATGAGGATGGCGCTCTATCAACCTCAGGACAGCCAAACTTGTCATCAACATCAATATCCGGATCAACTATTTTTACTGATATCGGCGCGTCTACTAGTCAAACAAGGACATTTGGAGGTGCTGTCGGTAATATTAGAAATGCAAATGATACGACAGAATCTGTTGGATTAATTTTTTATGATGCTGGAATGGTCGTTCTCGATATGGCGAAGGTATTTTCAGGATCTCAAATGATGTCAGGGACAATCGATGCAATGTTTGCCGGTGGAACCATCGCAGGTGCCACGGTAGCAGCCGGAAAAACAATTATGGGTTCATCCGTTGGAAATCCAAATGCCAAGTTGATACCTGACTTTCTGGTTTCCGGGTCGATTGATGACATTGTTGATCACGTTGCCACAACAAGGTTCCAATCAGGAACATTGACAGCAGCTACATTTCAAAATAATACAAATATCAATTCTACTCTGGTTTTTTGTCGTGCAACAGCTGATGAATTCAACTATTCCACAAATCCAACATTCGTCGATACGAATGGAAGGATCCAGGTGGTTGATTCCGGCCAGGAAGATGTGCAGCGAACATTCACAATGCCCACCACTGTGGGGCTTCATGATGAGTTTGGAAATTTATTGGCGGTCGCGAAGGTTTCGAGGCCAATTGAAAAAAGTGACGAGAGGGACATCACATTTCGAATTCGATTGGACTTCTAACAGCCTTGAGGAAAAAGCGTGAGGACTTATGTCAATCATAAAAATTACTCAAGACAATATCGAAAGGTATACTTTATTAGCCAATCCTAGACGTACAATAACGTCTGCGTCAACTAATATTCCTCATATCACACCACCGGGAATTACTGGTTCTTTGCCACTTTTTGCCGATGGCACATCCACAATGAAGGATATTATCAATCTTGTGCCTGGGGGTGCTCCGGCAGACGATGATAATATAGAAATAGATCGCGGTTATGCTGCATTTCGTATCAGTCAAAATGCAGGGTACGGAGGAAATTCAGCAGAGACATATTTGTCAGGTGTTAATTCGCTTGTTTCATCTTCTATGTTTTCAAAAACACAAAAGGTGATTAGATTTGAGCCAGGAGCTAAATTAAATCCTGACTTTCAAAGAAAACGCGTCGTAAAAGACGTGCTTTTTCCTTGGTATCGTAGCATATATCCAAGTATGCAGTATTCTTATACGAATTATCATTCACTAAATTTTGTTACATGTTCAAGTTTACCTGAAAGTACTGCGCTGATTTATCCTGCTGGTACAGGCACAGTTGCCCTTGAAGATGTTGCTTTTTATGCACCCAGTTCTAGTTTTACTTTTGACTTTTACATAAATCCAAGATATACTTCTGAAACATTAGGTGATCATTTTAAGGCAGGCACTGTTTTTCATATGTCATCGTCATACGCAATTAGTTTAGTCACAGGCAGTTCAGTTGCAAAGGACGGAAAAATAGATGGATATCGCATTCTTTTGCAGTTAAGTCAAAGTGCTGAAATCCCACCTAGTTCTGTTGCGATAACGGGTGACACTGTAACTGCTCCTAATGCGACTGCCGACACAGGATTTTTATTTGTTTCACCTGATAATTCGCTAAAAAGAAACACATGGCACCACATCGCTGTTAGGTGGGGTGGTCGTAGTGTCCAGGAAGGAACTGGATCATTTGTAATTGACGGCAAGCAGGCATCTACATTTGTTATTACGAGTGCATCTGTGATGGCACCCATAACGAATGAGCCGGAACTAAATGATGCTGACGCGGTTTTTATTGGTAATTTTTATGAAGGAAGTAACAGGGATGATGACCCCATTATGGGGTTTTTTAATCCGACGGCGGCAGCCGAATATGGGACTGTAATTCTAAATGAAAATATTACAACCGACCCTAGCGATGTAACCTTAGCTCACCCATTAAACGCCGAAGTTCACGATTTGAAAATTTTTGATCGATATAGAAACATTGATCAAATTTACACATCATCAATTAAAGGATTTAGTTTTGATCCATATTTCAAAAGATCAAATGTAACCGGTTCAAACCCCTATGTGTCAGGTTCATCTGCTGAAGCTGGTCTTTTATTTTATGTTCCACCATTTTTTACGAAGATTTCACCAACTCGTTACGTAAATCAAACTCCATTTTTTTATGCGACAGGTTCCTCTGATGACCCGTTCAACGTCGCAATGTCATTTGGTGTTGGCGGCCATGAGTTAAATTTACAAAATTTCACACGTGAATTTGTAAGAGGGTTTTATCCACGCCCGTATGGTCTACAGGCAGCCCGCGTGAATGAAACAACTTCCATCGCAAGAACAGCGAATTATTTTATTTACGAATCAGGTTCAAATAGAAAAAGAAACATTTCAGTTTTGCCTTGCGATAATGGAAAATTTTTACCAAATTTCCAAATGTTACTAACAGGAAGCCTAACAAATGCCGTGAGTGGGAGCGATCTTGATAGATTTAAAAATGACTTTGGTGGATTGGATCTTTCTAGGATTGACCTGAACAATCTTGTTAGCACGGCAAGTCTTCTAAAGGTTGGTGAGGTCGGTGATGAGCTAACATCTGGCTCTGATGGTATGTTGACCCCAGTTATTGGCGCAAAACCTGAAGATCCTGCAGTTTCTGGTGGTAATATTCTTACAATTTTACAAAGAACAAAAGATCCTAGCTCTAATGAGGTCGTCTTTTTTGACATATCAAATATGTTTTACGGAGACCAGATCAAGCCCCAATCTGTGGTTTTAAAGGATTTGGCAGTAACAGGCACGAATGGTAGGGTACAGGTTACACTTAAAGATGACGGACTAGGTAATCTATACCGAGCCGATGCTGAGTCAAAACATGCAACATGGGCATCAGTTGGTAATGTTATGTATGAAGAAGGCATAATCATTATTAAATCTCCAAATTTACCCTTGTTCGGTGCCGATGCCTGGGAGCTTTCTTTCGAAGGTGAAAGAAATATTCATGTGTTAGAAATAAATGTTACCGCCGAAAAGGGGCTTTTTAATTCTTCATCAAATCCAAGTTTCAAAAAAATGATGCCGACTGATAATGCTAATGAAACTGCAAAGGAATTTGTCTATCTTACTGGCTTGCAATTACATGATGAAAATTTAAACGTTATTGGACGCGCAAATTTATCACAACCTGTTGTAAAAAGAGATGATGATCGTTATACAATTCGTTTAAGGATGGATTATTGAAAGTTTTAGGACTTGATGTTTCTACATCAAATGTCGGTATATGCCTGATGGATTCTAAAGGCCCACAGGACGTTCGAAATTTGCTAGCCATAGCGGTACCCATGTCGAAGGTCAAAGGCCTTTATGCAAAGTCCTGCGTTATCCAGGACGTACTTCATGATGTTAGCCGGCAACATAAAGTAGATCTAATTGTAATTGAAGAAAGTTTACAGGCGTTTCGAAGCAGGATGTCATCTGCAAAAACAATTTCAACGCTGAATCGGTTCAATGGAATAGTGAGCTTTATATCACGTTCAATATTTGATGTGCCGGTATGTTTAGGAAACGTGATATCAGTAAGAAAGGCTGTGGGTATATCTATTGATAAAAAATCAGATCTAAACACCAAAGAGCAGGTTTTACACTGGACAAAGCAACGACCTGAAATGTTGGAATTTGATTGGCCTACAAAAATATTAAAATCGGGACCCCGTAAAGGTGAAAAAATAGATGAACCATTCTGTTTTGACATTGCTGATGCGTTCGTAATGGCGCTGTGGGGATGCACTCAATTGAAAATTGAGGATATTGATACTACTATTTTATAGTGAATCTACAGAAGTCTCGAAAAATTAAGCTTTTACAGGCGGCGTTTGGTACAGGAAACCTGGAACCAGGTGAGGAAAATTTACACCTGAGATGTCCGGTTTGTAAAGATTCACGTAGAGAAAAAAAGAAATTATACGTGCAATTAGACACTGGGTGGTATAATTGTTGGGTCTGTAACATATCAGGAAAAAATATAAATTATCTTTTTCGAAAATATGCCAGTTCGTATGCTAGTCAATGCGTTGAGTTATTTCCGACGAATCAAAATTTAGAACCCATACAAGAAGAAAAGAAGCCTGTAGAATTACCGCCAGATATTAAGCTGCTACAAAGCATGCTATACGATCCCGACGCCCGCGATGTTGAAAAATATTTACGTGCTCGAGGCGTGAGCAGAGCCGACATGTACCGGTGGAGAATTTGTGTTTCAAATGATTTTAAATTTAGAAGAAAAGTCATTTTTCCATCTTTTGATACAACAGGCAAACTAAATTATTACACCTCTCGTAGTATTGATGAAACAAAATTCAAATACACGAATGCCAAAGTTCCGAAAAAAGAGATTATATTTAATGAAATTGATATAAATTGGCAAGATCCGATTGTTTTGGTTGAAGGTGTCTTTGATGCCATAAAATGCCCAGATAATGCTGTGGTGGCACTTGGGTCTACATTGTCAAAGAAGTCTGCTCTTTTTCAAAAATTATCAAAAAACCAATCAACAGTTATCGTTGCATTTGATGAGGACGCTGCTGATAAATCTCATCGTGTCTGTAAGTTATTAAATTCGGCGGGATGTAAGGTGTTTAGGATTAGCGTGACAGGTAATGATCTCGGTAGTCGAACAAAACAGGAGGTAAAGGATTTATTGCAAAATATCATCCCCTGGACACAAGAATTATTAATTTCTCAAAAAATTTTGGGAATTAAGAGTGGATCTATATTATGATAAAAATCGCTCACTTCGGTGATGTACACTGGCGAAGCCTTACAAGGCACGAAGAATATAGAAAAAGTTTTCAAGATGCTTTTTCTAGTTTAGAAAAATTAAAACCTGACGCTATTTTGATTGCGGGTGACATTGTTCATTCAAAAACGCAGGGAATATCACCTGAACTGATTAGTAACCTAACGGGGTGGTTCAGATCGATGGCCGACATTTGTGATGTACATGTGACGTTGGGAAATCATGATGGTCTTGTGTTGAATCCCGACAGGGAAGACGCAATTTCACCAATCATTAACGCAATTGGCGATGATAGAATCAAACTATATAAAAAGTCAGGTGTCTATCAGATAGATGAAAAGCACAATTTGTGTGTGTTTAGTTGTTTTGATGAAACTAATTGGAAAAATATTTCACCTGAAGACGATAAAATTAACATCGCAACTTTCCATGGGCCTGTCCACGGTTCCCAAACTGATGATAACTGGTGCTTAGAAAGCTCTACTAACATTTCATTTTTTGACGGATTCGATTATGTCATGCTGGGTGATATTCACAAACAACAATTTCTGTCTGACCGAATTGCCTATTGTGGTTCAACAATTCAGCAAAATTATGGTGAAAAAGCAGGAAAGGGTTTTTTGTTTTGGGAAATTGACAATTTAGATTTTGATGTAAAGCATGTCGGTGTATATCATGATTCTCCATTTGTAACGTTAGCTTATGAAAACAATTTAGACGAATTACAAACTTTGGCAGAAGAGCACCCGGAACGATCACGTTTCAGGATTAGGGTTCATGATAATGTGACTCAGGCAGAACGTTCTCAAATTAGGGCGGCGATAAAAGGTGTTGCTGATCCTGAAGAGATTGTCTTTAAGTCTGAAAGTGAAGAGTCTCAAAACAAACTTTCTGAGGAAATGTTAGATGAGTCAGAGACTTTGGATAGCTATGACACTGTTTTAGGCCTAGTGGAAGATTATTATTCAAAAACAAATTTATCAGATAGAACCAGAAGCATTATGAAACAATCGCTGGCAACAGCTTGGAATAATGCAAAAATCCAGGACAACGTATCTTCAGGACGCTGGTCGGTAAGAAAAATTGAATTTGATAATATTTTTGGATATGGAGAAAATAATATCGTAAATTTTGATTCTGCGACCGGAATTACAGGAATTTTTGGAAAAAATCGAAGTGGTAAATCTTCAATATGCGGTGCTTTGACATACGCTCTTTTTAATGGAACTGATAGAGGTCCTATGAAGAGTTTGCATGTGGTAAATGCAAGAAAAAACTTTTGTAAAGTAAGGGCAATTATTTCCAAGAAAGGAAATAATTTTTTGATTGAGAGGCAGACAGTCAAGCGAACTAGCAGAAAAGGCCAGGTAAGTGCAACAACTCATTTAAATTTATTTTCATGTGATGATACAGGCACACCGCTAAAAGACCTATCAGATGAGCAGAGAAGAGAAACTGATAAGTTGCTGCGAGAATATATTGGAACTTTGGATGATTTTCTTTTGACATCGTTGGCATCACAGGGCGATATTAATAGATTTGTAAAACAGGGTAGTGCCACAAGAAAGGCTATTTTGGCAAAATTTCTTAGGCTTGATATTTTAGACACCCTGCAGGAGCATGTCAAAACAGAATTGGCTGTTGCAAAATCGGCATTAAGAAAAATACCCGAAAAGGAGTTTGATGCCCAAATAGTCGATAGGGTGTCAAAAATGAAAGCCAGAAAACACGAAAGACAAGCGGAAACTGAGGCTTTAGAAAAGATATCGGAAATCTTATCATCTTTAAGTTCATCATTGGCAGCTCATCCTGGCGAAGAGCAATATACTGAGTTGGAAGTTAATGACAAGGAAATGGTTGTAGAAAATCTGAAAAATTCGATACAGGAATTTCACTGTGAAAAAGATGAACAAATAATTCTAAAAGAAGCGCTTGACGAGAAACTAAAAGAGATTCAAGCCAACATTCAAGATATTGATTATGATTTATTACGTGATACAAGAGAACAAATTTCAGAGACTGAACGAACGCTTTTGGTTGTGAAAGGAGAGATTGAAACAAAAACCTCAAAGTTACGATCAGATAAGCAGGCAGTTAAAAAATTATCTGATGTCCCCTGCGGTGACAAATTTCCGACATGCAAGTATATAATCAGCGCTAAAAAGGCTGAAAAATCAATTCTTGAAAAAAAGGGTGACTTATCTAAGGTTAGAAAATACGCATCGTCATTACGTTCTTCTTTAAAAAAGCTTTTAGCAGAAAATGTCGATGAAAAACTAAAAGAAAAAAGAGAGATAGACGAAAAAATATTACACCTGAATCAGGAGACATCAAAATGTGATATTAATATGCTTCGTTTAGATACCAAGATTAGTACCGCAGAGAGGGATCTTCGAAAGCAGTCTTTGATGTTGGATAAGATGAAGTTGAACCTCTGTGATACTGAAACTGCTAAACAGCGAACATTGCTAGTAAAAAAGAAAAAAATCGCTGAAGAAAAACGTGAGCAAGCAAAAACAAAAATACAATTTTTATCTGAAAAAATTGGTCTTTTAGGTGCTGAAATAGAGCAAATTAAAAATGACAAGATCGCGTATGAAGAAAACAATGTACATGTTCAGGTTTTGAATTTATTGTACAAGTCTCTCGGTCGTGATGGTATTCCCTTGCAGATAGTCAAAAGAAAATTACCAATAATCAATAGGGAAATTGCAAACATTCTTACCGGTGTGACCGGGTTTACTGTTGAATTGGTATCCGACAATAAGGGAATGGATATTATGTTAGATTATGGTGATTCTAAAAGGGTCATAGAGTGTTGTTCTGGTATGGAAAAAATGATGTCATCATTGGCAATTAGAACTGCAATGAATAGAATTTCAAATTTACCAAAATCTGACATGCTTATTATAGATGAGGGTTTCGGCGCATTGGATGCATCAAATATTGAAGCATGCACGGCACTTCTAAGAAGCTTAACAAAAACTTTTAAATCAATAATAATAATATCACATGTGGACACGGTCAAGGATGTTGTGGATAACGTAATTGAAATATCAACGAGTAAGGGTCATGACTCACAAGTTACCTTCCTTTAAGGGCAGCTACAGGCTAATTGTTGACAGCACTGCTAATGCATGTGAATGCGCAGTTTGTGGTTTTGTCCTTAGAGATGATAAAGACATGGCAAGCTACTTTGATAAAGGTGCATGCACTGAATGTGTAGATACTTACTACTATCCGAATGCTGATAAATGGCAAATGGGATGGCGACCAAACAAAGAGGAAATAAAATGACATTTGATGAAGTAAATGTATTAGGAAACTTAATCAATACGACATATGGCAAGGCATCATCACCGTCAGGTGACTATTCCATAAAGTGTGATTTGGCCGGTGATACGATGACGCTAAAATATGCGACAATTGTTCACTTTGCTTCTGAGCACGGTTTACGAGACCAAGTTGTTATGTGTAGCGAAGAGGCACAGTCTAGGTTGGATGATTACCTTGCAAACATTAAAAAAGACTTTAAAGATATTGCGGGCTCCACACTAAAAACGACACCCGGTAAAGCAAGTGATGATGTAGAATTGATACAGTCAACGGCCAACAGCCCTAGAAAAGTTGCCTACTACAGAATGAATCACACGCTTACGATAGGCTAGTAGTCATGTCGGGACCATCCACATCACAGGCAAAAGAAATTGTCAAGTGCGGTAAGGATCCTGTTTATTTTATTAACAGGTACGCAAAGATCCAGCATCCTCAACGCGGAACAATAAAATTTGACACCTATCCATTCCAAGACGATTGCATAAAGGCATACCTGGAACATAGATTTAATATTATTGTAAAGTCGCGACAGCTTGGATTGTCTACAGTTTCTGCAATATATGCCGTGTGGTTGGCAATTTTTTATCGCGACAAAAATATTCTTGTTATTGCTACGAAACTGGCAGTTGCTCAAAACTTTATTCGAAAGGTAAAGGTTGCGCTCGATGCGTTACCAAAGTGGTTGGTAATGCCAAAAATTACTGAACGGACAAAGCAGCACGTTTCTTTTAGCAACGGGTCACAGATAAAGGCAATTCCAACATCAGAAGATGCAGGACGTTCAGAAGCACTTTCTATGCTGATTATTGATGAGGCAGCATTTATTAGAAACTTTGATGAACTTTGGATGGGCCTGTATTCAACATTGTCAACGGGTGGCCGTGCTGCTGTAATCAGTACGCCCAACGGTATCGGCGGAAGGTATCATAAACTAGCCGAGGAATCAAAAGAAGGTAAAAATCAATTCAATTATATAGAGCTTCCCTGGTACGTGCATCCTGAACGTGATGATAAGTGGTTCGAAAATGAATCAAAAAACATGACAAAAAAGCAGGTTGCGCAGGAGCTACTTTGTGACTTTTCCGCATCAGGAGACACATTCGTTGCAGGTGAAATTGTGGAAATGCTTCGAATGCAAGTTGAAACCCCTATCGAAAAATGGGGCCCAGATGGAAATGTGTGGCAGTGGAAATATCCTGGAAAAGAAGATGAATATGTAATTTCCGCCGACGTTGCCCGAGGAGATGGTGGTGACTATTCCACATTTCAAGTAATTGATAAGAGCACATGCGAGCAGGTAGCAGAATTTCGTGGTAGAATTCCGCCGGACCAGTTCGGGGTTTTACTGGCAGAAGCTGGAAAAAGATTTAACGATGCGCTATTGTGTCCTGAAAATAATACTTTTGGATACACAACTATTCTAAAGCTCGTGGAGTTAGGATATAAAAATCTTTATTTTAAATCTGCCAAGGATAAATTCAATATTCTCTATGGTTCAGACCCTGCCTCTTCTATTGGAAAAATAGGCTTTCATACAAACGCTGCTACAAGAGGTCCCACACTAACACTTCTAGAGGAAAGACTTCGAAATAAAACACTACGGGTTAGATCTGGCAGACTTATAGAAGAACTTAAAACTTTCGTGTGGAAGGGAAATAAGGCTCAGGCAAAAAAGGGTTCTCACGATGACCTGGTGATGGCATTGGCAATTGGAAATTCGTTAGTCGAGGCAAAAGGTCAGCACACATATAAATCGGTAGACGTTTCGAAAGCGATGCTAGGCGGTTTCGCTGTAAACAATAAAAATCAAAAAGAACTCAAACCAGTCAAACACTATAACGGAATGAATCCATTTGTTCCAATGCCAGCTGATGCCTATTCCACCTCTAGAAGAACTGATGAGGACTCTAAAGAATTTGATTGGTTATTAAAATAACAGTTTTTGAATTCTTTCTACAATCATCACTAAGTCAATATTTAGTGGATTAGAGGCACCATGGCAGATAACAAGGGATCATTATTTACTCGGCTAACAAAGCTATTTCGTTCCGGCCCCGTAGTTCGTAGAAAAGTAAGAAATGTCAGTCAGACAGGGGCATCTTCGGCACTTGAGGTTTTTAGAAAAGCCCACAGTGATGTATACAACAGTACATTAAGCTCTTATGGCGCATTTGATAGGATGTCGAGGTATAGCGATTTTTCCGAGATGGAAGCAACACCAGAAATTGGATCTGCGCTTGACATTTACTCCGAAGAGACAGTCAGTGGAGATGATAAGGGTAGAGTCCTCCACATCTATTCAGAAAACAATAGAATTCAAGAGATTTTGGAAGAGCTCTTTTATGATATTCTGAATGTCGATTTTAACTTGGTGATGTGGGCAAGGAACCTGTGTAAATACGGGGATTTCTTTTTGTTTAACGACATCTCACCTGAGTTTGGGGTCATAAATGCTTATCCTATAGCGATTAGTGAGATTGAAAGAGAGGAAGGTTTTGATGCCGAAGATCCCATGGCAGTTCGTTTTAGATGGATTACTCAAGGCAATCAAACATTAGAGAATTGGCAAATTAGCCACTTTAGGCTTTTAGGAAATGATGCATTTTTGCCGTATGGCTCATCTGTTTTAGAATCTGCCCGAAGAATTTGGCGCCAGCTTATTCTCATGGAAGATGCAATGTTAGTTTACAGGGTAATACGTGCTCCGGAGCGAAGGGTTTTTTATATTGATGTAGGTAACATTGCACCAGAAGAAATTGAAAATTACATGCAACAAGCCCAGTCAAGCCTAAAAAGGCAACCTGTCGTTGATAAAGACAATGGTCAAGTCGATTTTCGTTATAATCCATATTCAGTGGATGAAGATTATTTTTTGCCTGTTAGGGGTGGCGAAAGTGGAACTAAAATTGACACGTTAGCTGGAGGTACAAATGCGTCTGCCATTGAAGATGTTCAGTACATTCAAAAGAAACTCTTCGCCGCACTCAAGATTCCTCGAGCATATTTGGGATATGATGAAGATGTCGGTTCAAAAGCAACGCTGGCCCAGGAAGATATTAGGTTTTCCAGGACTATTACTAGAATTCAAAAAACAATAATCGCCGAATTAAACAAATTGGCAATGATTCACCTATACTGTCATGGATTTGAAGGTGAAGAGTTGGCAGACTTTAATCTTCGCCTTACGAACCCAAGTTCGGTTGCACAGCAACAAAAACTTGAGCTAATTCGTGCTCAGTTTGAAATTGCCGGTGCAGCTCCTGAAGGTGTCGTTGACAGAGAATGGATCAGGAGAAATATTTTAGGTCTCACATCAGAAGAAATCGGTGAAATTAAAGACGGCAGAATTGCTGATAAAATTGAAGATTCTGAAGTTGAATCGGGCGCCGCAGCAGCAGAAGGTGGCGGAGACGATGCAGGTGGTGGAGACGATGCAGGTGGTGGAGATGACCTCTTCTCAGGTGATAAGCCTGAGGGTGACCTTATCACTGCATTGCCCGCCAAAGATTCAAACAAAGAAGAAGTTGATGAAGATGATGATTTAATGCTGGATTTATCTATGGACGATGATGACGCTCCAGAAAAAGCTGCCAAAAAGATGAATGCTTTCGGTGGCCCAATTAAGGCTGATCGCCGGGTGAGAAATGGCCCGGACTCTACACATATGCCAAATTTTGGTAAAATGGTATCGGTAGGAAAAGCCGGTAGGGGTCAAGATTCCATGAATAAACCATTTGATTCAGATTTTCTACTTAATCCTGCATTAGAAGATGCACGTGATGTAGACAGGCCTAGAATAACAAATGATCTGGAAAGAATGATGTCTTCAATGGGCAATTCGATAAATATAAATAGAAAGTCCCTACTTTCAGAAGTATTGTTAGGTGACGATAACGACGGAGAAGACCAAAATGGCGAAGCATAATAAGAAACGCAACGTCGGTTTGATTCACGAACAGCTCGTAAGATACGTTGCAAGTTCGATGATCGCCGAGGACAACAAAGCAGCTGAAAGAGCAGTTCAAATAATTGCAAAGCACTTTCGGCCGGGCACTGAGCTTTATAAGGAATTTCGTTTATTCAACGCAATGGTAAACATGCCAGTTGGAAATAGGTCCTTGGCCGAACGAATTTTAACAGAGAGTAAAAACGCTGCAAGTGCACACGACCCACAAAGATTGCGAATTGAAAAATCATTACTGATTAAGGATATCAATACGTCACTGGCGGAGTCGCGTAGATTTTATGACATTAAGATAGACAATTACAAGCTATTTGCGACTGTACAAACTATTTTAAATGAGTGGAGAGGAAAGGAAAAGCTCGGTCTTACTGAACGTGCCACTTATGAAGAGAAAATTGTTGAGTGGTTGGCGCGTGATACAGAAAAACCTGCAACAGCACAGATTCCTGTTGACCCCCTTGTGAGAAAACTCATGTATCAAAAGTTTGAAAAAAAATACAAGGACACTCTAAGCGAAACTCAAAAGAATATTTTGGAATGTTCTGTTTTAGGTAATGACGCGGAATTTATTGAGATTATACAAGAAACAAAAGCAAAGGCATTACAAACGTTAGATTCATTTAGAAGAACTTGTGAAAATAAAGTTTTGAAAGAAAATATTGCAGGTGTCAAGGCGTCAATTGAATCTTTGCCAGAGCAAAAAAATGATGATGTCGTCTCAAAGACATTGCACCTTGTCCACCTAATTGAGGAGATGGAATCAAATGAGTGAGAGAAAATTATTGACAGAATGGCTGGCGTTTGATTATTCACCTGACCAGATCAAAGAAAGTCGTGAAATGAACAATGGTAAAATTATCATGAAGGGAATTTTACAGAAGTCAGATACATTGAATCAAAATGGAAGAATCTATCCGGAGTCTATTCTTACTCGCGAAGTTCGAAACTACCAGAAATTTATTAAGGAAAACAGAGCACTAGGTGAATGTGACCATCCGGATTCATCGGTTGTTGAACTAAAAAATGCATCACACATTATTCGTGAAGCCCATATGGATGCCGGCGTATGTTATGGAACAGTCGAGCTTTTGGATACACCAAGTGGAAAAATACTCCAAAGTCTTGTGGAATCAGGCGTGACTCTCGGCATTTCTTCAAGGGGTGTTGGCTCTACTCGCCGTGAAGGTGACTATGATGTTGTACAAGACGATTTTCAGTTGATCTGCTGGGATTATGTGTCTGAGCCTTCAACACCGGGTGCATTTATGATGAAAGAAGGTAAAGATTTCTCCAGAAAAGATTTGAACCGTCATTTCACAAAATCAGATCGTTTGTTTAGACTATTCAACGATATCAAGGAGTGGAAATAATGAGCATACATTACCCAAAAGCACACCATGGATCTACATCGGAATTTCAAGTAAGTGGATTTCCTTTCGTAACCGGTTCAAGCACTACCGAGGTAGGTGCCACAACCCCAATTAAAATAGGGTTCCCATATGTGACGCAATTCATCCAGGTAACCAATATTGGGGGCAACGATTTATATATTGGTTTTACCGCAAACGGTGTTAAAGGCGCAGAAACCATAAACAGGATTCTTTTGCCAAATGATGCTGGTTCTAACGTAAGCCCTGTTATTCCTGTCAAATGTGATGCTGTTTACTTTTTATCAAGTACCAGCACAACAGGTTTTACAATTATAGCCGGACTTACCAACGTAAAAGAATTTCCGGAGATGACAGGTTCAAATGGCTTTGAGGGTGTTGGCTAAATGGCTAAAGTTACAAAGAAGATGTTAAAGGGTATTGTCAAGGAGTGCCTGGTAGAGATATTGGCAGACGGTTTAGGCAATTCTGAGAAGCTTATGGAGGCCACTTCACAAAGAACATTACAACCTACTAAAAAGCGTTCAAGGTCATTATTTGATCAATTGGATTCGGCTTTGCAAAATAAATCTCGTGCTGGTGGTGGCACTACGTTTGAAACAAAAGTGAGCGCAACAGCGCAGGCAGCGACTGATGATCCTGTATTACAAGGAATCCTTGCCGATACAGCAAGAACTACGCTCCAGGAACAGATGCAACATGAATCAAATATTCCCACACCTCATGCCATAAGTGGTGGTTCGAGTTCACATGGTCATGATTTAGTGAATGATGCAAATTTACCCACAGCAGGCAATGCGGGAATAGATATTAATTCCCTTTTTGGCGAAGCAACAAAAAATTGGGGCGAAGTCGTAGAAAGAACGTCAAAAACATCGCCGTAGGTATATTTAGAGTTGATCGCCAAAAATGGCGCGGAGAATAAAATGGCAAAAAGAGTTAGAAAGATTACACCTGATTTCTTGAAGAAAGTTATTAAAGAAGAAGCGCGCAAGCTTCGCCAAGAGGCAGTTTCTGGCGGGGAACTTGAGCCAATTGAAAAAGTTGATGCAGAGGAAGTTGAAGCTTCCGAATTTGCGGACTCAATTGCTAAAGACCTAGACCATATTAAGGCTTTGAAGATTACGGAAAGACGTTTGATTAAAAAAATCAAGAAAATTCGTGAGGCTAAAGAGTTGCTTACTCGCAGAATTGCAAAAAGAGTATAACTAAGGGAGAGAATTCATGGCTATTGAAGTTAAAACAACGATGGAACACGCGACTGTCACGGCTGATACTACCGGTTTTGGTGGTAAAGGTGTCGAAGGCAGTATGGGAACAAGGAATGTTACATCATTACAACAGTGTTTTCCTGGCACACCCGTTGTTGGATACGCCGGCGCCGGAGAGGGCGATGAGGCACCTGGTGGAGAAGTAGACAAGGTAGATACTTCATCCCCTGCAGCCATGAAGTGGTGGTTTTTTAAAAATGTTGTTAGAGGAAACATAGACGACAGTGTTTACGGATTGAGTAAGTACGATTTAGACTTTAATTCCAGTGACGATGCGACCAATCCTCCACCCGACTTAGAAACACAGGCATTACAGCTCGATGCTAAAGACGGAAAACCGGCATCCGGTTTTGTTCCGAATCCAACCTCACCAGGCGAAGGTAGCACATCTGTTACCACAAAACCTGAAGCACCACAGTCCTTTACTGATAAACTTTCATCAGACGGTCAGCCAACGCTAGCCGGACAAAAGATCACTGACGTTGCAAATCTAAAAACGCAGGCCGAAAACATGGCTAGTCGTGATGCAATTAATCCCGCAAAGTCGGGATAAACGAAGACGTAAAGGATCAATGTGCAAGGTTCTGACGGCAGGACGGTAATAGCAACCTATGACTCTAGGCAGGATTTAGGTTACGGAACAAACAATCCTAAGTTTCATCACCCAAGAGCGTTGTCGGGAAATTATCCATACAAAGATTTTGACCCATATCAGGATGAAGAATTTACTGATGAAGAGTCAGTATCCTCAGTTAGAAGCAAATCAGTAGAATATTTTCCGACTGATCACTTCGCCGGCGGAGGTACTGACTCTTTTTATTTTGCCGGTGGAAACACTAAATTAAGTGATTGTTTTTGGAGGGTAGACAAAGTTCTTTTTGAAATTGCTGCATTCAGCGATTCGATGGTTTCCGTTCCACAATTACATAAAAGTGTCGGTCCTTCATCATCAGGATACAGTTCCGCATTCCCATACCAAGGCGGCGGCGGTTCAAATTATAAAAGGACAGGTACTTTAAGGGGTTGGTCGAAGTCACCGCCACCCTTAAAAGTGGCCTTGAAAAATGACATAGAAAAAGAAGAAGGTGACTTTGCAAAAGACGATGATATTTACACATTGATAGATTTGGCAAAAAAAGATTCATAATGAGTCAATATTGCCTTGTTAAACAATACTTACGTGCAAGAGGTGCGCATGTCAAGAATATATGATGAAGCTTTGCTTGACGCAAAAAAAATTAGAGAAACAGCGGAACAAGCGGCACGCGATAAAATTATGGAGTCAATTACGCCACAAATTCGGCAAATGATTAATGCACGAATTTTGTTTGAACAAGATGGTCTTGAAGATGATCTTGAGGGTGATGCCAGTGAAGAACTAGGCATTGATTTAATGGAGCCTGGTCAAACAGATGATGGTCTAGATTTTGATTCAATCGTTGATAGCATTCCAGACGTTGATGTCGATGACAGTACAACTTCACAGATGATGGACACAGCTGCCGACGTCGCTGATTCTGCAATTGCCGTATATGCATCGGGTGATGTTAATATTGAGCTTGAAACCGAAGAGGACGAAGCTGACGATGAAACCCTAATGACTGACAGGGCAATTGCTGAAGCATTTGCAAAATTAGTCAAGCATGATTTTATTGCAGATAAAAAGATCAATGCACGAATCACGAGGTTGGAAGAGAAGGTTTCCAAATTACGTGGTGTGCTAAGCGTTGTTAGAGAAGGAAAACTTAGAAAAAATCAACAACGCAGATTAGAACTTAGTTTTGTTTCATTGGTCAAGGAGGGGGTCTCCTTGCAAAATGATTTGAGACGAAGTGGAAGAGGTTCTCAGCGCCTCCAAAAAAGGCTGAATTCTACCATAAAGGAGATGAGAGAAATGTCAAGTAAGTATAAGAAGAACATTTTCGACTTTCTCTTCGAAGCGGAGGATGCTGAGATGAAGAAAGAAGGTATGTACGAGCAGGACGAGGTGGAAACCGATGAGGTTGAAGTCGACGTCGAAGAGGAAGAGGTCGAAGTAGGTGCTGAGGACGTTGATGTCGATGCAGCTTCAACTGCCCTTGAGGACCTAGGTGTTGCCTTAGGTTTGGATCTTGAAATCACTGAAGAAGGTGAAGAAGGTGAAGAGGAAGGCGACGAGGAATTGGAGCTCGACGATGAGGAAGAGCTAGACCTTGAGGAAGGCGAAATGTACGAAATTTCAGAAGCTGCCTTACGTCGTGAACTCAAGCGCATGCGCCGACGAAGACAACTACGAGAGCAAGAGGAAGGCGTCGATGATTCCGTCCTTGATAACTTTGGTGGTGGTGACAGCGATGGCGATGTGGTTGTGGATGTCGATGAGGATGACCTGATCAACGCACTCGCGGATGAGCTAGGCGATGCCCCAACGCCAGACGTAGGAGGAGCCCTTGGTGGACCTGCTGCAGGTGGTGATGCAATGCCTGAGAGTCGCCGACGCCGTGCTCGTAGAATTGCTGAGCGTCGCCGAAGAAGCCGACGATCACCTTCTAGAAATCAAAGTGCGATTCGTGAAGCCGCTGAGTATAAGCGTGCCGCACAGTCCCTTAAGAAACAATTAGTTGAAATGAACTTATTCAACGCAAAATTACTTTATGCAAACAAGCTTTTGCAAAACAAAAATTTGACTGTCAAGCAACAGCGGGCAATTGTCGAGGCTCTAGATAATGCCAAGACGCTCCGCGAAGCAAAGCTGCTTTACAAGTCACTCTCTGGATCACTCGCACGGAGAGGCCGTAGTGGTAAAACCCTTAGCGAGTCTGTTAGAAGGACTCTCGGATCATCCTCCAGATCAACCCGGTCGGCACAGCCTTCCAGTAATGGCGTTGAGACGGATAGATGGGCAGTCTTGGCTGGTATCGGCAAGTAATGCTGATCCAATTTTTTGTTTAGAACATATAGGAGAAAATTATGTCTAACTTTAATCTTGAAACGCTGACTGAAGGAATCCGAGCACGTCACTTGGGTTCGCAAAGCAGGCAGCTGGTTGAGAAGTGGAACCGAACCGGTTTGCTTCGAGGCCTTGACGGCACAAAGCGGGAGAACATGGCCCGCATGCTTGAGAATCAGGCAGGCCAGGTGTTGAAGGAGGCTTCAAGTCTCTCAACCGGTGGCGGAAATCTGACTTCATCAGGCGATCTTCGTGGTTTCACGAACATTGCATTTCCAATTGTTCGTCGTGTTTTTGGTGGCCTGATCGCTAACGATTTGGTATCGATTCAACCAATGAGCCTTCCTTCCGGTCTGCTCTTTTACTTGGATTACACCTACGGTGGTGTCCTTGCTGGTAACGCCGGTTCGGCTGTTCCTTATAACTCAGGATCTTCAATCTACAACTCACCAGCAGGTAAGGGTGTCCGTTCCGGTTCACTCGGTGTTGGCGGTCAGTATGACTTGGCAGGTTCTGGTTATTCACGTGTTTATGGTGTGGTCGACGCAACATTGCTCGCATCCGGCGCGTTCGCTGGAACTTCAACGTTTGCAATTGGGAACAACCTCTTTGCAACAGGTTCTGACGGCAAGCTGATGCAGTTTGATCCACAGCTTACAACAGCGATCGAGGATTGTTCCGCCGGTGCAGGCGCCAGTTCAGGTAATGCTGTTTATTCGGCAGTTGTTGTCTCCCTAACATCGGCTGCGTTCGGTGAGGCTGACACAACACTTGTTAAGGAGATGTCAATTCCTGCAGTTGGCCCGTACAAAGCGGTTGGAAACGACGCTGAAGGTAAGGCAATTCAGGATGGCACATGCGCGAACGTTCGTCGTCTCAACCAGATTGGTCTATGGGATGGGGGTACTTTTACTCCTGACGGTCTCACCCAACCTGGTGATGCAAACGCTGCGCTGCTTCTTATCGTTTCCGGTGTAAATGCTGATACTACAGCCGCTGGAACCATGGTTGTGACACACGTCACAGGTGCTCAGCTTAACACTGGTACGGGTGACACGCTTGTCATTCCATCTTTCGAATCAGATTTCGGCACAACTCCTTCCCCAGCAATCCCAGAGATTGACATCAAGATTGAGTCGGTTGCTGTTGTTGCTGAGACTCGTAAGTTGCGTGCTCGTTGGTCGCCAGAACTGGCACAGGATCTCAATGCATACCACAGCCTCGACGCTGAGGTTGAGTTGACGCAGATCCTTTCTGAGCAGATTGCGCTGGAACTCGATCGCGAGATCCTCAACGATCTTCTCACCCAGGCTGGTGCTGCTAACTACTACTGGTCACGTTCGCCAGGTAAGTTTGTCAACAAGAAGAATGGTTCTGAGGTTCTGCGTAGCGGATCCAATGCACCTGGTCCAAACTTTACCGGTACCGTTCGTGAGTGGTACGAGACCCTCATTGAGACTATCATCGATGTCGCCAATGAGATTCACCGCAAGACCCTCCGTGGTTCGGCAAACTTTGTTGTTGTCGGTCCGGACGTCGCCACAATCCTCGAGGCTTCTGTTTACTTCAAGCCTTCGTTCTCGTTGGACGGTGACGGACAAGTCAGTGGTATGGTCATCGGTGCTGACAAGGTCGGTACTCTTAGCAACCGCTTCACGGTCTACAAGGATCCTTACTTCCCACGAAATAAGGTTCTCGTCGGCTACAAGGGCGGAAGCTACCTTGAGACTGGCTACGTCTATGCTCCGTACGTACCGCTTATCGTTACGCCTACTATCTTCGCTCCTGAGGACTTCACCCCGCGTAAGGGTGTCATGACTCGTTACGGTAAGAAGATGGTTCGTTCCGACTTCTACGGTACTGTTACGTGCCTCGATATGAACATCATCTAAGCGTAAGCTAAGATATAAAAGTTCGGGAAGGGGTCCTTTCTTTTGAAAGGGCCCTTTCTTTTTAATTTCACTATTGAAAATAACGATTTTTTCAATATGAGATAGTTATTAGTACGTGTTTATAATCACGAAGGAGATAAAAATGGCTATTGGTTCTAACAAGAAAACAACAGTTTCAAAAACACCAAAATCAAAAAGAGTAACGAAGAACACCGCTACCGCCGAGAGAAAAACCTCAAGCGCAAAATCACCCGCCAAAAAATTAGATCTTACGGCAGAACTTATGAGAATTTTTAGAAAGAAAGATCCAACGCTTAGCAAGGGTGATCGACTTCACTTGACCAGCCTCGCGAAATCTGGTGGCACAAAGGCACTTAGTAATGCAGGGTTTGATGAGTTAGCAAAAGCAGTCCGTCATCTAGTATAATGAAATGTAAAACCCCAAGAAGCGAAGGCATGACCAGACTTCATAATCTGGTTAATGAATTAAGTGATAGAGACGATCAGTTAAAAAAAGATATGCGGCTTTTTGAGGAGTTTTTTGAAACTTTTCCCATTCCTGTTACAATGTGGTCTATTTCTCAAGAAAAAACTATTTTATCAAAAAGGGGCAACGGGTTTGTTGCGTGTGAGGCTGATTGCCTAGAGAACATGTTTCTGTGCCCCGATGTCAAAAGTCTTTCAATAGAAAAGCACGAACAGGCACTCCTTGGCGAGAAAGTTGACTATTTTGCAAGGTCACAAAAATCTGTTTTTTATGTAAAACTTCTTCCCCGTTATGACGAAAATGGTCAAATGTGTGGTGTTACCGGTGTGTCATGGGATGTGACAGCAAACGCTGTGATACTTTCATGCTTAGAAGATATTTGGGACACAACCCGTGGAAGAAGGGGAGACTATAAAATAATTCATCAAAAGTCTGAAAAAGCCTTACGTTCGAGTAGGCTCAGACAATTGTTATTAGCAAGTGAGGACGAGTAATGGCGAGTGATCATCAAAATGGGTGGAATGAGTATTCAAAGCTCGTGCTTAAGGAACTTGAGACTCTTTCTGACGGTATTGAAAATCTCAAAGATGAATTACAGGGCGTAAAGCAAGAAATTGCTAAGATGCAAGTGAGAGAGGATAAGGTGGATGAACTCAAAGCTTGGAAAGACAAAGTTGACGAGGTACATTCACCAACTCAAATGAGAGAAATACGAGAACAAGTTGCTGATTTAGAAAAATTTAAGACAAAAGCAATTACAATTTTTGCTGTTATCCAGTTTCTCATGGCAACTGCCCTTTTCGCACAAAAGTTCATTTGATAAAATTTTTGTACTTCAAGATATTTAGTCATGGAGAGACCGATGACTAGCTTTCTAAATACTTTAAATCCCACACCGTTTGGTTTTTTTGACTCGGATTCTGAGTTTCAAACTGAAGCAGACGCCATTGTAACTTTTGTTAAAAGAAAGTTAGGTGATGATGTGCTTAGCGTTGAACTGACTAAAAAACAGGTTTGGGCATGTTTTGAAGAGTCTTTCTGTGAGTATGGTTCACTAATAAACCAATACCAGATCAAGTCACAATTGGCAAACTTGCTAGGATTTGCAACAGGTTCGCTTGAAGGATATGAGCAAAAGTTTCCAAGAGAAAACCTAGAGTTTATGCTTAGAAGGGCAGAACCTTATGCTATGGAAGCTGGGCTAGGAGGTTCTTATAACTCCATATCCGGATCAATAGCGCTTGCTAAAGATCAACAAGACTACAACATTTATGAAACGCTGAAAGATGGCGACGGTAATTTAATATTCTCAAGCAGCTTAAACACTTCCAACTCCAAGATGAAAATCATGGAAGTTTTTCATTTCTCACCGCAGGCAGCTTATAGGTTTTTTGACACAAACTCGGCAATCAATTACCTGAATAACGAGTTTTCTTTTGAATCTTTTACCCCTGAGACAGTGTTTTATGTCCTTCCAGTGTTTGAAGATATTTTACGAGGTGGACAACTTGATTTATCAAACCGTGTTCGTCGATCGAATTATTCTTACAGGATTATTGGACAAAATATTAGAATTTACCCAGTACCGAAGCAGGATGATCCAAAGAGCCTGTTCATTAGAGTACAATTTTCGCCAGATCCAATGAACCCTAATATTGATGATCCTGGAATTTATGGTGTTTCCAACATGTCGAATGTCCCATTTGGAAATTTAACTTATAAAAATGTAAATTCAGTTGGGAGGCAATGGGTTAGGCAGTACGCGTTAGCCCTTGCGAAGGAATTACTTGGATTGATTAGGAGTAAGTTTTCTTCCGTACCAATTCCAGGCGGCGACCTGCAATTAAATGGATCGGATTTAATTTCTCAAGGTCGAGAAGAAAAAGGAGCACTAAAAGATAAATTGGGCGAAATGCTGGAAGAATTGACATACAGCAAAATGTTGGAAGATGAAGCGGGTGCTGCGGATAGTCTAACAAATATTCTTAAGAAAATTCCTATTCCAAATGGAAAAGCGATTTTTATAGGATAATAAATTATGTCACGTCTTTTTTTATCACCACGCGAAATCGATTTTATCAATGACATCAATAAAGAAGTCATAAAAGACGTTGTTGGGCAAAAAATTTATTATTATGCAGTTAGAACTGATGTAACAAAAATACATGACGTATATGAAGAAGCCCCAGAAAAAGTTTTCGACATTCCAGTTGAAATAGAAGCCCGGGTCGAATATCAACCTGAGGGGATATCGACAAATAGGTTTGGTACTGAAGGCACTTACGACATAGATGTATATCTTCATAATCGTGATTTGCTTGACAGGAATATAGATGTAAGGATTGGCGATTATTTTTCATATGATGCAACTTTTTTTGAAATAATTCAACAACAAGTCGATTCGACTATTTATGGCCAAATTGAACATGCAATGGGAATTCACCTGCTTGGAAAACAGGCAAGAATGGGACAAATAGATTTGACACCTCATGGGCCAACCGATGAAAGTTACACGGATCCAGGTGCTGTACAGGATACGTTTGTCCAACAAAGAGGGTTTGAAGAAAATAGGCTGGGCAAAACAGGAGATGTTAGGGCATTGCAGGAAAATGGAACACTAGAAAAACCAATTTCAGGTCCTGCTGAGGTCTCGCCCCGAGCGGATGAACCCGCAAGAATTAAATCATCATTTTATGACGAGAGCTAATAAATGAGCACACGTGAGACAATTGAAGCGCAAAGAGGGGGTGATATACCAATCTCCCGTGAAAATGCTTCTGATACATCCCTAGAGATCCCGAATTGTACGATTGAGGATATGGACAGGTCTGTATTTGATTTGTTTGATAAAGACTTGCCGATTCACTACAAATACAAGAAAGAGTCACAGCGTGTACCTGTAGTTTTTGCCGCTGGAGAAAGGTTTGCGCTAATTGCGAGAAAAAAACCTTTACGTGATAAAAACAATGCCTTGATATTACCCGTTTTGTCAATCATGAGATCATCGATTGTGGCACAAAATGAAATGGGCCTAGCATCCAATCAAAACGCACCACTTGTGATTAGGAAAAAGCTTTCTAAGAGGGATCCAAGGTATCAAAGAATAATAAATAAGATGGGCCTGGTAAGTTCAGATGACCTTCCAACAAAGGAAGCGTTTATTGTAACAGGTTCTAGGTCGTACCAGGATGCCAAACCGGGCCGAGTCGCGTCACGACGAGATGGTTCACTTGTTCCAATGGGCGCAAGAAGGGGTAGGCTATTAGAGCCTGACCTGAAAAATAATATTTTTGAAGTTATTGAATTGCCACCTGTACAATTTATAACGGCAACCTATGAAATAACTGTCTGGGCACAGTATGTTCAACAAATGAACGATATCATGATGGCAATAATGTCAAATATGCAAAGTTATTCTGGTAGAACATTTCGTTTGGAGACAAAAAAGGGTTATACTTTTGTCGGTTATTTAGATTCTAACTTTGATCCGGGCAATAACTTTGATGACTTTACTGATGATGAAAGAATTATTCGAACTACATTTACCATGAAAGTTCCTGGCTATTTATTAGGCGAAACATACACAGGCTCGCCCAGTAGGTTGCGTTCGTCACTGTCAGCGCCTCAGCTTACGTTTGAAATGAATTTTTTAAGTGGCGATGTTCAAATTCCGACAAAAAATTCGAATATTCCGAGTGCGAATCAAGAAGATTATGTTTTAGATGACAGAAGTATAGATTCTCCACTGCCTGGCCAGGCGATAGCAGGTGGCAATTCGAAATCGGCAACTGATCCCCGTCGACCAGGTGTGAATAATTTAACACAGGAGGATACAGCACTTATTGGTGATGCCACAAATGACATGGTGGCGTATCCTGCAAATTTTATTAGCGGTTCAAGTGAGCGTGGTGGAAGCGGAACACCACAAAGAATACCTGTCCTTGTGCAGGAAAAAAATCCGTTTACAGGAGACGTTGAAGATACTAGGTCTTACATAAAAACAAGAACAAGTAGAAATGGTGAAACCGTGTATCGAGAGATTATTTAGTAGTAAATAAATTTATTGTGTGAAAAATTGACGCACAAGATTAGTCAAACGACTTTTTTACAGATACTTACAATGGAGCTTCGTTAGAAGACGAACAGGAGAAGACATGGCAGAGCAGACATTTAGATCACCCGGGTTCTTTGATCAGGAGATCGACCTTTCAGGCCGCCAAGTGCAGGCGACAGGAATACCGGCCGGTGTTGTCGGTACAGCGGAAAAAGGCCCTGCCTTTGTGCCTGTGACCTTGGGGTCTTTCGCAGATTTTGAAACCAAGTTCGGAACCCTTGACCCGAAGAGATTCGGTCCATACGCGGTTCAAAAGTGGCTAGCATACAGAACAGCATGCACTTATGTACGTGTTCTTGGCGCAGGGGCCAACGAGACAACAACACAGATCAGTAACACCCAGACAGCAGGAATTGTTTCCAACGCCGGCGTAAAAATATCCGGATCGATGACAAACAATACCAACTCGCCGGTGTCTTCATCAAATGGTATGGTAAACTTCATCATTGGGGTCCACAATACCGTCGATGAAGAGGCCGCCGGCTTTCCAATTTTTACTGATAACTCAAGTATTACGACTGCGCAGCGTCCTGCCCTTGTTAGGGGTATGGTACTACTGGCATCTGGTACACGAATGTTCGCGTTGGGTAACAATCAAGATTTTGGTGACCTTGGAACCGCTGTGTTGCGTGCTGGTGTCACGAAACAGGGCACTGCTGCAGACGTCGGTGCCATTGCAGGTTCAGCACTTTCTCAGGAGAAATATTTCAAGTTGGTTTTAAGTTCCAGCGCAGGTTCCTCCTGGGGAATTGACGAGAATCAGGCAGGCATTAGAATTCTTACCGCTTCGCTGGATCCCAGCGACGGCGCTTACATTGGAAAAGTTCTAAATACCAATCCACGCCGATTTCAAGCTGAACAACACCTTCTGTACGCTGATTTTGCTGTTGAGCATGACTTGGCGCCTATAATGGCCGCGAACGAAGCTGCCGCGAGCGGCGGTCACTGCGCTACGGTTGCAGTTGTGTCGGGAACTTCTGGGACATCTACCACCAGCGGCCTTAATACCTTGACGTTTGAGGAACTTTTTGGAAGACTAGACACGAGATACCAAACACCCAAAACAACAAAATTCTTTTCGCAGCCATTCGGTAAAGCTGAATTTGACTTGTTTCACTTTGAGTGTATTGATGACGGTGCCTACGCTAACGAGAAATATAAAGTATCGATCGCTGCGCTTAAGGCTTCCACAAACGAAAAACAACCATACGGATCATTTGAAGTACAGGTGCGGTCTTTTGAAGACAGCGACGGCGCCTCACAAATCTTAGAGAGGTTTCCAAACTGCTCGCTAGATCCGAATTCAGATCGTTACGTTGCGAGAATTGTCGGTGATAAAAAAGTTCGATTTGATTTCGACCAGGAAGATCCTAACGAACGTCGCCTTGTGGTGACAGGCAAGTATCCGAACATGTCGTCTAGGGTTCGAATCGTGATGAATGAAGCAGTTGACAAGGGGCAGGTACCAAAAAAGGCGCTGCCATTTGGGTTCCGCGGGATTCCAACCCTCAAAACGACCAACTCCCTCAAGGACAGCACCACAGCGCTTACATATGACGGTGAGACATTAGGACAGGCCGCTTTAGGTCGCCTGAATACATCAACTGGCTCAATTATTCCGCCACTTCCTTACAGGGTAAAGGTGACACGCGGTCAGGTAGCGGCGGATGCCAGTTTCCTTGGCCATCCTGGTTCCGACGAAAGGGTCGACAGCAGGTTTTATTGGGGTGTCAAGTCAGAACCGATGCCCGTTTCATCGTCTACAGATTCTGTCAACGGAATTGGTGGAGCCGTTCGTAATGCAAACGTTGGTGCTGGAATCAATCCGCTTGTAAGAGCATATACAAAGATGATTGGAATTGAAAAGCTAGACACGCTGGTCACAGGAACTGCACAGGATGCTTTCAATGACAACAAGTTTACGCTTGCTCGTGTTGCCTTGTATAACACAGCGACGACATTATCGGCTGCGGTAACTGCTGTAACCGGCAACGCCACCGAGCATATGCTTGAAACGGCATACGTAAGAAATGGTTTTCCTGATTCAACGACATACACTGTAACTGACGGAACACGTGCTGATAGAATTACTCTGGCAACATTACTTGCCACATCTTCGGCGACATTCAACAGATTCACAGAGTTCGCGAAATTCACCAATATTTTCTACGGTGGTTATGATGGAGTCAACTTCTTAGATGAAGATCAGTTCTATTTCCGGGATCGATCACTGTCCGCTGACACCGGCGGCAAGAACGTGACATTGCCTGATATTGGTCTCGAAGCCTCTGCAGCAGGTTCCGGACGAAGAAATAATAATGTTTATTCTTTACAAAAGGGAATTGATATTATTACCAACCCGGTGACATCAAAGATCAACCTTTTGGCTGTTCCAGGTGCCCGCGATGCGTATGTGACTGATCACGCTTCAGATGCTGTAAAATCATATAGCTTGGCAATGTACCTCATGGACATTCCGGACTACGATAAGGATTCCGCCAGGCTTTATGAAGATTCATCAAATAGGTCGGACGTCACAAAGACGATTAATCAGTTTGAAAGCCGCGCGCTGGATAACAACTATGTAGCCACCTACTTTCCGGGTGTCAGCATCAATGATGATCGCAACAATCGAGTTGTTGAGGTCCCGTCTTCCATTGCAGCCATGGGGGCAATCGCCTTCAATGACAAGTCGTCAAAGAACGTTTTCTTTGCACCGGCCGGTTTCAACAGGGGTGCTCTTGATTTTGTGACTAACGTCGAGAATAGACTGAGTTCAAACGATCGAGATGATCTATACGATGCAAAAATTAATCCGATTGCGACATTCCCACGTGCTGGGTTTGTTGTTTTTGGTCAAAAAACGTTACAGGTTGCGCAAACAGCGCTTGACAGAATTAACGTTAGAAGAATGCTTCTTGAAGTGAAGCGTAGAATTAGTAATATTGCCCTCAACCTTGTCTTTGAGCAGAACAACGCAGCCACACGCACAAAGTTTGTTGCTGAAGCTGTTAAGTCATTGACAATGGTCCAGGCAGGAAGAGGCATTGAGGCATTCAAAGTTGTTTGTGATGATACCAACAACACGACTGCCGATATTGAGCAAAATAGGCTACGGGGAACGATCCAGGTGGTTCCAACCCGCGCAGTCGAATTTATTGCCGTTGATTTTATCATCACTAACAGTGGCGTGAGCTTTGAGTAAATGATAAGTAGTAATAAGCAGGAGAAAAAATGGCAGAGTTAACATTTCCAGTTAGCCCGGGTGTTGTGACCCGAGAGATCGACCTTTCCAGTCCTACACAGGTTTTACCAACAGGCGTTCCTGCTGGTGTAATTGGCACCGCAGTGAGAGGCCCTGCATTCGTTCCTGTGACTGTAGCAACATTCCAGGATTTTATTTCAACATTCGGAAATAGTGATGGTCAAAAATTTGGCCCGATCGCAATGCGAGAATGGTTACGAAACGCGAAGGCAGGAACTTATGTTCGCGTTCTTGGTTGCGGTGATGGCACCGCCAGAAAATCAGGAACTAATGCCGGCCGCGTTAATAATGCAGGTTTTGTTGTGGGACAGGAGCTTCCGGGTTCTAACGGCACACAGGCAGACAACGCCTATGCCGGTGCGACGAATGCAGCCGCCGGCCCACTGGGACGAACGCACTTTCTTTGCGCTTTCATGTCAGGCGCCACAGACTCAACATATTTGACGGATGCAGGTCACCAGTTAGGTCACGCTGCAAATATGGCGCACCCGATTCTTCGAGGTGTCCTTATGGCTCCGTCGGGTGTTGTGCTAGGTTTAAGCTCGTCAGTGACTGGTGCTGATAACAACTCACCAGCGGCGAATTTAGCTGCCTACAACAGTTTTGCGGCATCGACCAACGCAGGTAGTCCCATTGGATCAATTAACACCACAACTTATGAGTTTGTGATGTTGTTAAACGGTCTGAAAAATAGCAAACAGTACAAGAACACCCTGACGGCTTCTTTGGATCCTGAGGCGCCAAATTATATTGCGAATGTTTTCAACACTGATCCTACAAAAATCGAAGAGGCTGGCCATTACCTGTACGCGCACTTTGACATCGCAAAAACGATGGCGGTTGTGACAGGTTCGGGTGTTATCACCGCCGGATCTGGTTCGGGCGGTGCAGGCCACGGCGGTGCCTCCGCTCTAGAAACTTCGGTAATGTTATTGACAGGAGCGCTAGGAAGAAATGCAGGATCAGCAACTGGGGCAACCACGGTCGGTATTCCGAATTTTGAAAACTGGGAAGACAGGTTCAGCGCGGCTTTCTCGCCATTTGTTGTATCACAGAAGTTTGGTGCTTCGAACATCGACCTGTTCAAGTTCCACACCCTTTCCGACGGTGCCATTGGTTCCGGAGAGTTCAAGATTACCATCGAGAACATTAAAGCTTCTACCAAGGCCAACAACAAGTACGGTACC